>Ga0265293_10011165_pt1 | contig 12299 bp, 9 predicted proteins | sample Munlanlewell138R_FD_192505 | JGI IMG/M metagenome (GOLD analysis project Ga0265293, IMG submission 192505) | Leachate microbial communities from a municipal landfill in Southern Ontario, Canada - Leachate well 138R | ecosystem: Engineered > Solid waste > Landfill > Unclassified | place: Canada... | reverse complement strand
CTGCAGCGCGCAATGCTGTAGCGGCTTCTTCGGCAAGTTCGAGCTTGAGATCGAGCACGCCCACGGCGGCGCCTTCTGCAGCCAGGCGCTCCACGATCGCTCGGCCAATGCCGCGCGCGCCGCCCGTGACCAGGGCCACGCGCCCTTCCAATGTGTTTTTCTGAGTCATGATGTATCGGTTCTTGAGGTTGATCAAATTCCGCGGTCGTCGAACCGCGCTTCCGGCAGGCCGCGTGCGCCCGTGCCGTGAATAGCCATCAAGGCGCCGCCTTGAGGGTGGTCAGTGCGCAACATGTTGCCCGAGTCGCTGATGCTGGTGAGATAGATTGTGTCGAGCCCTTCGCCGCCGAAACAGGGGCAGGTGACATAAGGCACCGGACAGTCGATCAACCGGTCAAGCGAGCCGTCAGGGTGGAAACGGGCCAGTTGCGCCGTCAACACCAGCGCCACCCAGATGCCTCCCTCGGCATCGACGGTCGCGCCGTCGGGGCCGGAGTTCAGGGGCTCGGTGTTGATGAACACTTCCCTGGGGCCAATCTCTCCGGTGGCGGTATCGTAGGGATAGCGCAAGATTGCACGCTGCAGGCTGTCGGCAAAGTAAAGCCAACGACCGTCGGGGCTGAAACACGTGGCATTGGCCACGCAAAAACCGCGATCCAGCTCGCGCACGCGCTCGCCTTGCAGTTGATAGAGCGCGCCCAGCGGATCACGGCGCTTCTTCACGAGCGAGCCCACCAGGAAACGCCCGCCTCGATCGGTCCGGCCGTCATTGAGACGTATGTTCTCGCCGGCGTGATCCACTCGGGCCTCCCCCAGCGGGGTAACGGCCCCGGTAGCGGGATTCAGCCGCACGAAGCGCTCCACCAGGGCCACCAGCAGTTGCCCGCTCTCGCACAGCGCGATAGAGCCGATCTCTTCCGGCAAGGCCCATTGAGTTTGAGTGCCGGTCGATGGCTGATAGTTTCGCACCAGTTTGCGATGCGAGTCGATCCAGTAGACGGACTGTGTGCGCTCATCCCAAAGCGGACATTCACCCAGCAAGTCCTGCCCCGTCGGCAGAATCTCAATGTTCGGCATTCAAGCCTTCCTCCTCACGCTTGGCCGTCGCCCCCTGGGGCGATCGGCGTCGTTGATCAATCTCAGCCTTTGATGAAGTCGCAGCCGCCTTCGGACATCGGGCGGAAAGCCTGAGCCGGATCAATTTCACCCGTGATGTTGTAGACGTCGTTCTTGTACTTCGACTCAGACGGCGCCTTGACTTTCACGAGGTAAATCGGACGCATGACCTGGCCGTCCTGGCGGATCTTCACGTTCTTCATCGCGAAGTCATTGACCGGCAGCTCCTTCATCTTGGCGGCCACGGCCTTGCCTTCGTCCGTACCGGCAGCCTCGACGGCTTTCAGATAGTGGGTGGCGGCGCTATAGGCTCCGGCCATCAGGTAGGTCGGGAGCGTGTCCTTGTTGCGCGCCATGAACCGCTTGGACCAGGCGCGTGAATCTTCATCGCGGTCCCAGTAGAAGGGCGCCGTGATCTGAAGGCCCTGGGCCACATCCTGCCCCATGGCGACCAAGGCGTTGATGGTCATGCCGAACACAGAAACGACCTGATTGCGGCTCAGGCGGTACTCGGCAGCCTGTTTGAGCGCGTTGGTCTGGTCGGAGCCGGCGTTGAGCACCACCACGGCATCTGCCTTGCTAGCCTGAGCCTGCAACAGGTAGGAGGAAAAATCCGTGGCGCCCAGCGGGTGCTTGGTCGAACCCACCACCTTGCCGCCGGCAGCCTCGATGAACTTGGTAGCTTCAGCCTGGAGCGCTGCGCCAAAAGCGTAGTCCACAGTGATGAAGTAAAAGGTCTTGACGCCTTGAGACATCAGGCTGCGCACACCCACGTTGGGCATCGAATAAGTGTCGACCAGGAACTGGAAATTCATGGGCGAGCAAGACTTGCCTGTCAGGTCGGACGAAGTCGTGCCAGCAATCAGGTACGGCTTGCTGTTCTGCCGCATCATCTTGGTCACGTTCAGCGCGATGGCCGAAGTCGAGTTGCTGATGATGGTGTCGACCTTGTCGCTCTCGATCCACTGGCGTGCAATGTTGGTGCCGACATCGGGCTTGTTCTGGTCGTCCGCGACCACGACTTCAACAGGCTTGCCCAGCACCTTGCCTCCGAAGTCTTCGACGGCCATGCGCACGGCCAGAATGTGGCCAGGACCGCCGTTGCCGGAGTAAGGGCCAGTCTGGTCGCCCATCACGCCAATCCGGACGACGTCATCGGAAACTTGAGCCTGCGCCATGCCGCCCAAGGCGAACAAAGCGGCGGCGATCACGGAAGTTTTGTATTTGAAGATCATGTTGTCTCTCAGTTTGGTATTGATTTACTTCTTGAGGAAGTCGCAAGTGTTTTCAGCCAGGGGGCGATAAACCTGCTCGGGCGTCAGTTCGCCTTTGATGATGTAGATATCATTCTTGCTCTTGGACTCGCTCGGCTTCTTGACCTGCACCGTATAGACGGGACGCATGACCTGGCCGTCCTCACGGATCTTCACGTTCTTCATCTGGAAGTCGTTGATCGGCATCTCTTTCATCTTCGCCACGACCGCCTTGCCTTCATCCGTGCCGGCTGCTTGCACGCCCTTGAGGTAATGCAGTACCGCGCTATAGGTGCCCGCCATGATGTAGGTAGGCGGCACCCCCTTGTTGCGCTCCATGAAGCGCTTGGCCCAGGCGCGCGAGTCCTCGTCGCGATCCCAGTAGTACGGCGTGTTGAATTGCAAGCCCTGTGCCACGTCGAGACCCATGGCGGCCACGGCGTTGAAGGTCGCACCCGTCGTGGTGACGACCTGCCCTCTCTGGCTCAGTCGATATTCGTTGGCCTGCTTGAGTGCGTTGGTCAGATCAGAGCCCGCGCTCAGCAGTACGACCGCCTGGGCTTTGCTGGCCTGCGCCTGGAGCAGATAGGAAGAGAAGTCGGTGGTGCCCAGCGGATGCTTGACCGAACCCAGCACTTTGCCGCCGCCAGCCTCGATGAACTTCACCGCCTCGCTCTGGAGCGCAGCGCCGAAAGCGTAGTCCACGGTAATGAAATAAAAGCTCTTGATGCCCTGCGCCAGCAAGCTCTGCACTGTCGCCTTGGGCATGGCGTAGGTGTCGAGCAGGAACTGCATGTTCATGGGCGAGCACGACTTGCCCGTCAGATCGGCCGATGTGGTGCCGGAAATCAGGTACGGCTTGTTGTGCTGCTTCATCATCCCGCTGACGCTCAGTGCGATGGCTGATGTAGAACCCCCAATGATGGTGTCGACATTCTCGCGCTCGATCCACTGACGCGCGATGTTGGTGCCGACGTCAGGCTTGTTCTGATCGTCCGCGGAGATCACTTCGACGGTCTTGCCATTGACTTTGCCGCCAAAATCCTCAACCGCCATTTGCGCGGCCAGCACCTGGCCGGGGCCGCCGTTGCCGGAGTACGGGCCAGTCTGGTCCGCCAGCACACCTACGCGCACGACATCGTTGGAAATCTGTGCCTGGGCGGCACCCGCAACGGCCAACACTGCAACCGTCATAAGAGTGAACTTTTGCATGCGTCTCATCGATTTTCTCCGTGAAATGATCTAAAAACTGGCGGGCGCGCTGACATCATGAACGGCTCATTCGCGGTATGCAAGCAACGCTTACCCTTGTCCACGTCTTGCCACTGGTCAGGTCGGATCGGTCACGAGCCTGTGGTTCTTGAATTGCTCACGCAATTGCATCTTGAGCAGCTTTCCAGTGGCGGTGTGCGGCAACTCGTCCACGAACACGACCTCATCGGGCTGCCACCATTTGGCAACCTTGTCGCTCATGTAATCCAGGATTTCCTCGCTGGTGGGCGCTTCCCCCGGCTTGGGCACCACGATCAACAATGGGCGCTCCTGCCACTTGCTGTGATTCACACCAATGACCGCCGCCTCGCGCACCTTCGGGTGGCCCAAGGCAGTGTTCTCCAGATCGATGGATGAAATCCATTCGCCGCCGGACTTGATCACGTCCTTGCTGCGATCGGTAATCTGCACATATCCGTCCGTGTCGATGTAGGCCACGTCGCCCGTGCTGAACCAGTCTCCGGCGCTCAGCGCGGAACCTGCCTCGCTGCCGTAGTAGGCCGAGACCACCCAGGGCCCGCGCACACGCAGCTCGCCCACGTGCTTGCCATCGTGCGGCAGCGGTTTACCCTCACTGTCGAATACACCGATCTCGATGCCGAAGATGGTACGGCCTTGCCGGCACTGCACATCAAAGCGCTCATCCAGTGTCTGCCCTTCGTGCTTGGCCAGCAAGTTGGCGATCGCCGACAGCGGGCCTGTTTCAGTCATCCCCCAGGCCTGGATCACGTACACACCAAACTCCTGCTCGAAGCGCTCGATGATCGCCCGTGGCGCGGCCGAGCCGCCCACCACGACGCGCTGCAGGCATATATCGGCCAAGTCGAGCTCGGCTCGATGCTGGTCGATGTACTGGAAGAACCCAAGCCACACCGTAGGAACACCCAGAGAGAATGTGCAGCGCTCCTCACGCGCCAGCGCATACAGGCGCTCGCCCGAAACGCCCGAGCCGGGCAGCACCAGCTTGGCGCCACACATGGCCGCAGCATAGGGCACCCCCCAAGCGTTCACATGGAACATGGGCACGGCCAGCAGCACGCTGTCGCGGGCGTTCAGGCCCAGGCCGTCTGCGGCGCAAGCCGCATAACTGTGCAAGACGGTCGAGCGGTGGCTGTAGAGCACGCCCTTCGGGTTGCCTGTGGTGCCAGAGGTGTAGCACATGTTCGAAGCCGTGTTTTCGTCGAACTGCGGCCACTCGTAATCATCCTGCCCTGAAGCCAGAAGATCTTCATAAGCACACAGCCCCGGCAGGTCAAGCGCAGGCAACTGCTCGCGCCGGCACAACGCCACGTAGCGCTTGATTTTGGGCAACTGCGGCGCGAGCTGTGTCACCAGGCCGGCGAAATCGAGGTCGAAGCACAAGGTTTCGCCCTGTGCATGGTTGATGATGTAGCTGATCTGCTCAGGAAACAGGCGCGGGTTCACTGTGTGCAGCACCGAGCCCATGCCAGCCACTGCGTAGTAAAGCTCCAGATGGCGGTCGGTATTCCAGGCCAGCGTCACGACTCGCTCCGAAGGCGCGATGCCGGCGGCTTGCAACGCGCTGGCCAACTGGCGAGCGCGACGCTCAATGGTGCGCCAGTTGCTGCGGCGCTGCTCGCCCCCATGCAGCTGCGAAACGACTTCCACATCGCCATGACAAGTGGCTGCGTGTCGAATCAAGTCCGAAATCAACAGCTGTCTTGACTGCATCAACCCCTGCAAGCTCATATTTTCTCCGCAGTTGGCCGCCATCGCGGACCGTATGGTTTGGACCGGCCTTGTCTCAATCTACATGTCGGCCGGTAAGTAGAGCAATGCTAGCAGCGCAAACGGCAATAAACAACCGGCAGGTAAGTTTTGGGATTAGGGGTTTTTCCTAGTGTCCCGTTCCTCTAAAAACTCTACAAATCGACTCCACCCCCGAGAAAGGGGCGGATACATGCTCAGGCTTGGCGCTTCTGGGCGAACTCCACATACCATTCCAGGCTCTGCGGATTGGCCATGGCCTCCCGGTTGACCACTTTCTCCAGCGAGTGGCCGAGCAGCAGCTTTTTGATGGGCAGCTCCTGCTTCTTGCCGGAAAGCGTGCGCGGAATCTCGGGCACCTGGAAGATGGCGTCCGGCACGAAACGGGGGCTTAACGACTGGCGGACAGCGGCATTGATGCGCCCTTTCAAGGCATCGTCCAGGGACAAGCCATTGCGCAGCACGACAAACAGCGGCATGTAGCTGTCGCGCCCCAAATATTCGAGATCGACCACCATGGAGTCCAGAATCTCGGCAATACCTTCAACGGCGCTATAAATCTCGCTCGTGCCCATGCGCAAGCCATGGCGGTTGATGGTGGCGTCGCTGCGGCCGTAGATCACGCACCATTCACCCTGGCCATTTTCATCGCCTATGCGCAGCCAGTCGCCATGGCGCCAGACGCTGCCGGCGGACGCATCCAGGTCGCCTCCGCCCGGTTTGCGCCCCCGACCCGGGGGGTACATCTCGAAATAGCTCGCATGGTAGCGAGCGCCATCAGGATCGTTCACGAGGTAGAGCGGCATCGAGGGGATGGGCTGCGTACAGATCAGCTCGCCCACCTCGCCGACCACGGGGTCACCGGCCTCGTTCCAGGCTTCCACCGCCGCGCCCAGCAGGCGGCATTGCATGACCCCTGGTTGCTGCGGCAGCTCGCGGTTGCCGCCAATGAACGCACCGCAAAAGTCGGTGCCGCCAGAGATGTTGCACCACCATATGTCCTGTTGCTCCGGCGTGGCGGCGATGCGCTTGAATTGCTCGGAGCCCCACTGCTGGACATCAGGGGCCAGCGGCGAGCCTGTGCTGCCGATAGCCCGGATACGAGAGAGGTCTCCACAACCGGCCAGGTCGACCTGCGCCTTCATGCAACTGGCATGGAAAGCGGCTCCCGCGCCGAGGAAGGTCACGCGGTGGCGCGCCGCAAAGCGCCACAGCACGCCCCAGTCGGGCGCCTCCTTGCTTCCGCCAGGGCTGCCATCGAAGATCACGCAAGTCGTGCCTGAAAGCAGCCCCGCGATCTGCGCATTCCACATCACCCAGCCGGTGGAGCTGTACCAGTGGAAGCGCTCGCCAAAGCTCTCCGGCGCATAGCTGCAACCAATGTCATGGTGCAGGCTGCTTTGCATCAGCATCACCATGATCATGCCCCCATGGCCGTGCACGATGGGCTTGGGCAGCCCGGTGGTGCCGCTGGAATAGACCACCCATACGGGGTGATCGAAAGGCACCCAGAGCGGCTCGAACGCGGCGGTTTCGGCGTCGTCCCGCGCCGTGGCTGCGGCCATTTCCGCCGCGCCCGGCAACTGCGCCGTGCTCTTGAGATTTCGATGCACCAGGGTCAGTTGAACCGAGGGCAATGCCTCGCGCAATTGCTGCACCACGTCGAGCCGATCGATGTCGCGCCCAGCCCACGTCACCCCGTCGCATGCGATCAGCACTTTCGGCTCGATCTGCGCAAACCTGTCCAGCACGGCGTTGGTGCCCATGTCCGGGGCACAGACGCTCCAGACCGCGCCAATGCTGGCCGTGGCCAGAAATGCCACCACGGTCTCGGGGATGTTCGGCATGTAGGCGGCCACGCGATCGCCGGGCTGCACGCCCTGCTCACGCAGGTACAAGGCGAGCGAGGCCACCTGGCGCCGCAGCTCTGGCCAGGAAAGCTCCCGCGCCTCGCCTTTCTCGTTGTCGCTGACCAGCGCCGGCAGGCCCGCCGCATGCGCCGGCTCCGCGTGGCGCAGAACCTGGTGCGCATAGTTGGTTTGCGCCCCAGGAAACCACCGCGTGTTCGGCATGGTGTTGCGCTCAAGCACCGCGGTATGCGGTGTTGGAGACTGCAGGTCGAGGAAATCCCAGATGCTTTGCCAGAACGCCTCCAGGTCCGTCGTCGACCAGCGCCACAACTCATGGTAGCTGGCAAAGGACAGCCCATGCTTTTCGCGCAGCCAGTCCTGATAGCGGCGGATGAGTGGAGTACGCGTGCTGATGGGGGTGCTGATTCTGGGGCTTTGTGTGGTCATAGGCCGGATTATTCAGCCTGTGCGCCCGGAACGCCAGTGCCCACGACTCATGCAGCCTCTTTCGCCACACCCATTACCATCGGCGTGAACATTTGAACCCAGGTTGAAGGATGATATGCCCCGGTTTTACATTCCCCATGCCTTGGCCGGCAATACCGAGCTATCACTGCCTCCTGGCGCCGCGCGCCATGTTCAGGTGCTGCGGCTTCAGCCTGGCGCGGCCATCACCCTGTTTGACGGCCACGGCGGCGAGTGGGAAGCCGAGGTGCTGCGCATGGGCCGCAGCGATGTGCAGGTGGCCGTGGGCACACACCATGCGATCGAGCGCGAGCCCGCGCGGACAGTCCACCTCGCGACCAGCCTGATGGCCAGCGACCGAATGGACTGGCTGGTTGAAAAGGCCACCGAGCTCGGCGCGGCCAGCTTCACCCCTTTGTTGACCGAGCGCAGCAGCCTGCGCCTATCCGGCGAGCGGGCGGCGAAAAAACGCGCGCACTGGCAAGCCGTGGCGGTATCGGCCTGCGAGCAAAGCGGGCGCAACCAGGTGCCGCCGGTTCACGAGCAACTCAGCTTCGAGGCCTTGTTCAGCCCCATCCCCAGCGAAGCCGGCCCACGTGCCGGGCAACGGCTTCTATTGTCGCTCGCAGACGATGCCGCACCCTTGCATGAAGTACTGCAGAGCGGACAAGAACCTGTGACCCTGCTCTCAGGACCTGAGGGGGGCCTGAGCCCCAAGGAAGAAGATGTCGCGCGCGCCGCCGGCTTCCGGCCAGTTTCACTCGGCGCACGCGTACTGCGCGCTGAGACCGCCCCGCTTGCGGCATTGGCCGTGCTGCTTTGCTGAAGCGGGTGTCGTTAATGCCTGGTTTTTTACTCTCCCAGTCAACAGGCGACACGCCGCTGCCCTCATTCCACCCGCGCGATCACTTCCGCCACCGCGGCAGTGAGCTTCTTGGCATAGGGCACATGCAGGAACTCATTGGGGCCGTGGGCATTGCTCCTCGGACCAAGCACCCCGCACACCATCATCTGCGCCGCAGGAAAGCCCTCGCTCAACATGTTCATCAAGGGAATGGTGCCGCCTTGTCCGATGAACCCGCAGGGCGCGCCGAAATGAGCTTGCGACGCTTCATCCAGCGCCTTCGCGAACCAAGGCGCCAGGCCTGGCGCATTCCATCCGGTCGCACCGCCATGGCTCTCGAAAGTGACTTTAGCCTGGTACGGGGCATTGTCTTCCAGCAGCGCCTTCATCTCTTGCACGGCACGCGCTGCATCCACCAGAGGAGGCAACCGCAAGCTGAGCTTGAAGGCGGTATAGGGACGCAGCACATTGCCCGCGTCTTGCGGCGGCGGAAACCCTTCCGCGCCCACTACGCTGAGCGTCGGGCGCCAGGTACGATTGAGCAGTGCTTCGGTGGCGTCGCCCGTCATCGGCAGCACGGATTGCTCCCGGCCTCCGCCACAGTCGTAATGCATCCATGGGTAGCTCTTGAACAGCTCATCGCCCAAAATCGCCGCGGTGGCGCGCGCCTGTTCGATTCGCTCAGCCGGAATCGCGCAGTGAAAACTGGCCGGCAACATGCGGCCGGTGGCCGAATCTTCGAGCCGGTCAAGCACTTGGCGCATGATGCGAAAGCTGCTGGGCACCAGGCCCGAGGCGTCGCCCGAATGCACGCCCTCGGTCAGAACCTCGACTTTCAGCGTGCCGGCGGCCATGCCGCGCAGGCTGGTGGTGAGCCATAACTGATCGTAGTTGCCTGCGCCAGAGTCCAGGCAGACCACGAGCCCCACGTCGCCCAGGCGCGGGCGTAAGGCATCGATATAGGGCAGCAGGTCAGGCGAGCCGCTTTCCTCGCTCGTCTCGATCAGGCCCACAATTCGTGGATGGGGCACGTTCTGGCTCTTGAGCGCCTGCACAGCCGCTATCGCCGCATATACCGCATACCCATCATCGGCACCGCCCCGGCCATAAAGCTTGCCATCCTCGTACTTGGGTGTCCACGGGCCCAAGTCGTTGCGCCATCCGGTGAACTCGGGCTGCTTGTCGAGGTGGCCGTACATCAATACGGTTTGCGTGCTGCCCGATCGGGTCGCTTCGATCTCGAAAAAGATCACGGGCGTGCGGCCTTGCATGCGCACCACCTCAAGCGTCAGCCCGGGCACCTTCTGCGCCTGCACCCAATCGGCCGCCTGGCGCACAACAGTGTCGATAAAACCATGCGCCGCCCAATCGGCGTCAAAGCCGGGGGATTTGGCCGGTATGGCAATGTAGTCTGTCAGACGGCCCACAATGTCGCCATCCCATTGGGCATCAATCTGCCGGGCGGCGGCTTGGGCATTCAGCGTGGGTAATTCGCGGTGTAGTGGGGCATTCATGATCAAGCCTCTGGCAATGATGGTGGGTCTATGTGATCCATCACTTTACGCCGTTGGCGCGCGCCCTGCCACACTTCAGGCGCAAGCAGACGGTTCAGGAAGTGACGCCCGGCACCGAAAGGCGATAGGTTCGGGCCGCCGTACCGCTGAACAGATCCGCCCGCTCCGCCGCGCTGCAGCCCTGGCTCGCCCGTTTGAAAGCGTTCCAGAGCACCGCATAACTGCAAGTCACCTTGTCCACCGGGAAATTGCTCTCGAACATGCAGCGATCAGCCCCGAAGCTTTCTATGCAGGTTTCAAAATAGGGGCCCCAGGCCTGCGCCAGCAATTCAGATGCAACCGGCCGCTCCGCCTGTTCAAAACCAAATCCCATGCGCGGCATGCCCAGGCCACCCAGTTTCATGCGCAGGTTCGGGAACTTGGCCAACGATCGCACGTGCATGCGCCATTCATCAAAGACTTCTGCGCGGCGACCGGCATAAGGGCCAACGCCCAACGGCCCTCCACAATGGTTGAGCACCATCACGGTATCGGGGCAATTCGCGGCCAATGCAGCGACGTCGCCCAGTTGGCTGTGATAAACCCAGACGTCAAGCGACAGACCCATGGCACCGAGCCTGCGGACGCCTTGCTGCACGGCGGGCTCCAGCAAGACCCCTTCGCGGTGAGCGCCGGTAGGGTGCGCGCCGGGATCGGCGTGCCACGTCGGACGTGCGCGAACGCCGCGAAAACGCCCTTGACCAGCTTCGATATGCGCCTCCAGAACCGGCGCCACCTGCTCGCCCAGGCTCAGATCGGCCCAGCTCACGATGGCAGCGCAAGGCTGATATCGCGCACCGGACGCCTCCATGAGGCGCGCCTGCTCCACGATAAAGCTTGTTTCGCCCACGGGCTGCAAAGCCTGCGGGCCGTCCGTGCGGTAGCCCGCTTCGCAGTCGATGAAAACAGTGGCCCGTACGTCATGCCCGGTGCCAAGGTCCTGGAGCAAATCCGCGCCTAAGTAGCTTGCCGCTGGCAACGCCCAAAGGTGATGATGCGCATCGACAATGGGCAGGCCAGGCTCCAGGATGTCTTCCTGGTGCAAGGCCAGCCACTCAGGACGAGGTACCCCCAGGGCCGCCATGGTGGGAGAAAGGGCGTTGGCAAGGTTCGCCGCACTGGAATCACTCTTGGAATCATGCATCCGGGGTCTCCGAGTTTGTTAAAGCATAAGATATGCGGCCATCATCTGGCTTATTCGTTCGTCTCCATCCATGCCCAGCCCAAGCCCAAGCCCAAGCCCAAGCCCAAGCTTCACGCACCCTAGCGCCCCTCACCGACTTCCATGACATCCAGCCCATCTTCACCCCCACGCCGCGCGGTGGTCACTGGCGCCGCGCGCGGCATTGGCCTGGCGATCGCCACGCAACTGGCCCACGACGGATTGAACGTGCTGGCCGTCGACCGCGATGCCGATTTGATGCAGACCGAAGCCAGGCGCCTTCGCTCGGAGGGCTTGTCCGTTCAGGGGGCCGGCCTCGACGTGCGAGACCGCTCCGCAGTGGCCTCATTGTTCAGCACCTTGCCTGCCATCGACGTCGTGGTCAACAACGCAGGCTTGTCTTCGCCTTTACTGGCCTTTCGCGAACTCGATGCGCAGCGGCTGCGCGACATGATGGATGTCAACCTGCGAGGCAGCTTCATCGTCGCGCAGGAAGCCGTGCGCCGCATGCCCGAAGGCGGCCGCGTGGTACAGATCGCTTCCCGAGGCTATCTGGGCGGCGCGGGCGCCGCTCACTATGTGTCCAGCAAGGCGGGCGTGGTGGGTCTGGTGCGTGCCATGGCCATCGAGCTCCGCTGGCGAGGCATCACGGTCAACGCAGTGGCACCAGGCATGGTAGACACCAGGATGCTGGACGGCTATGCGCCGCACATGCGACGCACGCTGGAGCAGCGCGAACCCACAGGCGCGGCAGCCAGCCCTCAAACCATTGCCGACGCCGTCTCCTTCCTGGCCTCACCGCAGGCCGCCCTTTGCAACGGACAGGTGCTGTTCGTCGATGGCGGCAAATGTGTGGGCATGCCGCCCTTGTGAACCTCCAGTCCGCCGATTCAGCTCCCCATGTCCACATCTGTCTCCCTAGCCCCTCCTCCTGCGATCAACTCCCGCCCCGCCCTGCTGCTTGTAGGCGCCCAGGAACCGCTGGCCGAACCCATCCTGTCGCGCCTGCGGCATGACGGCCATGAGGTACGAGCCATCGCCAGCCATGACGCGCCA
>Ga0265293_10011164_pt1 | contig 12299 bp, 8 predicted proteins | sample Munlanlewell138R_FD_192505 | JGI IMG/M metagenome (GOLD analysis project Ga0265293, IMG submission 192505) | Leachate microbial communities from a municipal landfill in Southern Ontario, Canada - Leachate well 138R | ecosystem: Engineered > Solid waste > Landfill > Unclassified | place: Canada... | reverse complement strand
GTACGGGAGTTGAGCATAATCACTATACCAGGATGTACCACTGCCTATCCAATTAGAACCATTATATCTTTTGGCATCATAACTGGTTTCATAAACAGCGTCACCAACAATGCTAGGATCATATACAAAACCATCACCGGGGGCCGGATAATAACGATTAATATATTTACTTGGTATAGAATTTAATTCGGCCGCCGTCCAACCGCTATCAGCTATAGTATTATTATAATTAGCCATGGTTCTTTCCCAAGCACCACCACTAATATCATAGATACCATAGATAGTACCAGTGGTGCTTTGTACTTTATTAATTACATAACTATCTCCAGAGCCACCACCGGTATAAAAATCAGTATTATTATTAATAGTTATCTCGGTATTTTCCTGACCATAACTTGATTTAGATAAATAAGCGACTGCCCCCCATTCGGTATTTTTCATCATATGGGTATCAATATTTTTACCACTAGTTCCCCAGCCATATACGGGATTAGTTTCCATAGCTCGTACCGCTTCAAAAGCGTTTTTATTATTGATACAACGCCATGATGTGGCACCGGGAATAATCTTAACCGTTTTACTGCTAGTATTATCAGCCGCGTTACAGGAATATCCAGACGCAACTTCTTCAGCCGCGGTGGCTTCAAACTTGGCTACCCAAAGACCAGATACTTTATTCCCACCAAAGTTAAAGGCTGGATGTTCTATATAATTGGTTTGACTGCTGCCACTATAAGTCGGGATTATATCTACCCTTGTATCATCACTCGCAGTATTTTCTAAACCCTTTAAAAACTTAACATTGATGGTACCGGTAGTTGATGTATGATAATTAGAATAAATTTGATAAGCATATCTAGGGACCCACACCCACATTGAACCATCTGCCGTTTGGGCATTGGCCCATCTTTTTTTAGTATTATTAAGATAATCATATTGATACCAATCCCCATCATTCTCGTTTGTCTCTACCATATTGTTATTTTCATCCCATTTTATTGGTGTCATACCCGGTGCCAATTGGGGTCTGTTAACGCCCTCCTTAGCGTTATATAACTCTTCTAAAACGGAGGCTTGATATATATATTGATTATCTTCTTTGACAATGATTACTTTAGTTTCAGTATTATGAAAAGTGCCGCCCTTAGGATTAGCTAGTGGATCTGGTAATAAACTGGCCGCTTGTAAATCAGCTAAACTAACTTCAGCCATATCACTAGTCCAATTAATATCATCGGTATTTGACGTCACATACTTCTTAGCCACCTCAACGATTAATTCTTTTTGTCTTTCATAAGATTCACCTCTGGCTTTATTAATAATATTTAAAACATTAGGAATAGCAATTAATAAAACAATTCCTAATACAACAATAACCGCCAATAATTCTACTAGGGTAAAGCCTTTGTTTTGATACATTACAACCACTACTTTCCTTTATATTACTTATAGTATACCATAGGTTTGTTCCTTTTTCTATCCTTTTAATGGTTTTTGGCATAATATGTCAATAGTTATTATTTATGATAAAACATTATTTAAATAATTAGAAAATATTTTAGGTTGTATTTTTTTCTTATACTTATTAAGCGTCTATTACTATTCAAGCGGGCAAGATAACTCATTACCTTTTGCATATTCATAAGAATATTTCCCACTGCTAAGATTAGTAATAACAACACAATCATTAGCAATAGATTCCCCCGTCACTAAATCACTTATATCCGTTTTTAAGAAGCCTTTTTCTATTAATTCGCTTATTCTTATAGCTTCATAATCATTTTCTGGTGGTAATATTGGTGGGTACTCAGCCGCATAATTTCGCATAGCACTTATTATTAAAGATATTTGTCTCTTATTGGCATCCTCTTTTGCTTTAGTAATAATATTTAAAACATTAGGGACGGCTATTAATAAGATAATGCCTAATACGACAATAACCGCTAGTAACTCTACTAAAGTAAAGCCTCTATTTTGTGTCATATTAACAACCCTACTTCCTTTTTATATTACTTATAGTTTATCACGGAAGTAGTGGTTTTGATATGTTTTTTGGCATTTTTTGTAAATTTGTGTTAAATCATTATTAGAATAATAGTTATTTTTTTACATCAATTATTAAGTTTTGACCAGTCATTTCCTTGGGGATTGGTTCTTTCATGATACTTAGTATAGTTGGCGCAATATCACCTAATTTTCCATTTCTTACTTTAAATTTAGTATTACAAATTATAAAAGGGACCTTATTATTTGTATGAGCCGTTATTACTTGATTATGAGAATCTAATAAACATTCGGCATTGCCATGGTCAGCCGTGACAATTAACAAGCCGTTTGATTCTTTAATTTTATGATAAATTCTCTCTAAGCATTTATCAACCGTTTCTAACGCGAGTATAGTCGCTTTTAAATTACCAGTATGCCCTACCATATCGGGGTTAGCATAATTAACAATAATAACATCATATTTATTCTGATTTAATTGATTTAATAATTCCTTTGTTATCTCCTTAGCGCTCATCTCTGGTTTTAAATCATAGGTATCAACTAGTGGTGACTTAATTAATATTTGTTCACAACCTTTTAGTTTTAGCTTTTCTAACCCATCAAAAAAATAAGTAACATGGGCATATTTCTCCGTTTCCGCAATTCTTAGTTGTTTATAACCTAAGTTGGCGATGTATTCGCCAAACTTGTTTTTTAACTTAGTTGGTTTAAAAATAGCTTTTATATTTGGTAATTGGTTAATTGTCATTAAAGAGATAATTTCCAAATTCTTTAATTTCTTCGTTTTAAAAGAGGTAAATTCTTCACCATTAATCGCCTTTAATAATTGCGCACTGCGGTCAGTACGAAAATTAGCCATTATTAAACCATCATTGTCTTCTATTAAACCATTATTATCTAAAATAGCGGGAATGACAAACTCATCATAAATGCCTCTATTATAATTACTAGTAATAACCTCTTTAGTAGTTAAAGCGGATTCCCCCTTACCCCAAATTAAAGCATCATAAACTCTTTTCGTTCTCTCCCACTTACGGTCGCGGTCCATGGCATAATACCTTCCCGAAATAGTAGCGATATTCCCTATTTTTGTTTTTTTTAATTTCGCCTCTAGTTGTTTAAGAAAGGTCACCGCTATCTTAGGGCGCGTATCTCTGCCGTCTAAAAAAGGATGAATATATAGTTTTGATATACCTTGTTTTTTAACACTTTCTATTAACCCTAATATTTGGTTAATGTGCGAGTGAACACCGCCATCACTTAGTAGGCCTAAAATATGTAGTTTTGAGTTATGTGATTTAACATGTTCACAAACATTAATAAAATCTTGATTATTACTTATTTGTTGGCTTTTTAGCGTCTCATTAATAATCTGTAGCGGTTGTTCAACTACCCGTCCCGCGCCAATATTAATGTGCCCCACCTCACTATTACCAACTTGGTCAGCGGGTAATCCGACGGCTTCGCCACTAGCCGTTAGAAAACTACGCGGATAAGTCTTCCATAAATAATTAAAAACCGGCATGTTAGCTTGCTTAACGGCGTTACCGTGGTTTTCCTTTCTCATGCCCAAACCATCTAAAATAACTAATACTATTGGTTTCATCTGCCACCTCTATCTAACACCATTTTAACAAATATCAAAAAAAAACACTACTTTATTTTAATCGTAGTGTCAATTTATCTAACTTCCATTTTATGAAACTCTAATCGCAATTTATCGGCTACCGTCACCACAAATTCCGAATTAGTTGGTTTAGCCTTATCAATATCCACGCTGTGACCGAAGATATCCTCCATTAACTGCCAATTACCTCTATTCCAACTAACCTCAATTGCATGACGAATCGCCCGTTCTACCCTAGAGACCGTGGTGTCAAACTTATACGCTATCTCTGGATATAATTCTTTGGTAATGCCGCCAATTAAATCAGGCTTGTTATATAATATAGTAATCCCTTCTCTAATATATTGATATCCTTTTATGTGGGAGGGGATACCAAGTTCATGAAGTATTTTGGTGATGGATATTTGTAAATTATTATGATAAAGGTCAATCGTTTTCCCTTTTCCTTTCTTTGAATCACAAACATCTAGTATTCTTCTTTCTAAATCAATTAATTCAAAAGGCTTTAAGATAAAATAATTTATGCCATAATCAGACACTGTCCTAATTATATCTTGAGCATTATATGATGTAATAACGATAACGTTCTTATTAATATGATTCTTTTTCATCTCATCAAGAACATATAAACCGTCCTTCTTTGGCATAATAAGATCAAGCAAGATAACATCATACTCATTTTCTTTCTCTTTAACAACCTTAAATCCTTCCTCACCATCATAGGCCTCTAATACTACATCAATTACTGCGTGACTACTAAAATACTCTTTAATCATGTTGATAAGATTAACATTATCGTCAATTACCAACACTTTTATATTTTTCATATTGGCTCCTTTCTGTTACTACTCACGCATTATCATTATACAACATAAAAAGGGCATTTATCTAGGCTTTATTTTTACTAATTTTGTCTGGTTTTGTCTAATCGCCTCCTATTTTGTCGCCTTAATTTAACGACCTAACTCCTCCTCTATTCTTATTAATTGATTATATTTAGCTATACGCTCGCCTCTAGATAAAGAGCCGGTTTTTATTTGCCCTATATTTAGGCCCACAGCTAGGTCGGCAATAAGGGTATCTTCGGTTTCTCCACTACGATGGGAAATAATTGTCTTATAGCCATGAGCTTTAGCCAACTCAATAGTGGCGAGCATCTCTGTATAGGTACCAATTTGATTCGGTTTTATTAAAATAGCGTTACATACATTATTCGTTATGCCTTTGTGTAATAAGTGCTTATTAGTAACAAAAAGATCATCGCCCACTAGCTGGATACGATTAACTAATCTAGTCGTTAACATTTTAAAGCCGTCCCAATCGTCCTCATCAAGCCCGTCCTCAATCGAAACAATCGGGTAATCATTAATTAATTCTTCGTAAAAAGTAATTAATTCTTCACTAGATAGTTCTTTATTCTCCTTTTTTAAAACGTAGCAGCTCCGTTCCTTGTTAAAAAACGCACTAGCGGCAACATCCAAGGCAATCGCAATATCCTCTTTCGGTTTATAGCCTGATTGATTAATAGCCATTACCAGTAAATCTAAAGCTTCTTTATTACTGCTTAAGTTAGGAGCAAAGCCGCCCTCATCACCAACCGCTGTCGAATATTTGTTTTCATTAAGAAGTTGTTTTAAATGATGAAAGACTTCCGCTCCCATCCGTACTTTCTCTTTAAAACTCCCCCGTTGCGGAACAATCATAAATTCTTGAAAATCAAGGCCATTATCCGCATGGCTACCCCCGTTAATAACGTTCATCATCGGAATTGGTAAGTCGCGGCCAGGCCCAACATATTGATATAATGGTTGATTATGATACTTTGCCGCTCCTTTTAGGACCGCTAAAGATACGGCTAAGATAGCATTTGCCCCCAGTTTGCTTTTATTAGGGGTACCATCTAAAGCAATTAACAACTGATCTATTTTTTTCTGTTCCCTAATATCAAAACCTATTAACTTAGGCTTAATGATGCCCAAGACATTACTAACCGCCTTTAAAACCCCTTCCCCTAGATAGCGATAATCATTATCCCTTAGTTCTAGAGCTTCATTACTTCCGGTTGAAGCTCCTGATGGAATACTGGCTCGCCCTACATAGTTACTCCTGGTAATGATATCTACTTCAATCGTGGGCACCCCGCGGGAATCTAATATTTCCCGGGCTTTAATATCGGTTATTATCGGCATTAATCATTCCTCCTTTATTTCCTTGACATATTCTTTAAACTTTTGTCCTCGTTCCGCCATGTTTTTAAACTGATCCAATGAGGCACTCGCGGGACTTAATAATATAATATCACCTTCTTTGCCTTGTTGAATACCTATTTTAAGTGCGTCTTTTAAAGTTGACACTATCTTACTGGGCCATTTAATTTTTCCCGCATACTCTTTAATCCGGCCCTTACAAGCTCCGTATCCTATTAATAATTTAACATTATTCAAATATGGTGTCAAATCATAAAAATTCTGGCCACGGTCTAACCCGCCTAACAATAAAATAATAGGTTTATTAAACAACTTTAAAGCGGTTTGCGTTGATTTAATGTTAGTGGCTTTGGAATCGTTATATATTTCAATCCCTTTTATCACATCAACATATTCTACCCGGTGTTCAATACCCTTAAACTCTTTTAACACCTGCCTAATAGCAGCGTTTTTAATCTTTAACTCTTTTACAACTAATATCGCCGCCATAACATTTTCATAATTGTGAATACCGCTTATTTTAATATCACTAACCGTAATAACTGGGTTTTGGCGATAATATATGATGCCATCGGCTAGATAACAGTCAGCCTTTCTTTGTGAGGAAAAATATTTTTTCATTGACTGTATCTTTATCGCATTATTAACAACATTTATATCATCACCATTTAAGATGGCGACTTCTTGATACGCATGTTTATTAAAGACGCCTAATTTCCCTTTTATATAATCGTGATAGTCACTAATAAAATCAAGGTGCGCTTCTGATAAGTTAGTTAAAACACTAAGATTAGTTTTAAAACTACTTATATTTAATAATTGCTGGATTGATAACTCTATAATTACAATATCACCTTTTTTTATCTTCCGAATAAAATCACATAACGGGGTACCAATGTTACCCGTTAAATGAACTGGTAAATTGGCTTTTTTTAATATTTTATATATTAAAGTAGCCGTGGTCGTCTTACCATTAGTTCCCGTAATCCCAATTATAAATATATCCTTCGGTAAAAAGTGATACGCCACTTCAATTTCATTAATAACGGGGATTTTAAATTGATAAGCTTTTTGGATATATTTATGATTAAGGGGGATGCCCGGATTTTTAATTAAATAATCATAGGTTTGATCAAATAATTTATCAGGATGAGCTCCTAGCACCACCTTAACGCCTAAGGTCTTTAACTTTTCTATCTGTTTTGGGGGTTGGTTCTTATTACTGTCATTTACAATAACCTGATTTGTTCTAGCCAATACCTTGGCGGCCGCATAGCCACTTTTTGCCATCCCTAAAATTAAAATTTTTTTATTGGTAAGTTCCATCAATAACTCTCCTTTATAAATTATAAGCTTGTTTTAGTAAAATGATAATAAAATTAATCTTGTTTGTTAAAAATTGTCAACTATATAAATAAAAACATAAAAAACTTGCCGATAATAATTAAAAAGATTATGATAATAATAAGACATAACAAAAAGGAGTGTTGTTAGTGCCTTATAATACGAGCTTTTTAAAAAGATTAATGTTTGCTTGTCTAGTCTTAACCATTTGTTATCTTTTCATCCTTCCTCCATTAATCGCTAAGATGACGGGACAATATCCGGTTTTTTCAATATCAGAAAGAGAAGTTATGGCTTTAGCGGGTAAAAACTTCTTTGAAGATAAACAAATCGAATTAGCCTTTCAAGAGATTAAAAGCGTCGATAATACCCAGCCCAATATGGTTACTATCAAGGAGTTAATCGACCGTGGTTATCTTAAGAACCATCAAGTTGTTAATCAAAAGGCTTGCCGCCTTAACATCTCATATGTTGAACAAATTGAAATAATGAATCAAAAATATAAATATTACCTATGTTTGTTTTGTAATAACTATCTGGAACAATTAACTTTATCCGAGTAAAAAATAATAATAAAGCAAACTAGGACGATTTGCTTTTTTTATTATTTAAAATTATTTATGATATAATATAATAATTCAAATTGATAAGAGGAGCAATATAATGAAAATAATTACTTTAACTAAACAACAATTTGATGCCTTCTCTAGTACCCATCGCTATCGCAGCTTCTATCAAAGTTCGTTATATGGCGAGCTAATGATGCGACACGGTTTTAATATTCATTATATCGGGCTTGTTGATAATAACCATAATCTTATTTCGGCCTCCTTAATATTATATAAAAAAATATTTAATATCTTTAAATATGCTTATGCACCGAGAGGTTTTCTTATCGAATATGAGGATAAAGCTTTATTAAAATTATTTACCAGTAAATTGAAAAGGCTGTTACTAAAACAAAACTTTCTTTTTATTAAGATCGATCCTTATGTAGTAAGAGATAGTAATATTTTATTAAATTTAAAATCAGCTGGTTATATTAAACAACAAACCCTAGATGACTTTAAACTATTAAAACCAACAAATTTTGCTCTCTTAAAATTAAATACCAATATAAAGACAACCTTCTTTTCCTTTAAGAGAGATATCAGGCGAAAGATTAAATCAGCGCTTAAAAAGGGAATTACCATTCATAAAGGAAATGCTAACGATATCGAAACTATTTACAATTTTGCCCCAAAAGTAATTAAAAAGAAACAATCATTAACTTACTTTAATAATTATTACCAAGTTTTTAAGAGTCAAAATAAAGCGGAAGTATATTATGCGAAACTTAATCCTAGCGCTTTGCTCACAGTCGCTAAAAATAAATATCAAGAAGAAAACAAAATTAATATAAACTTAGTTAAACGTCTTCAACAAGATAAAAAAAACAATGATATCTTAAATAAAAAAATAGCTTCGGATAATTTATTAAATCTTTACAAACGCCATTTAATAGAAGCTAGTAAATTATTTAATCATTATCCACATGGGTTAATTATCGGCGGTTGTTTTATTATTATTTACGATAACCAGGTTAATGTTATTTTAAGTAGTTATCACCCTAAGTATAAACGTTTTAATCCCATCCCTTTATTATATTGGGCCTTAATTACTAATGCTTATAAAAAACACTATCACGCTATAAATTTAAATGGCTTAAGCAGCCATTCAAATGGTGATGATCCTTATCAAAGATACTCACAATTTAAATTAAAGTTTGGCAGTACTAAAACAGAGTTAATTGGGGAGTTTGATTTGCCGATTAACTTACCGTTATATCATTTTATTCAAAAATCAAAGCTTATTACTAACTATATTACCAAGATTATTAAAAAAAATTAATATTATTTACCACTTATATTTTGCCATAAAAAAAAGACTGTTTTTCAGTCTTTCTTTATTATTGAATAATCTTACTAACGACTCCAGCACCAACGGTTCTGCCACCTTCACGGATTGAGAACTTAGTACCTTCTTCAATCGCAATCGGATTTAATAGTTCAACCGTTATGGAAACATCATCTCCAGGCATAACCATTTCAACCCCTTGCGGTAATTCAACAACGCCAGTTACGTCAGTTGTTCTAAAATAGAATTGTGGACGATAATTGGTAAAGAATGGGGTATGACGTCCTCCCTCTTCCTTGCTTAAAACATAAACCTTAGCCTCAAACTTTTTATGAGGGGTAACTGAACCAGGTTTACATAGGATTTGACCTCTTTCCACTTCTTCACGAGCAATACCACGTAATAAAACCCCGGCATTATCCCCGGCCTCAGCATAGTCTAATTGTTTCCTAAACATTTCAATTCCAGTTACCACGGCTTTTTTAGTTGGTCTTAAACCGACAATCTCTATTTCATCATTCAATTTTAGTTGACCACGTTCAACACGACCAGTAACAACTGTACCACGACCAGTAATAGTAAATACATCTTCAATTGACATTAAGAACGGTTTTGAAGTATCACGTTCTGGAGTTGGGATGTAATCATCAATTGCGTTCATTAACTCTTCAATGCGTTTTTCGGCTTCTGGGTCGCCTTCAAGCGCTTTTAAAGCCGAACCACGAATGATTGGTGTATTATCACCATCAAATCCATACTCAGTTAATAACTCGCGGATTTCCATCTCAACTAATTCTAATAATTCTGTGTCTGTCACCATATCACATTTATTAATGAAGACAACCATCTTAGGAACACCAACTTGACGTGATAATAAAATGTGTTCACGCGTTTGAGCCATTGCCCCATCTGTTGCCGCAATTACTAAAATAGCTCCATCCATTTGCGCTGCGCCAGTAATCATATTTTTAATATAATCGGCGTGACCAGGACAGTCAACGTGCGCATAATGGCGTTTTTCTGTTTCATATTCAACATGAGCAGTATTAATTGTAATACCACGCGTTTTTTCTTCTGGCGCTCTATCAATTTGATCATACGCCTGAACTTCCGCCATTCCTTTCCCCGCTAATACTTTTGTAATAGCTGCTGTTAAAGTTGTTTTACCATGGTCGACGTGTCCAATTGTACCGATATTAATATGCGGTTTTGAACGGTCGAATTTTTCCTTTGCCATTTTATTCCTCCTTATAAATATATATTTTACCTAACACTTGTGGCTTTTTCAAGTGTTTTTAACAATTATTGACCACCATTTTTCTTAATGATGTCTTCAGCAATGCTTTTAGGCACTTCTTCATAATGATCAAAAAACATTGTGAAGGTCCCGCGTCCTTGAGTATTAGAACGCAAACTGGTTGCATAACCAAACATTTCTGATAGAGGTACTAACGCTGATAATAAGATAGCGTTACCTCTTGTATCTTGCCCTAATAGGCGACCTCTCCGAGCTGTAATATCACCCATTACATTACCAAAGTATTCCTCAGGGACGACCACATCAACCGCCATGATTGGCTCTAGTAAGGCTGGTTTACATTTAGTTTTTGTCTCTCTTAACGCTAAACTAGCGGCAATCTTAAAGGCCATCTCACTAGAATCAACATCATGATATGAACCATCATATAAGGTCGCTTTAACATCAATCATCGGATAGCCAGCTAAAACACCGGTTTGCAAGGCTTCCTTTAACCCTTTATCAACAACAGGAATATATTCCCTTGGCACTACTCCACCCACAACCTTATCAACAAATTCATAGCCTTTATCTTTGTTCGGTTCAAACTTAATCCAAACATGACCATATTGTCCTCGACCACCAGATTGTTTAATGTATTTACCCTCACATTCACCAGCAACGGTAATTGTTTCGCGATACGCAACTTGTGGTTTCCCCACTGAGGCCTCAACATTAAATTCCCGACGCATCCTTTCCACCAGGACTTCTAAATGTAATTCTCCCATCCCGGCAATAACTGTTTGCCCAGTTTCGGCATCAGTTTCTGCCCTAAAGGTTGGATCTTCTTCGGCTAACTTTGATAACGCGATACTCATTTTATCCTGATCCGCTTTTGATTTAGGTTCAATCGCAACTGAGATAACCGGTTCAGGGAAAACCATTGACTCTAAAATAATTTGTTTTTTATCATCACACAAAGTATCACCAGTAGTAGTATTTTTAAGGCCTACAGCCGCAATAATATCACCAGCGTATGCCTCTGACACCTCTTTGCGATCATTAGCATGCATAATTAATAAACGCCCAATTCTTTCTTTTATATCTTTCGTCGAGTTAAGGGCATATGAACCACTTGCTAGCTTTCCTGAATATATTCTCATAAAGGTTAACCGGCCGACAAAAGGGTCAGTCATAATTTTAAAAGCCAAAGCACTGAAAGGTTCATTATCAGACGGCTTTCTTTCAGCCGCCTCACCTTTTATATTAGTGCCTTTTATTGACTCTACATCAGTTGGCGATGGCAAATAATCAACAATCGCATCTAATAATAATTTTGTCCCCTTATTGCCAAGGGCTGTACCGCATAATACTGGAAAAAAGTCAACTTTTAAAGTGCCCACCCTAATGGCTCTTTTAATGATATCAACCGGGATTTCCTCACCCTCAAGGTACAGCATCATTAGTTCATCATCATACTCAGCCACCGTCTCAATTAACCTATTTCTTCTTTCGGTTGCCACTGCCATTAAATCACTAGGTATATCTATTTCCTTTGACTCTTCTTTTTCCGAGCCATCATATTTATAAGCCTTTAAAGTAACCAAATCAATAATTCCCGAAAAATTATTCTCCGCTCCGATTGGCCATTGAATAGCTTCCGCGGTAACCCCTAAGCGTTGATGAATTGATTTTAAACTATACTCATAATCAGCCCCCATCTTATCCATCTTATTAGCAAAAATTAAGCGCGGGACTTTATATTCTGTAGCTTGACGCCAAACCGTTTCGGTTTGTGATTCAACCCCTGCTTCAGCATCAATTAAGGCACATGCTCCATCTAAAACACGTAAGCTCCGTGCCACTTCAATAGTAAAATCAATATGCCCTGGGGTATCAATAATGTTAATACGGAAATTTCTCCAATAAGCAGTTGTAGCCGCTGAGGTAATAGTAATACCTCTTTCTTGTTCTTGTTCCA
>Ga0265293_10011162_pt1 | contig 12300 bp, 11 predicted proteins | sample Munlanlewell138R_FD_192505 | JGI IMG/M metagenome (GOLD analysis project Ga0265293, IMG submission 192505) | Leachate microbial communities from a municipal landfill in Southern Ontario, Canada - Leachate well 138R | ecosystem: Engineered > Solid waste > Landfill > Unclassified | place: Canada... | reverse complement strand
TCAGACGGATAGTGCGCGATAGCAGGTATCGGGGCTATTCGGCACTCGATACCATGCGCCGCTGGCCAAGCGTGCGGCTTGGCGAAGAAAAGCATATTTTCCCTTATCAGGAAGAAGCTGATGTGATGTTTAATACTGCCCTGGTGTATGAGCTGGGCGTGCTGCGCCGCTATGCCGAGCCGTTGTTAAAAGAAGTGCCTCCCATCGCGCGCGAATATTCGGAAGCCCAACGGCTATTAAAATTCCTCTCTTATGTGATTCCTATTGACGAAAAGGAAATACCACCTACAAGCATCTTGCGTGAGTTTTTGGATGGCAGTAGTTTTGACTATTCATAGAAGCATAGGCGTTAATAAGTCTTCGTCAACTTTAAGAATTTTATTTCGTTTTGTCGTACCTGTATTTTGCGTAAAATGGAATAAAAACAAGTGCAATGCCGGCAAGGCCAACAACCAACAAAATCGTTGCGCCTTGGTAGTGCATCAGTTTAAATAATACAGACAATACGCTTATTGAGCCAAATAAAGCTCCTGAAATAAAGGCTATTTTTTTAATCATATCTAAGGATTTTGGGGTTTTGTGTTTATTTTGTCGTCTTTTCGCCCATTTCAGTAAAAACGCTGTCAACCGGTTCCCACAGCTCTATCTTGTTGCCATCGGCATCCATGATATGGACGAATTTACCATACTCAAAGCTTTCAATCTCGTCGAGGATGGTTACCTTATTGGTTTTTAACTTCTCAACCAGCCCTTCAATATTCTGCACCCTGTAGTTGATCATAAATTCCTTTTTCGAGGGTGCGAAATAGTCGCTTCCATTGCTGAAAGGGCTCCACTGAAGGTAGTTAATTTCGTCGGGGCGCTGGGCATTCCTGAACTCAAAACTTGCGCCCCACTCATTGGTTTCCAGCCCCAGATTTTCAGTATACCATGCTTTTGTCTTTTCGGGATCGTCAGAGAAAAAGAAAATGCCGCCAACACCAGTTACTTTGGGCAGGGTGTCGTTGGTTAGCTTTTGTTGGTTCGGGGTTTTTTCCTGTTCATTCATATGCTTAGTGGTATCAATTTTGGAGTTGCAAGCTACAAAAACGGCAAGCATTAATAAAAGCTTAAAAACGCTGTTCAGCTGATTCATCTTAGATGCCATAAATTCAAGGGTGTTTAACACGGAAAATTCAATGATTTTTCCTGGCTTCAAAAGTAAATTAATAATTCCAATCAGGCTGCCGATATAAACTGGCAGTATCATCTTTCGCGTAAAAAATGTCGTGAAGCGTTTTTATAAATACCCTTTTATGTTTTGCAAACGACAAAAGTTTAGCTTTGTGATTCAAAAAAAAATCTCATGCAGCAGATAAAAGTTTTTGGTGCAGTTGTGTTATTTATTATGACAAGTCTTTCGCTTTTGGCGCAACAAAACACCGACAAAGTAAGTCAATTCCATCAGCAGTTATTAACCCTCGACAGCCATACCGATACGCCTTTGAGGCTAAGTCGCAGCAATTTTGATATTGGAATAAGAAATGATGCGCGCGATGGTGGCGGAAAGATTGACTTCCCGCGGATGAAAGAAGGAGGACTGGATGCCGTATTTTTTGCGGTGTTTATGGGTCAGGGCGATCGCGATGCGGCTTCCAATTTGAAAGCGAAACAGCAAGCACTGAAAATTTTTGACGATATCGACCTTGCCCTCGAAACTTATCCGGAATTGGCTTCCTTAGCGCTGATGTCCAGGGATGCTGAGCGCCATAATAAACAAGGCAAACTGGCCATTTTTATTGGCGTTGAAAACGGTTATCCTATTGGCAAAGACATCCGGATGGTGGAAACTTTATACGATCGCGGTGCGCGTTATATCACGCTTTCACATTCGTATAACAATGATATCTGCGATTCTTCAACAGATGACGAAGGCCCTGAGCATGGCGGTTTGTCGCCTTTTGGCGAAGAAGTGGTACGCGAGATGAACCGCCTGGGCATGATGGTTGACGTGAGCCATATCTCTGACGATGCTTTTTTTGACGTGATAGAGCATACGGAGCAGCCTGTAATCGCCTCGCACTCCAATGCACGCGCGGTTTGCGATCACCCGAGAAACCTGACCGACGAAATGCTTTTGGCTTTAAAGGAAAACGGTGGCGTGGCGCAATTGTGCGTGTTGAGCAGCTATGTGAAAACCTTGCCTCAAAATCCAACCCGCGATAGTGCTTTCGCGGCACTGCGCCAGAAGTACAACGGCTTTAAAGACCTCGACGACGAGCAAATGCAACAAGCCCGTGAAGCCTGGTATGACGCTGATCAGCAGTTTCCGGCTGAGCTGGCTTCGGTAGCTGATTTAGTTGACCATGTGGATCATATCGTGAAACTGATTGGCATCGATCACGTTGGCATCGGCACCGACTTTGATGGGGGAGGAGCTTTGTCAGATTGCTATGATGTAACTGAAATTGTGAATGTTACGCGCGAATTGCTGCGTCGTGGTTATTCTGAAAACGATATACAAAAGATTTGGAGTGGGAATTTTTTACGGGTTTTTGCGGCTGTTGAAAGGGGGAGGGAAGGATGAAAAGTTTGTTAAAAATGGATCAAACCCAAAGTTTTTTTATAAAATTAGGCTTTTACACGGCGAAGTCTGTGACGTCGTTGCCACACAACAAACAAACCTATTGATCCTGAAATCCTGCCAGAAACAATCCTATTGGCGTATCATACGAATCGTATTTACTGGCATAGGCAGTCAGGGCGCGACTGTTTAACGTCGTAAGATAGTCGCGGCCTGACTTGCAACAATGACTGTCAGGGAGCGACTATGAGGCCTCGCCAGTAAGTCGCATCAAGACTTACAACAGCAGTTTTCCCTAATCATCACTCACCTCACGCATTTGTTCTTTAATCATTTTATCAAAATCACTTTCAAACAGGCTGTCTTGAATGGGTTTATAGCTGTCATATTCTTTTTCGGCAAATGCCTTGGCTATAGCAGCACTAACTTTCCCGGTATCTTGGAGAATCTCTTTTTGATTAAACTGTAAAAAGGCATTTAATTTTTCTACCCAATCTTTCATAGTCATAACAACACCCTGTTCGGCCTGATCTTCGGCATAATCGAGATACATTGTTACGATGCGGTTCAGGGGTTTAAGCTCGGCTTCTGTAAGGTAATTTTTCGCAATAGAAACATCAGATTTTCTAATTTTTCCATGGGGTGAGTTTTTCCAGGATGTTAAACCCATTTTGTCTTTTTTGTGGTTGGCTCTTGAGACAATTATCTCTGCGGCCGTTTGTTTCGTGATAGTCCAATGAAGTTTATTCTGAACCGTAGCAAAAAATTCTCGTGTAGTTTTTGAGTCATAGTCATAATCAATGCTGCACTCGGCATAGATATCTGTAATTTGTTGGTATAAACGCCTTTCGCTGCTGCGGATATCCCTTATTTTTTCAAGCTGTTCTTTAAAATAATCTTTTCCAAAAAGTGGTTGTGGATTTTTTAATCGTTCCACGTCCATTGTGTAACCCTTAATTATGTACTCTTTTAGCACAGCTGTAGCCCATATTCTAAACTGGGTAGCTCTTTTTGAGTTAACACGGTAACCCACTGCAATAATTGCATCGAGATTGTAAAACTTAGTTTGTATGCTTTGTGTTTTATCAGTAATAGCGCCGTGTTGAGTGGTTAGTTCCAAAATGGAACATACCACTTTTTCATCCAATTCACCACTCTCAAAAATATTCTTTAGATGCTTGGTAACTGCAGGTCTTTGAACATCAAACAACTCAGCTATTTTTTTTTGAGGCATCCAAATGGTCTCGTTTTGTAAAAGAACATCAACTCTTACATCGCCATTGGGTGTTTTGTAAAGAAGAAACTCCCGGTTTGGTTTATATTTTGCTAAATCCATATTCTTAGTATTTCGATTATTCTTTATCCTCGCTATTATTCAATGCTGTGTACTTATGGTGGCCGGATTAATCAGCCGCTCTGCCTGCTGGATTGTATAATTGCCACTTACAACTCATGAAACAAATTTACATTATTTGATAAGATATTACTATTGACTTGTGAAAAATGATGGTGTGCTGGAAAGTCAGGGCGCGACTAATACAAACTCGTTAAAATAGTCGCACCCTGACTAATACTGAGAAACAGTCAGGGCGCGACTGTTTAACGTCGCAAGATAGTCGCAGCCAGACTTGCAGGCAGTTCCTCATTTCACACCCAAATCCCAACACTATTAAAACTGATGCTCACTTCTATTGTCAAAGAAAGCGACAAGTTCAATGATATCATCTTTAATTTGATAGACCAAAGAAGTTTGGGGTGCAATAACGCAGCGTCTCAGATTTTTGTGTTTATCGGAAGGAGGGCAAAGGCGTTTGTGTGTCTTTAGCTTTTCAAGAAGGCTTTCAACCTTGGCCTCAAAGTCTTCAGCTTCTTTAATAGTCCAACGGTCAAGAATTTGAGAAAGCGTTTTTAGATAAGTGTCTTCGGCTAAAGGAGCCCAAAAAATGACAGCCTCTTTCATTTTCTGCCCAGTAGTTTATCTACTTTCCTTTTTACTTCTTCGTGCGCTATTCCTTCGCCATTTTCGAGTTGTTGCAAACCCAAATCTATAGCTTCTGTTTCCTGGTCAGAAATCGTGTCCCACCAGTCAACATCTTTACTTTTAAGTGTTGTGAAATAAGCCTGTACCTTGCTGAGAATATTTTCATCGTCGGTCTCGACAATAAGCTTGTGTAAATAGTTTTTTATTTCGGCTGTATTTGCGTTCATAAGCATAAGTTTTTAAATACCATAAGCCTGCTTGGCTTTATAATCCCTTAAAAAGGCATCCATAAGGGCAAACAAATGGGTTTTGTTTTCTTTGTCCAACAACTGTATGTCCTGCATCCTTTTTACAGTAACTTTATCTATTATGAGGTTGGTGTTGCCCACCAGGTAACCGAGTGAAACCTCCAAGGCTTTTGCAATTTGCGCCGCCATCTCGATCGAGGGTTTTACTTCGTCCCGCTCGTATCGTCCGATTACCGCCCCTTGCACACCAATTTTTTTAGCGAGTGCATCTTGCGAAATCTTTTTCTCTTTTCTGACTTCGCCAAGCCTGTTTCCAAAAGTTATTGACTTCATAAATGTAGGAAAAACAACAGTTAAACCAAGTTTTTAACAAAAGTACAAAACATAAATGTATTATTCGTAATTGTAAAAAGCTTGTTTTTGTTGAGCTTGCTGGCACTGGCAGTCAGGGCGCGATTGGTGTGCTGGAACGTCAGGGCGCGACTAATACAAACCCGTTAAAATAGTCGCACCCTGACTAATACTGATAAACGGTCAGGGCGCGACTGTGTGCTGGAAAGTCAGGGCGCGACTAATACAAACCCGTTAAAATAGTCGCACCCTGACTAACACTGAGAAACAGTCAGGGCGCGACTGTTTATTGTCGCAAGATAGTCGCAGCCTGACTTGCAGGCGATTTCCCGCCCGGCGAAGTTTGCAACTTCGTCGCTACAAACCCTACAAAGCCATTAAAAACTTTATCTGCCGCACTTTGGGCATATTTCAATGCAGAAAAGTTTGAAACAGGATTATTAGCGGTAATCCATGAGGGTGGAGACGCAGATACTTATGCAAGCGTTGCAGGAAGTTTATTAGGAGCGAAATTTGGATTCAACGCAATTCTAGTAAATTATGTTAATGGTTTAAATAAGAGCGACTTGCTGGAAGAGAAATAGTGCCGGTTTATTCGGAATTTGGAAGGAAAGCTAAAACATTATCGAGCTGGTGAAAGTGATTGAACTATATCCTGCTGTAGAATTCTTATGCTGTTTAGCTATTTTTAGCTTTCTGTATTATTTTTCGCGCTTGCGATGGAATTTCTGTAGGTGAGCCAAATAGACTAATTTTTATGCTATGATTAATTGAAATAATTTCATAAGTTTGTAGGGTAAATTAAAAACAGCATACCAGATGAGAAAACCGGTGAAAATGTTAGTTGTTGATAGCCACTGCGATATGCTGGATGTAAGAAGTATTGCGTGTATATTCTCGTTGCCATTCATACTGAAAAGAGAGAAACGACCGACTAAAATATGATGATAAGCCAACGCGAAAATAGTACATTTGGTTTTTGCCGATACGAAAATACCAACAAGAAAAACCGGAAGAGCTATTTCTTTGCCAATCCACAATCCAAAATTTGCAAAAGAGTGCAATCTTTCCTTCTCTTAGACAATATTTGTTTGAAACGAAAAAAGATTAAAAACCATCTCAATTTCTAAAATAATTATTCTAATTTTGTTAGTTATGGATTTTGAAAAAAAACATATAGGAATTGATATTTTTTCTGGTGCTGGAGGACTAAGTCTTGGAGCGATTAACGCTGGAATTAATATTTCTATTGCTATCGAGAAAGACCCAAGTGCCGCAAAAACATTCAAGACAAATCATCCTGATTCGGAGGTAATTACAGATGATATTTCAAATATAAATCCACATTCACTTAATATCGCAAACCCCTTAATTATTTTTGGAGGACCACCATGCCAAGGCTTCTCTCTATCTAATTCCAAAACGAGGAATAAGAAAAACGAAAATAATAAACTATATCGGGAGTTTATCCGATTCATTGAAGAATTAAAACCGAAATGGTTTCTGTTTGAGAATGTTGAAGGTATAGTAAGTTTCAATAAAGGTGAGACAATTAAGCAAATAAGACAAAATTTTGAAGAGTTAGGTTATACTGTAGCTTGCCAAGTATTGACAGCATCTGATTATGGTGTTCCTCAAGACCGAAATAGATTCATTTTAGTTGGCAATAAAGAAGGTGTTTGCTTTGAGTTCCCCGAAAAGCAAGAGAAAAAAGTATCTGTTATGGATGCTATTGGCGACCTCCCTGTTTTATTAAATGGACAGATTGAAGAAGAGTTACCTTATAAAAGTTTACCCACAGAATATGCAAAGCGATTGCGAAATGGCAACCAAAAGGCTTTGCAGAATTATGTTTCAAGAAATAATGATTTGGTATTAGAACGTTATAAACATATTAAGCCTGGTCAAAATTGGAAAGCAATACCAGACCATTTAATGCAAAACTATAAAGACAAGAAAAATTGTCATAGTGGAATATACAAACGATTAAACCCTGAAACTCCATCGGTTGTTATTTCAAATTATAGAAAAAACATGTTAATTCATCCTGAGCAAGACAGAGGATTATCGGTAAGAGAAGCAGCTCGAATTCAAAGTTTTCCAGACGATTTTATTTTTGAAGGTACGTTGATGCACATTCAACAACAAATTGGTAACGCAGTTCCACCTCTTTTAGCAGAAGCAATTTTCAAACAAATTATGAATTACGAATGTCAGAGCAAATAAATACTTTAAAATTCAAATTTGACGTTAGTGCCTATCGTTTGCTCGGGAGAGAATTAATTACCGATAGAATTACAGCACTCTTTGAGTTGGTAAAGAATTGTTACGATGCGAATGCCGAAAATGTATTGGTTAAATTCGAAAACATTAATCCTCGCTCTGAAAAAAGTTTAATCACAATTCAGGATGATGGTATAGGAATGAGTTTTGAGGATGTGCGTGATAAATGGATGGTAATTGGAACTGGCAGTAAACGAAAAGCAAAACAATCTCCTCCTCCATATAATAGAAAAGTTGTTGGGAAAAAGGGTGTTGGTAGATTTGCTGTCGATAAATTAGGTGCTAAATTACTGCTAAAAACTACAAAAAAAGGCTCAGATGAACTTCTTTATTTGGAAACCGACTGGTCATATTATGCAGACCAAGAAAATAAACAATTAACACTTGATTTTTCTGGTGAAAATAAGTTCTTTACAGATATTGAAAACAGATATTGGATAGAATCTGCTGAAAAAGATAGTTCAGGAACGACACTTGAAATATCAATGGTAAGTGATGTTTGGACTGAAAATGATATTATTCGCTCAATTAAAGAATTATCAAAACTAATATCACCCAGTAATAAATTAAAATATCCCTTCAATATAGTTGTTGATGCTGCTGAATATCCAGATTTTAAGGAAACAAAAGTAAGAACAGCAGCTATTGAGTTAGCTACACTTAAAGTTGAATTAGGTTTTGACATTGAAAAGGGTATCCAAGAAATATTGACCGTTCAAAATGGCGAATTAAAAAAAATAAATGTTCCAGAGCGAAAATGCGGATATGTTGGTATGACATTGTATTATTTTGACCAACAAGCAAAAAATAAATTTAAGAAATCTTTTGTTGGAGCTGAAATTGATGGAGTAAAAGTTTATCGTGATGGAATAATTGCAACACCGTTTGCAGAATATGCCGCTTCTCAAAATGAGCAAAAAGATTTACTTGGCATTGATAAAAGGCGTTATTCGGGATTCTTCGATAAACTGAGTACTCGTGATTTATTAGGATGGATTGAAATCACAGATGAGCTTAATCCCAACATTATTGATGCCACCAATCGACAAAATTTTGTTGAAAATGATGCATGGAAAGAATTGAAGGATTTTACAATTGAGCAACTCAGCAAAATTGAATCATACTTAAAAAAGAAAAAAGATAAATCAAAGGAAAAAACAAAATCAGAATTCAAAGTAGCGAAGGATGAAATAGGCAATATTCGAAAGCAATTAAATTTAGTAAAAGATAAAGCTGAGTCTCCTGAGGTAAAACAAACTATAATAGATGTGGAAAAAGAACTTGCGAAAACACAAGCAACTGTTCAACGTTCTTTAGCAGATTATCAAAAGTTAGAGAAAGAAAAACAGCAGCAAGAAAATCTATTTTTTAGTTTAGTGTCGCTACAAACCTATGCTGGAATGCTGTCACATATTACGCGAACATCAATTGGTAAAATAAAAAGAGATGCTGAATTTATTCACAAATGGATTCCTGACCCTCGATTTAATGATAGTTACAAGAAAATGGGGTTAAATGTTTTTACAGAAATGAATCATTTGGGCGATGCGGTTGACTTCTTATTAAAGTATGCCAAAGACGACCAAAAATTTGAAGAAATAAATGTAAAAGAGACTCTTGAAAGAATTTTTAATAAGATATACATTGATGAATTTGACAAACGTGGAATTAATACGTCTTTAGAAATTAATCGTAACCTTCTAATTAATTATAATCTTAAATCATTTGAGGATATTTTTGATAATCTTATTAGTAATTCGTTTAAAGCAGTAGAAAAAAATATTGGGGAAAAGCTCATTAAATGTAGTGCCATAGTTGAAAATGATAAATTTATAATACTGTTTTCTGACAATGGCTATGGAATCCCAGAGGATAATAAACATAGAATTTTTGATGTTTTTGTTACTACTACTTCTGAACAGGGAGGTGCAGGGCTAGGATTATTTATTATTAAATCAAGGCTTGAAGCTTTAAAAGGGACAATCCAAGTCGTTGAAAACGAATTTAAACCTACTGGAGCAACATTTAAAATAGAATTACCATTTAAACAATAGCTATGGATAAACTTGATGCAACAATTGTAATTATTGACGATGATGAGGCTTTAAATAATCCTGACTCAGGATTAATGATTGAGCTAAATATGAATTTTGAATCGATTCAATTTTTTTATAAACAAGAAGATGGATTAGAGTATATCGAGAATAATCTGGATAAAAGAATAATTGTATTGTTAGACTTAGGATTTCCATCAGGATCACCAAGTGGTCATGAAATTTTAGAATCAATCAGAGAGGATTCATTTCTTATTCCTGTTTTGATATGGAGCGGAGTAGATGAAGACAAAGAGTCCTTTGCTGATTTAATAAACAATCGAGCTTATGCTTTCTTAAATAAAAATGCATCAACAGAAGAAATAATCAGAAAATTGAAAGAGGCGTATAATTATATCGACAATAATATTAGCATTGCTTTAGAAGAATGGATTCTATGTCACTCTGAGGAACAAAAACAAAAACCATTTATACTCACAGTCAATGACAGGCAATTATCTCTTAATGAGCTATTATATGAAATTAGGATGCAATCTACTATAGGTAAATCTTTTTCAAAAAAATTATCCAAATTAACTATTGATCTATTAACCAGAAACAAGGAAAAACTTGATGACTAACGCACTGATTGTTTGTGACAACAACGATTCCAATTTGGGGATTTTTTTTGAAAAGTGTAAGATTAAAATCGAACGGTTGCTTGCTTCGTTAGATTTCGATTTTAAAAGTAGTGTGATTTCAGGGAATGCAGCATTTGAATTAGCTGTGCCAATAATGGCGAATACTATTAATTCTAATCCATTTTTATTCGTGTCATACACTCATGGTTCAGAAAATGAATTACTTCAAAATGGAAACATTCCATTTTTATCAATAGATATTAATATGAATTCGCTTAAAAACTCATTAGCTTATTGTTATGCATGTAAAGCTGGAAAGATTTTGGGGAAAGAATTGTGCGTAAATGATTCCTTGTGTTTTATTGGGTACAAAGAAAATGTTACAGTTCAAATGTTCTTCGGTGCTGAAGATGCATTTATCGAATGTGCTGTATGTGGAATTGAAGCCTTAGTTGCTGGAAATACAACAGGTCAGGCTTTAAACATTATGAAAGATAAATATACCAAATGTATTGATGATTTCTATTCGAAAGATATGTTAACAGCAACATTATTTATGGAAAATAGAGATGCTTTAGTTTTGCACGGGAATACGGAATTGACAATTGAGGATTAGCAAGTATAGTCAACCAAGCACATTTGCAATTCGCACTAGCCAACACTCAAACAAAAAATGCAAAAGAGGACTTGTCTGATTGCCAACGCCTTTTTGCTCCCCCGCTCGGCGAAGTTTGTAACTTCCCCGCCAAATAACACCCCCTACACCAATATCTTATCCATAAAATACGGCATCATTTTGCGCCACCAGGGCCAGTCGTGGCTCACATCAGCGCCCCAGAAGTCAACCCAGGCTGGGATATCTTTCTCGTCCAGCAGTTGCTTAAGTTTTTTTGTGTCGTCAACCATTTCTTCTTCCCAGGCACCTTGTCCCACTGCGATAATAATTTTTCCGGCGCGAATTTGTTGCAAGAGTTTGTCGTCGGACAGGTTTTGCAAGAAGTGCAGTGGCGAATTAAAATAGACCGTCTCGTCCATATAATTGCCTACAAGGCGCTGTAAATCAAACATACCGCTGATGGCAATCACGGAATCGAACAGATCAGGATGCTTAAAAAACATATTGGCGGCATGGTAAGCGCCCATGCTAAATCCTGCCGCACACACCTTGATTTCAGGCTGATTGCAATGCTTGCGAATCATTGGCAGCACTTCATATAAGATATAATTCTCGTAAGCTTCGTAGCGCTTTCCGCGCTCGGCGGGATGCTCGTGGGGGCTCGACCAGGATTCAAAATCTATGCTGTCGATGGTAAATACTTTGATGCGGCCATTGTCGATAAAAGGTTTCAATGAATCGATAATTCCAAAATCCTCTGATTCATAAAACCTTCCGCCCTGGGTGGGAAATAGTAAGACCGGCTTACCGTAATAACCGTAAATCTTCAGCTCCATATTTTTATTCAGGCTGGGGCTAATCCATTTGTGATATTCTATATGCATGTCATTGGCTTTTTAGTTTGTGAATCTGTCGTTGTATTTCGCGTATTCTCTCCATATTTTTGCTGCGTACAAGATAGCCATAATTTCCCATGGCGCGCGACATGATCTCCGGTAATGCTGCGCTAAAAACAATTTCTTCGGCAAACATCTCCAGGAGTTTTTCAGTTGGAAACAGGTAGTCGTAAAAGTTCTTGCGGCTCACATAAGTCACATGGTATTTATGCTCGTAATCAAGGCTGTACGGATGATCTGCCTTCATAGCTGCCCAGGTTTTATACAAGTCCTGGTCGCAGGCATAGTTAAACATTTCAAGTGTGTATCCGCCCGGCGGACGCATATTCACTTCAAGCGCGATGAGCCTGTTGGTTTTATGTTCTCTGAAAAACTCGATATGGAAAAACCTGCCTTTCAACTTAAAGGCTTTCAGCGCGATTTTTCCGGCCTCAACCAAATCTTCGGGCAGTTCGCGCAACGAAAAATAGTAGGTATGGATATTCTCATTCACCACTTCCATCACGCCATGGCGGTTTTCGTGAACCGACTGAAACACGATATTTCCTTGTTTATCTGCCAGGCCATCAAAGGATTGTATCTTTCCTTCGATAAATTGTTCCATAAAATAAGGAACGGCTTCCTTCTCATTGAAGAAAACCTCCAGCTCATAGTGGTTGTTGATTTTATAGGTGTTGGCCGCTCCCAC
>Ga0265293_10011161_pt1 | contig 12300 bp, 14 predicted proteins | sample Munlanlewell138R_FD_192505 | JGI IMG/M metagenome (GOLD analysis project Ga0265293, IMG submission 192505) | Leachate microbial communities from a municipal landfill in Southern Ontario, Canada - Leachate well 138R | ecosystem: Engineered > Solid waste > Landfill > Unclassified | place: Canada... | reverse complement strand
AAAGCATCACCAAAATATTCAGGCTTATGCGCTCTAAAAAGCGTTATCCCATCAGGTGAACGAAATGTAAGAATATTTAATGTTGCGTATTCGTTTTTTAATCTATCATAAAAAGGAAGCACGATGGACTTTATCTCCTCATAATCTCCATCATTTACGGCTTTTGAGAGGTCATTACGAGCAACCATCTTATCTAGCTCGATATTTAATTCTTTTTTGCTCTGCTCTAAATCTATCTCAAAAAGTCTCTGTGCAGAAGCTGCTACACTCTGAAATTGTCTATCTATTGAACTTTTTAACTGATAATTTAAAAATAGATAGATAACTCCCCATGCTAACGCCAAAATAATTAAAGTAAAAATTAGTATATTTCGTCTTGTTTGATTGGGGATATTCATGCCGTCTGCTCATTATATATATATTAAAAACAATTATATCTTTTTCTTGCTAATATCTAAGTATTTAATCACTAAACCTTCGTATCTAGCCAAGCTCTTTTTTTATAAATATAGACGTAGATAATCCCTTTTATAAGCGTTTCTACATTCATTATAATAAAAATAGCAATTATCCCATAACCCATTTTATAGGCTATATAAGAGGGGATTAATCGAAATATCCACAATGAAATCACATTGACTTTAAGCGTGGTTTTTGTCGCTCCTGCCCCTCTTAACGCTCCTGAATAGACAAACATGATAGCAAGCGGGATTTGAGCCAATCCCACTAGCATCAGGTAGTAGGAAGTCACTGCAATCGTTGGGACATCTTTTGTAAAAAATCCGACTAAAAATTCAGGAAAAAGGATAAGCATTACACCAACACTTCCCATAAATATATAAGCAATTCGTCCACTTATGATGCCCATGTTGTAGGCTCTTGTTTTATTATTTGCACCAAGACTTTGACCAACTAGTGCCGTTGCGGCTATGGAAAAGCCAAAACCGGGCATAAAAGCAATACCCTCTATGCGAAGTCCAACTTGATATCCCGCAAGTTCTGCCGTTCCGTATGCGGCTATGATGGCTACAAAAAAGAGAAAAGAGATGCTTGAAATCCCCCTCTCTAGTGCCGCGCTCCATCCTACATGCCAAGCTCTTATCAGATCTTTGACTCTTATAATTGGAATAAAATTGAGCTTTGCATGCGGTTGTTTTAAAAGCATATAGTACGCCGCAACATTAAAGCTATAAGCAATTATAGTAGCATACGCCGCGCCCTCTATCCCCATAGCAGGAAATCCAAAATGTCCAAAAATCAAAACATAATTTAAAGAAGCGTTAATCGCTGAGGAGAGAAGTTTTATGTAGAGTGAATTTTTTGTATCCCCCGCAGCAGAGAGTGCATTATACAAAAGTGTGTCGATAAAAATAACGACTAATCCCAGCGAAATTATCTTAAAATAGAGCGTGCCCTGCTCTACTACATCAGCTTCTGCACCCATTAGAGCATAGATATATTCACTTCCAAAATAACCGCCGATTGTCACAAAAACAGATGAAACAGCCGCGAAAATTCCAAGCGAATAGAGCAGCGCAGAGGCTCTTTTTTTTCTCCCCTGCCCAATAAATCTAGATATAAGAGAATTTCCACCCACAACATAGAGCGTCATAAGCACATTTATTATCATCATAAACTGCATGCTCATACCAACCGCTGCCAATGCCGAAACGCTTACCATTCCGACCATAAGCATATCTATCAAAATCTGCAGAATATCGACAAGATGTTTAAGTGCCGCAGGAATCGCAATAGACAAAACTCTATGCGTATCGCGGGAGATTAGTTTTGAAAAAATCGTGATACCTCTTGCATAGATGCCATAAGCTCCTCCTTCGTCTTAAACTCTAAAGTAATTTTCTCTTTTTTCTCTTCATGAATAGGAGTAAAATCAAAAACAAGCACATAAGCTTTTAGCTTAACCTTCTCACCGTAAAGTTCCGTCCACTCCAGACTCATCTCTGCAGTCTCGCCGTTCAAATCAACAACAACAGCAGGATAGAGCCGCGTTAGTTTGCTCAAATCCAAATCTCCGGCACTTGACTTATAAATCATCTTTTTCATGAATAAACTTTTTAGTATAATTTTTCGTATAATAACCAACGAAGGTTGATAGTTGGCTTTGTTTTTAGCTTTAAGATAGTACCCTTATCTATGGATTTCACAATGTTTTCACACTTTTAAATTATAATGCTTATTTAAATTTAAAAATATTTTATAAAAGGAGAGTTCAAATAATGAGAAAATTTATCTTTGTATGCTTTTATCTTTTTCTCAACATCTCTGGTGCCACAGAGCTGACACTTGATGAGTGCATCGATAAAACACTAAAAAATCATCCCGATATTAAAAAAGCGGCTTTGAGTGTTTTTGAAAAAAAATCTTTAGTAGATATCGCTAAAGCAGATTATCTCCCTCAGATAAACGTGAGTGCTCAGTACAACCCAATCGATACTTTTGTTATGCCAAGGAATAATCAGTTTCAAACGATTGAAGATGATAGTTGGCGGGTTGATGCTACGCTAAATCAAAAAATATATGATTTTTCAAAAACAACTTCAACCATTAACGCATATAAAAAAGGTGAAAACATAGCTAATCTTTCTCTGGATGACGCAAAAGCTCTTCTGGTTTACAATGTTAAAAATCAGTATAATTTAGCACTTTTAAAGACTAAAGAGATAGAGATAAGAAAAAAAGATTTACAAACAAAAGAGGAACTTTACAAGCAAGCAAAAGCGCTAGTTGCCCAAGGCTTAAGAACGCAAGCGGATGAAACGAGCATACTAAGTGAGCTATATATTGCTCAAGATAATCTTGCCATTGCCAATGCCAATTTTGCTAAAGCACTCACAACTCTCTCTCTTTACATCGGAGAAAAAATTGATACAGACACGCAACTCAAAGAGACCACACCGATAAAAAACCAAAATACAGCAAATGCACAGCTACTTCTTCAAGAGGTTTTAGAAAAAAACTTCTCGCTAAAGAGTTCTCAAGAGGAGATACAAAGAGATGCCCTACTCTATGAGGCAGCAAAAGCTGGGCACTATGGCTCAATCGATGCCGTAGCCTCCTACACTCATCAGGAAACACTTAACGAATATGACACCTCGCTTGTCGGAGTTATCCTCAGCATCCCACTTTACAGTGGTGGAAGAATCAGCGCGCAAACACAACAGGCTAAAATCTCAAATGAGATGGCAAAGGAGTCATATAATTCCCAAAAACTTCTGCTTCAAGAGGAAGTAGAAAATTTGGCAATTGATTTGCAAAGGTATATTTACACTATAAAAGCCAAAGAAGCTCTTGTGGTTTCTTCAAATGCAACAAGAGAAATAGTTGAAGGAAGATACAAAGAGGGTCTCTCAACTTATATAGAGGTTCTTGATGCACTATCAACATATCTTTTTGCAAAACTAGGGCTTCTTGAAGCTAAATTTGATATCACCAATATAATAAACAGACTAGATTATCTACAAGGACAAACTCAATGAAAAAGTGGTTAAAATATATCATAATTGCACTATTTATAGCTATTGGCGGCGCTGTTTTTTACAATAAAGTATATATCGTAAAATCAACATTTGCTATAACAAAACCGACAAAAGGGGATTTACTCGTAACTGTGCGTGGCATCGGAAATGTTGCTGCTAAAAATATATATACTATTACGGCGCAAAGCGGCGGAGAGATAGAAAATATATACTTCGATGAGGGTCACTGGGTAAAAAAAGGAGATCTGCTTTTAACGATTGACCCGGTAGATCTTCCTATGCTTTTTGATGAAGAAAAAGTAGCTCTTAGTAAAGCCAAACATGATGTTCAAACGGCGCAAAGCGATTTTGCAAGTCTAGAAGCGCAAAAGACACTTATTTTAGTAACCTATGAGCGCTATAAAAAACTGCTTCAGCAAAAATATGTAACGCAAGCAGAATATGACAAAGCAGATAGCGACCTGCAAAACATAGATGCGCAAATAAACGCTTCTAAAGCTAAAATTGCCTCCGCAAAACTAGAGATAGAGCGCCTAAAAAAGAGCATAGAAGCGATAGGAGCAAAACTAAAAAGAGTTAAAATCTACTCTCCCGTTGATGGATATATAATCTCAAAAGATGCAGAAGCTGCACAATATGTTCTCCCCTCTACTCCAATTTTTAAGATAGTAGATCCTAAAACATTATGGGTTGTGGCAAATATTGATGAGAGAGTAGCCGATAAAGTAGAGCTTATGCAAAAAGCCTCAATAAAACTAAGATCTCAACCAAATGTAAAATTAAGCGGAAATGTTCAAAGAATAGTGGCTATGAGTAATCTTGTTACCCTTGAGAGGGAGATAGCAATAGGATTTCAAACCACTCCTGCTCTGTTTTATATAAATGAGCAGGCTGAAGTAAACATAGAAGTTGCCAAATATGAAAATGTAATAAAAATTCCTCTAAATTTAATTAGCACTAAAGATGGAGAAAAAGGAGTTTGGGTAGCAAGCAGTAATAATGCTCATTTTGTGCCAATCTCTATCTTAGCACAAAATGAGCAAGAGGCTGCCGTGCTATCTGGTATTGATGAAAATACGGAGTTGTTGATACATAACGCCGACAACAAACCGCTTAGCAATGGAATGAAGATATATAGATGATTAATTTAGCCGCAAGAGATATTGAGCACACCCTTGGCAAATTTATAGTCACTGCTATGGGTGTTGGGATGCTGCTTGGAATCGTCCTAATTATGATTGGCGTATATCGTGGAATGATGGTAGAAGCCGAGATTTTACTTAACGATATAAGCGCAGATATATGGATAGTTCAAGAGGATACTCTAGGACCCTTTGCTGAATCATCAAGGGTTCATGAGGATTTAAAAGATATTATCTATGTAATGCAGGGTATAGATAAAAGTGAAGCTATGACTTTTCAAAATATCCAGCTTCCTCGTAAAGACAAACCGGTTAGAGTAGTAGCGGTGGGATACGATATTTACGGAAAGATTAATCCCATAAACCCTCAAAGATTGATAAAGGGACGAGAGTTAAAAACAGACCACTATGAGATAGTCGTAACTGACAAAACTGGTTTTAAACTAGAGGACAAAATAAAGCTTGGACGAAATTTATATACCGTTGTCGGCATTACAAGCAAAACTGTATCAAACGGCGGCGATCCGTTAGTTTATCTAAGCCTTAAAGATGCGCAGGAGTTGCAGTTTTTATACTCAAATAAAGAGATACAAAACAATGAAGCAAGAGGAGTTGAAAATTCAGAATCTTTTATGGTAAACAGTATTGTAGCAACTGTTAAAGATGGATTTAACATAGATGAAATAGCGCAGGATATAAGAAAATGGCAACACAAAAGTGTTTATACAGCTGCACAACAAAAAGAGATACTAACAAAAAATCTAATTGAAAAATCTTCAAAACAGATAGGTCTTTTTACGGTTATTTTGGTAATTGTCTCAACCATAATTATAGCCCTTATCATCTACACCATGACGCTAGAGAAGATGAAAGTGATATCCATTATGAAACTTATGGGGTTGCCAAACAGCCTTATTATAGAGATGATTGTTAAAGAGACACTTCTACTTGGAATCTTTGCCTTTATTTTTGGAAATGTATTTTCACACTTGATTTACGATAAATTTCCTAAACTCGTAGTATTACTAATTCCAGATGCATGGATACTTTTTGGTGTAATTATTTTAGCATCTATCCTAGCCTCTTTTGTAGGTGTCAAAAAAGTCATAAGCGCCGATCCGGCAGCAGCTATCGGAGGATAAGATGAGCAAGCAGAGTGCTATAAAAGTTAAAAATTTAGTCAAAAATTTCGGTAAAGATGACAACTTAGTTCGTGTAATTGAAAATGCATCATTTGAGATACAAAAAGGAGAAGTTGTAGCTCTTATCGCCCCAAGTGGAGCCGGAAAAACAACTCTTCTTATGATGATAGGGTGTGTTATAGAGCCGACAAGCGGAGAGATTTGGCTTGGAGAAAATATGGTTTATAAAGACAAGTGGCTGGCAAAAGATACTCGTAAAATACGAAGAGAAAAGATAGGATTTATATTTCAAGCGCATTATCTTGTTCCCTTTTTAAATGTTTTAGAAAATATAACTCTTCTACCACAAGCTAACAAAGTAAGTGAAGAAGATGCACTAAAAAAAGCTATGGAGCTTTTGAAGTATTTTGAAATAGACGATAAAGCATATAATATGTCATCACAGCTCTCCGGAGGGCAAAACCAGAGGGTTGCTATTGCACGCGCGCTTGCAAACAATCCTGAGATAATTTTAGCAGATGAGCCAACAGCTGCGCTAGATGGAGAGCGGGCTGTTAGTGTTATAAAAATGTTAAAAAAAATTGCTCTTGAGCAAAATGTTGCAATTATTACCGTTACACATGATGAGAGAATCCTTCCATACTGCGACAGGATAATGAAGATACAAAACAGAGGCATAATTTTTCATGACCTAAATGACGAAGATATATTATAAAACTGCTCTGTTTTATTTCACAATTACTTCACACTTTCTCGCTAAAATTATAGTTCAAGGAGCATATTATGAAAAAAAAAGTTATTCTATCTCTGTTTGTCGCAGGTTTATGTTTTGGTGCCGACTATTCACAAATGAGCACTCAAGAGATGCAGAACATGCGCGGTAGTGTACCTGCTGAGGAGCGTGATGCTTTTAAAGCTGAAATGCAAAACCGTGTTATGAATATGAGTCAGGAGGAGTGGGATTCTTTTAAGCAAAACAACTCCAATGACGGTTCGCAGCAGGGTTCAAAAGATACTACAGGCAACATGTACAAAGGCTCAAACGGCGGCGGTAATGGCGGAGAAAGAGGAAGAAGATAATCTCCTCAAATCTGCCTTTTAAGATAACAATCAAAAAGGAAATATTATGAATGTAACTTCAACAAGCTCAATGCAGCAGATAAGAAAAATGGATGGCTCTGGTGGCGGTCAAGGTCAAGGCGGCATGAGAGATATTATGCAGAGTCTGCCTACTGAAGATAAAAACAAAATGATTGAACAGCTTAGCTTAATGAATAAAGAGGACAGAGCAGCAACCGTCGCTCAAATGAAGGATGTTGATGCTTCAACATTGAGTTCACAAAATTATGCAAAAGCACTTCTTGACATACTTGACAAAGCTAATACGAACAAAGCTGAAACTGAAGGCTTTTCTGTATATGCATAACGATTTTTAATGTATAATTTTTTATGAAAATTTTATACTTAGAAGACGATTTGAATTTATCACAAACCGTTGAAGAATTTCTCAAGGACGAGGGCTTTGATGTGCTTTGCGCATATGATGGAGATGAAGCTTTGGAGTCTATCTACTCTACAAGATTTGATCTCTTTCTCCTAGATGTCAATGTTCCAAAAATCAATGGCTTTAAACTCCTACAAGAGCTAAGAGATGCAGATATTTCAACCCCCGCAATTTTTATAACTTCCCTTAATGGCATAGATGATCTCTCCTGGGGTTATGAGTGCGGTGCGGATGATTATATAAAAAAACCTTTTGTGCTAAAAGAGATGCTCCTTAGGATAAATGCTCTGTTAAAAAGAGAGTACAAAACACAAGAACAGCTCATTAAAATAACCGATGAGATTGATTTTAACATCTACTCAAACACTCTTATGAAAGAGGAGCAAAAAATAGTGCTAAATCAAAAAGAGTTGCTACTGCTCAAACTGCTTTTAAAACATAAAAGCGAGTGTGTCAGCTTTGAGAACATCTACCAAAACGTCTGGCAGTTTAACGAAACGCACAGCTATATGAGTCTAAGAACCTATATAAAAAATTTACGTAAACATATAGGCAAAGAACATATACTAAGCATGAAAAATATCGGGTATAAACTTGTATAGCGGAGAAAGAAAAAGCATACTTTATGTCTTAGGACTCTATCTTAGCTCTACAATTTTATTGATTGCAACCTTTTTTACAAGTTACTACTATTATGAGCAGGAGCAGTTTATCCATAGTGAAAAAGAGATTTTAAAAAAATATACGCTTGAAGTATCAGACAAGCTCTCTGCGCTTAGTGAAAGTAGTAGTGAGCGATTACAATACCCAAGGTTTGAGGATTTTAACAGTGCAATTTACGATATAGACAAAAATCTTATTTTCAGTACGATAGAAGATATAAATACAAAAAATGTTAAGCAGGGGTTTTATACCATAGATGCTGATTCTTACCTAGCATCACCTATAACCCCATACTATCTCGGCGCTGCTTATATTGTCATACAAAAAAAGTCCAAAGACGTAGATATACTAAATAATTTGATATACATAGCTATCATCACGGTACTCATTACCGTAATAACCTCTTTTTTTCTTGTAAACATCGTTTTAAAACCTATAAGAGAAAATATAAAACTTCTTGATAACTTTATAAAAGATACGACACATGAGCTAAATACACCTATAACGGCGATACTCGCAAACGTAGAAACTATCGACTCCTCAAACTGCGATGAAAAAACACTGCGAAAACTCGAACGCATAAAGATTGCATCAGCTAGCATCTCAAATCTCTATCAAGATTTGATTTATCTGCTTTTAAATCACAAAACATCACTTCAAAATGTGGATTTAAATCTATCCCAAATAGTAACTCAAAGAGTAAAATACTTTACAAATATGGCAAATATGAAAAAAATAGAGTTCATTTTGGATATAAAAGAGGGGGTTCATTTTTTTGCTGATAGACAAAAGATGGAGCGTCTTATAGACAATATCCTCTCAAATGCGATTAAATATACAAATAAATCAACCAAAATAACAATCACTCTAAAAGAGACTTACTTAAGCATAGAGGATGAAGGAAAGGGTATGAGCAAAAATGAGCTTGATAAAATATTTACAAGATATCTGAGGTTTGATAAAACTCAAGGGGGATTTGGAATCGGGTACAGCATTATAAAATCAATAATTGATGACTATGCTATAAAAATAGATATCGAGTCAAAACCAAACAAAGGAACAAAGGTAACGCTCACATGGTAAAAAAAACTGCTCTTTTTATTCTGTTTTGTACTCTTTTAAACGCTTGGGAGTTTGATAAAAACTGTTTAGTTTGTCATGGAGAGGATTTTAAGTTTCATATCATTATGAATAAATATACCCTCAAATACAGCAGTGAACAAAGAATAAAAGAGGCTATTTTTGAGTATCTCAAGGAGCCTGACATTAATAAATCAATCCTGCCTCCTGAGTATATAAAAAAATTTGGCTTAAAACAAAAAAGCAATCTTGATGATGAGAAACTAAAAAAGATGATAGATATCTACTACAAAAGATTTAACCAGCAATCTAAGATTTACTGAGTGTTTTTTTAAAAACTTTTATAATAGCCAAAACAACAACTCCTATAACTAAACCAATTATTAAATTATTAACTATTGTCGGGAGTGACTCTATATAGTAACGATGAAAAAACTCTATTTTATGAGCAAGTATGCTGCCGCCAACCAAAATCATGGCGAATGTTCCGACAAATGCCAATGTTTTTATAAGTTTTGGCATAGCACTAATTAGAGTATTTCCGCTTTTTGGATGGTTTTTGCTTATAAGCCAAAACCCGACATTATCCATCCTAACTATCATCGCCACCAACCCATAGACTCCAAAAGTCGCAAAAAGTGCAACAAAAACAGTTGAAGAGACTTGAACCACAAAGGGCTGATTTTCAACAGCACCAAGCGCTATGACGACTATCTCGATAGAGAGTATAAAGTCTGTTAAAATTGCCGACTTTATCTTCTGTTTCTCCACCTCTAATATATTATCTTTGGTTGAGTTTAAAAGCTCCTCATTTTTGCCTTCATCTTTTTTATGAAACATATACTCCTCTATTTTTTCAGTGCCCTCATAAAGCAAAAAAAGAGCACCCAGAATAAGGGCAATAGTGATTAAAAAAGGAGCCAAAGCACTCAAAATAAAAGCAATAGGTAAAATAATAGCTTTATTTTTTAAAGAACCTTTTGTAATAGCCCATATAATTTTAAGCTCTCTTGATTGCTCAAACCCCGTAGCCTTTTGCGCATTTACTGCCAAATCGTCTCCGAGAATTGCAGCTGTTTTTTGAGTTGCTATCTTACTTGCAACCGCCACATCATCTGCTAACATTGCTATATCATCTAAGAGTAGTAAAATTCCAGATGCCATTTTTTATCCTATGTGTTTAATTTTTTGCATCTTTAATATTTTGTGTGTGTAAAATCCACTTAAAATAGATTGCGCCTACAATAAACCCGAATCCTATTAGAGACGCTATAAATTCCAAAGAGAAACCTTTTGTTGCAAAAAAGCCTATCATATAAGATGTAATAGTGGCTGAGATTAAAAATAACATATCGTTATATGCCACAATTCGTCCATAATATTTTGATTCTATATTTTTTTGCAAAAGCGTGTAGGTATATGACCACAAAGTTGTGGTAAAAAGTCCTACGATTACGCTTGCAAAAAGCGACATATAAAAATCCTCCATGAGATATGCCCACAGCCAAATCGCAAATGCCTGAAATACAAAAACATTAACCAATCTTTTATTGTTTATCCAATTTCCAAACACTATAGGTCCGATTACTAAACCAATCGCCCTTGAAGCGTGTAGAAGTCCAAGAGCCAGAGAAGTTGCGATGATGGAAGCGTAATATTTATCTACCATAAGTGCTACTAGGGCATCAAATGCCGTAAGTCCTACAAAAGAGTGCATAAGCATTAGATGAATGGCTTGCGGAGTTCTCTTAAAGTATCTAAAACTATCTCTCATCATCTCCTTTAAGCTCTCCTTACTCTTAATAAACTCTATTTCTATCTCAAGTCTATAAAGCAGCAAAAAGGCAACGACAAACATCAAAGCATCAAGTATAAATGCCATTTTTATCCCAAACCAATAAACAACAAAACCGCCAAAAGCCATACCTAAAGTGTAAGAGAGTGACCATATTATTGAGTGAAGCTCATTCGCTTTTTTAAGCTTTTCTCCTCCCATTAGTTTAGGCAAAAGTGACATCTCGGTCGTGAAGTAAAAACTAGCTGCCGCCATCTTGATAAATACAAGTGTATAAAGAAGCCACAAGTCGGAGAGGTTATTAACAAGAACTAAAAAGAGTGTTGTAAATATCTCAATCCCTACTAAAATCAGCATAAGTTTTTTGGGGTTCATATTGTCGATTATCGAGCCGGAAAATGGAGCTTGTATTATTCCTGAGAGAAAATGAAGCATTGCGGTAAATGCCACAACTTCGGGGGATACTTTCATATTTAAAAGAAGCGTATAGATTGCAACATTGCTAAACCACGCCCCAAAATAAGCGATTAGCTGCACGGTTGATAATTTTCTAAGAGTTGTTTCTGTTTTTAGCAATTGGATATATTTATTCATAAATGCAAGATTATCATAAATTTGCAATAAACTTCTCCAAGAACTCTAATAAAAAGAGTTGTTTTTTTAATTTGTTAAAGTTATTTTTTTTTATGTCGATTTGGTAAGTAATAATATTCTCTAAAAAGGAGGAAGTCATGGATGGCATAACAAATATAGCAAAACAGCAACAGTCTCAAACAAGTCAACAAGAGGCTCAAGGAGCTATTGTAGCTCAAATAAGTCAAGTAGAAAAGCCTAGGCAGGTTGATATCGTTGAAGATATACAAAAAGAGAGTAGTAGCGTTAGAAAAATCGACTCTAAAGAAGAAGTACAGGATTTAGTAAATCAGTTAAACAAAGCGCTTGCTCCAATGACTACAAATGTAAAATTTGGTGTTGACAAGCAAGATGTTTTTTATGTATCAGTAATAGAAGCAGAAACAAGTAAGGTAATAAGAAGATTTCCTGCTGAGGAAGCTGTTGGTTTTTTACCTAAAATGAAAGAAGTTTCAGGAATTTTATTTGATACAAAAGGGTAGATAAAAGCTCTTTTGTGTCTCTTTTTTTCTGCTGCAACTTTCATTAACCAAATAATTTCACTAACCATTTTTTAATACTTTTTGTAGTAAACTCGCGGCAATTATTTTGTTCACAAGGGTTTTATATGAAAAGAGAAGTTAAAAAAGTTGTTTTAGCATATTCTGGCGGACTTGACACAAGCGTTATTTTAAAATGGTTGCAAGATGAGTACAAGTGTGAAGTCGTAACTTTTACGGCTGATATCGGTCAAGGCGAAGAGGTTGAGCCAGCTCGAATAAAAGCACTCTCGCTTGGCATTAAACCTGAAAATATATTTATTGAAGACCTAAGAGAAGAGTTTGTAAGAGATTATGTTTTCCCT
>Ga0265293_10011160_pt1 | contig 12300 bp, 16 predicted proteins | sample Munlanlewell138R_FD_192505 | JGI IMG/M metagenome (GOLD analysis project Ga0265293, IMG submission 192505) | Leachate microbial communities from a municipal landfill in Southern Ontario, Canada - Leachate well 138R | ecosystem: Engineered > Solid waste > Landfill > Unclassified | place: Canada... | reverse complement strand
AATGTTTTCATGTTTACCGCCGCCATCAGCACATCTCCAACCGCCGCGCTTTTCTTTCCCGTGCCGCCGTAAACATGAAAACATTGGACTATTTTCGCCCCGCTGTTATCCGCCACCTTTAACATTGTTCTTAATTGAATCATACTTCAAAAATCAAAATTTAAGCCGTCCGCAAAAACGAACACGCCCGATAATCATAATACAATCTCGAAAAAAATGCAATCCCCCTCTCCAATCCGCTTAATCAGCCTCTTTCCCCTCCTTTTCCACCACCACCGCCGCAGCCTCATCCGCGCCAATAATCACCTTTTTAACCGCCTTCCATCGCTTATCCGCCGACATTGGGCGGCATTCCTCGATTATCACCACATCTCCGGCCTTAAATTCGGAATTTTGGTCATGCGCCTTATATTTTTTGCTCACTCGGTAGCGTTTGTGATATTTCGGATGTTCTTTGAATTGTTGCACTGAAACCACAATAGTTTTGTGCATTTTATCCGAGATAACTTTTCCGGTTAGTTGACGTTTCATAAAAACTTAAAGTTTAAAGTTTAAAGCGTAAAGTGAAAATGCGGATTCGTATTTTAGTTTTACGCTTTGCGCTTTTGGTTTTACACTTTTGGATTTTTGTTTTGCAGAGTTTTGATTCGGGCAATATTCAATTTAATTTGTCGAATCTCTTTTAGATTTTTGACCTTGCCGCCCGCCAAATCAAAGCGCAGCTCGGCAAGCCGCGCGCGCCGTTCGCCCAAAAGATCTTTTAATTCCGCATCGGTTTTTTGTTTCAATTCTTCGAATTTCATATTTTGAAATTAAACTTGCAGTTCTTTTTTGATAAATCTGACTTTAATCGGCATTTTGTCGCCGGCTTTTTTCAAAGCCGCGCGGGCAATTTCCTCCTTGACTCCGTCCAATTCAAACATTATCCGCCCCGGCTTGACCACAAACACATAATGATCAACCGCCCCTTTGCCGCCGCCCAGCGGCACCTCTTCGCCCTTTGTGGTGACGGGCTTATCCGGAAACATTCTGATCCATAATTTGCCGCCTTTTTTTAAATATCTCAAAATCGCGCGGCGGCTGGCTTCAATTTGCCGTGAAGTAATCCATTTTTCTTCCATCGCCTTCATTCCAAAACTGCCGTAGTTGAGCTGAGCGCCGCGGCAGGCGGAACCCGCGCCGCGCCGCCTTCCTTTCTGCCATTTCCGATGTTTAATTTTTTTGGGCATTAATAAAGACATAAATTAAAATTTCAAAATTTCCAATTTCCAATTCCAAAATAAATTTCAGAATTTTAAAATTTTTAAATTTTGACATTTATTGGAAATTTGTCATTGGAAATTTGTCATTTCTATTTTTCTCCCTTGTAAATCCACACTTTTATTCCGATTACGCCATATCGGCAATATGCTTCGGTAAGCGCGTAGTCAATATCCGCTCGAATGGTCTGGCGCGGCAGCCGGCCTTTGGCAAGCCAAGCGCTGCGCGCGATTTCCACGCCGTTCAGCCTCCCCGACACCTGGACCCTCACGCCTTTTACCCCTCGGGAGCCCATGGCTTTTTCAATCGCTTGCTTGATAACTTTCAAATAAGGCATTCTTTTTTCAATCTGCGCCGCGATTGATTGGCCGATGAAAGTGGCCGACGCCCACGGATCGCTAATCTCTTTCACTTCCATGCGCACTTCAAGATTCGCTTTCTTTTCATTTCTCGCCGCGCGGCGGGCAAAGACCAATTTTTGCACTTTTTTGCGCAACTCTTCAATCCCCTGTCCCTGCCGGCCGATAATCAGGCCGGGCCTCACGCAAGAAACGGCCACATTCATTTTCCCGCCGAATCTTTCAATTTCAATCTCGGAAATTCCGACGCTCGAAAGCCGCTTGTGCAAAAATTCGCGAACGATAAAATCCTCTTCCAGCAAATGGGAAAAATTTTTCCCGTAATAGCCGCGGGAATACCATCCGGAAGTGTCTTTGATCCTAAATAATTTTGGGTGAACTTTATGAGCCATATTTCAAATAATTTCTAATTTCTAATTTCCAAATCCCAAACAAATTCAAAATTCAAATTTTTAAATTCAAAACAGAAAGCGCGGATTGTTTTGGATTTTGGATTTTGAATTTGTTTAGGATTTAGGATTTAGTTTTTTGGATTTTGTTTATAATCTTTGGTTTCTTTTTTCTCTTCAAGCGTCATTGTAATATGCGAGGTGCGCTTTTCGATTCTGTCGGCGCGCCCGCGCGAACGCGGAAAAATTCTTTTTTGCATCGGCCCGTCCGAAACCGTCAATCTGGAAATATAAAAATTTTTCGGATCCGCGTGATAAGTGTTTTTCGCGGCGGCCATCGCCGACCGCAGAAGCTTGAGTATCGGCAAAGCGGCTTTTTTTGTCGTAAATCGCAAAACCGCTTCCGCCTGGCTGACTGTTTTATAGCGCACCAAACCGGCCACCATTCTGGTTTTTCTCGCGGTAATTTTCAATTGTCTTAATTTAACGGTAATTGCCATATAATTAAAATTTCAGAATTTCCAATTTCCAATTACAAAATAAATTTCAGAATTTTAAAATTTTTAAATTTTGACATTTATTGGAAATTTGTCATTGGAAATTTGTCATTTCTTTGGTGTTGTTTGCTTGGATTCCAAGGCTTTCTGCATCTTGCCTCCGTGGCGGTGGAATTTGGTCGTGGGTGAAAATTCTCCAAGCTTGTGGCCGACCATATCTTCGGTGGGCTTAACGGTGATAAATTCCTTGCCGTTGTGCACCGCAAAAACCATTCCAATCATTTCCGGAACGATCGTACTGCGCCGCGACCAAGTCTTGATGGCGCTCTGGCCGCCCGCTTTGACTTTCTTCATTAATTTTTCGTCCGTGAAAGGACCTTTTTTCAAACTTCGAGCCATATAATTAAAATTTAAGAATTTCCAATTTCCAATTCCAAAATAAATTTCAGAATTTTAAAATTTTTAAATTTCCAAATTTTGGCATTTATTGGAAATTTGTCATTTCTACTTTTTGTTTCTTCTTTTAATAATCATTTTGTTGGTCCATTTTTTGGGCTTGCGGGTTTTAACTCCCATTGCCGGCTTGCCCCAAGCGGTTTTGGGAGCTTTTAAACCGATCCCTGTTCTACCCTCCCCGCCGCCGTGCGCGTGATCGCAAGGATTCATTGCCGATCCGCGAACCGTGGGGCGCCATCCTTTTCTCCGCTTCGCCCCGGCATTTCGATAATCCTCAAAGCGATGGCTTGAATGGGAAACCGACCCGATTGTCGCGAAACAATTGATCGAAACTTTTCTTATTTCTTTGGAAGGCATCTTCAGCTGCGCGAAGCCTCCTTCATTGGCCATCACTTTCGCCGTGGATCCCGCGGAGCGCACTATTTTGCCGCCGTTCTTCGGCTCCAATTCAACATTGCAGATTTCGGTTCCCACCGGAATATTTTTCAGCATCATGCGATTGCCGTTTTTCTGCTCCGCGTTTTCGCCGCATATTATTCGGTCGCCAACGGATAAATTCTCCACCGCCAAAATATAGCGCCGGCTTTTGTCTTCGTATTCAACCAAAGCCAAATAAGCGGTGCGATTGGGATCATATTCCAAAGCAACAACTCTCCCGGGAATATCCAGCTTTTCTTCTCCGAAATCAACGACGCGATACATTCTTTTAACGCCGCCGCCGCGATGCCGCACCGTGATCCGTCCCGAAAAATTCCGCCCGGCTTTATTTTTCAAGGGCTTTAACAGATGTTTCTCCGGCTTTTTTTTGGTTAAAATGGATTTCATGGAAGTGTAAAGTGTAAATGCGAATTCGTATTTTAGTTTTGCGCTTTATGCTTTTGGTTTTTTGCTTTTTACTTGGGCATTACTTCAATCGTTTGCCCTTCTTTTATTTTCACAATGGCTTTGCGATAGCCCGGAATAACGGCAATTCCCTTTCCCCGCCGCTTGCGCTTGGGACCGATATTGATCGTGCGCACGCTCGCCACATCCACCCGATAAGAATTTTCAACCGCGCGGGCAATTTCGATTTTATTGGCGGCTTTGGCAACCTTAAAAACATATTGATTGTTTTTTGCCAAACTCGAAGCCTTTTCGGTCACATGGGGATATTTCAAAAGACGCGCCGCCGAATCGCTGATTTTACGGCCGGGATTTGCGGCTGTTTTTGCTTTTACCGGGGCCGCTTTCGCTTCTTTTTTTGGCGCCGGCGCGCTTTTTTTGTCTTTTTCTTTTTTAAAAATATTGATAGCCATGTCAATTAAATTCTAAATCCCAAATCCCAAATCCCAAACAAATTCAAAATTCAAATTTTCAAATTCAAAACGAAAAACGCGGATTGTTTTGGATTTTGGATTTTGAATTTGTTTAGGAATTAGGATTTAATGCTCGGGATTTTATTTATGAATTTCCGTTTTGTTATTTTCTTTTTCTTTGCCAGCGGCAATAGTCCGTTCAATCACTTCCACTGATTCAATCGGCATCAAAAGGCATTTGGCGTTCAAAAGATCCAACACATTCAATTTGGCCGCCTCGATTGTCGCCAAATTGGGAATATTGCGGCCGGCTAGAATCAAAGTTTTTTCAAATTCCGGCAAAGCGATCAAAATTTTCCCTTTTTCTAAATTGGCGTTGGCCTTTTTGACCGCGGTTAAAATCTTGGCCATTTCCTTGGTTTTGGAATTATCAATTTTCAAATCGTCAAGCAGTATTAACGTGTTTTGAGCGGCTTTTGACGAAAGCACCATTGCCAGCGCCTTGCGGCGCATTTTTTTATTGATCTTGCCGCCGTAAACTTTGCCTTTTCTCGGGCCGAAAGATACCCCTCCGTGCCTCCATATGGGAGATCGAATCGATCCGTGCCGCGAACGCCCGGTACCTTTTTGACGCCATGGTTTTTTGCCGCCGCCGGAAACTTCCCCGCGATCTTTGGTGTGCGCGGTCCCCTGGCGGCGATTGGCCATTTGAATTACCGCGACCTGATAGACCAAATCGGAATTCATTTCCACCTCAAAAATATCGGCGGGCAATTCAAACGCTTTCGATTTCTCTCCTTTTTGATTATAGACTGCTGCTTCCATGTTTCAAGTTTAAAGTTTAAATATCCGCGCCTGAGGCGCGCCCGCCTTTGGCGGGAAAATGAAAAATTTTCGAACTCCAAATTTTTTTTAATTTTTTCTGATTTCCAGCAATGTTCCTCGCGCGCCCGGAACGGCGCCGCGAATTGCGATGATATTTTTTTCGCAATCAATTTTGGCAATCTTCAAATTTTTCACCGTCGCCCGGCAAGCACCCATCCTTCCCGGCATTTTCTTTCCCTTGCGGATTGATGCCTCCCCCATTCCCACCGAACCCAAATTACGCAATTCATGCTTGGTTCCGTGGGTGCAGGTTTGGCGGCCTTTGAAGCCGTGGCGCTTAACCGCCCCCTGAAAGCCCTTTCCTTTGGTAATTCCGGAAATTTTAACAATATCGCCTTCTTCAAAATCCGCCGCTTTGATATCGTCTCCGTCATTCAATTCAACATCGGCGCCAACGCGGCATTCTTTTATGAACCGAAACGGCTTCTTTGCCCGGCTCTTGGAAGTTTTCTTGGGCGCCGTCTTTTCATAGCCGACTTGAATCGCCGAATAACCGCTATTTTTTTCGGTTTTCACCTGCGTCACCGCGCAAGGCCCGGCCTCAATCAAAGTTACCGGAATTCTTTTTCCATCTTCGGCAAAAATCTCCGTCATTCCGATTTTTTTTCCTAAAATAAATTTCATATCTCAACTTCTGAATCAAGGCAATAGAAAACCGGGCATAGCCCGGCTTTCTTAATGGCTATATCTCAATAATAAATCTAAAAATAATTTGAAAAACCAAAAGCGGGCAAATTCACATCTTAATTTCAATATCAACTCCGGCCGGCAATGTTAAATTGCGCAAAGCGTCGATTATTTTGGGTGTCGGATTGGTAATGTCCAACAGCCGCTTGTGAACCCTGATTTCAAACTGTTCGCGCGCGTCTTTGTGAACGAAAGTTGACCGGTTAACCGTGTATTTGCGAATCTCGATCGGCAAGGGTATGGGGCCCAAAAATTCGGCGCCGTAGCGATTGACCGTTTCGATAATTTGCTTGGTGCAATTATCAATCACTTTGTGATCATACGCCCTAAGCTTAATTCTCAATTTGGGCTTAACCGCCTCTTTGACTTCTTTATTTTTCTTGGTCGCTTGTGCCATCTTGTCTGTGTGAATTCCTTTTTGTTAAAATGCTTTCGGAATTTCTTTTTTAGTTATTGTTTATCGATTTTTATTTGACAATTTTGGTTACAACTCCCGCGCCCACGGTTTTGCCGCCCTCGCGGATGGCAAATTTGGATTTTTCCTCCAAAGCGATGGGGTTGATAAGCTTCACGTTAAAGGTCACCGTGTCGCCGGGCATCACCATTTCAACTCCCGGGTTTAGCGTCACTTCTCCGGTAACATCGCAGGTGCGAACGTAAAATTGCGGTTTGTAGCCGGAGAAAAACGGAGTGTGCCGCCCGCCTTCTTCCTTGGTCAAAATATAAACTTCGGAGGTGAACTCGGTGTGCGGAGTAATCGAACCCGGCTTGGCCAAAACCTGGCCGCGCTCAACTTCTTCCTTTTTCAAGCCGCGCAGTAAAATGCCGACATTGTCGCCCGCGCGTCCCTCTTCCAAAATCTTTTGAAACATTTCCACCGACACCGCCGTGGTTTTGCCGGTGGGCTTGATTCCCACCAATTCAACTTCTTCATTGGGATGAACCACGCCGCGTTCAATTCTTCCGGTCGCCACAGTGCCGCGGCCGGCAATGGAAAACACGTCCTCCACCGCCATCAAAAACGGCTTTTCCGTATCGCGCACCGGTTCGGGAATGTACTCGTCAACTTTATCCATCAACTCCAAAATCGGCTTCACCGCTTCATCATCGGCGGATTTGCCGTCCAAAGCTTTCAACGCCGAGCCGCGCACGAACGGAATTTCGTCGCCGGGAAAATGATACTTCTTTAACAATTCGCGCACTTCAGACTCAACCAAATCAATCATTTCCGGGTCGTCAACCTGGTCGGTTTTGTTCAAAAACACCACCATGGCCGGCAAGCCGACTTGGTGCGCCAGCAAAATGTGCTCGCGGGTTTGCGGCATCGCGCCGTCCGCGGCCGAAACCACCAAAATGCCTCCATCCATTTGCGCCGCGCCGGTGATCATGTTTTTGATGTAATCGGCGTGCCCTGGGCAGTCGATGTGGGCATAGTGCCTTTTTTCGGTTTCATATTCCAAATGCGCGATGTTAATGGTCACGCCGCGCTGTTTTTCTTCGGGAGCCGAATCAATTTGGTCAATCGACTTCATTGACACCTTGTTTCCCTTCAAGCTCAACGAGTGCAAAATCGCGCCGCTCAAAGTGGTCTTGCCATGGTCAACGTGGCCGATGGTGCCGATGTTTAAGTGAGATTTTCCGCGAACGAATTTTTCTTTTTCCGCCATAGTTTTTTATTAATTATTTTTTAGTTTTTTAAGTTTAATTTAATTATACAACGCAAAAGATGAAAAACAAAATTCAACAACTATACATACTACCGATTTTTTTAAAAAAGTCAAATTTCGGGGCATTGCCCTCGCGTACTCAAGAGCGGTTAGACCTATCCAAAAGCATTTTTGAATTTCGGACAATGTTAAAGGGGCCGCACCCCTGCTCCGCTGCGCTGCGCAGGGGAACGACCCCGCGGGGGGCAAAGGTTTTATTTTCTCTTTCCCGAAGCAATTTCTTGCGCCACGTTCGCGGGGACTTCTTCATAATGGTCGAACTCCATGGTGAAGGTTCCTCTTCCCTGCGTCAAAGAACGCAAATTCGTGGCATAGCCGAACATCTCCGCCAGCGGCACCTTAACGTTGATAATTTTGGATTCCATCTGATCTTGGGTATCTTCAATCTTGCCGCGCCGAGAAGAAACATCGCCGATCACATCGCCGAAAAATTCTTGCGGAATGGTAATTTCCAATTTCATAATCGGTTCAAGCAAAATCGGGCTGGCTTTTTTTGCCGCCGCCTGCAAGGCCATTGATCCCGCGACCTTAAACGCCATTTCCGAAGAGTCAACTTCGTGAAACGATCCGTCATATAAAGTCGCCTTCAAATCGACCATCGGATAGCCGGCCACAATACCTTTTTCCATCGCTTCTTCAACACCCTTTTGCGCCGGTTTGATATATTCTTTGGGAATCACGCCGCCTTTGATCTCATCAACAAATTCAAAGCCTTCGCCGCGCTCCTTGGGTTCAACACGGATATGCACATCGCCGTATTGGCCGCGCCCGCCGGATTGCTTAACGAATTTTCCTTGCGCTTCGGCTTTGGCCTTGATCGTTTCCTTATACGCCACCTGCGGCCGGCCAATGTCGGCTTCAACTTTGAATTCGCGCTTCATGCGGTCAACTAAAATATCCAAATGCAATTCTCCCATGCCGCCGATAATTATTTCATTGGTTTCCTGGTCGGTCCTCACGCAAAAAGTCGGATCCTCATCGGAAAGCTTTTTGAGAGCAAACCCCATTTTTTCCTGGTCGGCTTTTGTTTTGGGCTCAATACGAATGAAAATAACCGGTTCGGGAAAGGTTATTTTTTCCAAAACAATCGGATGGGCTTCATCGCACAAAGTGTGGCCGGTGGAAGTGTTTTTCAACCCCACGGTCGCGGCAATATCGCCGGCGCGCACTTCGTCGATTTCCTTGCGCTCATTGGAATACATGCGCAAAATTCGGCCGACTCTTTCTTTCTCTCCGGTCGTGGTGTTTAAAACATAAGATCCCTTTTTCAAAGCACCCGAATAAACGCGGAAAAACGTCAATGTCCCAACATAGGGATCCGCCGCGACTTTAAACGCCAACGCCGTGAAGGGATCGTCATCGGACGGCCGGCGCAAAACCTTGCCTTCGCCGCGCGTTTCCATCCCCTCCACCGGCGGCAAATCCACCGGACTGGGCAGATAATAGCAAACCGCGTCCAAAACCGGCTGAACTCCGGTATTTTTCAAAGACGAACCGTAAAAAACCGGAATAATCGCCCCTTTGATGGTCGCCTCGCGCAAAGTTTGGCGCAATTCATCCACCGAAACTTCTTCGCCGGCCAAATATTTGTTCATCAAATCTTCGTTTTCGGCAACAATTTTTTCCACCAGTTTGGAACGCCATTCGTTGACCGCGTCAATCATATCGGCCGGAATTTCTTCTTCAACAACCTCCTGACCATTGGCGCCGCGGAAACGAATCGCTTTCATTGTTATTAAATCCACCACTCCGTCCAACTTGTCCTCCTCGCCAATGGGGATATTGACCGCCACTGCATTAGGATTTAATTTTTTCCAAACGGACTGCAAACTGCGCTCAAAGCTGGCGCCGATGCGATCCATTTTATTGATAAAGCAAATACGCGGCACATTATATTTGTCCGCCTGGCGCCACACGGTTTCGGATTGCGGCTGAACGCCGGCAACTCCGTCAAAAACCACCACCGCGCCGTCCAAAACGCGCAAAGCGCGCTGAACTTCGGCGGTAAAGTCAATGTGCCCCGGAGTGTCAATAATATTGAACTGATGCTCGTTGGTTTTCTGCTTGGTCAGATATTCGCCCGGAGACCAAAAACAAGTGGTGGCCGCCGAAGTAATGGTAATCCCCCGCTCGCGCTCCTGTTCCATCCAATCCATAATCGCCACGCCTTCGTGCACCTCGCCGATTTTGTGGGACAGCCCCGTGTAAAACAAAATCCGCTCGGAAGTGGTGGTCTTGCCGGCATCAATGTGGGCGATTACGCCGATATTTCGATATTTTTCAATTGGAGCCTGTCTGGACATAAAATTTCATAAATCCGAATATCAAATTTCGAAATCCGAAACAATTTTTAAATTCTCAAAATTCGAATTTTCGAAACAGAATTCCGTTTTTAATATTTGATATTTTAAAATTCGATATTGTTTTGACATTCGATATTCGTGCTTCGATATTTTAATCGTTAATAATAATTTCCAACGAAAAACCAGCGACATATCATCCGCTGATTAAACATTTTGTGATTAAAAACGGAAGTGGGCAAACGCGCGATTTGCTTCGGCCATGCGATGCGTGTCCTCTTTTTTCTTGATTATCGTGCCGGTGTTGTTGGCCGCGTTGAGTAATTCTTCGGCCAATTTAACTTTCATCGGCTGGCCTTTTTTCTTGCGCGCGATCGCCAAAAGCCAGCGCACCGCCAAGGCCATTCCCCGCTCTTTGGCCACGGGCTTGGGCACTTGATAGGTGGCGCCGCCCACCCGCTGGGATTTAACTTCCAAAAGCGGGCGCGCGTTTTCCAACGCCGAATCAAAAACCTCGCGCGGCTCTTTGCCGGTTTTTTCTTTTAAAATTTCCAGCGCGCCGTAAACAATCTTTTTGGCGGCGGTTTTCTTGCCCTGCTTCATAACGTGATTGATAACTTGCGCGATCACCACGCTGTTGTAAACCGGGTCCGGCTCAATTATTTTTTTTGTAATTTTACCTCTAGGCATAATAATATAATTTCAGAATTTCCAATTTCCAATTCCAAAATAAATTTCAGAATTTTAAAATTTTTAAATTTCTAAATTTTAGCATTTATTGGAAATTTGTAATTGGGAATTTGTCATTTTATTTGGGTTTCTTGGTCCCATACTTTGATCTTTCCTGCTTGCGCTTTTCCACCCCGGTGCAGTCCAGTTTGCCGCGCACCACGTGATAGCGCACACCCGGCAAATCTTTCACCCTGCCGCCGCGGATCATCACCACCGAGTGCTCCTGCAATTTGTGCCCCTCGCCGGGAATGTAGGCAGTCACCTCCATGCCGTTAGTAAGCTTGACGCGCGCCACTTTGCGCAAGGCCGAGTTCGGCTTTTTGGGCGTGGCCGTGAAAACTTTCACGCAAATCCCCCGCTTTGCCGGCGAAGAATAATTCCGCGGCCGGTTTTTCAGCGCGTTGAAACCAAAGCAAAGCGCCGGCGATTTCGTTTTGTGCGCACGCTTGGTCCTTTTGTGTTTTATCAATTGGTGTATTGTCGCCATGTTTCAAATTCAAAATTAAAAAATCAAAGTTAAAAATTTTGGAGCGGATTTTTACTCCAAACAAAGTATTTCTATCACAAAAAAAAATAAAAGTCAAACCAAAGGCGATGTATATACATTTGCATGGCAAATGTATATACATCGCTTTCATATAAAAATCAGAGGGTCTAACCCTCTGAAAAATTATTATCGGCCGCGGTCAATTTTCCTCTGTACCGGTGGCATTTTGCCCCGAATTATCGTCAATAATCAATGTCTCGCCAACCAGCGGTTCATTATCGGATATTTGGTTATCGGGATAGGTTTTGATAACCGTTGCCGAAGTTTTCTTTTGTCCGATCAATTCTTTTAATTGATCCTTATCAATACACACCGACTCGCCGTCATTGCCGGTAATACACAACTGTTCAACATTCATTTGCTTAACCGTCGCCCTCTCCGCCGCCACCTCGCGCAAGCTCGCCACCCCGTCTTGGATCGCCAAACCCAGCCCCGCCAGCGCGTTTTGTATCCAACCGATAATTGATAATTTATTATTTTGATTATCATTTATTATTGATAAATTATCATTGGTGGAGGTGGCGCTGGCGATCAATCCCCAATCATTTAAGCGCAAATTGATTTCATCAATTCGCGCTTGCTGTTCTTGCACCGCTTTTGCCAGCACAGGGACTAATCCGATGGTGTTTAATTCCTTGTAGCCATTGGCATCGGTCATCACCAGCTTGGGGAAGATGGGCTCCACTTCCTGAGCGATGAAGCCAAAGCTTTGAGGCGCATCGCCGGGTTCATTGTGCCAGTTAAAGGATACCGGGCGCAAAGACATTATTTCGTTTAACCCAAAGCCAAGATCTTCAATGTTGGATTTTAACCTTTCATCCGAACTGCACGCGATCACCCCGCCGTCCGACAACGTGCAACCTGTGTTGTTCTCCCCCGCGAACCGCGCGATATTGGCGCCCGTTGCCAAAACATCCAACTTATATTCCGGGCCGGCAATGCCAATCCCAACATTGCCGGTGGAGATGGTGCCGTCCCTCCCATCCAAGCCCGTGCCAAAAATCAAGTTGCCGATGTTTAATTGGTTGTTGGCGGTTGCCGACGGCGCGTCAATGTCATAGCCGATAATCACATTGCCCGAACCGCTGGTGAGGTTTTCCCCCGCCTTGTATCCCAGCCCAAGATTGTAGTTGCCCGTGGTCAGATTATAGAGCGCATAGCTTCCC
>Ga0265293_10011159_pt1 | contig 12300 bp, 8 predicted proteins | sample Munlanlewell138R_FD_192505 | JGI IMG/M metagenome (GOLD analysis project Ga0265293, IMG submission 192505) | Leachate microbial communities from a municipal landfill in Southern Ontario, Canada - Leachate well 138R | ecosystem: Engineered > Solid waste > Landfill > Unclassified | place: Canada... | reverse complement strand
TACAACCAGGGATGGGCCGCCGCCGAGGCGCAGGCCTACTACGAGTGGCTCAAGGACCGCTACAAGGTCAGGATTTTGGTCAAAGCACCACAACCTTGATGCCATGGCCTGAAGTTCAGGCTATAATTAAAGGCTCACGGTGGCTGTAGCTCAGTTGGTAGAGTCCAGGATTGTGATTCCTGTTGTCGTGGGTTCGAGCCCCATCAGCCACCCCAAATAAATCAAGCACTTAGCCCGGTTTTCAGCCGGGCTTTGTCGTTTTCTCACCCTCGGAATTCCCACCGTGGGAATATTCGGCACCCAGCGCATCACGTTTGACCACCTTCATGCGGTCGTAAACGCTGGCCGTCGTGGCAGGGTTGGCGTGCAGATCGGGCAGCTCGCCCCGCTCCTCTTTGTGTCGGCTGACCTTGCCCACCGGCCTCAGGTGCAGCGACAGCGTGCGTCCATCGCTCTTTGGCCACTCCACCCGCTCCAACTGATCAGCCCTTCCAATACCCCAGCTTCTGCAGCGTCTTGCGATCCAGCATGCCCCCCCCAGCGGCTCGTCATTGCAGACCTCAGCATAGGGGGCGGCGATCTTCCGTCCCCGGAAATCTCCGAAGAACCTGAAAATGCCCTGGCTGAATAGGTGTTGCCCAGGCCCATCAGGGCGATGGCCTGGCCCAGAGGGATGGCAAGGGAGGTGCGGTGGGGTGCCGCACGCGCCGTCAGGTGTAGCGCTTTTCCAGTGCGTCCCACTCGGGCTTGCCGACCAGGCGCTGGCGTTCGGCGAACGGGGTGACGAGGCCGCTGGATTCCTGCACCTCTTTTTCGTCGCGCAGCACGGTCAGCGCCTTCTGCATGCCGGCCACGGCGCCCTGCAGCGCGGCGTTGGCGTAGAGCACGATGCCGAAGCCCAGCCCGCCGAGCTGCTCGGCGTTGAAGATGGGCGTGCGGCCGCCGATCACCATGTTCATGAGCTGTGGCTTGGGCAGGCGCGAGGGCAGGGCGCGCACCTCTTCGGCCTTGGTCACCGCCTCGACGAACAGGATGTCGGCGCCGGCTTCGGCGAACTTGTGCGCGCGCTCCACGGCGGCCTCGAAGCCCTGCGTGGCGGCGGCATCGGTGCGGGCCATGACGAGCAGGTCGGCGTCGTGGCGGGCGTCGACGGCGGCCTTGATCTTGCTCACGGCTTCCTCGGTCGAGATGACGGCCTTGCCATCGAAGTGGCCGCAGCGCTTGGGCGCCACCTGGTCCTCGAACTGGATGCAGTCGGCGCCGGCGCGCTCCAGCGTGCGCACTGTATGGCGCACGTTCAGCGCATTGCCGAAGCCGGTGTCGGCATCGACCAGCAGCGGCACCTGCACCGCATCGCGGATACGCGCCGTGTGCTCGGCGATCTCGTGCAGGCCCATGAAGCCCTGATCGGGCATGCCGAACCACATGTTGGTGACACCGGCGCCGGTGACGTAGATGGCCTCGAAGCCGAGGCCTTCGACGACCTTGGCCGAGAGGGCATTGAAGGCGCCGGGAACGATGACGCCCCGGCGGGCCTCGATGAGGGCTTTGAGTTGTTTTCGGGTGGACATAGGGTGCTGCCTTCTCGGGTCAGAAACTGTCTTGGGGGACGCGCACGAAGCCTTCCATCAGGATGCGGGCGCTGCGGCTCATCAGGGCCTTGGCGACCTGCCATTGGCCATCCTTCAAAGCGGCCTCGGCGCCCACGCGCAGCGTGCCCGAGGGGTGTCCGAAGCGCACCGCCGTGCGTTCGCCGCCACCGGCGGCGAGGTTGACCAGCGTGCCGGGAACGGCGGCGGCGGTGCCGATGGCGACGGCGGCCGTGCCCATCATGGCGTGGTGCAGTTTGCCCATGGACAGGGCGCGCACCAGCAGGTCGACGCCGGCGGCTTCGATGCGCTTGCCGCTCGACGCGGTGTAGCCGGTCGGCGGCGCGACGAAGGCGATCTTGGGCGTGTGCTGGCGCCGGGCGGCCTCGGCCACGTCACGGATCAGGCCCATCTTCACGGCGCCCCAGGCGCGGATGGTCTCGAAGCGCGCCAGCGCGGCCTGGTCTTCGTTGATGTCGCCCTGCAGTTCGGTGCCGGTGTGGCCGATGTCGGCCGCATTCAGGAAAATGGTCGGGATGCCGGCGTTGATGAGCGTGGCCCTGAAGGTGCCGATGCCCGGCACATCGAGGTCATCGACGACATTCCCCGTGGGGAACATGGTGCCGCCGTCTTCGCCTTCATCCGCCGGGTCGAGGAATTCGAGTGCCACCTCGGCGGCCGGGAAGGTCACGCCGTCCAGCTCGAAATCGCCCGTCTCCTGCACCTGCCCGTTCTGGATGGGCACGTGCGCAATGATGGTCTTGCCGATGTTGGCCTGCCAGATGCGCACGGTGCAGGTGCCGTTCTCGGGAATGCGCTCGCGGGGCATCAGCCCGCCCGCGATGGCGAACGGCCCCACGGCGGCCGAGAGGTTGCCGCAGTTGCCACTCCAGTCCACGAAGGCACTGTCGATGGACACCTGGCCGAACAGGTAGTCCACGTCGTGGTCGTCGCGCGTGCTCGGCGAGAGGATCACCGTCTTGCTGGTGCTCGACGTGGCGCCCCCCATGCCGTCGATCTGCTGGCCATACGGATCGGGGCTGCCGATCACGCGCATGAGCAGGCGGTCGCGCGCTTCGCCGGGCATCTGGCAGCGCTCAGGCATATCTTGCAGGCGAAAGAACACGCCCTTGCTGGTGCCGCCACGCATGTAGGTGGCGGGAACCCGGGCTTGGCCGAGGTGACTCATGCGGCGGTCTCCAGTGGTTTGGCTTGTGTCGAGGCAAGGAAATCCTGCGCGAAGCGCTGCAGCACGCCGCCGGCTTCGTACACCGAGACTTCTTCGGCCGTGTCCAGGCGGCAGGTCACGGGCACCCGTGCCATCTCGCCATTCTGGCGGCGGATGACCAGCGTGAGATCGGCGCGCGGCGTGCGCTCGCCTTCCACGTCGTAGGTTTCGGTGCCGTCCAGGGCCAGCGTCTTGCGCGTGGTGCCGGGCTTGAACGCCAGCGGCAGCACGCCCATGCCGATCAAATTGGTGCGGTGGATGCGCTCGAAGCCCTCGGCGACCACGGTTTCCACGCCCGCCAGGCGCACGCCCTTGGCGGCCCAGTCGCGGCTGGAGCCCTGCCCGTAGTCGGCACCGGCGATGACGATCAGCGGCTGGCGCCGGTTCAGGTAGGTCTCGATGGCTTCCCACATGCGCACCACCTTGCCCTCGGGCTCGATGCGCGCCAGCGACCCCTTCTTCACCTGGCCATCGACCACGGCCATCTCGTTGACGAGCTGCGGGTTGGCAAACGTCGCGCGCATCGCCGTCAGGTGGTCGCCGCGGTGCGTGGCGTAGGAGTTGAAGTCCTCCTCGGGCAGGCCCATCCTGGCGAGGTATTCGCCCGCCGCGCTGCTTGCCAGGATGGCGTTCGAGGGCGAGAGGTGGTCGGTGGTGATGTTGTCCGGCAGGATGGCCAGCGGGCGCATGCCCTTCAGGGTGCGCGGGTTGGCGGCGAGCGCGCCCACGCCTTCGGTGTCCCAGTAGGGCGGGCGGCGGATGTAGGTGGACTGAGGGCGCCAGTCGTACTGTGGGGCTACGCGCTCGCCATCGTCCTCGCGGATGGCGAACATCGGCTCGTACACGGCGCGGTACTGCGCGGGCTTGACGGATGCGCTCACCACGGCGTCGATCTCCTCGTCGCTGGGCCAGAGGTCCTTGAGGCGGATTTCCCTGCCATCCACCACCGTGAGCACGTCGTTCTCGATGTCGAAGCGCACCGTGCCCGCGATCGCATAGGCCACGACCAGCGGCGGCGAGGCCAGGAAGGCCTGCTTGGCATACGGATGGATGCGCCCGTCGAAGTTGCGGTTGCCCGAGAGCACGGCGGTGGCGTACAGGTCGCGGTCGATGATCTCCTGCTGGATCGCAGGGTCGAGCGCGCCGCTCATGCCGTTGCAGGTGGTGCAGGCAAACGCCACGATGCCGAAGCCGAGCTTTTCCAGGTCGGCGAGCAGCCCGGCTTCCTTCAAATACAGCTCCACGGCCTTGGAGCCGGGCGCGAGCGAGGTCTTGACCCAGGGCTTGCGCACCAGGCCCAGGCGGTTGGCGTTGCGTGCCAGCAGCGCGGCGGCGATCACGTTGCGTGGGTTGCTGGTGTTGGTGCAGCTCGTGATGGCGGCGATGATGACGGCGCCGTCGGGCATGCGGCCGGGCTCCTCGGTCCACGGGGCCGCGATGCCGCGCTCCGCCAGGGCCGAGGTGGGCAGGCGGCGATGCGGGTTCGAGGGGCCGGCCATGTTGCGCACGACGCTGGAAAGGTCGAAGCGCAGCACGCGCTCGTACCGCACCTCGCGCAGCGTGTCGGCCCAGAAGCCTGCGGTCCTGGCATAGGTTTCGACCAGCTGCACCTGTTGCTCGTCGCGGCCTGTGAGGCGCAGGTAGTCCAGCGTCTGGGCGTCGATGGCGAACAGCGCGGCGGTGGCGCCGTACTCGGGGCACATGTTGGAGATGGTCGCCCGGTCGCCGATGGACAGGCTTTCGGCGCCCTCGCCATGGAACTCGACATACGCGCCCACCACCTTCTCCTGGCGCAGGAATTCGGTCAGCGCGAGCACGATGTCGGTCGCGGTGATGCCCGGCTGGCGCCGGCCCGTCAGTTCCACGCCCACGATATCGGGCAGGCGCATCCACGAGGCGCGGCCCAGCATCACGTTCTCGGCCTCCAGGCCGCCCACGCCCACGGCGATCACGCCCAGCGCATCGACGTGCGGCGTGTGGCTGTCGGTGCCCACGCAGGTGTCGGGGAACGCAATTTTTCCGTGTTCATCGTCCTGCACATGGACGACGGGCGACATCTTCTCCAGGTTGATCTGGTGCATGATCCCGTTCCCCGCCGGGATCACATCGACGTTGGCGAAGGCTTTCTTCGTCCACTCGATGAAGTGGAAGCGGTCCTCGTTGCGGCGGTCCTCGATGGCGCGGTTCTTGGCGAAGGCATCGGGGTCGCCGCCGCCGCACTCCACGGCCAGCGAGTGGTCCACGATGAGCTGCACCGGCACCACCGGGTTCACGGCCGCCGGGTCGCCGCCATCCTTGGCGATGGCATCGCGCAGCCCCGCCAGGTCCACCAGCGCGGTCTGGCCCAGGATGTCGTGGCAGACCACGCGCACGGGGAACCAGGGAAAATCGATGTCGCGCCTGCGCTCGATGAGCTGGCGCAGGTAGTCGTTCAGTTGCGCCGGGTCGGCGCGGCGCACCAGGTTCTCGGCGTGCACGCGGGCGGTGTAGGGCAGCGTGTCCCAGGCGCCGGGCCGAAGGGCGTCGACGGCTTCTCGCGCGTCGACATAGTCAAGCGCCGTGCCGGGCAGGGGCTTGCGGTAGCGGGTGTGCATCATCGTGAGGGCAGGGCGGGGGTCAGCGGCGTTGTTCGATGGGCAGGAAGGCCTGGTCCTCGGGGCCGGTGTAGTTGGCGCTCGGGCGGATGATCTTGTTGTCGATGCGCTGCTCGATCACGTGGGCGGCCCAGCCGCTGGTGCGCGCGATCACGAACAGCGGTGTGAACATGGCGGTGGGCACGCCCATCATGTGGTAGCTCACGGCGCTGAACCAGTCGAGGTTGGGGAACATCTTCTTCACCTCCCACATCACCGATTCCAGCCGCTCGGCGATGTCGTACATCTTGGTGCTGCCCGCCTCGTCGGACAGGCGTTTGGCCACCCCCTTGATGACCACGTTGCGCGGGTCGCTCACGGTGTAGACCGGGTGGCCGAAGCCGATCACCACTTCCTTGTTGTCCACGCGGCGGCGGATGTCGGCCTCGGCCTCGTCGGGGCTGTCGTAGCGCTTCTGGATCTCGAAGGCCACCTCGTTGGCGCCGCCGTGCTTGGGGCCGCGCAGCGCGCCGATGGCACCGGCGATGCTCGAATACATGTCGCTGCCGGTGCCGGCGATCACGCGGGCGGTGAAGGTGCTGGCGTTGAACTCGTGCTCGGCGTACAGGTTGAGCGAGGTGTGCATGGCGCGCACCCACGCATCGGCGGGCTTCGCACCGTGCAGCAGGTGCAGGAAATGGCCGCCGATGGAGTCATCGTCGGTCTCGACGTCGATGCGCTTGCCCGAGTTGCTGAAGTGGTACCAGTACAGCAGCATCGAGCCCAGCGAGGCCATCAGGCGGTCGGCGATGTCGCGTGCGCCGGGAAGGTTGTGGCCGTCCTTCTCGGGCAGCACGCAGCCCAGCGCCGAGACACCGGTGCGCATCACGTCCATGGGGTGGGCGCCGGCGGGCAGCTTCTCCAGCGCTTGCATCACGCTGGCGGGCAGGCCGCGCATGGCCCTGAGCCTGTTCTTGTAGGCCCTGAGTTCGGCGTGGGTGGGCAGCTTGCCATGCACCAGCAGGTGGGCGATCTCCTCGAATTCGCAGACCTCGGCGATGTCCAGGATGTCGTAGCCGCGGTAGTGCAGGTCGTTGCCGGTGCGCCCGACGGTGCACAGCGCGGTGTTGCCGGCGGTGACGCCGGACAGGGCGACGGATTTCTTGGGCTTGAAGGTGGCGCTGGCCTGGGGGGCGTCGGTCGTGCTGGTGCTCATGCTGAGGTCTCCGGTTGAATATGGCTGCGATCGATGGCGCAGGGGCGGCCGTGGCCGTCCACTGCCACCATCTCGAACACCCCCTTGAGGACTTCCTCGCGCGGCACGCCGGGCGCGTCGCCCAGGCCGGCGACGCACACCGTCATCGAGCTGCGGCCGACCCGGCTGACCCAGGCGCGCAGCGTCAGCGTGTGGCCGACCGGCACGGGCGAAAGGAAGTCCGCACCCGTCACGCCAGCCATCACCACCTCGCGCCGGGCAAGGCTGCGGGCGGCGAGGAAGGCGGCCCTGGCCATGAGCTGCAGGCCCTGGCCGGCGAACAGCGTGCCGTGGTGGTTGGTCAGCGCAGGCAGCACCAATTCGTGCATTTCGGCGGTTCCTGGGGGGCTTGTCATGATTCGCAATTTACGCAAAATGGTGGCCTTGAGAAAGTACTGAAAAGGCAAATTCTTGTGAATGCATTTCTCCAATTTTGCGAATTTTGCGAATAATCAGCGCCCATCACGATGATGAAAAAGACTTTCATGGGCGTGCGCTTGCGCCGCCTGCGGGACGAGCGGGGGCTGACGCAGGTGGCGATGGCGCAGACGCTGGGGGTCTCGCCCAGCTATCTGAACCAGCTCGAGCAGAACCAGCGGCCGCTGACGGTGGCGGTGCTGCTCAAGATCCACCGCGCCCTGGGCGTGGACATCCAGCAGTTCTCGGAAGACGAAGAAACCCGTCTGGTGGGGGCGCTGCGCGAATCGCTGGCCGACGCCGACGAAGCCATCACCTTGCCGGAGCTTCGGGAACTGGCTGCGCAGATGCCGGCCATCGCGCGGGCCGTGGTGGCCATGCACCGGCGCCATGCGGAGATGCTGGAACGGGTGGAGACCATGGCGTTGCGGCTGGGGGATGACCGCTCGGACGCGGTAGCGCCCCGCGCGCAACCCTTCGAGGCGGTGCGCGATTTCTTCTTCGCGCACCAGAACCACTTCGATACGCTGGACCGCGCGGCCGAGGCGCTGGCGACAGAGGCCGGCGTGCGGGGCAGTTATCTGGTGGACTGGCTGGCGCAGCGATTGCGTGACCGCCACGGCGTGCGCCTGGTCTTCACCGACGATGCGCAGGACAGCAAGCGCTTCTTCGACATGGCCACGCGCACCTTGCACCTGTCGGCCGCGCTGGAGCCCGGCCAGCAGGCCTTTCAACTGGGCACGCAACTGGCGCTGATGGAGCAGGGCGGACAGATCGACGCGCTGATCGACGTGCCGCCTTTCAGCACCGATGCCGCCTCGCGCCGGCTGGCCCGCATCGGCCTGGCCAGCTACTTCGCTGGCGCGCTGCTCCTGCCCTACGGTGCCTTCTGGCAGGCGGCCGAGGCGCTGCGCTACGACATCGACCTGCTGGGGCAGCGCTTCGGTGTCGGCTTCGAAACCGTGTGCCACCGGCTGAGCACGCTGCAGCGCCCGGGCGCGCCCGGCGTGCCGTTTTTCTTCGTGCGGGTGGACCGCGCCGGCAACATCTCCAAGCGCCAGTCGGCCACGCACTTCCACTTCAGCCGCACCGGCGGCACCTGCCCGCTGTGGAACGTCTACGAGGCCTTCGGCCAGCCCGAGCGCATCCTGCCGCAACTGGCGCGCATGCCCGATGGCCGCACCTACCTGTGGATCGCGCGCACCGTCTCGCGCGGTCGCCATGGCTGGGGCGCCCCCCGGCAGACCTTCTCCATCGGCCTGGGCTGCGACATCCGGCACGCCTCGCGCCTGGTCTATGCCAAGGGGCTCGACCTGAACGACCCGGGCACGGCCACGCCCATCGGCATGGGCTGCAAGGTGTGCGAGCGCCGGGCCTGCCCGCAGCGCGCCTTCCCTTTCGTGGGCCGGGCGCTGGACGTCAACGAGCACCAGAGCCGGTTCTCGCCCTACGGCTCCGCATGAGGGTGGACGGGCTGGCGCGCGAGTTCGATGAACGCCTGCAGGTAATCGGTGTCCAGGTCGGTTTCGCGCGCGCCCAGGTAGATGTGCTTGGCGATGCCCTGGCGGCCCAGGCGCACCGGCACCACGTCCATGCGGGCCGCGTACTCCTGCACCAGCCAGCGCGGCAGCGCGGCCACGCCGCGGCCGCTGGCCACCATCTGCAGCATGATGTCCGTGGTCTCGATCGTCTTGTGCTTGCGCGGCGCGATGCCGGCGGGCGTGAGGAAGTCGGCGTAGACGTCCAGCCGCTCGATGCCCACCGGGTAGGTGATCAGCACCTCGTTCGTGAGCTGTTCGGGCTTGATCCAGGCCTGCCGGGCCAGGGGGTGCCGACCGCTCACCACCAGCACCTGCTCGTAATCGAACACGGGTTCGAAGCGCAGGCCCGGCTTGTGCAGCGGATCGGGCGTGACCAGCAGGTCGATTTCGTAGCCGAACAAGGCGCCGATGCCGCCGAACTGGAATTTCTGCTTCACGTCCACATCGACGTCGGGCCAGGCCGCGAGATAGGGTGACACCACCTTGAGCAGCCATTGGTAGCAGGGGTGGCATTCCATGCCGATGCGCAGCGTGCCGCGCTCGCCCTGCGCGAACTGGCGCAGGCGCTCCTGCGCCAGCTCAAGCTGCGGCAGCACCCGGTTGGCCACCGCCAGCAGGTACCGCCCGGCCTGCGTCAGGCGCAGGCTGCGGCCCTCGCGGATCCACACGGCGGTGCCCAGTTGCTGCTCCAGCTTTTTCACCGAGTGGCTCAGGGCCGATTGCGTCAGGCACAGCACGTCGGCGGCGGCCGTCAGCGAACCCTGGCGGTCCACCTCGCGCACGATGGCCAGGTGCATGCGCTCCAGCATATATGAGTGTAATTCATGGATAAGTGAGAAAAGACCATTTTACTTCACGGGTCAGCCTGCCTACGATGCGGCCCTACATTCCGGCAGGCACACACATCACCGCATCCGACATGGTCACCACACACAACCTGGGTTTTCCGCGCATCGGCGCGAAACGCGAGCTCAAATTCGCACTGGAGTCGTACTGGAAGGGGCAGTCGTCCCTGGAGGAACTCAAGGCCCTGGGCGCGCAGCTGCGCCAGCGCCACTGGGCCGATCAGGCCGGCATCGACCTGGTGCCCGTGGGCGACTTCGCCTTCTACGACCAGGTGCTGGACATGAGCTTCACCCTGGGCAACCTGCCCGAGCGCGTGCAGGGTTTCCACGGCGACTCGCTGGACAACGTCTTCCGCGTGGCCCGTGGCCGCTCTGCCGCTTCGGCCGAGGAACACGCCGCCTGCTGCGGCGGCGTGGCCGCCGGCGAGATGACCAAGTGGTTCGACACCAACTACCACTATATCGTGCCCGAATTCACCGCGGCGACCACGTTCAAGCTCGACGCGTCGCGCCTGCTGGCGCAACTGGCCGAGGCCAGGGCGCGGGGTGTGAAAGCCAAGCCGGTCATCATCGGCCCCGTGACCTACCTGGCGATCGGCAAGGCCAAGGACGGCTCGGACAAGCTGGCCCTGCTGGAGCGCCTGCTGCCGGTCTATGCCGAACTGCTGGACGCGCTGGCCGCGCAGGGCGTGGAATGGGTACAGATCGACGAGCCCATCCTCGTGACCGAGCTCGACGCCCAACCCGGCAATGACTGGCAGCACGCCTTCAACACCGCCTATCACCAGCTCAAGGCCTGCAAGGTCAAGCTGCTGCTGGCGACCTACTTCGGCCCACTGCAGGAGAACGCCTACCTGGCGGCCAACCTGCCGGTGGCCGGCCTGCACGTCGATGCCGTCAACGACCGCGACGGCGTGCTGCCGCTGATCAACCTGCTGCCGGCCCACAAGGTGTTGTCGCTGGGCGTGATCAACGGTCGCAACATCTGGAAGACCGACCTGACGGCCGTGCTCGACTGGATCGAGCCGCTGGCCCAGCGCCTGGGTGATCGCCTCTGGATTGCCCCGTCGTGCTCGCTGCTGCATGTGCCCGTGGACCTGAACACCGAGCACAGGCTCGATGCGCAGGTGAAGTCCTGGCTGGCCTTCGCGTTGCAGAAGCTCGACGAATTGCGCGTGCTCGGCCGGGCCCTGCGCGAAGGCCGGGCCGCGGTGCGGGACGCACTGGCCGCCAATGCTGTCGCGCTGGCCGCGCGCCGCGCCTCGCCGCGCGTGCACAACCCGGCGGTGCAGGCGGCCGTGGCCCGCATCAGTGCCGACATGGGCCAGCGTGAGAGCGCCTACACCCAGCGCCAGCCCAAGCAGGCGGCCTTCCTGAAGCTGCCGGCGTACCCGACGACCACCATCGGCTCTTTCCCGCAGACCGCCGAGATCCGCCACGCACGCAGCGAATTCAAGGCTGGCCGCCTCGATGAGGCGGGCTACCAGGCCGCGATGCGCGCCGAGATCGAGCGCAGCGTGCGCGAGCAGGAGAAGCTGGGCCTGGACGTGCTGGTGCACGGCGAGGCCGAGCGCAACGACATGGTCGAGTACTTCGGCGAGCAGCTCGACGGCTATGCCTTCAGCCAGTTCGGCTGGGTGCAGAGCTACGGCTCGCGCTGCGTCAAGCCGCCGATCCTGTTCGGCGACATCAGCCGTCCGAAGGCGATGACGGTGGAGTGGATCACCTATGCGCAGTCGCTCACCGACAAGCCCATGAAGGGCATGCTCACCGGGCCGGTGACGATCCTGAACTGGTCTTTCGTGCGCGACGACCAGCCGCGCTCGTTATCGTGCAAGCAGCTCGCGCTCGCGATTCGCGAGGAAGTGCTCGACCTGGAGAAAGCCGGCGTGCGCGTGATCCAGATCGACGAGGCCGCGCTGCGCGAGGGGCTGCCGCTGCGCAAGTCGCAATGGCAGGACTACCTGGACTGGGCGGTGGAGAGCTTCCGCATCGCGGCCAACGGCGTGCGCGACGAGACGCAGATCCACACCCACATGTGCTACTCGGAGTTCAACGACATCATCGCCTCGATCGCCGACATGGACGCCGACGTGATCACCATCGAGACCAGCCGCTCCGACATGGAACTGCTCGACGCCTTCGAGAACTTCCAGTACCCCAACGAGATCGGGCCGGGCGTGTACGACATCCACTCGCCCAACATTCCCACGCAGGAGCACATCGTGCAACTGATGAAGAAGGCCGCCGAGCGCATCCCGGCCGAGCGCCTGTGGGTCAACCCCGACTGCGGCCTCAAGACCCGCCAGTGGAGCGAGGTGATCCCCGCGCTGACCCACATGGTGGCCGCCGCGAAGACGCTGCGCGGCGGCGGCGAAGCCGTCAGGGCTTGATCGCGATCTTGAGCACCCCGTCGCGCTGGTTGGCGAACAGGTCGTAGGCCTCGGCGATGTCGTCGAGCCTGCGCTCGTGCGTCACCAGCACGCCCAGGTCGAGCCGATCGGCCTCGATCACGTTCATCAGGCGGCGCATGCGCTCCTTGCCGCCAGGGCACAGCGCGGTGCGGATGGTGTGGTCGCCCAGGCCGGCCGCGAATTGCGCCAGCGGGATCTTCAGGTCTTCGGAATACACGCCCAGGCTGGACAGCGTGCCGCCGGGCTTGAGCACTTTCATCGCCTGCTCGAAGGTCAGTTGCGTGCCCAGCGCCTCGATGGAGCTGTCGGCACCCTTGCCGCCGGTGAGCTTCATCACCTCATCCACCACGTCCGCGTGGCGGAAGTTCAGCGTCACGTCGGCGCCCATCTTCCTGGCGATGTCCAGCCGGTGGTCGTTGCCGTCGACGGCGATGATGG
>Ga0265293_10011158_pt1 | contig 12300 bp, 6 predicted proteins | sample Munlanlewell138R_FD_192505 | JGI IMG/M metagenome (GOLD analysis project Ga0265293, IMG submission 192505) | Leachate microbial communities from a municipal landfill in Southern Ontario, Canada - Leachate well 138R | ecosystem: Engineered > Solid waste > Landfill > Unclassified | place: Canada... | reverse complement strand
ATTCACTGTGCCAGTAATCGTACAGGTGTTTGTATATGTGTTTCATCGGATCGCCGATATAAATGTCACTTTCCTCCACGCCGACGACATTGACAAGTTGACGAAAAACCGACATTACGACTGCCGGTGAAGTTTCGGAAACTCCGTAGTAACTATTGCGGGTACAGGATAAATCGGTAGTGCTATAATTACCGCTCCAGCCGCTGGTGGCATTCATTTTAATAAAGATTTTCTCGCCCGGAGAATAATGCACGGCGCCCTTTCCACGGTTGGTATTGTGATATTTGAAAATTGCCACCCAGGCCAGACTGTCGCTGGTTTCTCCCGTCAGAGATTGGATGGCTAAAGAAACCATACTGTCAACTACCGCCTGATCATTATTCTGCGGTAAAAACCAAGCCAGCCCGGAACGATAAGTAAGATAATTTCCCCACCACACGGTCGAATCCGGCACGCAATTCTCATTGGTGGCGTCCGGGTTATGGACCCAGACCACGCGCCCCGGGAATATGCCTTGGGCGACGCCCATCGGCAAATTGGCTTCGTGCACGATCGTCGAGTAACTGGCATAGGCGGTTTCGCTGGAATTATGAAAAATGAGAAAAGAGGCTAATACGCCCATGATAACAAATCCGGTAGCCATTATATAACGCGATTTGGCAAAGAGTTTTTTAGCTTTCATAAAAGCAGTTGCGGATACGATAATTCCAATCAAATAAGCGATAAAACCCGAAGCGATCGGCATGGCAACCCGCATGCAGGGATAAGTCACCCGGCTCGGTTTCGGAATTACCCGGATCAATATCCAGATCAAAGCCATCAGACCGACGATCGGAAATAACAGACGCGACCAACCATTCAAAGATTTGACGCCATTGATTTTACCTGTTTTCGGACAAACCTTAAAAAACCGCTTCAGAATCGCTTTCATTTTCTTTCTACCTTTTTTGACCAATCATAATTATCGAATAACACTGCCCGAATTTAGTGCATCCGCCCGTGAATCTCAAAATTTATTGCCCATTAAGTGGGTGAAATCACAAACCATCAGGATTTTATTCTAATTCCGCCACAACCTCGTTTGCGGTCTGCATCGCACTCAACGGGATCAGATTGCCTTCCAATTCGCGGCCGTTTAATGTCAATTTTCTCAGACCTTTCTGAGCTCCTTTGGGATTCTTGATTAAAATATTGAACGTTTTTTGCCGGAAATGACGCTTTACCTGCACCTCTCTCCAATCGGCTGGAATGCACGGATCGATGCGCAGACCGAAATAATCCGGCTGGATGCCGAGAATATGTTGCGTAGCCGCAAAATATGACCAGGCGGCGGCGCCGGTCAGCCACGGCAGACGCGAAGCGCCAAAACGCGGACTGTAGCGGCTATTCGTGAACTGGCAATAAACATACGGCTCGATCTGGCGAATTTCGGCTCTGTCATTGTAAGCCGCCGGCAGATAGGCGTGAAAATATTGATAAGCCAGGTCGCCGTGTCCGAGCATGGTTTCGGCGATAATCGCCCAACCCTGAGTATGCGAAAAGATCGAACCGTTTTCTTTCATACCGGCATTGAACAGCGGAGTTTTGACAATGCGGTGGTCGGTTTTGACGTACGGCGGCGCCACGATCATCAGTCCGTGTTTGGTTGATAGATGTTCGTTAACCGTCTGCATGACCGCCAGCGCCTGCTCTTTATCGGCAAAGCCGCTTAAAACCGCCCAGGATTGCGGATTGAGCCAGATGGCGCCCTCCTTATCGGTTTGCGAACCGTATTTCAGACCATCGTAGCGATAAGCCCGCAGAAACCACTTCCCGTCCCAGGCGTATTTGCTCAAATTTCGGTCGAGTATTTTCAATTGCGCTTTAGCCCATTGCCCTTCTTCGGCACGCCTGAGTAATTCGCAGACTTCAAGATAAGTTTTCAGCGCATAACGCAACTGGAGCGCGACGAAAATGGTTTCGCCGCGCTGACCGAGTTCCAGACAATCGTTCCAGTCGGCGAAGAGTCCGCACGGCAAGCCGTGTGCCCCGCTTCGCTCAAGATTGAACTCAATTGCCCGTCGCAGATGCCCGAGCACTGTGACTTCACCCTTATCGGCAAACGGCAAAACCTTATCGTAAAATCCCAGATCGCCGGTTTCTTTGACATAAGCCGGCACGGCATTAAACAGCCAGAGACAATCGTCCGAACGATACTCCTCCTCTTTCGGCGGCGTTTCCTGACCGGGACGATGAGCAAAAGGTTTCACCACCGGCATCGCGCCGCCGGTTGAAACCTGACCGGTCAACATCAACTCGAGCCGCTTGCCGGCTTCTGCCGGTATCAGATGCATCACACCGAGTAAATCCTGGACTGTATCGCGATAGCCCAGCCCGTCGCGTTCGCCGCTGTAAACCAGACTCGCGGCTCTGGACCAGGCGTAGGTCATCAGGCAATTGAAAGGACTCCACATGTTGGTCATGCTGTTAAATTCAGGATCGGGCGTTCTGACCGATAAACCCTGCAAACGATTATGCCAATGCGCCCTGAGTTTTTCAAATTCGCGGTGAATATTATCAATATCCTGAAATTCACTCAATACCTTCCGCCCTTCGACGGCGGCTTTGCCAATTCCCATCAGAACGGCTAACTCGCGCGACTCGCCCGGCTTGAGTTCAATGTCAATTTGCAAAACGCCGACGCCATTATCACCCACTGCGATCGAATTGCGGCACGCGCCATTTTCGACAACAAGCGGATTATGATAACCGTGAAAATTGCCGAGAAAGATTTCACGGTCGGTATCGAAACCGCTGACCTCTGCTCCTACGACTCCCAGAAAAGTATGCTTGTTTCCATCATGATTCCAGAGATCGGCGCTGTCGTCCGCCAGATTGACATTGATGCCGTGATCGATGATGTTATCGACCACATCCATCCGCAAAATAAACTGCGTGTACTGCAGATTAATCGCATCCTGCCAGACATGCCAGTTATTAGCGTATTCGACAAAGGTAAACAGGCGCAGACGCCGTTTGACATTATCGCGGTTAGTAATTTTCGATAACCAACATTCAAAATGCCGGTTCAAAGGCACAAAATAGGTCGTTTCCGTCTTGATATTGTTATATTCGGATTCAATAATCGTATAAGCCGTACCGTGACGACAGATGGTTTTAAATTGCGCGAGCGGTTTCCCAACCGGTTGCCAGGACGCCGACCAGTAATCGTGTTTATCGCGGTCGTGAATGTAGAAGTAGCGCCCCGGCTGATCCATTGGAATAGCATTGAAACGCAGACGCATAAAACGTCCCTGCGCCACCGAGTGGAAAAAACTGTAGCCGCCGGCGTTATTAGTGATAATCGCGCCATATTCGGTCGAACCGAGATAATTTGACCAGGAACGCGGTGTATCCGGTCTTTCGATTACATATTCCTTATTCTGATCGTCAAAATATCCAAATCGCATAATGCACTAATCCCTTGTTCAAGTTTGTATTGAATAAAGCGCTTAGACTTCCGAATTACTCTTAACATAATCGATTAACTCGTCGATTCTTGCAAAAGCCAGAGCGGTGTGCGTATCCGCCGCGCCGTAGTAAATCGCTATTCTGCCAGTCGCAGAGTCGCACAAATTGGCGCACGGGAAAACCACATTCGGCACGAATCCAACCGTCTCATAGTTTTTCTCAGGCGTCAGCAAATAATCGCGCGTGCGGTATAGAACTTTACTCGGCTCATCGATGTCCAGAATCACCGCGCCGAAGCTGTAAACATAACCATTGCAGGTGTTACAGACGCCGTGATATAAAAGCAACCAGCCTTCGGTGGTCTCAATCGGAACCGGACCGGTGCCAATTTTCATGCCCTGCCACCAACCCGAACCGCCCTTGCCCATTACCCATTTGTGATTGCCCCAGTAAACCAGATCGGGGCTTTCACTCAGAAATATGTCGCCGAATGGCGTATGCCCGCTGTCGCTCGGACGGCTGAGCAAGAGGTATTTACCGTTGACTTTACGTGGAAATAATACGCCGTTGCGATTGAATGGCATCAGCGGATTCGACATCCGGATAAATGTTTTAAAATCATTCGTCCGACCAAGACCAATCGACGCGCCGTGCAGATCGTCGCACCAAACGATGTAATAAGTATTGTCGATTTTGACAAAGCGCGGATCGTAGCCGTAGCTGAGTGGTTTGGGATTGCCCTTTTCATCCACCCAATCAATCGGATCCGGACCAATCTCCCACTTCAGACCATCATGACTGCGCCCGAAAAACAGGGTCGCCCGCCCGTTTTTCTGATCAGCCCGAAAAACGCCGACGAATTTATCATTATACGGCAGAACGGCGCTGTTGAAAATGCGCGCGGCTTGCGGAATCGGATTCCAGCTTAAAAGCGGATTCCTACTATAACGCCAAACGACATCATTATTTCCCTGCGGTCGCTCTTCCCAGGGTAAATTGGGAATTGGTTCGCCGACAATTTTATATTTCATAAAAACACCTTTCTTCCTATAATTATTCATGCGGTAGCGATTTCCTCACCGTTTTCAGCGCGCCGCTCTTTTAACTCATTACCGATAACAGCCATGCGCTGATTACTCAACGGATAAAATGATACTATCAGCAATGATATAATGCCAAACGCGGCCGGAATCAGACTGAATAATAAAAGCAAGCCGCGCAAACTTTGCGGCGACTGGGCTTGATTAGGCGCAAACCCGACCTGTGACATCAGACCGAGCGCTACGAATGCTCCCACCGCCCAGCCGAACTTCTGAGACATGGTCGAAGCCGAAAACACCAGACCGGTGGCGCGACGTCTGTTTTTCCATTCGGCATAATCGGCCGTATCGGCATACATCGCCCAGATTAATACACTCAACGGTCCGCCGGTCATCGAACCAGTGATTTGAAAGAAGAATATCAAACCAAGTTTTTCCGGTGGTAGAAAAAAATAGATGCCGGTACTAAAAATAGCCATGATAAATATGATTATGAAAGCGGTTTTTTTACCAACTTTTTTAGCAAACCAGCTGACTAATAAGACTCCAAGAAATGATGAAATCTGACCGATCGTGTTAAAAGCCGAAGCCAGCGCTTCGAAATCCCAGGTTCTATTTTGAATAAATGGTACGGAAATTTCACGAGTGCCGATGATATATTTGAAATAATGCACCGTTACACTGCTTTTAATCGCCACAAACAGGATAAAGGTAATTGTTGTTAATAGCATAATTACCCAGGGCGAATTCGTCACTAACTCCTGCAAATCCTTTTTCACCGAGGATTTCTGCGATTTAGGCGGCTGAACCCGTTCGCGCGTGCCTTTGAAGGCAATCAGGAAAAAAATGACCGCCATAATACCGTAAATGATAAAAGTCGATTGCCAGCCGCGCGCGGCGTTGCCTTTGCCAAGCGCTTTGACCATCGGTAGAAGGGTCGCCGATACAATGATGCCAGCCGTGAACGCAAACAGAAATTTGACTGAGGAAACTGAAGTGCGTTCATCGGAATCCGGCGAGATTACACCGAGTAAAGCGGTGTAAGGAATATTGATCGCCGTATAGAGCATCATGATCAATATAAAAGTCGCATAAGCCCAGATGACCTTGCCGGTCATTCCAAAATTCGGCACGGTAAACGTCAGAACTCCGACGATTGCAAAAGGTACACACATCCAGAGTAGATAAGGGCGAAATTTGCCCCAGCGCGTTTGCGTACGATCCGCGATTATGCCCATTAACGGATCGTTGACGCCGTCCCAGATGCGACTAACCAAGAACATCGTCGCCGCTACCCCCGCCGGGATCAGGAAAACGTCGGTATAGAAATAGGTAAAGTAAAGCATGAAAGTCTGCCAATACAGCACCGACGCCAGATCGCCGAATCCATAGGCAAATTTTTCACGAAATTTTAAATACTTGGTCATGTTCCTCTCCGATCTTTTATAATTACCGTAATATCTTTAATCAATCAACCCATTTCGGCGACGATTTCATTTTTAGGTTTTAGTTTTGAATATTGCAATAGGTTACCTGCCAGCACCTTACCGTTCAATTTCAGACGCCGAATGCCCTTCTGGACTCCCGTTGGATTTTTTACAATAATGTTCAGGACTTTACCGCGAAAAATGCGCCTGACCGAAAATTCGCACCATTCAGACGGAATGCAGGGATCGATCAGCAAGCCATCAAACTGCGGGCGAATGCCGAGAATATATTGCGAGATTGCCAGAAAATTCCAGGCCGCCGTACCGGTCAGCCAGGAGTTTTTGGCTTCGCCAGGTTGGTGAGCATCTTTCCCGGCGATCATCTGGGCATATACGTATGGCTCTGTACGATGCAATTCGCTGATCTCTTCAAGATAAGCCGGACAGATCTTGCGCCAGTAATCGAATGCCAGATCGCCGCGTCCCAGTTTGGTTTCGGCGATCATAATCCAGGGATTATTATGGCAAAAAATTCCGGCGTTTTCCTTGTAGCCGGGGATGTATGTTGAAATTTCACCCAATTCAATATGATATTTTGTATAAGCCGGATTTTGCAGTACTATGCCATACTTGGTATCGAGATATTTTTTTACCGAATCGAGCGCTTTTTGCAGGCGTCCGTCGGTTTTACCGATCTCTGCCATACAACAGAATCCCTGTGATTCAATAAAAATCCGCCCCTCTTCGTTCTCGTGACTGCCGACTTTATTCCCCTGCGCATCATAAGCCCGTAAGAACCATTCGCCATCCCAGCCAAATTGATCGATGCTTTCTATCATTTCGGCAATATGTTTGCCGGCGGCGTCGGCTTCGTCATTTTTCTTCAGAAATTCACACAGTTCTACGAATTCCTGACCGTATAAAACAAAGGCTCCGGCAATCATGAGCGATTCGGCGGTTTGCATGTCGGTTTTAAGCGCACCGGTTTGAAAAGATTGATCCGGATCGGCATTGAAAATATTCAGATTCATACAATCATTCCAGTCTGCCCGCCCAATCAACGGCAACTTATGCGGACCGAGATGATTGACTACATGGTAGAAAGAACGCTTGAGATGTTCAAACAGGCTGGCCCGATCGCTCGGATTATTATCAAACGGCACCGATTCTTTGAGAATCTCAAAATCGCCGGTCTCCTTCAGGTATGCCACGACACCGCAGATCAACCAGAGTGGATCGTCGTAGAAATTACCACCGACCTCATAATTGCCATGTTTGGTCAGAGGTTGATATTGATGATAGGCTCCGCCATCGGGCAATTGGGTCGCCGCAATATCGAGCAAACGTTCGCGGGCTCTTTGCGGAATCTGATGCACGAAGCCAAGCAAATCCTGACTGGAATCGCGGAATCCCATTCCGCGTCCAATACCCGATTCAAAATACGAAGCACTGCGCGACATATTAAAGGTAATCATGCATTGGTACTGGTTCCAGATATTAACAATCCGGTCGGTGCGGGGATCATCGGTTTTAACCTGGAATACCATCAGCAGATCGTCCCAGAATTCGCGTAATTCACGCATCGCCTCGCTGACACTTTCCGGCGATTGAAAACGACTTTGCATTGCGCTAACTTTAGTTAAATTGATTTTACCATCGGCGGTAAATTTTTCCTTATCGGGATACTCGACATAACCGAGGATAAAATTAAATGTTTTCGATTCGCCGGGATTGAGTTTGAGATTAATCTGGTGCGCGGCGATCGGCGACCAGCCAAACGCCACCGAGTTACGCGCCTTCCCTTCCAGGACGGCAATCGGCTCATGCGGTCCATTGTGAAGACCCATGAATGACTCTTTGTCGCAGTCGAAACCATCGATGGCGGCATTCACCGAATAAAATGCGAAATGGTTGCGGCGATCCTTGTAATCGGTGAAATGCAGAATCGTACTGCCAACCGTTTCCGCTCTGCCAATCGAAAAGGTGCGCTGAAAATTGGTCATGTCATCCCAGGCGTTCCAGAGGCAAAATTCGACATAAGAAAAGAGTTTGATATCTTTGCATGAAGTTCCGACATTTTTCAAGGTTACCTGCTGTATTTCGCCATTGAAATTCAGCGGTACGAAGTTCAGCACTTCGGCTAATATACCGTTTCGCTGACCGGATATTTTGGTATATCCCAACCCGTGGCGACATTCATAGAAGTCGAGCGCTTTCTTGACCGGTTTCCAGCCCGGATTCCAGACATCGCCGTTATCATTGATATAAAAGAATTTACCGTTATCGTCCAGAGTGGAATTATTGTAGCGGTAACGCGTAATGCGTCGCAGGCGGGCGTCGCGGTAAAAACTGTAACCTCCGCCGGTGTGCGAAATAATCGAGAAAAAATCCTGACTACCGAGATAGTTGATCCATGGATAGGGTGTTTCCGGGGTTGTTATGACATATTCTCTGTTCTGATCGTTAAAATGACCAAACTTCAATTTTTCGACTCCGTAATTAGATTAATTCCACTTCGCTTTTCAAGCGGATGTCTTGCGACGATGCTCCGACTAAGATTATGAATTTTCCCTTTTCAGCTTTCCAGCCTTTCACTACCGGATCCCAGAAAGCGCAGTCACGCCAGTTGATTTTAAATGTCACGGTTTTGGTTTCTCCGGGCTTTAACGCAACTTTTCGGATGCCTTTCAGCTCTTTGACCGGTCTTGGTACGGAAGATTGCGGGTCAGCGATATAAAGTTGAACCGTTTCCAGCCCTTCCCGGGTGCCGCTGTTTTTAACCGATAAAGTGACCGTCAATTCTTCCGCTTCGCTGAATTTTTCACTCAAAGTATGCAGATCGCTGTATTCGAATGAAGTATAGGATAAACCGTGCCCGAATGGATACAGCGGCTCGATCTTTTTATGTTCGTACCAGCGATAGCCGACGAAGACGCCTTCTTTATATTCAATATCATAGACTGCGCGAGTTTTTTCCTGTTCGCCATTCCAATCGTTGTAAAGCGACTCGCCTGCCAGAATATAACCGTATCCGGGAGAATCCCGAAACTCCTTTTCAATCGTGATCGGCAATTTGCCCGATGGATTGATTTTGCCACTGATTATTTCCGCCAATGCCTGATTGCCAATTTGTCCGCCGTACCAGGCATAAATAATTGCTTTGGCGGCGTCATTCCAATCCGTCATGCGGATTCCGCTCCCGGAAGTCACGATCACGACCGTATTGGGATTATTGGCAACGCATTTACGCACTCTCTGCTCCTCTTCCGTGGGTAATTCAAACGGACGATCCCAGCCTTCGTGATCATCGGTTCCGATATTGCACAGCACCAGATCGGCGGACTTGATTTGCTTGATGGTCGGATTCTTGACATATTTCAGACGCGCGCCGAATACTTTTTTCAATTCGTCGAGCATCAACCGGTTATTGTATCCCTCAACCATCGCCGCTCCGCCGCCAATCGCCAGCTTCCTGACGTAACTGCCAGTCAATAGTATAGTATTAACTTTATCACTTATCGGTAAAATGCCATTCTTATTCTTTAAAAGTACAATGCCTTCGCGGGCGGTTTGCAGGGCGATCTGTTCGTGTTGCTGATACATTTTTTCATCCGGCGTTGTCCGCGCGCGACCATGCAATTTCATCGCAAAACAGGTTTGCAATATACTTTTGACCATCCGGTCTATATCGCTGATACTCACTTTGTATTCTTTAATTAGCTGACGAACATTTTCAAGCGCAATTGTATAAGGCATTTCCAGGTCCTGGCCGGATTTAGCCAGTTTTTCGCCATCGTAAACCGACCACCAGTCGGTCATCACCAGCCATTGAAATCCGAGTTGATTTCTGAGAAGATTATTGATAACATAATCACTTTGTCCACACCATTCGCCGTTCAGCAAATTATAGGAAGTCATAACCGCTTTGGCGCCGGCATCGATCCCAGCCTTGAAAGCCGGCAGATAGATTTCATGCAGAGTTCTTTCATCGACGATCGAGTTACTTTTTCTGCGGTAATAATCGGTATTATTGGCGACGAAATGTTTGAGAGTGGCGACCGTGCCGGTACTTTGAAGTCCATTGACAAAATTCTCAATCATTCTGGCAACCAGATATGGATCTTCGCCAAAATACTCGAAATTGCGTCCGCACTGTGCATGCCGGTAGAGATTCATCCCGGGTCCGAGTAAAATTCCGATCCCGCCGGCGCGACACTCCTCCCCGATCGCCCGGGCATACTGATGGGCCAATACGCTATTCCAGGTTGCCGCCAATGACAACGGACAGGGAAAGGCGGTGGACTTTTCCAATTGATATTCAGACAGATCCACATCGCTGAAGCTATCGCGCAGATGCACTCCCTGGGTCGCATCGGCCATGTACACTTCCGACAGATTAAAGCGCGGCAGAGCGCTTATGAAAAAATGTTTATCGCCGCCGATCAGGGCGATTTTCTCGTCCAGGGTCATCTGCACCAGAATCGAATCGGCTAATTTACCGGTCTCATCAAAGGATAAGGATTGAAAAACTTCCATCTCTGCTGTTGATCCCTGACTATATAAGCGATCGGACGTTATGAACTGGTAGACAAAGAATAACAACATAATAAATGTTACTTTGCGCATTATGACTCCTGCATTGTATTTGATCCAACTTTTCCTCTTTTGCTATTTTAATAACGTTAATTTTCTGGAAGTCGCCACAGTTCCAGTACCAAAATTCGCAATCAATTGGGCTAAATATACTCCACTGGCGACTTTATTGTCGTTTTGACTGGTTTGCCAGACAGTCTGATAGCGTCCCGCCTGAAGTGACTTTTGGATTAAGGTACAGATCATATTGCCATATAAATCATAGATTTTAAGATCGATATTGGCTCCGACTGGCAATTCGAAATCCATTTGAGTCGAAGAATTGAAGGGATTCGGATAATTTTGTTCTAAAGTAAAACCGGTTGGAACAGGTCTTTTCGCAATTATTTTATCGAAAAATGATCGATTGCCCTGGATTATATAATTTCTGATCAACGAACCGGATTCGGTGAGAATGGAATCCGGCCAACCTCCTTTTGAAGCCGCTCCGGATTTCAATGCGGCTGAAGTTTCATTTTTATCGGCAATCGACCAGTTGCACCAGCTGATCTGATTATTTTCCATGAAATTCATCCAGAGTCGGGTTTCGGCGGTATCGATCGGTCCGTCGCCGGTATTGAGAACCGTGCCGAATTCGGTCACGAACAAAGCCAGACCATTATTTAAGGCGGTTGTAGCCTTGTTACGCAGGTTTTGCTTATGATATTGATACGCCGCATAAAAATGCAATGCGTAGGCGATATTATTTTGAAAAAGCGGATTACTCGAGGCAATGTCCACATCCTGCGACCAGGTTGGCGTGCCAACGACGATCAGATTATCCGGATCGATTATTCTGATTGAATCGGCGACCGCTGATAAATAGGGCTTTACGACGGTATTCCAGTTGTCCTGTTCAGGTTCGTTAAAAATCTCATAAATAACATTCGGGTATTCACCATACTCCTGCGCGATTTCCTGGAAAAAAGCAATCGCCTGGGGACGATGTTCCTGAGCGTTATGATCGTGCCAGTCGACGATAACGTAGATCCCGAGGTCGATACAGGCTTCAATTACGGTCTTGATTTTTGCTTTTTCGGACGCAGGATGCTCAAGATAACCACCTGATTCGACGCCCATCGCCGCTCGGACCACAGTGCAATTCCAGTCGTCGCGTAACCATTTGATACAATCGTAATTGTAAAATTCGCCTTTCCACTGACTCCAGAATAAACTCATGCCACGCAGAACGATAGGCTGGTAGTTTTTATCGATGAGATAATTATCATATACAGTTATCAAACCATGTTTTTCAACAAATGTAGAATCAACATCCCAGGTTTTATCATATTCATCATTTTGATCACATTCCATCAGTCCAATAAACATGAAAGCTGGCAGGAAAATAATGTTTTTAAAAATATCGTTCAATCGCATTATCGTCTCTTATTGATAACTATAGTCTAGAAAGAGCATATGATAATAATGGTAGAGCATAATCCTTTAAAATTTTAAACGACTCAATAATCATGGTTTAAGTAAAGTAAAATCAACAACCACCGGAGATGTTTTTAACGATTCTTTAAAATAGTAATTGACTACTGAGACGGAATAATCATGTTTTCCAGCGGCATTCAGAGAATCGATATACGATGTGTAAACATTATCCACCTCGGCAATCAGTTCCCCGTCCCGGTAAATTCGACAATACCAGATCCGATTATCGGGATTTTGCTCATCAGAAGGAAGTTTCCAGACCAATTTGACATTATTACCGACGATTTCACACTGCAGATTCTGCACGGTATCGG
>Ga0265293_10011157_pt1 | contig 12301 bp, 12 predicted proteins | sample Munlanlewell138R_FD_192505 | JGI IMG/M metagenome (GOLD analysis project Ga0265293, IMG submission 192505) | Leachate microbial communities from a municipal landfill in Southern Ontario, Canada - Leachate well 138R | ecosystem: Engineered > Solid waste > Landfill > Unclassified | place: Canada... | reverse complement strand
CCTGGCGGATGGCACGGAACTCCACACTATGTGCAATTACCTGAACAAGATTAAAGGTCCGTACCACATCATCAATACGAACGTGTTGCTATGTGGGTCAAGAGTGACGAAGTTCAGGGGGCGAGGTGGAGACAGCTTCATTCTCTCTCCGCTCTACTGTGGAAGCAATGCGACCGGATGGGTGCGTACGGACAAGTTCATGGATGGCAAATTCACTCTCGCCACCAGCATGGCCGTTTCCGGCGCCGCCATCAGCGCTCACGCCGGCGCGGCTGGTGAAGGTGTGGCGAGAAATCCGTGGCTGGCAGCCCTGATAGCCATTTTCAACATCCGGCTCGGGGTTTGGGTGGACAATCCGTTACGCATTAAAGAACGCGCCTCCGCCGATGCCGAGGCAGGCAGTGCCCGTTTGCCGAATCTGTGGGACCCCGGAATTCGGGAAATTCTATTCAAGAACACCCTCAATGAGCAGGCGGACTTCGTCGAGCTTACCGATGGTGGACATTTCGAGAACCTTGGGGTCTATGAGCTGATTCGGCGCGAGCTGGATGTAATCATCGCCTGCGAAGGCGTTGCGGACCGGGATTCACGATTCGCTGATTTCTCGAACCTGGTGGAGAAAGTACGTCTGGACTTCAATGCCACCATTGAGATCGATCTCGACCCCCTCATCCCGAAAGAGTCGGTGGACAGACCCTATGGCATCAAGGACTGGGCCAGGCAATCCCATGCCGTCGGAAGTATCACCTACGCCAGCGGAAAGAAAGCGCTTCTTGTCTATCTGGGCACCACGCTGGTGCCTGACTTGCCCGTGGATCTTTACGGGTACAAGCTGGCCCACAACGATTACCCGGACGAAACCACGACCGACCAATTCTTCGATGAAAAACAATTCGAGGCCTATCGAGTGCTGGGGAATAGTTTGTGCGACCGCATGATCAAGGCATTCGAAACGGAGTATCCGGACATCTGGCCGCAAAGCGTCACTACGTCCGGAAAAGAATTCTGATAGGCGCAATGTCCATACGTTTATCGAGAAGCCCCCCGGGTAACCACCCGCCGGGCGCGCAGTGAGCAGCCTCGGTAAGGGATGACGGGGGCCGCTCTGTTGGGGGCGTGCTTTGCAACGACCTGGGCTGGCAAAGCAAGCAAGACATTCCCGCTGTCTGTCCGCTGCGGTGTGTACTAAGAGTACCTAAGGCACATCCGCACGAGGCGCAAGGAACGCGTGGCGAGGCAATGGCGATCTCAAAAGGGATGGCGAGGACACGGCGGAGATGCCTTGCATTGCAAACCCGACTCCAAACTGGCGCCCGCAAGGCGATCAATGTCGCCTGCGCGGCCTCTCCATGGATTCAAGAGGGAATCATGCTTGAGACGAACGGGCTAACCATTGCTGAAGGAATGCGTAGTGTGCCACGTGACATCAGTGCGGAGTTCTTCGAAAGCATCGAGGTCGAAGCCAGGCCGCGCCCCATTCCCAGTCCTGCCGGCGTGTTTCTTGGATCAAGGTTCAAAATCTGGAAGCAGGACCCGACCGTGGGGACCCTGGGCTGTCGATTGACCTATATCCCGCAACTGGTGCTGGATGGCCCGCGGGATGCACGGTTTACAACCGTGCTGCCCGGTACCACGCCCGTGGTGCGCAACGCGACGGGTGACTTCATCTTCGATTGCGTGAGTCCGGAAGGGGACTGCGCCAATACGTATGCCGTCCTGCGTCAGACGCTAACAATGTACGAACGGGCCAGAAGCGGGGCAGCGATACCCTGGGCATGGAATCGTAATGGGAATACCGAGCCGATCTCGTGCTTCCCGCACGGTTTTGCAGGCGCCAATGCGTTTTACAGCCGCACGCAAAAGGCGTTGCGCTTTGGCCGCTTCACACCTTCGGGCAGCACGACGGAGGTATTTACCTGTCGTTCCCTGGATATCCTGGCGCACGAATGTGGTCATGCCATCCTGGACGGCTTGAAGCCGGGTTGGCTTGGTATCGGCAATCCGCCGCAAACCGGTGGGCTCCATGAGGCGTTCGGCGACCTTACGGCCATTTTCCTCGCGCTCTCCCAGTTGGATCAGGTGGAAGCATTCCTGGCCATGACCAAGGGCGATTTGCACAAGAAGAACTTCCTCGCTCAACTGGCCGAGGAATTCGGTGCAGGCATCGGTCGTGACATGGGGTTGCGCAATGCCGATAACGATCTGAAGCTGAGCGAGGTAAGCAATGAAGTGCATTCAGTTTCTCAGGTGTTCACGGGCGGCATTTACGACGTACTGGCCGATATCTACACCTTTGAGAAGTTTCGCCAGTCCTTGACCAAGGACCCGGCGCAGGTGCTGCTAGAGACGGCGCAGCATTTGCGCAACCTGGTGTTGAACGCCTTTGTCCAGGCACCGGACGTAGGGGCCACCTACGCCAGCGTGGTGAACAAGATGCTTTCGATTTCTCACGCCCAGGGTGATCCTGCCATTTATCGGACGTTCATTCGCAACAGGTTCACCTTCCGTGAGGTGGTCATTTCGTCCAATCCGTTGAACGCCATGGCGACGGGCACCATCAACATCAATGACGCCAATTTCGTGGACGGCGAGGATGCCCTGGCCATGGAAATGGCGTTTCCGCACCACCCATCCATGATGGCAACCCAGGACCGGTCAGGCTGCTGCGGCACCATGCAGTTGCCCGAGTACATGCAGGCGGAACAAAAGCTGCACGACAACCTGCGCAGACTCATCGACGGTGAAACGCTTACGGACCAGGAGATGCTGTTGGACGAGACGGAACGGCTTCGGGCGGAATTCACCTGACGAACAGCACGCCGCGAGCCGGAACCCGGTTCGCGGCGTGGGGAGAACAGCATGAAAATTGTGATCAATCGTTCCGGGGGATTGGCGGGCGGAGAGCCGGAAGAAGTGGCGCGCGTCGATACCAGTGGGTTGACACCATCACGCGCGGAGGCAATTGAGGGTGCTGTTCGCGAATTGCGGCAGCGCACACCCGAAATTGGTGCGGATTTGATTCAATACGAAATCGTGGTCCAGGATCGAATGGGCCAGAGCACGATCGTCGCTACCGAAGATGGTGACCCACGGAATCCCGTATACAAGCTGCTGAATGCAGCGTCCGCGCCGTAGTTTTGTGAGCTCATTCGCGCGCATTGAGTTTGGCGAGGATCCTCTGCGTTTCCTCCCAGGCCGATTGCTCGCGATAGGCGGCAAGAATACCTTCGAGCGCGGCAATGCGACTCAGTGCCCAATGGGAGGGCTTGTTGTGCGACACCTGTTTCAGCCAACGAAGCTCATTGGCGAACGCCTGCACGCGTTCCTGATCTTCATTTCCCATGGTCAATGCCGGTTTGTCAGGTCGAGTAACCCATCGTAACCGGATTAGTGAAACGGAATACGCGCTGGATCACACTTGCACAAACAACGCCGGTACCTCCGGGTCTTTCATGTTGCGCTTGTACTCAGTCCCGCCTGCGTTTCCTTGCGGGAAACACCACATCCACCATTTGGCGGAAATGGCCCACAAAGTGCGCCTTCACGCCACGGCGGATGTGCTCGGGCAGTTCTTCGAAATCGCCACGGTTTGCCTCGGGCAGGATCAGTTCCATGACCTTGGCACGCCGCGCGGCGATGACCTTTTCGCGGATGCCGCCCACGGGGAATATCTGGCCGGTGAGGGTGAGTTCACCGGTCATGGCGAGGGGACGCCTGATGCGTTCGCCGCGCGCCAGTGACAGCAGGGCGGTGGCCATGGTGATACCGGCGCTGGGGCCGTCCTTGGGCGTGGCGCCTTCGGGTACGTGCAGGTGCACGAAGGCCTCGTCGAAGTAATTGGTCTTGGCGCCGAATTCATCCAGGTGCGAGGCGACGTAGCTGTAAGCGATCTCCGCCGATTCGCGCATCACGTCGCCGAGCTTGCCGGTGAGTTTGAAGCCGCGGTTCTTGCTGTGCACCAGGGTGGCTTCGATGCTGAGGGTGGCGCCGCCGAGGGCGGTCCAGGCCAGGCCCGTGACCACGCCCACGCCGTCGATGAGCTTCTCCTTCTGGAAGGGCGGCTTGCCCAGGAATTTCTCCAGGTCGGCGGGTGCCACGGTGACCGTCTTCGCCTCGCCGGTGACGAATTTCACAGCGGCCTTGCGCACGATTTGGCCCAGGCGTTTTTCCAGCGTGCGCACACCGGCCTCACGTGCATAACCTTCGATGATTTGGCGCAGCGCCGTGTCGGAAAGCTTGATGCGGCTCTTCTTCAGGCCTGCCTTTTCCAGTTGCCGCGGCCATAGATGGTGCTTGGCAATGGCGACCTTCTCTTCCGTGATGTAGCCGGAGAGGCGGATGACCTCCATGCGATCGAGCAGCGGTGCGGGTACGGTGTCGAGTTGATTGGCGGTGCACACGAACAGCACCTTGGACAAATCGAAGCGTACGTCCAGGTAGTGGTCGAGGAAGTCGTTGTTCTGCGCCGGGTCGAGCACTTCCAGCAGGGCCGAGGCGGGGTCGCCCTGGAAGCTGGCGCCGATCTTGTCGATCTCATCCAGCATGATGAGCGGATTGGCGGTGCCCGCTTCCTTGATGGCCTGCACGAACTTGCCCGGCATGGCGCCGATGTAGGTGCGGCGATGGCCTTTGATCTCGGCCTCGTCGCGCATGCCGCCCAGGGAGAAGCGGAAAAAGCGCCGGCCCAGTGCCTCGGCGATGCTCTTGCCGATGGAGGTCTTGCCCACGCCGGGTGGGCCTACCAGCAGCACGATGGAGCCTGCCACTTCACCCTTGAGGGCACCTACGGCGAGGAACTCGATGATGCGGTCCTTTACGTCTTCCAGACCATCGTGGTCGCGATCGAGGATGGCACGCGCACGTTGAAGATCGAGCTTGTCTTCCGAATAAACCCCCCAGGGCAGGGAGGTGATCCAGTCCAGGTAGTTGCGCGTGACGCCGTATTCGGGCGACCCGGTTTCGAGAATGGCGAGTTTTTCCAACTCGTCGTCGACGCGCTTCTGGGCGGACTCGGGCAGTTTCAGTCGGGTGAGGCGCTCGCGGAAACGCTCCACGTCGGCGGTGCGGTCGTCTTTCTCGAGGCCCAGCTCCTTCTGGATCTCCTTGAGTTGCTCGCGCAGGAAGAACTTGCGCTGCTGCTCGGTCATGCGCTCGTTGACCTTCTCGCGGATCTGGGCCTGGATCCTGGCCACGTCCAGTTCCTTCTTCAGGAGCACCAGCACCTTTTCCATGCGGCGCATGAGCGGGAAGGTTTCCAGCACCTCCTGCAGCGCGTCCTTGCCGGCACTGGTGAGGCCGGCAGCAAAATCGGTAATGGGTGAAGGGTCGCTGGGGCTGAAGCGCTCGATGAAGTACTTCAGTTCCTCGCTGTAGAGCGGGTTGAGTGGGATGAGTTCCTTGATGGTACTGATGATCGCCATGGCATAGGCGCGCACCTGCTCGTTGGCCTTGCCGTGAGGCCGCTCGGGGTAGCTCACCTCGGCCATGAAGGGCGGCTTGTCCGTCAGCCAGCGCACGATACGGAAGCGCTGCACGCCCTCGGCGATGAATTGCAGCTTGCCGCTGTTGCGGGCAGGGTGGTGCATGCGCACCACAGTGCCCACGCTGTGGAAGTCCCCGGTACGCAGCTCATCTTTGAGGTCGCCGCGCAGGAGCAGCAGGCCCGTCATCTGGTGGGCGGTGTTGCCCACGTCACGCACGGTCTGCAACCAGGGCTCCTCGTCCATGAGCACCGGCGCGGTCTGGGCCGGAAAAAACGGGCGCTCGGTGAGCGGAAGGATATGGATGGTGGTCGGCGCCGCCATTCCGGGCACGGCCAGGGCACCCCCCGCCTGTTCCTCACCGATGATGTCCGCTTCCAGATTCCTGTCGTTCATTGCCACTTTCCACCTGATGTCGTTTCCAACACATAGGGGCGGAAGTGGGAAATGACAACGCAGCGGACGGTGTTTGAGTGCCGGGCCCCGGAAGGCCCTGCAGGTCATCTTTCGGTCCCGATGGCCCTGACTGCGGTGTCTTCGGCTGTTTCCGACTCAGACAAAGGCCGCGAACGGCTCGACCTCCACCAGGGTGCCGGCCTCCACATTGCCCCAGTCCGCCGGCAGCACGATGAAGCAGTTGGCGCGGCTCATGCCCGAGAGCACGTGCGAACCCTGCAGACCGGCGCTGTGTACCACCAGTTGGCCGGAGCCGTCGCGTTCCAGAATGCCGCGTTGGAAATCCAGTCGGCCCGGGGCTTTCTTGAGGGGCTCGGCGCAGGGCACGCGCAGGCGCAGGCGTTCACCGCCAATCTCACCGGCCAGGCGCCGCAGGCTGGGTTGCACCACTTGGTAGAAGGTGGCCATCACCGATACCGGGTTACCGGGCAGGCCGAAGAACAGGGCATCGCCCAAGCGACCGAAGGCCAGGGGCTTGCCCGGCTTCATGGCCAGCTTCCAGAAATTCACCTGGCCCAGGGTCTGCAAGGTTTCCTTGACGAAGTCAGCCTCGCCCACGGATACGCCGCCGGAGGTAATGAGCACGTCGGCGCAGTCGGCGCCGGTGCCGAAGGCCTCACGGATGGCGTCCCGGTCATCGGGGACCACGCCCATGTCGATGAGCTCCACGCCCAGACGGGCCAGCATGGCGTGCAAGGTGTAGCGGTTGCTGTCGTAGATCTGGCCTTCGTCCAGCGTCTCACCCAGGGAGCGCAGCTCGTCGCCGGTGGAGAAGAAGGAAACCCGCGGCCGCCTGAACACCTTCACCTCGGGGATGCCCAGTGAGGCGAGCAGGCCGAGATCGGCGGGCGTCAGGCGCCGGCCGCGGGCGAGTACCACCTCGCCCAGACGGATGTCCTCGCCCGGGTGGCGCACGTTGGCGCCGCGCTTGTGGCCGGCGCCGATGATCACGTTTCCATCCTGTACGCGGGTTTGTTCCTGCTTGACCACGGTGTCGGCGCCGGCGGGCAGCATGGCGCCGGTCATGATGCGCACGGCCTGGCCCGCGCCCACCTCGCCCGCGAAGGGATGGCCCGCGAACACCGTGGCGATGACAGTGAGTTCGCGCTCACCCTCGCCCGGAACGTCGTCGGCCCTCAGGGCATACCCGTCCATGGCAGAGTTGGCGTGACCCGGCACGTTCAGCGGCGAGACCACATCCTCGTACAGCACGCGATCGAGCGCGGCGCGCAACGCCAGTTGCTCGAAGCCGGCCACCGGCGTGACGGCTTCGGTGACGCGGCGCAGCGCCTCGTCGAAGCTCAGGGAATTCGGGTCGTGATCGGTTTGGTGTCGGCTCATGTCCTGTCCTTACGGGCGATGGTGCGTGCGCCGTGGTGCGCACGGTACTCGATGAGGAAATCGCATACGGCATCCGGCTGGTTCAGGTCCAGCACCGGGATACCGGGCGTGATGGCGAGCGGCGCGTCGGTCGCGATCGCGATGATCTGCGGGTCGTCGGGATAGAGCAGCGGCTTGCGCAGGGCGGGGCGGTGCAGCTCGATCTTGGGGATGGGCTCGTGCTTGAAGCCTTCCACCAGCACCAGGTCGAGGCGATCGTGCGCCAGTTGGGGCAACAGTTCGGCAAGCTGCGGTTCGGGGCGGTCGTCGTCGTGCTCCGTGATCAACGCCCAGCGACGGCGCGAGGCCACCATCACCTGGCGCGCCCCGGCCTGGCGCAGGCGGTGGCTGTCCTTGCCCGGATGGTCGATGTCGAAGTCGTGATGGGCGTGCTTGATGACTGCCACGTTGAGCCCGCGCGCCCGGAGTCGCGTGACCACCGCCTCCAGCAACGTGGTCTTGCCCGTGCCGCTCCAGGCGGCGAAGCCGATGACGGGTGTGTTCATTGCAGTGACTCAAGGTCTTCCGGGGTGTTGGCGTTGACGAAACCGGCGGCATCGAAGCGCACGACGGCGTGGTCGACGCCTGCCAGCCAAGCCCCGGCGCGGCGCTCGCCGCTTTCCAGAAAGACGCGCAGACGCCCCGCGAGACCCGGACGCCACAGGGCGATAACCGGATGCAGCCGCGCCTCGTCGGCGGCGGCGCTGGCTTCGTGGCCATCCAGCGCAAGCAACAGGCGTTGCACCAGATCACCCGGAAGGTGCGGGGTGTCGCAGGGTACGCTCAATACGAGATCGGCATCGGTCGCTTCCAGTGTGGCCAGGATGCCCGCGAGGGGCCCGGCCCGGCCCGGAATGGCATCCGCAAGCAGTGGCAGGCCGAAGGCTGCATACTCCGGGTTAGGCGTGCTGATGACGAGTTCGTCCACCTGCGGCGCCAGCGCGGCGAGCACGTGCGCCACCAGAGGCCGGCCGGTGAGGGGGAGCAGTCCCTTGTCGCGGCCGCCCATGCGGCGGCCCAGTCCGCCGGCGAGCACGACGGCTTGAATACGGGGGCGATGATTCACGGTAGTGATGCGCGAAAATGTTATAACCGGATTCTATCATCTGAATTCGCGAACCACGGAAGTGCCTATGGCTGAACCGTCTCCCGACGTGGAAATACTGGAAAAAACCGTATGTTATGAGGGCTTTTTCAAACTGGAGAAATACCGGCTGCGCCATCGGCGCTTCGCGGGGGACATGAGCCCCGTACTCACGCGTGAATTATTCGAGCGCGGCCACGCGGTGGCCGTAATGCTCTACGACCCCGTGCGGGATCGCATTGTGCTGCTGGAGCAGTTCCGCATCGGTGCCCTGCAATTTGCCGGCGGGCCCTGGCTGCTGGAGATTGTCGCCGGCATCGTGGAGCCCGGCGAGCGCGCCGAGGAGGTGGCCCTGCGCGAGTGCCGCGAAGAGACCGGCGTGGAACCCACTGCGCTGGAACCCATCTGCACCTATCTGGTGAGTCCGGGCGGCACGTCCGAGTCCATTTCGTTGTTCTGCGGGCGCGTGGACAGCACCGGTGTCGGCGGCCTGCATGGGCTGGCCGACGAGTCCGAGGACATCCGTGTATGCACGGTGAGTTTCGATGAGGCCTGGGACCTGTTTCGGCAGGGTCGCATCAATTCGGCCGCACCGGTCATTGCCCTGCAATGGCTGGCGATGAACCGTACTGCGCTGCGCGAGCGTTGGGCCTGAACCGTAGCAACGGGGCTTCTGTTTCCTCGTATGCAGGCACATAATCCATGGGCATGAACATCCCGATCTTGCAGACGGCCATACAGGGCGTAAGGCACGGCATCGAAGGGCTCGACCGCTGTGCCGTCGCCGTGGCGCGCGCCGCCGCGGAAGAGCCCGCCCCCGTGCTGAAACCCCTGGTGGCGGCCATGTCCCATCGCCTTCAGGTGCAGGCCGGTGCAGGGGTGGTGCGCGCGGTGGATGAAACCCTGGGTACGTTGTTGGACGAGAAGGCCTGAGGGGCGTGGAACGCGAATCTGCTGAGCAGGAAGCACGTCCCCGACAGATCCGGCTCGAGATCCAGAAGCTGAACGAACTGCCTGCGATGTCGCTGGTGGTGAGGCAGTTCCTCGCCGCTACTCTTCAGGTGAGGCAAAGGCCGGTGCCATCATGGCCATTCCCATCCACGCCAACGGCGAGACCATCGGCGTGCTCAACGTGTCACATCCACATGCCGGTTTCTTCGGTGACTCGCGCGAGCGCACATTACAGGTATTCGCCAGTTTCCTGGGCCAGATGATTGTGAACCAGCGACTGCTGGCGAGGATGGATCGCCTGGTAAAGGAGCGTACTGAGCAGTTGGAACAGGCGCTCAAGCGCCGCTATGCGGAGCTGTCGGTGGTGGTGCACAATCGCCGCCATTTCTTTCCCGAGGCCCGCGCGACCGTGAGTCGCGCCCTGCGCTACGGCCACCCCCTTCAGCGTGCGCCTGATGGACGTGGATCATTTCAAGCTGATCAACGACACCTACGGCCACGCCGCAGGTGACCAGGTGCTGTGCGCCATGGCTACGCTGTTGCGCACCCAATCGAGGGAAACCGATGTGCTGGCACGCTTCGGGGGCGAGGAGTTCATACTCGCGCTGCCGGAAACGGATCTGGACGGTGCGCGCAGCCTGGCCGAACGCATTCGCCTGGCCGTGCGCAGCGAGCCGCTGTGCGGCCACACCGTCTCTTTGAGTATCGGTATCGCCCATCGACCCGCCAATGCCAAGCCGGGCGGGGAGGGTGCAGGCGAGATACTGGAACGCCTCATCTGCGAAGCGGACAAGGCGCTGTACTTCGGCAAGCATCACGGCCGCGATCAGTGCCGCTACTATCCGGAGATTGCAGACCGGGCGTCATCTGCATAGCCGGGATCGAAATCGTCCACCGCTGCGTTTTCTGCGAGCGGATTCCAGCCCCATCAAGACGGCTCGGGTTTGAGTTCGATGCCGTGCCGGCCGCACTTGTGCCCGGCGATGCGCGCCGCGTGCACCAGCGCGTCCTGGAGCGCGGCGCCGCGCGCGAGAGCATCGATCATGCCCGCATTGAACACGTCACCCGCGCCCAGGGTGTCCACCACCTGCGGTGGCGGAAACGCCGGCGTGGACACCAGTTCGCCCGCGGGTGACATGGCCCAGGCGCCCTCGGCGCCCCAGCCGCAGGCGAGCACGGCATGGGGATGACGCGCGTGCTGCGCGTGCAGGAAACCGGCGGCCTCTTCGAAGCCGTGGTGGCGCGCATAGACGCGCGAGAACAGCACCACGTCCACGTCCGCGAACAACGCCTCCATGCCTGGCCGCGGCTTCTCGGCCTCCAGTGACAGCCGAACATGCGGCTCACGGGTGCGGCTGTCGCGCAGCATGTGCCGCACTTCGTCGAGATTGCGCCCCTCGAAATGGATCCAGTCGATGCCCTCCAGCGGTATGCACGTGAAATCCGTCGCGGCGTATTCGGGCAGGTCGCGGTAGTGCACGATGGTGCGCGAGCCCGTGGCACGGCTCAGGCTGACGTAGGACGTCGGCACCTTGCCTTGCGCGATCATGCGTACGTGGGCGGTCGTCACCCCGTGTTGCGTCAGGTCGTCGAGGATGGTCCGGCCGTTGGGCTCGTCGGCGAGCGTGCCCGCGAAGGCGGTGGCGTGGCCCAGTTGCGCGAGCGCCACCGCGGTGTTCGCGGCATTGCCGCCGCGCCGACGGAACTGCGCGCTGGCGCGCACCTCGTCATCCTCACGGGGATAACTGTCCACCAGGTTCACTATATCGAGGGTGGCGTTGCCCACCACGAGGATGTCTGCCATGGCGTCTCTCAGCCGTTTCGTAGTTCGGCGTTAGCCCGCGGCGTCACCGTCGAGTTGCCGCTTCAGGGCCCACGCCACGTGCTCGCGCACCAGTGGTGAAGGGTGATCCTGCCGCGTGCGCAAGGCGGCGACGATGGCCGGGCCGGGCGGCGCATTGCCCAGGGCCACGGCGATGTTGCGCAACCAGCGCTCGTGGCCGATGCGGCGGATGGGCGAGCCTGCGGTACGGGCGAGGAAGGTCGCTTCGTCCCAATCGAACAGCGTCGTGAGCGACGCCGCATCCAGCCCGTGACGCGGGGCGAAATCGGCCTCGGTGCTGGGCTGGGCGAAGCGGTTCCAGGGACAGACCAGCTGGCAGTCGTCGCAGCCGTAGATACGATTACCGAGCAGCGGCCGCAGCGATTCGGGAATGGTGCCGTGGTGCTCGATGGTGAGATAGGAAATGCACAACCGCGCATCGATGCGGCCGTCCGCACTCAGCGCCGCGGTGGGGCAGGCCTCCACGCAGGCCGTGCAACGGCCGCAATGGTTGGTCACCGGCGCGTCGGGCGGCAGCGGCAGGTCGGTGTAGATCTCGCCCAGGAAGAACCACGAGCCGTCGCGTGTCAGCAGGTTGGTGTGCTTGCCCGCCCAGCCGAGGCCGGCCTGGGCCGCGAGCGGTTTTTCCAGCACCGGCGCACTGTCGCTGAACACGCGATGACCGAACGGCCCGACCGCTTCCGCGATGCGCTCGGCCAGGCGGGCGAGCCGGGCCCTGACCAGCTTGTGGTAGTCGCGGCCGAGGGCATAGCGGGAGACGTAGGCCAGTGAGGCGTCGGCGAGCACGGCCTGGGCGTCGGCCGCCGCGGGCCAGTAAGCCATGCGTGCGCAGATGACGCTCACGGTGCCTGGTACCAACTCGGCCGGACGGCTGCGTTTGGTGCCGTGGCGTGCCATGTACTCCATGTCGCCGTGGTGGCCTTCCGCCAGCCAGGCGAACAACTGCGCTTCGGCTTCCGGCAGGTCAACGCCGGCGATGCCCACGTCACGAAAGCCGAGCTCGCGCCCCCAGCGACGGATGGCGTCGGCGAGCTGCTCATAGTCCATCGCGGCGCGGTGCTGGGGCAGGGTCATGGCGCTATGATAACCGCCATGCGCAATCTCTCC
>Ga0265293_10011155_pt1 | contig 12304 bp, 18 predicted proteins | sample Munlanlewell138R_FD_192505 | JGI IMG/M metagenome (GOLD analysis project Ga0265293, IMG submission 192505) | Leachate microbial communities from a municipal landfill in Southern Ontario, Canada - Leachate well 138R | ecosystem: Engineered > Solid waste > Landfill > Unclassified | place: Canada... | reverse complement strand
GGCAACTTCTGGAACTGAATTTGCGCCTGCCACTTGTCATCATCACTGGCATTTACATCGGCCAGAATCGCTTTGAGCGCAGCACGCTTGGCAGCAAACCGGGCAACAGTTTGGGCACGTTTCTCTTCACGAGCGATCATTGAAGTCTTGGCCATCTTATGACTCCTTTACTGCCTTGGCTGGCATGGATTTGAACGGGAAGCGCATCGCCGCCAGCAGGGCTCGACCTTCTTCGTCATTCTGTGCAGTGGTGGAAATAGTGATGTCCAGACCACGAATCTTGTCTACTTTGTCGTACTCGATTTCCGGGAAAATGATCTGCTCGGTTACGCCCATCGCATAGTTGCCGCGACCATCAAACGCCTTCGGGTTCAGACCACGGAAGTCACGGATACGCGGAATTGCGATATCAACCAGACGATCCAGGAAGTCATACATACGCTGGCCACGCAGAGTCACTTTGCAGCCGATCGGCCAGCCGGCACGAATCTTGAAACCTGCAATAGACTTGCGAGCCTTAGTGATCACGACTTTCTGACCACTGATCTTTTCCAGATCGGCGACAGCGTTATCGAGTAACTTCTTGTCGCCAACAGCTTCGCCCACACCCATATTCAAAACGATTTTGGTGATACGTGGGACGCGCATAGGATTATCGAACCCGAACTGTTCGGTCAGCGCGGGTATAACGTCACTTTTGTAAAATTCTTTCGACTGAGCCATGTTGGCGACCTGAGTTTCCGTTAATCAATGACTTTGTTCGTGGATTTGTAAACGCGCTTCTTCTGACCCTCTTCAACCAGGAAGCCAACGCGGTCGGCTTTATTGGTTTCAGGATTGAAGATAGCCACGTTGGAAATATCCAGCGGTGCTTCTTTCTCAACGATACCACCAGCGATACCCGCGTTCGGGTTCGGCTTGGTATGTCGTTTTACAATGTTGATACCACTGACAATCACCTTGTTCTCGCCAACAAAGCGCGTAACGTTACCACGTTTGCCTTTGTCTTTGCCGGAGATGATGATCACTTCATCGTTACTTTTGATCTTACGCATTTTGCGGCCTCAATAATCTGTCACAGCACTTCGGGTGCAAGTGAGATGATTCTCATGAACTTTTCTGTACGCAGTTCACGTGTCACCGGCCCGAACACACGCGTACCGATTGGTGCCTGCTGGTTGTTCAGCAGAATCGCCGCGTTGTCGTCGAACTTGATCAGCGAACCGTCTTGACGACGTACGCCGCTCCTGGTGCGAACAACAAGCGCAGACAACACCTGACCTTTTTTCACTTTGCCTCGGGGAATCGCTTCTTTCACTGTCACTTTGATGACATCCCCGATGCGGGCGTAACGACGATGGGAACCGCCGAGCACTTTGATACACATTACTCGTTTGGCACCACTGTTGTCTGCCACATCTAAATATGACTGTACCTGAATCATCGATTCTCTCCGAACCCTTTAAACTGTTGCTTTGGCAACAACGCCATATGGCGCCAGAAAAACATTGACTGCGTAATCAGATCTGCGTCGCTTTTTCATCAATCGATACCAAAGCCCAGGTTTTGGTCTTTGAAATCGGACGCACTTCTTTAACAGTTACCTTGTCGCCTTCGCGGCACTCATTGTTTTCATCATGAGCGTGCAGCTTTGAAGAGCGAGTAATAAATTTGCCGTAAACGGGGTGCTTTACCCGACGCTCAACCAGCACAACAATGGACTTGTCCATTTTTGAGCTGACGACGGTACCGGACACCACACGACCGGTTTTTACTTCGTTGGTTTCATTAAGCGACATAATCAGGACCCACTTTTCTGCTTTTCAGTAATGACGGTCTTAATACGAGCGATGTCGTTTCGGACTGCAGCAAGCAGATGAGTCTGACCCAACTGGCCAGTACGCTTCTGAATTCTGTAGTTAAACTGGTCGCGGTACAGACCTGTGAGCTGCTCGTTCAGCTCTGCAACTGACTTTTCACGCAATTCGCTGGCTTTCATTACATTACCGTCCGTTTAACAAAAGTGGTCTCAAACGGGAGCTTTGCAGCAGCAAGCTGGAACGCTTCACGTGCCAGGCCCTCATCAACCCCTTCAATCTCGAACATTACGCGACCCGGCTGGATCTGCGCTACCCAGTATTCAACACTGCCCTTACCTTTACCCTGACGCACTTCCAGAGGCTTCTGGGTAATCGGCTTGTCCGGGAATACGCGGATCCAGATTTTACCACCACGTTTTACGTGACGGGTCATCGCACGACGCGCAGATTCGATCTGACGTGCAGTCAGTCGGCCGCGGCCGATGGCTTTTAAGCCGTATTCGCCGAAATCAACGTTGCTACCGCGATGTGACAGGCCACGGTTGCGGCCCTTCATCATCTTTCTAAACTTGGTACGTTTTGGTTGTAACATCTTGGCCTATCCTCTACTTGGACGCTTTCTGAGGAGTCGCGTGGACTTCCTTCAGGTCCAGGATTTCGCCTTTGAAAATCCAGACCTTAACGCCAATAATTCCGTATGTTGTTTGGGCTTCTGACGTTGCGTAGTCGATATCAGCACGCAGCGTGTGAAGCGGCACACGACCTTCACGGTACCACTCGGTACGTGCAATCTCGGCACCACCCAGACGGCCACTCACCTGAATCTTGATACCTTCCGCACCCTGACGCATTGCGTTCTGAACCGCGCGCTTCATTGCACGACGGAACATTACACGGCGCTCGAGCTGCTGGGCGATACTGTCAGCGACCAGCTGGGAATCCAGATCGGGCTTACGAATCTCTTCGATGTTGATGTGCACCGGAACGCCCATTTTCTTAATCAGCGCGGACCGCAGAACTTCAACGTCTTCACCTTTCTTGCCGATCACGATACCTGGACGGGCAGAGTGGATGGTGATACGAGCTGTCTGTGCAGGGCGTTCGATGTCCACGCGCGAAACAGAGGCGTTAGCCAGCTGCTTGCGTATGTAGTCACGCACCTGCAGGTCAACCAGCAAATGCTCAGCATAATTTTTGCCTTCAGCAAACCACACTGAAGTGTGCTTTTTAACTATACCAAGCCGAATTCCGGTTGGATGTACTTTCTGACCCATCCTGATCTCCTACTTCTCGGCTACTTTAACAGTAATGTGGCAGGTGCGTTTGGTGATGCGATCGGCACGGCCTTTGGCACGTGGACGAATACGCTTCAAACTCATACCTTCATCGACATAGATAGTGGAGACTTTCAGCTCGTCCACATCCGCCCCTTCGTTATGTTCCGCATTTGCGATTGCAGAGTTCAGCACTTTCTTGATGATGTCAGCGCCTTTTTTCGGGCTGAACGTCAACAGTTGCAGAGCTTCTTCTACCTTCTTGCCGCGGATTTGATCAGCAACCAGCCTTGCCTTCTGGGCAGAGAGCCGAGCGCCGCGCAATCTTGCTACAACTTCCATCTCATTATCCCCGCTAATCAGCGCTTGGCTTTCTTGTCTGCCGCGTGACCACGGTAGTTCCGTGTCAGCGCGAATTCGCCCAGCTTGTGGCCAACCATGTCTTCGGAAATAAACACGGGCACATGCTGCTGTCCGTTATGCACGGCAATAGTCAGGCCAAGCATATCCGGAGATACCATTGAGCGGCGCGACCAGGTCTTGATCGGGCGCTTGTCATTCGCATCCCGCGCTGTCTGCACTTTTTTCATCAAATGAAGGTCGATAAATGGACCTTTTTTTAGTGAACGTGGCACTTTTATTTCCTCTGTAGTCAGGCCTTATCGGCTAGCATTTCTGCGGCGTACGATCATGCTGCTAGTACGCTTGTTTGTCCTGGTCTTGTAACCCTTGGTCGGGATACCCCACGGTGTAACCGGGTGACGTCCACCGGACGTACGGCCTTCACCACCACCCATTGGGTGATCAACCGGGTTCATTGCAACACCACGAACGGTTGGGCGAACACCGCGCCAGCGTTTTGCACCAGCTTTACCCAGAGAGCGCAGGCTGTGCTCGGAGTTAGAAACCTCACCGAGTGTAGCGCGGCAATCTGCCAGCACTTTGCGCATCTCACCAGACTTCAGACGCAGAGTTGCATGGTTACCTTCTTTGGCAACCAGCTGAACTGATCCACCCGCAGAACGAGCAATCTGAGCGCCTTTGCCAGGCTTCATTTCAACACAGTGAACTGTACTACCCAGCGGAATGTTACGCAGTGGCAGGCAGTTACCAGTCTTGATCGGAGCATCCTGACCAGACACCAGCGTATCACCGGCACTCACTTTGGCCGGCGCAATGATGTAGCGACGCTCACCATCCGCATACAATACCAACGCGATGTTGGCGGTACGGTTCGGGTCATATTCAAGACGCTCAACCTTACCAACAATACCGTCTTTATCACGACGGAAATCAACAATCCGGTATTTCTGCTTGTGACCACCACCCACATGACGGGTAGTAATACGACCAGCATTGTTACGACCGCCAGTCTTTGACTTGGCGACTACCAGGGCAGCAAAGGGCTCGCCCTTGTGCAGCTCCGGATTAACGATTTTTACTACAAACCTGCGCCCTGGCGAGGTGGGCTTACATTTTACGACTGCCATAACCGCGACCCTTCCTTACGCCATGGAGGCAAAGTCAATTTCCTGACCTTGCGCCAGCTTGACGTAAGCCTTTTTCCAGTTTGATTTTTGACGAAGCTTGCCACGTGCTGTGCGCTTGGTTTTACCCTTCACATTAAGCACCTGCAGATCTTCAACAGTTACGTTAAACAGCTTCTCGACCGCTTCACGAATTTCCGTTTTGGTTGCGTCATTGGCAACACGGAAGGCAACTTGATTGCGCTTCTCAGCCATGATCGCTGCCTTCTCAGAAATGTGCGGACCTACGATAACGGAATAAAGTCTCGCCTGGTTCATGCCAGCATCTCCTCAACTTTCTTCAGCGCAGGAACAGTGATCAGAACCTTTTCGAAGCCGATCAGACTGACCGGATCCAGGCCTGCAACGTCCAGCACTTCAACATGACGCAGGTTGCGTGCAGCGAGGTACAGATTTTCTGCAACTTCTTCCGCAACGATCAGCACGTTATCCAGCGCGAATTCTTTCAGTTTGCTTGCCAGATCTTTGGTCTTGTGGGACTCGATTGAGAACTGCTCAACCACCACCAGACGATCTTGACGTGCCAGCTCTGACAGAATGCTGCGCATTGCACCACGATACATTTTACGGTTCAGCTTTTTGCTGTGATCCTGAGGACGCGCAGCAAATGTTACGCCACCAGTACGCCAGATTGGGCTGCGAGTTGTACCCGCACGCGCGCGGCCACTGCCCTTTTGACGCCATGGCTTACGACCACCGCCTTTTACTTCAGAGCGAGTTTTTTGCTGCACTGTGCCTTGACGAGCGCCTGCGAGGTAAGTAACAACAGCCTGGTGAACCAGCGCTTCGTTAAACTCTTTACCAAACGTCTCATCAGAAACAGAGACAGTACCGGCAGATTGGCTGCCTGGTTTTGCAAGATTCAGTTCCATCAACGATTACCCCCTGGATCCGGCTGACTTGACGGCAGGACGAACTACTACGCGCGAACCAGTCGCACCAGGAATCGCACCTTTAACGATCAAGAGATTGTTGTCAGCGTCCACACGAACCACTTCCAGAGACTGGGTGGTTACACGAACGTCACCCAGATGTCCTGACATCTTTTTGCCTTTGAAGACACGACCAGGAGTCTGACACTGACCAATGGAGCCAGGAGCACGATGCGACAGAGAGTTGCCGTGAGTTGCATCCTGAGCGCGGAAATTATGACGCTTGATGGCGCCGGCGTAACCTTTACCTTTTGAGGTGCCGGTGACATCGACTTTTTGACCAGCTTCGAAAATCGAAACGGTTAATTCACTGCCAGGGGCGAAGTTGGCAAGCTCTTCCTGAGCAGCACGGAACTCCCACAAGCCGTCACCAGCTTCGGTGCCCGCTTTGGCAAAATGCCCAGCCAGGGAACGACTGACACGAGAAGCTTTGCGCTCGCCCGCAGTAACCTGAATGGCGCTATAACCATCCACTTCCTCAGTTTTGAGCTGAGTGACCCTGTTTGGGCTGACCTCTACCACTGTTACTGGGATAGACTCGCCAGCCTCAGTGAATATACGGGTCATGCCGCTCTTTCGACCGACCAAACCAATCGACATTTTTTGAACCTCATCGTGTACGGGGCTTTAACCCGCTATGGCTGCTATCGCATTACACCATGTTTGCTTATGGGTAAGGTTGTTACCCTTCTAGCTCGTTGTTGTCAGCTTTAATTACACTGATTTCTTTCTCGCTACTGTTTTCCAAACAAACCTTAAACAAACCGGCCTAACACAAAATTCTTGAATTACTCAGCCCTTACCCAAGACTGATCTGCACTTCAACACCCGCCGCCAGATCCAGCTTCATCAACGCATCCACTGTTTTTTCTGTCGGCTCAACGATATCGAGAAGGCGCTTATGCGTTCTGATTTCATACTGATCACGCGCATCTTTATTCACGTGCGGGGATATCAATATGGTGAAGCGCTCTTTGTTCGTCGGCAACGGAATCGGGCCGCGCACTTGCGCACCAGTCCGTTTGGCAGTATCTACAATTTCCTGAGTAGACTGATCGATCAGCCGATGATCAAAGGCTTTCAGCCGGATTCTGATACGCTGATTTTGCATCTAGTCTGCTCTCCAAATACTTTTTTAAATGATTCAGTTACTTTTTTACCGGCCAAAACCTGCTTTGAACCCCGGAAAAAAGGAAGCGGAATTCTAAGGCTGAAGCTGACCAGTGTCAACCAAAAACTACTGTTTAATGCTTTATAGATTGCGCCTGCAAAAAGAGGCGACCTATGGCCGCCTCTTTTAAACAGATACCGATCTGATTACTCGATAACTTTAGCTACAACGCCCGCACCTACAGTACGGCCGCCTTCACGGATTGCGAAACGCAGACCATCGTCCATCGCGATCGGGTGAATCAGGGTTACAACCAGCTTCACGTTGTCGCCTGGCATTACCATCTCAACGCCTTCTGGCAGCTCACATGAACCGGTTACGTCCGTTGTACGGAAGTAGAACTGGGGACGGTAGCCTTTGAAGAACGGTGTATGACGACCACCTTCATCTTTACCCAGCACGTACACTTCTGCTTCGAACTTGGTGTGAGGAGTGATAGAACCCGGCTTGGCCAGAACCTGACCACGCTCTACGTCTTCACGCTTGGTACCGCGCAGCAGTACACCCACGTTCTCACCTGCACGACCTTCGTCGAGCAGCTTACGGAACATCTCAACACCGGTACAGGTAGTTTTTACAGTAGGCTTCAGACCAACGATCTCGATCTCTTCACCCACTTTGATAATACCGCGCTCAACACGACCGGTTACTACCGTACCACGACCAGAAATTGAGAACACGTCTTCGATTGGCAGCAGGAACGGACGCTCAATGTCACGAATCGGATCAGGAATGTACGCATCCAGTGTCTCAACCAGTTTGATAACCGCTGGCATACCGATCTCAGATGTGTCGCCTTCCAGCGCCTTCAGCGCAGAACCGATGATGATTGGCGTGTCGTCGCCCGGGAAGTCGTACATGGACAACAACTCACGCACTTCCATCTCAACCAGTTCCAGCAGCTCAGGATCATCAACCATGTCCGCTTTGTTCAGGAACACAACGATGTAAGGAACGCCTACCTGACGAGACAGCAGGATGTGCTCACGGGTCTGTGGCATGGGGCCATCAGCTGCAGAGCAAACCAGGATCGCGCCGTCCATCTGCGCCGCACCGGTGATCATGTTTTTTACATAGTCAGCGTGACCGGGGCAGTCTACGTGCGCGTAGTGACGGCTCGGAGAGTCGTACTCAACGTGTGAGGTATTGATCGTAATACCACGCGCTTTTTCTTCCGGCGCGTTGTCGATCTGGTCGTAGCCCTTGGCTTCACCACCCCAGGTCTTTGCACATGTGGTTGCAATAGCTGCCGTCAGCGTTGTTTTACCATGGTCAACGTGACCAATTGTTCCGACGTTGACGTGTGTCTTGTTACGTTCAAATTTACCCTTAGCCACAATATCACCTCTTAGAGCAATTCTTAAGAATCAAAATAAAATCAGGATTTGTTTTTGTTGATGATGCTTTCAGCAATATTGCCTGGAACGTCACCATACTTCAGGAATTCCATCGTGTAGGTCGCACGACCCTGACTCATGGAGCGCAGGTCTGTTGCATAACCAAACATCTCGGACAGCGGAACCTCGGCGTTAATCACGCGACCACTGACGTTTTCATCCATACCCTGTACCAGACCACGTCGACGGTTCAAGTCGCCCATCACGTCGCCCAGGTTTTCTTCCGGCGTTACAACTTCAACTTTCATGATTGGTTCGAGCAGAACCGCATCAGCCAGCAGAGCACCTTTTTTAAGGGCCATGGAGCCAGCGATTTTGAACGCCATTTCACTGGAGTCAACGTCGTGGTAAGAACCGTCGAATACGGTCACTTTCATCGCAAGCAGCGGATAGCCGGCCAGACAGCCGTTTTTCATCTGCTCTTGCACGCCCTTGTCGATGGCAGGGATGTACTCACGCGGAATCGCACCACCAACCACTTCGTTTACAAATTGATATTCTTCTTCCGGCGGCAGCGGCTCCAGACGCAGCCAGCAGTGACCAAACTGACCACGACCACCCGACTGTTTGACGTGCTTCCCTTCAACTTCCACTGTCTTGCGAATAGTTTCGCGGTAGGCTACTTGCGGCTTACCGATGTTCGCCTCTACGCCGAACTCACGACGCATACGGTCAACCAGAACGTCGAGGTGAAGCTCACCCATACCGGAGATAATTGTTTGACCTGATTCTTCATCAGTTTCAACGCGGAATGAAGGGTCTTCCTGAGCCAGTTTACCCAGCGCAATACCCATCTTCTCCTGGTCAGCCTTGGTTTTTGGCTCTACTGCAACAGAGATCACAGGATCCGGGAAGTCCATTTTTTCCAGAACAACAATACGGTTCGGATCACACAGAGTTTCACCGGTAGTAACGTCTTTCAGACCGATCGCCGCAGCGATGTCGCCAGCCATTACTTCCTTGATCTCGTCACGGTTGTTAGAACGCATCTGAACCATACGACCCACGCGCTCACGCTTGAGTTTTACTGAGTTCAGAACGGTATCACCTGAGTTCAGCACACCGGAATAAACACGGAAGAATGTCAGGGTACCCACGTACGGGTCAGTTGCAATTTTAAACGCCAGCGCAGCGAATGGCGCATCATCAGAGGACTCACAGCTGATCACTGTGCCATCTTCCAGAGTGCCTTCGATATCTTTTACTTCGGTTGGTGACGGCAGGTATTCAACAACACCATCCAGCACCGCCTGAACACCCTTGTTCTTGAACGCAGAACCACAGAACACTGGAACAATCTCACTGGCGAGCGTACGTTGACGCAGGCCTTTTTTGATTTCCTGCTCAGTCAGCTCTTCACCTTCCAGGTATTTGTTCATCAGCTCTTCACTTGCTTCAGCAGCAGCTTCCACAAGGTTTTCACGCCATTTTTGCGCCGCAGCAACCATATCCGCAGGGATGTCTTCATAGGTTACGGTTACGCCTTGATCAGCCTCGCTCCACACGAGGCTTTTCATTTTGACCAGATCAACAACACCTTTGAAGGTGTCTTCTGCGCCAATCGGCAACTGCATTGGTACCGCATTTGCCCCCAGACGGGTTTTGGCCTGATTGACAACCTTCAGGAAGTCAGCACCAGTACGGTCCATCTTGTTTACAAAGATCATGCGAGGAACTTCGTATTTGTTAGCCTGACGCCAAACTGTTTCAGTCTGCGGCTGAACACCGGAAGAACCACAAAGTACAACGACAGCACCGTCGAGAACGCGCAGAGATCGCTCTACTTCAATCGTAAAGTCTACGTGGCCAGGGGTATCAATTACGTTGATACGGTGCTCTTCGAACTGCTGGCTCATGCCTTTCCAGAACGTGGTTACAGCAGCGGAAGTAATTGTAATACCACGCTCCTGCTCCTGCTCCATCCAGTCCATGGTTGCAGCGCCATCATGTACTTCACCAAGCTTGTGATTCACACCGGTATAGAACAGGATCCGCTCGGACGTAGTCGTTTTACCCGCGTCTACGTGCGCACAAATTCCGATATTTCTATACCGGCTCAAAGGGGTTTTTCTGGCCACAGTAACACCTATACTTTTATTTACATGAATTAAATGGAATTATCAGAAGCGATAGTGAGAGAACGCTTTGTTGGCTTCAGCCATACGATGCACATCTTCACGCTTCTTGACGGCACTGCCGCGACCTTGCGCAGCATCGGAAATTTCACCAGCCAGACGCAGCGCCATGGATTTTTCACCACGCTTACGCGCATGCTCTACCAACCAGCGCATTGCCAGAGCAGCACGACGCTCCGCACGCACTTCAACTGGAACCTGATAGGTTGCACCACCCACCCTGCGAGACTTCACCTCAACCATCGGCGCAATTGCATCCAGGGCTTTTTCAAAGGTTTCCAGTGCGTCAGCACCGTTTCTGGCGACAGAAGCCAGAGCGCCGTATACGATTTTCTCGGCGACAGACTTTTTACCGTCTTCCATTACATGGTTCATGAACTTGGCCAGCACTTTGCTGCCGTATTTTGCATCGGGCAATACTTCACGCTTTGCCGCTACACGTCTTCTTGGCATAAATCACCTATTCTCTTCAGGTAAATCCACGATAAACAAAGGTCACATTGATCAGTGTTACGCGGCCTTACTGGTTGATAAATTCTTTAAAAAATTAAGACTTCGGACGCTTCGCACCGTACTTGGAACGACCTTGGCGACGCGCTGCCACGCCGGAGGTATCCAAGCTACCGCGGACGGTGTGATAACGCACACCGGGAAGGTCCTTAACACGACCGCCACGAATCAGGATCACGGAGTGCTCCTGCAGGTTGTGCCCCTCACCGCCGATGTAGGAGGTGACTTCATAACCGTTAGTCAAACGTACACGGCATACTTTACGCATTGCTGAGTTTGGCTTTTTCGGTGTAGTAGTGTAGACGCGGGTGCACACGCCTCGTTTTTGCGGGCAACCTTGCAGTGCAGGAACGCCACTTTTGACGACCTTGCTCTGTCTTGGTTTACGAACCAACTGGTTGATAGTTGCCATTTATTACTCCTGGTTTTGTCATATAAATTCATTTACGCCGATGCAAACAACCCCTCCGCGATTATAAAAATCACAGCCGAGCAGCCACCTCAGAGTAAAGGATGCGAGAGTTTAAAGACCTCGCATCCCGTAGTCAACAGAATTCAGGGCAGGCTTAAAGGCCTTAAACCCCTGATTTCAGCGCTTCCGTTAATGCCGCTTCGACTTCGCTGGCAGTTACAGTCGGGCTGGTTTCTTCCAGTACCCGCCCAGCAGCTGCCTGACGTCGACGCGACTCGTGGTAGGCCAGACCGGTACCCGCAGGAATCAGACGACCCACAACCACGTTCTCTTTCAGGCCACGCAGGTAATCGCGTTTGCCTGTTACAGCTGCCTCAGTCAACACTCGAGTGGTTTCCTGGAAGGACGCCGCTGAGATGAAGGACTCGGTTGCCAGTGAAGCCTTGGTGATACCCAGCAGCATACGCTGGAACTGGGCTTCGATTTTGGCTGTTGTACGCAGTTTGTCGTTTTCTTCCAACACTTGCGTAATGGTTACCTGCTCACCACGAATCATTGAGGAATCACCTGGTTCGCTGATTTCTACTTTACGCAGCATCTGACGCACAATAACTTCAATGTGTTTATCGTTAATACGTACGCCCTGGAGTCGGTAAACCTCCTGCACTTCGTTCACAATGTACTCAGCAAGAGCCGGCACACCTTTCAGACGCAGGATATCGTGCGGTGACGGCGGACCGTCGGACACAATTTCACCTTTCTCGATAAATTCACCCTCAAACACCGTCATGGTTCTCCACTTCGGAATCAGGGTTTCGTAGTGTGTGCTGCCATCAGCCATTGTCTCCCCTTCTTTCGGGGTAATAATCAGACGACGCTTGCCTTTGGTTTCCTTACCGAACGTAACCGTACCGGAGATCTCCGCCAGAATGGCAGGCTCTTTTGGCTTACGCGCTTCAAACAAGTCAGCAACACGTGGCAGACCACCGGTGATATCACGGGTCTTGGAGCCTTCTTGTGGAATACGTGCAATTACGTCACCCACGCCCAGATCTGCGCCATCCTGCACGGCAACAATCGCGTTGGACGGCAGGAAATATACCGCC
>Ga0265293_10011151_pt1 | contig 12310 bp, 11 predicted proteins | sample Munlanlewell138R_FD_192505 | JGI IMG/M metagenome (GOLD analysis project Ga0265293, IMG submission 192505) | Leachate microbial communities from a municipal landfill in Southern Ontario, Canada - Leachate well 138R | ecosystem: Engineered > Solid waste > Landfill > Unclassified | place: Canada... | reverse complement strand
AACGACACCTTTTCTAAGACGTGGCATGCGGTCCATCAAGTTTTTAACATCAAGATGATGAAAGGTCATCGTGATGGGTTCAAATCCTTCTCCATCCGTTGTATTTCCTAAATTGAATCCCTTCTTTTGAAAACTGGCATACTGTTTTATATCATCAACAGAAATACCTTGGTCTCTTAAACTTCTATAATATGTAAAATCATGGATGTTTTCCTCAAGATAATCCATTTGTTCATCAATAAAATCAGATTGAACAAACTTAAGTTTCGACCAAGATAATGTTAAATGCTCGCTTAACTCTTTAACATCAATGATGCCATCATATGCTTGATCAAAGGTGAGATGATCAAACCAGATACCCTTTGACTCTTGAACGGTAAAATAATCCCAGTCATTACGGTCATACTGTCCATTAGACCATTCATCCCATTCCCATAATTCACTCAAATGAAGATTGCGAAAAATAATATTCGATGATCCATCAATCAGAAAGCTTGCATGTTTGATCTTAATGCCTGTTTCTGAGTAAATCATGAGATCATTTCTTTGAACGATACGAATATGACCGATACCCGATGCTATAAGTGTTGGGTGCATCAAAGGCTGTCTATTATGCTCACGATATACATCTTTATACGTTACAAGTGACTTACCAAGCGCTTCAAGTTTTAAAGTAACCTCATGGATACCCATCGACAAATCTTCATGAATTCGAATGACTTTAATCGTACTATCAAGTAATGCATCTAGGAATTGAACCTCATCATATACATCTTCAACCTCGCTAAGTAACGAAGTTCGATCTGTTACTATAAGCGAAGAAAAGCCAAATGAGTTATAAAACTTGGTATAATCCACGAATGGTGTCTCATTTGGCAATGTTGGTTCAGTTTCGATTATTTGCGTAGGAATTTGATCACAAGCCACTAAAAAGACAGCTAGCATCATCATCAATAGTATGATATAGTTTTTCATAATTCTCCATCGTCTATCATAATAGACGCCGTTTATACATTTACATTATATCATAGATAAAACAAAAATGTCAACGCTTTCATTATCATCTAAACCATGAGTGATACAAAAAAGGATCACGTTAAGTGATCCCTTATATTACATGTGAATAGGTTTGTCAATCGCTCCGTGCGCAGCTTCCATAATCATCTCTGATAACGTTGGATGTGGATGAATGGTGTGTGCAATTTCATAGGCTGTTCCTTCTAAATTCATGGTAACACCGAGCTCAGCAATGAGATCTGAAGCTCCATACGCTAAGATATGACCACCTAAAACTTCCTTATACTTTTCAGAAACAATCAGTTTAATAAAACCATCTTTTTCATTATCAGCGAGTGCTTTACCAATAGCAACGAGTGGAAACGTTGATACTTTATAGGGTATTCCCTTTTCTTTAACTTCTTTTTCAGTTAAACCGATCGATGCGATTTCAGGCGAACCATAGACCGCATTGGGTACGCGATCATAACGCATTTTAGCATCTTTTTTACCCATGATATATTCCGCTGCAACAATACCTTCTGCAGATGCGACATGTGCTAACATGTATTTACCATTGACATCGCCAATAGCAAATACACCTTTTGTACTTGTCTCTAGATGTTCATCAGTTTGAATGGCTGCACGATCCATCTTAAGGTTTAGACTTTCGAGTCCTTGTGAATTGGGTCGCATACCAACGGATACTAAAATGGTATCACCTTTAATTGAAACATCTTTTCCATCAAGGGAGTAAGTGACTTCAGTATCTTTAACGGCTTTAACTTCTGCATTGACAAAGATCTGGATACCTTCACGCTTTAAGATCTTTTGGTATTGATTTCTTATATCATCATCGACTGTAGGTAAGATACCGTCAAGTTTTTCAATGATGGTTACTTCTGAACCAAGCGATGAGAAAATGGTAGCAAATTCAACACCGATAACACCACCACCGATGATGATCAGTTTTTTAGGTGCTTCTTTAATCTGTAGGAGTTCTCTTGATGTAACAGCTATCTCTTTTTCATACGCTTCTTTTAAACCAGGAATTGGAGGTATAACGGGTGATGCTCCGGTTGCTAGAATCAAGTGCTTGGTCTCAATCGTTTCAGAATTAACTTCAATCTTAGTTGATGATAAAACTTTGCCCAAACCTTGAATGACTTCAACACCATTTTTTTTAAGTAATCCGGAAACACCCATTGTTAGTCTTTTTACAACGGCATCTTTACGCTTTAGCATCAGTGACCAATCAAAGGTAAATTCACCATTTAAAACAACACCGTAATCAACAGCATGTTGAATCGTTTTATATACTTTTGCATTTTTAAGCAATGCTTTTGTGGGAATGCATCCGTGATTTAAACAGATACCCCCAACGACTTCTTTTTCAATCAGAGCAACCTTGGCACCCAGTTGTGCTGCCTTGATGGCTGCAACATATCCACCAGGTCCTCCACCAAGAACTACAATATCAAATGTCTTCAAAGAAATCACCTCAACTTAATAGTAACATCATTGGGTCATTTAATAAAGACTTGATGTGATTTAAAAATCTTCCTGCTTCAGCACCATCGATGACTCTATGGTCAACTGCCAGTGATAGTGGTAAGACGTATGCAACTTTTATCTCATTATCAACAACAACTGGTTTTTGCGAAATCTTACCCACTCCAAGAATACCAACTTCAGGATGAGGGATGATGGGTGTACCGTAAGCTACATCAGCAGCTCCAAAATTCGTGATTGAAAAGGTTGCGTTTTGCAATTGTGCAAGTTGAACGGTGCGTGCAATGGTTTGATCAGCGACTTCTCTGAGTTCTTTTGCTAATTCTAAAATACTTTTTTTGTCTGCATCTTTGATATTTGGCACAATGAGGCCATCTTTCGTATCAACTGCCATACCAATATTATAGAATTTCTTTAAGATTAACCGATCGTTTTCATGATCGAACGAAGCATTGAAGTTAGGAAATTTCTTGAGTGCAAGAACTAAAGCTTTCATAATAAATGCCATATAGGTTAACTTTATGTTTTGTGCAGCAGCTTGTTCCTTGACTTTGTTTCTCAAATCCACAAGTTTATCGACAATGATTTCATCCATTAAAACGGTATGAGGAATAACCTGCTTAGAAAGCGTCATACTCTTAACGATTGCTTTTCTAAGTTTCGTAATCTCAACAATCTCAACATCACCTTGTGTGCTAATCTGTACTTTGGGTATCGTTACTTGTTGAACAGATGATGGTTGATTTTTAGTTTCATATGCTTTTTGAATATCTTCTTTTAGGACACGACCAAATTCACCACTACCTGAAATTAAGTTGATATCTAATCCAAGATCTTTTGCCATCTTTCTGGCAACGGGTGTTGCAAGAGCTTTTTGGTTTGTTGTTTCAGTTTTTGCAGATGTATGTTCTGCAGATGATGCCATAACTTCTTCAGATACTTCAATCTCACCAATAACACCAGGAGCTGCTTTACTTTCGGAAACAGCTTCTTTTTTAGGTTCTTCTTTGACGTCATCTTTTTTAGGTGCACCCGATCCATCGTCGATGGTTACAATCACTTCACCGACATGTATAGTATCTCCTTCTTTGGCACCTAACTTATAAATCGTACCATCAACAGGGGATGGAAGTTCAGCATTGACCTTGTCGGTTTCGACTATGACCAATGTTTCACCCTCTTTAACCTTGTCACCTACTTTATAATTCCATTTGAGTATTTTGCCTTCGTGAATACCTTCACCGATATCGGCAAATTTAAATTCATACATAATAGTTCCCTCCTTAGAATTTCGCTACTTTTTTAATTTCGTAAGCAATTCTTTCTGGCTGAACGAAATGATAGTTTTCACCCTTAGCTAGCGGTACGGTAATATCAAAACCTGTTACTCGTGCAGGAGCTGCTTCTAAGTGTAGGAATGCTTTTTCATTGACCAAGGAGATCAATTCTGAACCAGGCCCATATGTTTTAACAGCTTCTTGAACAACAACAAAGCGTCCCGTTTTCTTAACGGATTGAATGATTGTTTCTTCATCAATCGGATTGATGGTTCTAAGATCAATGAGTTCAACATCAATATCATCATTTTCAAGGAGTTTCATTGCCTTTTCAACCTCACGGACGATAGCTCCCCACGCAACAACAGTGACGTCACTGCCTTCCTTAACAACTTTTGCTTTACCGATGGGTATGCGATACATTTCTTCAGGTACTTCTTGTTTACCTGAACGATAGATACGCTTAGGTTCCATGTAGATCACGGGATCTGGATCTTCAATCGCTGAGATTAAAAGGCCTTTGGCATCATAAGGTGTCGATGGAATCACGACTTTAAGACCTGGAATGTGTCCAAGTAATGTTTCAACGGATTCAGAGTGATGTTCGAGTGCACGAATACCACCACCGACTGGAAATCTGACAACTATAGGTAGACCATGACGTCCACGTGTGCGATTTCTATAGCGTGCCATATGGGTCACCATTTCGGTATATCCTGGGAAAATAAAGCCATCAAACTGGATTTCAGCAACGGGCAATAGACCGTTAATTGCCATACCGATGGCACTACCTGTGATTGCAGCTTCTGCAATAGGAGTATCAAAGACGCGGTCAACACCATATTTTTTCTGTAGACCTGCAGTTACTCTAAATACGCCGCCTTCAAATCCGGTATCTTCACCGTAAACAACGACGCGAGAGTCATCTGCCATCTTTTGATCGAGTGCTTGATTAATTGCTTCTAATAGTGTGAGTACAGCCATCTTTATTTACCCTCCTTTTCTGACAGGAACTTCTTCATATATTCATACTGTTCCGTTAACTGAGGTGTCATTTCCTTGTAGGTGTATTGGAAAATGTCGATTAAATCTTCATCACCTGTTTGTTCAACTTTTTTGAAAGTTTCACCAACAAATGTATTATTTTCTTCTTCAAGCTTTTTATCCTCTTCTTCACTCCAATAACCCTTTTCAATGAGGTATGCTTTAAAGCGAATGAGTGGATCCTTTGCTTCCCATTCTTTTACTTCTTCATCTTTACGATAAATCGTTGGATCATCTGATGTTGTATGTGCACCTAAACGGTAGGTAACAGCTTCAATGAGAACTGGACCTTTACCTGAACGTGCATGATCAACAGCTGCTTTGGTAGCAACATACATAGCAAGTACATCATTTCCATCAACCTGAATGCCTGGAATACCAAATGCATAAGCCTTTTGAGCTAATGTTTCTGCTTTGGTTGCTTTCGAGCGTGGTGTTGAAATCGCCCATTGATTATTTTGAATAACAACAACAAGTGGTGCATCATAGGATGCAGCGAAGTTTAGTCCTTCATAAAACTCACCATGTGATGTACCACCATCACCGATGGTAGCTATGGTGACTTCATTTTTTTTCAGTACTTTCGATGCATAAGCGAGTCCTGCACCATGGTTTATTTGTGAACCGATGATGACATTGACTGGAAGTACTCTAACATCTTCATCAAAATGATTACCCCATTCATTTCCATACCAGTAGAGATAGATTTGTTCAAGATTGACACCACGATAAAGCATCGCATTGAGTTCTCTAAATGCAGGTGATAACCAGTCTTTCGGTTCGAGTGCAGCAACAGCACCAACCTGAGCAGCTTCCTGCCCCTTATTAGGTGGATAAGTCAGCATACGACCTTGACGCTGATACTGTAGTGCTTTAATGTCTGCGACACGGCCTAACGCCATTGTTTTATACATTTTTAGAAGTGTTTTTTTGTCCAATTTTGGTTCTAAATCTGGTTGAACAACCTTACCCTTAGCATCCAAAATTTGGAGTTGCTTCTTTTTAAGTGGATCATAGTTTTTAAATAACATGATTCATTCCTCCTTCATTTGCACTACCATTATACTTGATGCCTAGAATATATTCAAAAGCTTTGCTTATAGCCAAATGTTTACTAATTATATAAAATGTAATATGATTATTATTTCGCTTTGTTAGGCTCATAAATAGACACATAAGTTCACATATTTGAGTGATGCTTGGTAGAGTATAAAAAAAAGGAATTCCCGACTGGAATTCCTTATGTTTATGATCGTTTCTCTAAATTCTTTTGTAGGATCAAAACCATTTCTCTAAGTGTCTTTGCAGCAACCGCTGTGGATGCCCCTGATGGATCTAACATTGGTGCAAGTTCAACAAAGTCAGCAGCTACTAACTGATTAAGTTTTTCAAATTGATCAAATGCCCACAACAAATCCTTATATTGCATTCCACCTGGTTCAGGTGTTCCAGTGCCTGGAAAGACTGCAGGATCTAAGACATCTAAGTCAATGGTAATGTAAACTGGTACATTCTTTAGTTTCTCAACAACTTGATCGAGTCCATCAAAATCAAATTTACGCATGTGAACATGTCCTTCTTTAGCCCAATCAAATTCTGGTTTTTCACCGCTACGAATACCAAATTGATAAATCTTACCATCACCTACAAAACCGTGGACATGTCGCATAAATGTTGCGTGGGACAACTTTCTACCAAAAAACTCTGTTCTTAAATCGGTATGTGCATCCAAATGAATGATATGAAGGTTAGGATATTTTTCAAACACTGCTTTAATGACAGGATAGCTGACTAAATGTTCACCACCTACCATCATCGGTGTTTTTCCATCTTTTAGAATCTGTTTTGTTGTCTTGTAGATAATATCTAGAGCATCATCAACAGCTCCGATTGGTAGATCAAGATCTCCAATATCCGCTGTCTTAAATTCATTTAAATCACGTTCACGATATGGTGAATACCACTCAACACCAAAAGAATCTACACGAATCGCGTTACCTGCAAATCTTGTACCTGGTCGAAATGATGTGGTTGCATCCATCGGTACACTAAAGATGACAACATCCGCTTCTTCATACGAACTCTTACAACTTTGGAAAGATAAATCAACTTTATTCATCTTCATAAACTTCGCTCCATTTTTCCCAATATTCTTTATCAATGATTTTAACGTAACCACCTTCAGTATCACTTAGGATGACTGAACCGCTACGCTGATAAAACTCTAAGTCGTCCAAGATATCTTGGCTAATGATTTCACCTGGGATAACAATGGGTATACCTGGTGGATAAATCATGATGGATTCAGCAGCAATCTCATCAACTGCTTGGCTGAGTGTTACTATCTTCTTTGGTGCATGATACGCTTCACGAGGTCTTGTATAGGCTTCAGGAAATGTTACTTTGACCTTGGGTTCTATGCGTGGCAAGTGGAGTGCACTGTATTTAGTTGATACCTTTTTTAATGCATCAACGAGTGCATCTAAATCACTTTGTCTTGTGCCTACGGAAAGTACAGCTAATACAAGGTGTGTTTCTGCAAGTTCCAATTGGATGTGGTGATCGTCAAAGAGTTCTTTATAGACATCAAATCCGCTGATACCTAACTCGGAGACTTTGATAAGCAGTTTGGTCTCATCATAATCATAGGATTGATGTGAAACAAAATAGTTATCATCCATCGCTTTGAGTCCAGGTATTTGGTTAATTTTCTCCCTGGTATGTTTTGCCATTTCAATGAGCAAAGGAATTTCTTTAGCTCCTTCAAAGTAGATATGTTTTCTTGCAACATCAAGGCTTGATAGTAAAAGACTTGAGGGGGACGTGCTTTGAATCATGTTAATCGTTGAACGAAGTCTCAAATGATCAATTCTTGGTCCTTGTGTAATCAGGATCGAACTTTGTGTCAGTGATCCCACCGTCTTATGAAGCGAACACGAGCTCATGTCAGCTCCTGCTTCCATACTTGATGCAGGAAGTTGTGATGAAAAGGGTAGATGTGAACCGTGTGCTTCATCGACTAAAACCATCATCTCTTTTTCGTGAGCTAACTCAACAATCTTTTGAAGATTGCTTGTTACACCAAAGTAGGTTGGGTTGATAACGAAGACAGCTTTTGCTTCTGGATTTTCTAGAATCGCTTTTTCAACTGCAGCGAAATCCATATGATTGGCAATACCTAATTCTTCATCGATATATGGTTGAACAAAAATCGGAATCGCACCACTTAATATAAGGGCATTGATTGCCGATTTATGGACATTTCTTGGTAAAATAATTTTTTCTTTTGCACGACAAACGCTCATGATCATCGCGAGGATACCCATGGTCGTTCCACCGGTTAAAAAATATGCTTTTTCTGCTTTAAACGCATCAGCCATCAATTCTGCTGCTTCCTTAATAACACCTGTAGGACGATTTAAGTTATCAAGACCACGTGGTGCATTAGCGTCAAGTTTAAACATGTTCGGTCCAACAAAGTCCATGAGTTCATTGGGGATTTGACCTAATTTATGCCCAGGAACATCGTGACAGATGGTTTTGCTTTCTGCATATTCGACCAATTTGGTAAAAAACGGTGTGAGTTCGTGATTCTTATCCATGTATGACCCACCTTTCCAAAATGCAAATACATTTTAACACTTTTACACACATTTTAAAATGATTTTGTTGTATTTCTCTTCAAAAGCTCTAAGAGCCCTAAATCACACCTTAAATATGTTATAATATAGACAAATGAAAGGGGTATATCTATGCTAAATAAACTCTTTTTTGCCTCAATCGGACTCAATATAACACTCACAGCGATTACTATTATCGTAGTCGCACTTATTCTCATTTTTGAGAACCGTTTGATTAAAAAAAATGAAGACACATTAAAGAAGTGGATTATTATCCTCATTTACTTCTTATCTTTTCTATTACTCATTGGTTCCATAGCCTTTCTTCTATATGTTTGGAACTTTGATTTCATTGCCTATGTGATCACTACGTGGGATGATATCATTGTTGGATTAGGTGAATCGGTGGGTCGAATCATTTCTTCACTTGTCGTATTATTTATCGCGTTACTCATCTTAAGGATTGCTAAGATAACGCTCAAACGCATCGGACAAAAACCTGGACCCAATCAAAGAAGAAAACGAACGGTTGCTCGCGTTATACGAAGTATCATACGCTATACCGTAGGGATTTTATCCATTTTGATTATCCTCGCTATCTGGGGTGTCAATGTAGCTCCAGCGCTTGCTGGTTTAGGTATCTTAGGTCTTGTGATTGGTCTTGGAGCACAAAAGTTTATCAACGATTTAATCGCTGGATTCTTCATTATCTTTGAACACCATTTCGATGTAGGTGATAAAGTCGAAGTGAAGGGATTCAAAGGAGAGGTTATCGATATTGGTCTAAAGACCACACGCATCAAAAATTGGAAAAACGAAATCCTCATATTATCCAATGGTGAAATTACATCGCTTATCAATTTTTCGAAAGATTATTCGATTGCAGTTGTTGAGTTTGGTATTGCTTACCAAGAAGATATGCAAAAAACAATTGAAATTCTAAACAGTGAACTTCCAAAGATCAGAGAGGACTTTCCTGAAATCGTTGAAGATCCTAAGATTATTGGTGTGACCAACCTCAATTCAAGCAGTGTTGACATGCGAGCAACCTGTAAAACACTTAATGAACAGCATTATGGTGTGGAACGTGCTATAAGACAAAGGATTAAGGAAATCCTTGATGAGAACAAGATTGAAATACCCTTCCCTCAAGTGGTCGTTAATCAACCGAACAAAAAGTAAAAATGAAAAAACGATATCAAGACTCGATATCGTTTTTCTTTACATTTGGGAAACAATCACTTTTTGAACATGCTCTGTTGTATGAACAGCGTGCACATACTCCTTCATCTTTTTTTCTTAGCATCCGCCAAAGGATGAGTCCAACAAACGCACCAACAATCAGTAGAATAATGAAATCAGTCAGTGTCATAATATCACCTCTAATAGACGACCTGATTGAAAAACAAGAACAGCTAATAACCAGGCAAGCCCTGTTTGAAATAAAACAGCTTTCCACATCCGTTTCGTTGTCCCAAGCTCTTCTCTCATCGCTCCGATGGCACCAAAACAGGGTGCAGAGAAAAGATTAAATACCATGAAGGCATAGGCAGATGATGCTGTAAAGAATCTAAAAATACCGCTTGTAAAAAGAAGTGATCCTTGTGTAACATCCGATGAATATCCCGCAATAATCGCCATCGAACCGATAACTTGTTCTTTTGCAATCAATCCTTGAATAGCTGATACACTTGCTGCCCATGAAAGCTCACCAAGCATGGGATAAAAGATCCATGAGATCAGACGTCCGATGGAAGCTAGCATGGAATCATCAACTTGAACACCATAGGTCATCCTCCAATTGAATGAGAGCAAAAACCAAATGACAATCGATGCGATGAGAATAATCGAACCCGCACGTTCAATAAATGCTAAGGCTTTCGATGACACATCAAACCACAAATAGCGAAGACTGGGTCTTTTATATTCTGGTAACTCTAAAATAAAACTTGAAGTCTTTCCTCTAAAGAGTATTTTTTTCATAGCAATTGCAGATACCAAAATAATGATGATTGCTAAAAAGTAAAGAGATGCTGCAACAAAACCGGAACGATCACCAAAAAAATAACCTGCAAAGAGTGTAACAATTGGTAATTTTGCACTGCACGGTATAAATGGAGTCAACATGATGGTCATTTTCTTTTCTGTCTCATCATTAATCGTTCGTGCAGACATTATTGCAGGTACGCTGCATCCCGAACCCACAATGAAAGGAATCAAGGATTTTCCTGATAAACCTACTTTTTGAAAAATGCGATCGAGGAAAAATGCGATTCTTGCCATATACCCTGTTGTCTCAAGTAAAGATATTAAGATAAAGAGAATGATGAGTTGGGGTAAGAAATTAAGTATCGCACCAACACCTGCAAGAATACCATCAACAACGAGTGATACAGCCCAAGGTGACGCATTAACATCGGTAAGAAAAACTTCCATCCATTCCTTGAGGTGAGTGATGACCCCATCGACAAGATCAACTGTCCAACTACCAAATGGTCCTGCAGCAAGATAGTAAACTCCAAACATGATGATGATAAATATGGGGATAGCTAAATAGCGATTTAAAAAGATATTATCTAGTCGATCTGTAAGCGTTAAGTTTTGTTGTTTTGCTAAAACCGCTTCATCTCTTACAAATTCAATATAGCGATATCTCTCATCGGCAATCACTTGTTCCATATCACGATGATATTTTGATGAATAATCATTGACTAACGATTCCACTTTCTCATCTAAATAACTTTCAAATAACGGATCTCTTTCAATCACTTTGACTGCTAAAAAGCGAGGGTGCTTGGTATCCACCAATGGCTCTAGTTCAGCAATCAATTTTTCAAGTTCGTGATCATAGATATGTTGATAAAGATTACGTCTGTAATCACCTTGCTTAATCGTTTGAATTAAATTGAAAACGTTGGTTTTTTTGAGTGCAGAAATCGGTAATATGGTTGTATCTAATCTTTTTTCTAATGTTTCAAGATCAAACTTGATTCCTCTTTTATCCGCTATATCCATCATATTGAGTGCCATGACAACCGGTATATTGAGTTCTAAAAGTTGCGTGGTTAAATAAAGGCTTCGCTCAATTGATGTTGCATCTATGACATTTAAGATTAAATCGACCTGTTCGTCAAATAAAAAACTTCGAGAGATATTTTCTTCTAGACTATAAGGTGATAGTGAATAAATACCTGGAAGATCAATGAGTTCAAAATCGGTACCACGAATGATACCTATTTTACGTTCAACGGTAACACCTGGCCAATTTCCCACTTTTTGATGAGTACCAGTGAGTAAATTAAACAGGGTTGTTTTACCTGAGTTTTGATTGCCGACAAGAGCAATTCTCATGAAATCACCTCGACTTCAATGAGCTCTAAATCAGCTTTTCTTAAACAGAGTTCATATCCTCTGAGTTCTAGATCAACGGGGTCTCCTAGAGGTGCTATCTTTTTCATTTTGAGATGCACACCTTCGGTAATCCCCATATCTAAAAGACGTCTACGAAACGCTCTATCACATGTGTTTAGTTGAATAACTTTAGCTTTTTGACCCTTTTTTAACTGAGATAACTGAATTCGATCTCCTTGTTTTGCTCGCTTGACTGCTATCATCTACAAAACTCCTATACACTATCTTTTCACCTTCATTATAGGGATTTTGAGTGCAGAGTCAAACGAAGTTATAAGACTTTATAAATAAGTGAGTAAATAAGAAAAGCCCCAAACGAATGAGGCTTTTTAAAGATTCTAATCTTTACCAATTAAAAGGTTCGACGATGATCTGACTAAACATCTCATATTCATCATAGATACCCGCAATCATGACCATATTTTCAATGTAGACTTGTACACTGTCATA
>Ga0265293_10011150_pt1 | contig 12312 bp, 11 predicted proteins | sample Munlanlewell138R_FD_192505 | JGI IMG/M metagenome (GOLD analysis project Ga0265293, IMG submission 192505) | Leachate microbial communities from a municipal landfill in Southern Ontario, Canada - Leachate well 138R | ecosystem: Engineered > Solid waste > Landfill > Unclassified | place: Canada... | reverse complement strand
CCTTCACCGGCCTGCAGCTCGACGTAGTGCGCCGCAAGGCGCGCAAGCGCTACCGCGCTGCTCGCAACCTGGAGCCCACTCACCTGCACGCCCTGCGTCTCAGTTTCAAACAACTGCGCTACGGCGTCGAATTTTTTACCCCCCTGATGGCAGCCAAGAGCGCAGCCCGTTATGCCGGTACGCTGACACGAGTGCAAAATGCCCTCGGCTTTATCAACGATCTCGATGTGGCCCGCGACCAGCTGGCACGCCTCGCTGGCGACGATCCCCAACTGCTCGCCGCCCGCGCCTTCGTCTGCGGTTGGCACGGCCCCCGCTACCACCGGCTCAGCCGCCGCGCTATCGCCGCTGCCCGCAGCCTGGTCAAGGGACTTGCGCCCTGGGAAGAAGGGCAATAGATTGGATCTTTCCATTTCATGAGGCCGTGCCAGCGGCCCCCACCAGTAAGGGTCTGAAATCACTACACGACAAATGTCCGCTTATCCCTTTCTCACCCCTGCCTTTCTCGATGCATTGGAACACAGCGGCAGCGTCGGTCCAGGCAGCGGTTGGCAACCTCAGCACCTGCGTATCATCGACGGTGACGGTGAGCAGGCCTTTATGCCCCTGTATCTGAAAAGTCACTCCTGGGGCGAGTATGTTTTCGACTGGAGTTGGGCTGACGCCTACCGCCGCCACGGCCTCGACTACTACCCCAAGCTGCTGTCAGCGATCCCCTTTACCCCGGCGACAGGTCCCCGCATCCGCTTCGCTCCCCACACCGATCAGGCACCCTTGATACGGCAGCTGGCGAGCCAGGCTATCGATCTGGCCCGCGAGCACAAGGCCAGCAGTTGGCATATTCTGTTTCCCGACAGCGATCAGATGGCGCTGCTGGAGAGCGTGGATGAACCCTCACTGATGCGCCGTACCGGTGTGCAATTTCACTGGTTCAATCAGAACTACGAGTGCTTCGACGAGTTTCTCGCCGCTCTGTCCTCCCGCCGCCGCAAGATGATTCGCCGCGAGCGGCGCCAGGTAGCGGAGCAGGACTTTACTATCGAGATGGTGCCCGGCGAGGCCATCGACCACCGCCTGTGGACATTTTTCTATCGCGTCTATCACCGCACTTATCTAAAGCGCAGCGGTAATGCCGGCTATCTGACCCGGGACTTTTTTATGGCCCTGGGAGAAAACCTGCCTGAGCAGGTCACCATGGCAGTAGCCCGCCGCAGCGGCGACCCTGTAGCAGCCGCGCTGTTCTTCCACGACGCCACTACACTCTACGGTCGCTATTGGGGTTGCGAAGGTGAATATGACTTCCTGCACTTCGAACTGTGCTATTACCGGGGCATCGACTTTGCCATTGAGCATGACCTGCGCAAATTCGACGCTGGCGCCCAGGGCGAGCACAAGATCCTGCGCGGTTTTACCCCTGTGGAAACCCACTCCCTGCACTGGCTTGCCGAGCCGGCCTTTGCCGAGGCGGTGAGCCGCTTCCTGGCACATGAGCAGCAGCAGATAGCGGGCTATCGCGACGAGGCAGCAGAGCTGCTGCCTTACCGCGATGGCAGTAGTCCCCCGGTTATGTACCCGGATGACTGAGCTGAATGGCCCGGTAATCAGGACTGCTGTACAACTCATCGAGAGACAATGAAATACCCGGTCGCACAACCATCCGCACATGGCTGCGCTGCAGATCGCGGGGGCAGTCCACCCCACAGCTGTGGGCAATCACTACCACCTCCTGTACCAGGTTTTCCACATACTGGGCCACGCGCACCGCCTTATCGGTTGGGTCGAGCCCTTTTTGCAGCTGGGGGTTGTGGGTGGTAATGCCGGTCGGGCAAGTGTTGCGGTTGCATTGCATCGCCTGAATACAACCCAGGGCAAACATAAACCCCCGTGCTGTATTGACGAAGTCAGCACCGGTAGCCAGCGCCCAAGCCACCCCGCCCGGCATGATCAGCTTGCCGGAGGCAATCAGGCGAATGCGGTGGCGCACACCTCGCCGCACCAAGGTGTCCACCACCAGGGGCAGTGTTTCTCGAATCGGCAGACCAGCGTAATCCAACAGACTCTGGGGAGCTGCGCCGGTACCGCCGTCGCCACTGTCTAGGGTAATGAAGTCCGGCGCACTTTCCAGACCGCGGCGCTCTATTTCGTCGCAAAGGTCTTCGAAAAACGCTATATCTCCCACCACCATTTTGAAGCCCACTGGTTTGCCGGTCACTTCGCGGATATGGTGTATGCGGTCGAGCAGGTCGGCGACACTACGAATATCCGGGTGGCCATTGGGGCTGATGGAGTCCTCGCCGGGGGTAATACCGCGGATATGGGCGATTTCCTCGGTCACCTTCACTCCCGGCAGAATTCCACCCTTGCCTGGCTTGGCACCCTGACTGATCTTGATTTCGAACATTTTCACCTGAGGATGGTCGGCGAGAGTGCGCAGCCTGTCGTCGCTGAGGCGGCCCTCCCTGTCACGCACACCGTACTTGGCAGTCCCGATCTGAAAGACAATATCCGCGCCGCCAGCCAAATGGTATTCCGATAAACCGCCTTCACCAGTGTTGAGCCAGCAGCCGGCCATTTTCGCCCCTCGCGACAGGGCGATGACCGCTGGCTTGGAGATAGCGCCGTAGCTCATAGCGGAGATGTTGACAATGCTGTTGGTGCGGTAGGGGTGTCGGCAGTAAGGACCGATCTCGATATCTGATACGCAATAGCCTTCCGCCAGGGAGGGGAATGCACAGGGTGAGAAGATCAGTGTACCAGGGGTGGCGATGCTGTCGGTGGAGCCAAACGCCAGGGTGCTGTCGACATTCTTGGCGGCGCGATAGACCCAGGAGCGCTGGGCGCGGTTGAAGGGCATTTCCTCCCTGTCCATGGCATAAAAGTACTGCCGAAAGAACGCCCCCAGATTTTCGAACAGATAACGAAACCGGCCAATGACAGGGTAGTTGCGACGAATAGTGTGGCGCGTCTGACGCACATCCACCACATAAGCGATGACGGCCATCACCAGCACGCCAATCAGCACAACTGCGACGAACAACTGAAGCGACAACAGCAGATAGAGGGGAACACTTTCGCTCATGGAGAACTTCACCAGACAGGTAGTAAGAAAGTCAGATTAGACGCCAACAACCAGAAATTTGCCACGCTGCAACCCTGGCGGCACACATTGTACGCCTCTTTTCCCACGCTGCAGCTCGTGCGCCCCCCCCACTAACAGGGGGCACAGGGGACGGACCCGACAAGACCAGGAGCTACAGTAGAGTAGCACCGGCTGCTATCATGGCCCTTAGCACTCGCCTCACCACCGCCAGTCCAGCCCCACCACCAGATGGCGCGGCTCACCGGGGAAGTAACGGTCACCTCCAAAACTGGTGTAATCAGCACGTTCCGCGTAGCGCGTATCAAACAGGTTAAACACCCGCGCCGACAGCGTGAGTTGCGGCGACACCTCCCAACGGCCCCGCAAATGGAAGAGGTCGTGGCCGGCGTAGCGGTTGTGGTTTTCAGGGTCGGTGTAGTAGCTCCCCATACGCAGCCACTCCAACATCAGCCGCGTACCCTCCAGTGGATTCCAGCCGAGCTGCGAGGTGACGAAGTAGCGCGGCGCCGTGTCTACATCATTGCCGCGAATATCCACGCCGCTGAGGATTTCACTATAGTCATAGCGGTGACGGGCATAAGTGCCGGCAACATTGAGGTCAAACGCCTCGCTGAAGCGATAGTTGAGTGAAAACTCCACACCTAGATGGTCGGTCTTGCCATCGCTGACATTGAAGAAGTCCGTGTCGCGAAAGATCACGTTGTCCTTTTCCATCGCGTAAGCCACGACTTCATAGCGCAGTGCACCCGTGTGGCCACGCACACCAAGTTCGAGGCTGTCGAGCTGCTCTGAATCCAGGTTGGCTTTCTGCTGAGCCCGCTCCAGACGGTACATCTCTACCGCCTGCGGTGCCCGGAAGCCCCGCGCCAGAGTAGCAAACAGCTGCTGGCTATCGGAGATATCGTAGAGCAGGCCGAGCTTGGGAGAGACGTTGTCGAAGTGGTCCTTGCTATCAGCCGGACGACTGTAGCGACAGCCGCCAAAACCGCAAACGGTACCATCCTCGCGGGTGCGGCCGTCCACCATGCGGTTATCGTAGTCGTAGCGCATATGCTCGTAGCGCAGGCCGGCTGCCAGCTTCCAGCGGGGGGCAAACTGCCAGTCCCACTGCACAAAGGGGGCCAGCTGAGCGGCATTCACCCGGTAATCGTAATGCCGCCCCATGGGGATGGTTTCCTGCAGCATGGCCGACCCCTGAGTGGGGCTGTCCTGGGCCTGGCGCAACCAGCCCCGGGTCAACTCCATATCCACACCCGCGATCAAGCGCTGGTTGTCACCATACCGATAAAGCGCACTCTGCACTCCGATACTGCGCTGGCCGTTTTCTTCCAGCGGCTGGCCGGGCAGAAAGTGCTGTAGAAACGCCATATCACTCCAGCGGGCATAGGGTGTGATCACCCAGCCCGGCTGCCCGTCACTGGCGCCGCCAAGAGGCTCGATACGGCTCCATACCCGCACCGCCTGAGCGTCACGGTAGGCCTCTGGGTTCGGGTTGGCGCGGGACAGACGGCGATCGCGGTAGGCTCGGTAACCTTCCGCAAAGCCGGCTGTTTCCTGATTGAGGTTGACGGCGGTGAGGCCACTGGTCACCCGCAAAGAGTCGCCTTGGTAACGGTGGCGCAGACTGAGCTTTTGCTGATCCACTCCCGAATCATCGCGATAGCCGCCATCACTGCTGCCAGTAAATGCAAAGGCCAGGTTCTCGCCCCCGGCAGATAGCCGCACCCGGCCGTAGTCATTGGCTCCTCCCTCCAGCCCCAGCTGCCAGCCGCTGTTGAAGGTGGCGGGGCCTATGACATTGATCACGCCATGGAGGGCGTTGGAGCCGTACAGGGCATTGCCAGGGCCGCGAATCACTTCGATGCGTGAGGCGGCTTCGCTGTGGGCCTCAAAAAGCTCGTTAACATTGCAAAACCCCGCGGGACGCAGGGGAATGCCATCTTCCGCAATCAAGAAGCTGCCACAGGCGCCGCCGCCACTGAGCACCGGGGAGCGAATGGCGGGCAGGTACTCCTGACCGTTGTTGCGGTGCATACCCACCCCCGGTAGTTGCGCCAACGCCTCCTGGATGTGGGTATGAGCGGTAAGTGTCAGCGCGTCGCTGTCGAGAGCGGCGCTGTTGCCAATCAGGCTAGCCGGGGATTCCGCCACCCGCGTGGCAGTGATGATCACCTCGTCGAGCCGCTTGTCTGCAGGCTCCGCACCCACCACAGGCAGGGCGACGGCGAGGGACAGCAGGATGGCCAGCTTCCTGGTCATAATCATTATCTCCGGGGTAAAGGCAGTAATCTTACCTCAGCCGCGCCCTCATTACTCGCCAGAGGGGCCTGCTGCCAGGATCAAACGGATGCATTTTTTAGGCACTCTGCCCACTGGCCCCTCTAGCATTCGCGTCAAGCTTTATGGTCTAGTAGGTGCAGTGTCCCAAGAGGAGTACCCAGCCCCGTGCCAAGCCTGCGCCGTTTTTTGGTTCCCCTATTACTCGTCGGCCTGCTAGCCAGCGGTTGCGCCGTCAACCCCGTTACCGGCAAGAACGAGCTATCGCTAATCTCCGCCGACCAGGAAATTGCCATCGGTGCCCAGCAGTACCAGCCTGCCCAGCAGTCTCAGGGGGGACACTACTACATCGACCCTGAATTGCAGACCTATGTCACTGCCGTGGGCCGCCGCCTGGCAGCAGTCAGCGACCGCGCCGGCCTGCCCTACGAATTTGTGGTGCTGAATAACCCGGTTCCCAATGCCTGGGCACTGCCTGGCGGCAAGATCGCCATTAACACAGGGCTGCTGCTACACCTGGAAGACGAGTCACAGTTGGCGGCCGTACTCGCTCACGAAATCGTTCACGCCGCTGCCCGCCACGGCGCCACCCAGATGTCGCGCAGCATCCTGCTCGATCTTGGCGTTCAAGCGACCGCTATCGCTGCCCACAATGCCGGCTACGCCGAGCTGGGTAGCGCTGCCCAGCTCGGTGCCCAGGCCTGGATGGCGCGCTACGGGCGCGACGACGAGCTGGAGTCCGACGCCTACGGCATGGAATACATGAGCCGGGCAGGCTATGACCCGATGGGCGCGGTGGAACTTCAGGAAACGTTTGTCCGCCTGAGCGCCGACCGCAGCGAGGACTTCCTCAGCGGCTTGTTTGCCAGTCACCCGCCGTCGCGGGAGCGGGTCAATCGCAACCGTGCCAAGGCTGCCACTCTGCCGCCGGGAGGCCTGCGCAACCGCGACGAGTACCAGCAGCGTATCGCACAGCTCATAAGAGACCAGCCCGCTCAGGAAGCACAGGCCGAGGCGATCGAGGCCCTCAATGCCAAGAACCCCCAGCTGGCGATCAAAGCTCTCGACAGAGCTATCGGCATTCAGCCTCGCGACGGCTATCTGTACGAACTGCGCGGTCACGCCTGGCAGATGCTCGACAATCACTCCAAGGCAGAGAAGGACTTCAGTACTGCGATTAACCGCAACCCTGCCTTTTTTAGCCATCACCTCGCGAGGGGCATGTTGCGCTATGAGCTTGGCAGAGTGAACGAGGCACTGCCCGACCTGGAAAAGAGCCACCAGCTGCTGCCAACACCCGGCTCGAGCTTTTATCTTGGGGAGCACGCAGAAAGCATCGGCGATGCCGCTACCGCCATCGGCTACTATCAGCTGGCAGCCCAGTCCAAAGGAACACTGGGGCAGCGCGCCCAGTCTAGGTTGATCACCCTGGAGATGGCACAGGCACCCAACAAGTACATTGCCACTGCTCTGCGCCGAGGTGAGGACGGAGACCTGTGGGTAGTCGTGCGCAATAACAGCCCTATCGCGGTAAACTCCGTGCAGATACGCCTCGGCGAGATGGTCAGCAACTTTATGATGGGCAACATTCGCGACGTAGAGGGACCCCAGCGGCTCGAACCTGGAGAACAGGTAGCCATTCGCACCAGTATTGCCGTGACCGAGGCCAAAGATCTGTCCCGCTACCGCCTTCAGGTGGTATCAGCCACGCCGGCTCCATAGCCCTGGCCGGCAAAGCTAGAGAGCGGGATCAGCTCCCGGCTCTTCCGCCCTCAATAACAGCGGCAGAAACAGTCCTGTCATCCGCCACAAGCGTATACCCTGCATACAGAAGAGCTGGAAACGCGGGCCGCTGCGGGAGACAACAAGTCCGCTCGCCAGGCCAGCCACTGCCCCACCCAGCAACAAAGTCCTGGGTGGCACTGCCCGCAGCCGCTCGACCCTCTCCCGCCCGCTGACAAGCAGCCGCGTGCGGCGTGCAGTCAGCTCCAGGTCGAGTGCCGCTATCTCAGCGCTCAGCTGACTGCGGCTCATCGCGAATCTCCGTCAGCAGGGCATTGAGGTGACGCCGGGTGGCAGGGAAAGAAAAGCTTTTCACATAGCGCTTGCACGCCAGAGCCAGAATGACCAAGGTCGTCACTTGCAGCAGAAAAAAAGCCACCAGAGCAAAGGTAACGGACTGGCTGTACTGGTAGACCAACCACGCCAGCAGAATGCCCAGCCCGATCCAGGCCAGCAGCGCCACCGGCAACATGAGCAAGCCAACCACCAGTAAACGCCCGCTATCGCCAAGGGCTAAGCGCAGCTCAAGTGCGAACAACCGTGAATAGGCACTGCCCGTCGCCGAGGCCTGCCGCAACCAGTCAAGTACCGCTTGCAGTTCAGCGGCAGGAGACACTGTCGGTGGTAGCCTGGCGCCCGCTGCTTCCTGCTCCGTGGGTTCAGTCATTTCCGCCCGAGTAACTGGGCAATGATAAAGCCGGCGGCAAATGCCACGCCTAGAGCCGCTAGCGGACGCTCTTGGGCATAATCATTAGCCTGCTGCCCCAAAGATAGTGCTTTTTCCTTCCCCCACTGTAACTTATCCCCCGCTTCCTCCTTGAGGTCCAGACCGGCGGCACGGGCCGCCTGCTTGAAATGCTCGCTGGCTTCCAGCAGGCTGTTGTAAGCCTCCAGAACTGCCTCTTTGCCGGCATCCACTTCTTCCCGCTCGGGGGAATTGCTAGCTTTTGTCGCCATGGTGACACTCCTTGCTTTTGAATGAAGGGCTTGGCCGTGAATAATCACTGTACAGCTCTCACTGTCAGTTGACCTTCATCGTTAGCCGGGGTTCCACTGAAGCCCGCCCTGCGTTAACAATAGCACTACCAGCCGTTTTGTCATGCCTGATGTTTGTTAATACAGCTGGGGAGAATGCTGTTGAAGCTCGCTCTTCCGTCCGGCAGCGTTTTTCCTCCTGACTGCTATAGATACCCTGCTCCGGCGAGTGAGGTCGGTGACAAGTGTCCCCTGCACATCCTTATCTAGGGCCTGTTAACACTACTTGAGTAGTGTTAACAGGCCCTGGTGTAAGCCGGCAGAGACTCGCGTCCCGGCACCCGCCGGCGACTGACGAACAATTGGTTGCCACCAAGCCGCTTGGCCTCGTGCTTGGCTTCAGCGGCAAGAGCTGCCACTTCGTGGTGTGAGCGGCAGGCACGGGGATCAGGGTGGACCACGCCGATGGCTAGAGATAGCAGGGCTCGTCCCTGTTCCCGGCCCTGACGGTCGACTCGCGGCACGCCTCCAGCGGCAAGGTCGTCCGGAGCGTACAGGGAGCGTGTGCGGGCGGCAAACCCACGAATGATAGCTTCGCAGCAAGCCAGAGTGGGGCCGCTGCGAAACAGTACGACAAAGTCATCGCCACCAATATGGCCGACGAAGTCCGCTCCCCGATCCGTCTCCGCCAGGATAACAGCGGCCAAACAGGTGATTACCTCGTCGCCGAGGCTATAGCCGTAGTGGTCGTTAAACGGTTTGAAGTCGTTGATGTCGATGTAAGCGAGGCGAAAATCCGTGCCACTACGCAATAATTCGTCGATCTGCTCGTAAATGGGCACATTACCAGGCAACTGGGTAAGCGGGTTGCTGTAGCGGGCGTTGCGAATCTGCAAATTGGTGAAGTGGCGCAACAGATCGGAAACCCGTCCTACGCCGGCATAAAGCCCCTGGCGAGTGATAATGATATCAAGGCTTATATCCCAGGCGTCGCTATCGGTAATGTGTCGCGACACCTCCTGCAGCGGGGCCTCCCGATCCACCACCAGTGTCAGCTCGACGAACTCGCCGATAGGCTTGCGCCAGTTGAGAGCGTAGGAGAAGCGAGTGGCAAAGCTCTCCATCAGGTGACGGCGGCTGATAATACCCAGTGGCCGGCCATTCTCCACTACCGGCAGCGAGGTAAGACTTGGATTATCGTGGAACAGCTGGCTCACTTGCTCCGCAGGCACTTCACTGCCCACAGGATCTACCGCCACGACAATAGCTGCCACCGTCTCAGCGAAGCCTACCGGCGGGACTACCGCTGCAGACTGAGCCACAGGGGCATTGAGCAATCCGGGAGCGGGCTCTGCCTCGGGTCTATGCAGCAGAAAACCCTGACCGTAGCGGATCTGCATGGCGCGCAGGGTGTCGAGCTCCTCTTCCGTCTCTATGCCCTCGGCAATGACTTTGCACCCTAGCCCACGGGCAATTTCTGCGATTGAGCGAACAAACTCACGCTTTACACCATCGCGGTGGATATCAGTGATGAAGTAGCGGTCAAGTTTGACAAAATCCGGTCGTACCAGAGACCAGGTTTTGAGCCCGGAATAGCCCGCACCCAGATCGTCCAGCGCCACAGTGAAACCCTGCTGACGGGCCTGCGCCATGACTTCACTGACTCCCAGCAGGTCTTCGAAAGGATACTTCTCGGAAATTTCCAGCACCACCCGCCCCGCTTCAGGCTGCAAAAGGCCGGTCAGGCTATCAGCTGCGATGAGGCTTTGTGCTGTTGTATTAAGGAAGAGCCGTCCGGGCAGCGCCTGGTCCATAAAGCTCGCTACCGCCAGCTCCAGGCAATGGCTGTTGAGTTGCTCCAGACGGTGCCCAAGCCAGGCAGCATGGAACAATTGCTCCGGGCCAGTAAAAGGAGCGCCTTGCGGGCAGCGGGTCAGAGCTTCATAACCCAGCACTTCACCGCTAGTCAGATCGGCAATCGCCTGGAAATGGACTCTGAGCGCGCAGCTATCAAGCAAGGCGTCGACTTGATCTCTGGCAGTCTCGAAGGGCGTACTCAGGGAGGGGTGGAACCAGTTCATGGCAATCCTGGATAGACCGCCAAGGCTAAAAAGTTGTGGGCGGACTAGCCGATCTTATAAGGAGCCAATGACCGTTCAGTGACACCCCTCAAAGCGAGGTACACCGCCAAGCACCATGGTGGAGGAAAAGCCTTCCCCTGCAATAGCAAGCTCCAGAAGATACGAGATACCTTCCTTCTCACTCCACCACGGCTTGCTGTCAGGCAGTCCCCTGACGCCGGCGGCTATCACCGCTGTTGCAGGCCAACACCTCACTGCGCAGGGCCTTGAGCACATCCGCCCGGGTAATCAGCCCCACCAGCTTGCCAGCCTCCACAACCGGGTAGACCTTGGGCTTGTCACGGCCCATACGCCTTGCCAGATCCACCACGGAGTCGCCGGGGCGCACTGTCAGCAGAGCACGGCTCATCACGTCCGCCACCACCGGGTTGCCTTCGCAGAAATAACTCGTGGCGAGAATACTCTGGATACAATCCTGCTCGGAGATGAACCCCACGACCTCGCCCTGCTCATCCACTACAGGCATCCCCATCACATTGCTGTTGGCCATTTTTTCGACCACATCCACCAGCGATTCACCTGTGTGGACAGACAGAGGATTGGAGTGCATCACATCTTTGACTAAATAATCTGCCATGAGGATTCTCCCTTCTCGATAGGAGTTCACAGATTAGCGCCAGTTGCGCCGGAACGCCATCTACTCATGACTTAATAGAAACAATCTTCCACTGCTGGGAAGATGTTTCTCAGCCCGGCAGGGAGAGCTACAGGGACCTCAGCCGCCACAGATTGCTTGTCCCCGTGAGCTGGAGAGCCCACACCGGCAAGACTTCCTTACAAATAGGAACAGATATAGTCGGTTACGTGCTGCACCGTCAGCTGGAATTTAGTGTTGGCGGGGACTTCAAACGACTGGCCGCCGCGAACCTCCTGCCAGGTATCAGAGCCAGGCAGCTTTACCAGCAAAAACCCGGAGACAATCTCCATTAGCTCATGCTGGCTGGTACCAAACTCATACTCACCGGGCAGCATGATGCCCAGCGTTTTAGTGCTGCCATCAGCAAAGCGCACTTCGCGACTAGTGACGTTGCCCTCAAAGTAAATATTGGCCGCTTTTTTGACGGAGACATCATCGAATCTGTCCATGGCACTTCCTGTTTGATAGCGGTCTGCCATAGCAAGAGGTGTGATGGCGACCAGCTGGATGGGAGAAAATGAGAGGTAACTGACCAGCAAGAGCCGGGTCAGGGTGTCGCTGAGTGGTCCTTGCTGAACACGTCGCGAACGGCACGGCCGTAAGCCGGATACATGGTATCGGGATCAGACACGCTCATACCCAGGTTGCGCAGAAAGCCGTCCTGAATACTGTAAATCCAACTGTGCACAGTGAGCTCCTGCCCCCGCTCCCAGGCGTTCTGAACCACCGTCGTCTGACACACGCTGAGCGCTTGCTCGATGACGTTGAGCTCGCACATCTTGTCCACCAGAACCACTTCGTCCTCAATGGTGCGCAGCTTCTTGTAGTGCTTTTTCTTGGCTTCCTGCACATGGCGCAGCCAGTTGTCGATAAGCCCCAGCTTCTGATTCAACACAGCGGCCCTAACCCCACCACAGCCGTAATGGCCCACTACCATGATCTCTCTGACCCGGAGGTAGTCTACAGCGAACTGCAACACCGAGAGGCAGTTGAGGTCGGTGTGCACCACCACATTGGCCACATTGCGATGCACGAAGAGTTCGCCGGGCAGTAACCCAACGATCTCGTTGGCGGGAACCCGGCTATCCGAGCAACCTATCCACAGGTATTCAGGGTTCTGCTGACGGGACAACCGGGCAAAGAAGTCCGGGGTTTTTTCGGTGATGGAACGCACCCAGGCACGGTTATTGTCAAACAGCTCCTTCACTCTCTCTCCGGCATCAGGTTTTGGGATGCTGGCAAGAGTAGACGCGTTCGGGATCAAGATCAATGCAAATGTGTCGCTGGCAGTACAGGCAACACATTTGCAAGCTTGTCAGGATCACTCAATCGCGACTGTGGCGAATATCCTTGCCGCGCACCAGGTAAATCACTTGCTCACAAATATTCTTGGCGTGGTC
>Ga0265293_10011149_pt1 | contig 12315 bp, 10 predicted proteins | sample Munlanlewell138R_FD_192505 | JGI IMG/M metagenome (GOLD analysis project Ga0265293, IMG submission 192505) | Leachate microbial communities from a municipal landfill in Southern Ontario, Canada - Leachate well 138R | ecosystem: Engineered > Solid waste > Landfill > Unclassified | place: Canada... | reverse complement strand
GCTGGGCATCTTCACGCCGCGGTCCTCGGCAATGGCCTTGACCATCAGGTTCGGCGCGTTGCCGATGTAGGTGTTGGCACCCATGAACACCGCGCCGGCCGAGATCGCCGCCAGGGTGGGCGCCAAGGTCGTCATCAGCTCCTGCGGATTGCCACCGGCGGTGTTGAAGAACACGAGGTAGGTCGGCGCGTTGTCGAGGAACGAGCTCAGCACGCCGGTCGCCCAGAAGTACATCGCCGGGTTGGGACTGCCATCGGGATTGGTCACCGCGCGCACGATGGCACTGAACGGGCCATCCACACCCGCCTTGAGCATGGCGATCACCGGAATGATGGTGAGGAAGATGCCCGCGAACAGCTTGGCCACCTCCTGCATCGGGCCCCAGTTGAACTGGTTGTCGGCATGCACGCTGCCGGGGGTGACCTGCAGCGACACCACGGTCACGACGATCAGGCCGATGTCGCGCACCAGGCCGGGCAGGCCGACCTCGGTGCCGGCCACGTTGAACGCCACGTCCGACTTCCAGATACCGCTCATCAGCACCAGGCTCACGACGAACAGCAGCAGCACGAAGTTGATGCCGCCATCGAAGCCGAACGAACGGTCGTCGGGCGTCGGGTCGGTGGGCATCACCTCGCCCTCACGCCGGTAGAGCCAGCTGTCCAGCACAAAGAAGGCCACCAGCAGGACCGCCACCATGAGCGCGGTCTCGGGCAGGATGTGCCGCAGTGTCCACGAGAACTCGATGCCCTTGAGGAAGCCCAGGAACAGCGGCGGGTCGCCCAGGGGCGTGAGCGAGCCGCCCACGTTGGACACCAGGAAGATGAAGAACACCACCACGTGCACGACGTGCTTGCGGTTGTCGTTGGCACGGATCAGCGGCCGGATCAGCAGCATCGACGCCCCCGTGGTCCCCATGAGGCTGGCAAGCACCGTGCCGATGGCCAGAATGCCCGTGTTCAGCCCCGGGCTGCCGCGCAGGTTGCCGCGGATATAGATGCCGCCCGAGACGGTGAACAGCGCCGTCAGCAAAATGATGAAGGGGATGTACTCCGCCAGCAGCGCATGCACCACGCCCGCGCCGGCCGCACCGATCCCGTAGATGGCGGCGAAGGGCAGCAGGAAGGCCAGCGCCCAGGCCGCCGACACCTTGCCAAAATGGTGGTGCCAGAACATCGGGGCCAGCAGCGGCATGATCGCGATCGACAGCAGAATGCCCGCGAAGGGCACACCCCACAGGATCGACAACTGGCTGCCATCGATGTCGGCCGCCTGCGCCAGCAGGGGCATGCACCCGGCCGCGGCAAGGGTCAGACTACGGAGGTAACGGAAAGTCATGTTCTGGGGTCTCCTCCGGCGGCCGGTGCGTCGGCCGCCTTGTTGTCGATCAAGCAAACGAAACCGAGGCGCGCGCCGTTCACACGGCCAGCAGATCCACCTCGAACAGCAGGGTCGCGTTGGGCGGAATCACGCCACCCGCGCCGCGCGCACCATAACCCAGTTGCGGCGGAATCACCAGCCGGCGCGTGCCGCCCACGGCCATGCCCTGCACGCCCTCGTCCCAGCCCTTGATCACATGACCTGCGCCGAGCGGAAACTCGAAGGGCTGACCACGGTCCTTGCTGGAATCGAACTTGCCGCCGACCTGGCCATCCTGGTAGAGCCAGCCGGTGTAATGCACCTGCACATAGCGTCCGGCCTGCGCGACCTCGCCCTGGCCCACCACGGTGTCTTCGTACTGCAGGCCGCTGGGTGTCGTGATCATGGTTTCTCCTTGAGGTTTGAAAGGCCAAAGCACCCATTATTCCAGCAATGGCACCGTACCACGCCCGGGCCGGCATGCAGTGCCTGCCCCGATAGAATGCCCCGGAACCCACGCCGCACACGGCCCGATCCGACCAAGAAACGAAAGAACACCATGAGCGTCTACGACAAACTGTCCCAACTGGGCATCGAGCTGCCTCCCGTCGCCGTGCCGGCCGCCGCCTATGTGCCCTACGTGCAAAGCGGCAAACAGGTCTTCCTGAGCGGCCACATCGCGCGCCGCGACGGCAAGCCCTGGGTCGGCCAGCTGGGCCTGACCATGACCACCGGGGAAGGCCAGGCCGCCGCACGCGCCATCGCCATCGACCTGCTGGGCACGCTGCACGCCGCCTGCCAGGCCGCCGGCACCGACCTCGACGGGATCAAGCGCATCGTCAAGGTGATGAGCCTGGTGAACTCGGCACCGACCTTCACCGAGCAGCACCTGGTCACCAACGGTGCCAGCGAACTGATCGGCGAGGTCTTCGGCCCCGAGGTGGGCGCGCATGCCCGCAGCGCCTTCGGCGTCGCCCAGATTCCGCTGGGCGCCTGCGTCGAGATCGAACTGATCGCCGAACTGAAGTAAGCCAGCCCGCCCGTCAGAACCAGGTGTGGGCGGCATCGACGACGCGCCAGTCGTCATCGACCACCGGCATCCAGCGCCACTTGTCGAAGGTGGTGCACGGGTGCGAGATGCCCGACGTCACCGTCTCGCCCAGTTGCGGCCATTCTGTCGCGGGGGCTCCGGCGTCGAACCGCAGGTAGGCGTGCTGGTCGTTCAGGGCATCGATGCGCCAGTGGTCCGGCACGGCGCGCGGCAGGCCGCCGGCACCGTTCGCGCGCCACACCGGCTGCGGCAGGTCCATGTCGCTGGACACGTCGCGTTTGCCCATGCTCAACAGTGCCAGCCCCGGCTCCGGCTGGCTCTGCACGCAGGCCAGCACCTCCAGCGCCGGCTTCAGCGTCTCGCGCAACTGCAGCCGCTCGCCGACACAGCACAGGAAGCGCGCATAGCGCTGGTGGTCGTGCGTGAGGTAGCAACCCGATCGCAGCACGCCGCGCACCGGCCGCCCGATGGCCGGCAACAGGCGCTCGGCCACCAGATCGAAGATCGCCGAGCCGCCCGCGCTCAGGATGATCTCGTCCTCGCTGGCGAACCAGCCGGCAGTCACCGCCTCGCGGGCCACCACCGCCACCCGGTCCATCAGGACACCGACGGCCGCGCGGTCCCGGTCATGGTCGCAAAACGCGCTCGTGCCCTCGTAGCACTCCACGCCCGCCAACGCCAGCACCGGGCTGGCATGGATGCGCGCCGCCAGGCGCAGCGCATCCTCGTCGGTGCGGCAACCCGTGCGCTGGCCCGGCATGCCCAGCTCCAGCAGCACCTCGAACACCCCGGAAAAGCCGCTGCCCGCGGCCCAGGCTTCGATGCGCTCGACCTGGCCGACCGAATCGACGAGGAACATCGAGCGCAGCCCGGGTTGCCGCGCATGCAGCAGCGCCAGGGCTGACAGCTCCGCCGGCTGGATCACCTGGTTGGCGATGATGAGACGCCGCACACCGTGGCGCACGCCCACCGACGCCTGGAACACGGTAGCAAAAGTGATACCCCAGGCCCCGGCGTCCAGCTGCATCTGCCACAGCTCGGGCGACATGGTGGTCTTGCCGTGGGGTGCGAGCGACAGGCCACGCTGCGCGCAGAAGTCCCGCATCCAGTACAGGTTGTGGCGCAACGCCGGCTGCCGGAGCACGGCCAGCGGCAGCGGCAGATTGCCCCGCAGCACGTTCCAGCCGGCGCGGCCCAACTGCTCGCGCGTCAGGGGCGGCTGCCCGATCGGCCAGCCCTTGAGCCAGGGTCCGAAGAAAACCTCCGCGTCGCTGTGGCTGCTGCCCATCGCTGTCTCCTGCCTGTGCCGCCGCGCCACGGGTCGGCGCTTCAGCGGCGTTTGTTGCGTTCGCGCTCCTGCGCACGCCGTACCTGGCGGCTTTGCGAGCGCAGCGCCTGCGTGCGATCGCGCTGCGCCTGCCGGCGGCTGCGCCATCGCACGATGGTACGCGCCACGCCGAAGGTCAGCGCGAACGCGAGCGCAGCAATCAGCATGCCGGCGAGATTGCCCTCCATCATTCGACCCTTGTGATGCGGTTGGGCTTGAAGCCGAGGTCGGCCGCCTTGCCCTTGCGGGCGCGCGCCGCACGGGCGTTGTTCAGGCTGCGGATCTCCAGCGTCTCCTCGCGCGCCTTGCCACCGCGCCCGATGCCCTCGATGCGCACGCTGCGCGCGTAGGCCGCCGCGCCGGCCAGTGTGTCCTTGGCCTCCAGGTCGATGAGCATCAGCCCCCGGCCGCCCTTGTCCATCTGCTTGAGCTCGCCGATCTCGAACGTGAGGATGCGCCCACCCGTGGAGGCACAGCACACGTGCGTGGCCGGCACCGGTGGCCGGCTGCCCGAGCCGCCGCTGACCAGCGACGGCGCGCAGACCGTCTCGCCCTGGCCCAGGCTGATGAAGGTCTTGCCCGCCTTCTGGCGCGAGATCAGGTTTTCGATCCGGGCCAAAAAGCCGTAGCCGCCCGTGCCCGAGAGCAGCAGCGTGGTCTCCACCGGACCGGCAACGTAGTGCACCGGCTGCGTGCCCGATTCCAGGTCGATCAGCGTCGTGATCGGCTGGCCGTCGCCGCGCGCACCCGGCAGGCTGGCCACCGGCACGCTGTAGACCCGGCCGTTGGAGCCAAACACGATCAACACGTCCACCGTGCGGCACTCGAAGGTGCCGTACAGGCCGTCGCCGGCCTTGAAGGCAAAGCCGGCCGGATCGTGACCATGGCCCGTGCGCGCGCGCACCCAGCCCTTGCTGGAGACCACCACCGTCACGGGTTCGTCCACCACCTTGATCTCGGCAACCGCCTTCTTCTCCTCCTGGATCAGCGTGCGGCGGTCGTCGCCGAAGGTCCTGGCGTCGGCCTCGATTTCCTTGATCATCAGGCGCCGCAGCGTCGCCGGGTTGCCCAGGATGTCCTCCAGACGCCCCTGCTCCTCGCGCAGCTCCTTGAGCTCCTGCTCGATCTTGATCGCCTCCAGGCGCGCCAGCTGCCGCAGGCGGATTTCCAGGATGTCCTCGGCCTGGCGGTCACTCAGTGCAAAGCGCTCGATCAGCGCGGCCTTGGGATCGTCGGCCTGGCGGATGATCGCGATCACCTCGTCGATGTTGAGCAGCACAAGCTGGCGGCCTTCGAGGATGTGGATGCGATCCAGCACCTTGCCCAGCCGGTGCTCGGAGCGACGCGTGATGGTGTTCTGGCGGAAGGCGATCCATTCCTCCAGCATCTGGCGCAGCGACTTCTGCGTCGGGCGCCCGTCCAGACCGACCATGGTCAGGTTGATGGGCGCGGACGTTTCCAGGCTGGTGTGTGCCAGCAGCGCCGTGATCAGTTCCTGCTGGGCGATGCGGCTGCTCTTGGGCTCGAACACCAGCCGCACCGGCGCATCCTTGCTCGATTCGTCGCGCACGCCGTCGAGCACCATGAGGATGCTGGCCTTGAGCTGGGTCTGCTCCTGTGTCAGCGCCTTCTTGCCGGACTTGACCTTGGGATTGGAGAGTTCCTCGATCTCCTCCAGCACCTTCTGGCTGCTGACACCTGGCGGCAGTTCGGTCACCACCAGTTGCCACTGGCCGCGCGCCAGGTCCTCGATCTTCCAGCGCGCGCGCACCTTCAGGCTGCCGCGACCGCTGCGGTAGGCGTCGGCGATGTCACCGGCCGGGCTGATGATCTGGCCACCCCCCGGGTAGTCCGGCCCGGGGATCAGCGCGAACAGTTCGTCGTCGCCGAGTTTCGGGTTCCTGACCAGCGCCACGCAGGCCCCGGCCACCTCGCGCAGGTTGTGGCTGGGAATCTCGGTGGCCAGGCCCACGGCGATGCCGCTGGCACCGTTGAGGAGCGTGAACGGCAGGCGTGCCGGCAGTTGCCTCGGTTCCTCGGTGGAGCCGTCGTAGTTGGGCACGAAGTCCACCGTGCCCTCGTCGATCTCGTCCAGCAGCAGGCCGGTGATTTTCGACAGGCGTGCCTCGGTGTAGCGCATGGCAGCGGCACCGTCGCCGTCACGGCTGCCGAAGTTGCCGTGGCCATCGATCAGCGGGTAACGCTGCGAGAAGTCCTGCGCCATGCGCACCAGCGCGTCGTAAGCCGCCTGGTCGCCGTGCGGATGGAAGCGCCCGAGCACATCGCCCACCACGCGTGCGCTCTTGACCGGCTTGGCCGGCGTGTTGCGGTTGGGGCCGCTCCATCCCAGGCCCATGCGCTCCATGGCGTACAGGATGCGCCGCTGCACGGGCTTCTGGCCGTCGCAGACATCGGGCAGCGCGCGCCCCTTGACGACCGACAGCGCGTATTCGAGGTAGGCCCGCTGGGCATAGGAGGCCAGGCTGTCGTCGTCGCCGTGGCCCGCGTGCCCCAATTCAATGATCTCTGTGCTCATGTTGTCCTCAGACGTCGATCTCCACGGAGTCGCCGTGCAGTTCCATCAGGTCGCGCCGCGCGGCCGCCTCACCCTTGCCCATGAGCTTGGCGATCAGCACTTCGGTGTCGCCGAAGCCGAGCGCGCCCAGGGTCACCGGCAGCAGGCGCCGCGTGTCGGGGTTGAGCGTCGTGTCCCACAACTGCTCGGCGCTCATCTCGCCGAGGCCCTTGAAGCGGCTGATCTGGCACTTGCCGCGCGCCACGCCGTCCTTTTCAGCCTTGTCCAGAATGGCCTGCAGCTCGCCCTCGTCGAGCGCGTACTGCTTGCTCGCGGGTTTCTTGCCGCGCGCCGGCACATCGACCCGAAACAGCGGCGGCCGGGCCACGTAGACATGGCCGGCCTCGATCAGCTTGGGGAAATGACGGAAGAACAGCGTCAGCAGCAGCACCTGGATGTGCGAGCCGTCCACATCCGCATCCGAGAGGATACAGACCTTGCCGTAGCGCAGACCGGAGAGGTCCGGGCTGTCGTTCGGGCCGTGCGGATCGACACCGATCGCGACCGAGATGTCGTGGATTTCCGTATTGGCAAACAGCCGGTCGCGCTCCACCTCCCAGGTGTTGAGCACCTTGCCGCGCAGCGGCAGCACCGCCTGGCACTCCTTGTCGCGCCCCATCTTGGCGCTGCCGCCGGCGGAGTCGCCCTCCACCAGGAACAGTTCGTTGTGCGAGAGGTCGCGGCTTTCGCAGTCGGTGAGCTTGCCCGGCAGCACGGCCACGCCCGAGCCCTTGCGCTTTTCCACCTTCTGGCCGGCCCGCTGACGCGTCTGTGCCGCCTTGATCGCCAGCTCGGCCAGCCTGCGGCCGTATTCCACGTGCTGGTTCAGCCACAGCTCCAGCGCCGGCTTGACGAAGCTGGAGACGAGCCGCACGGCATCGCGCGAATTGAGCCGCTCCTTGACCTGGCCCTGGAACTGGGGGTCCAGCACCTTGGCCGAGAGCACATAGCTGGCGCGCGCAAACACGTCCTCGGGCAGCAGCTTCACGCCCTTGGGCAGCAGCGCGTGCAACTCGATGAAGCCCTTGACCGCCTGGAACAAGCCATCGCGCAGGCCGCTGTCGTGCGTGCCACCGGCGCTGGTCGGAATCAGGTTGACATAGCTCTCGCGCACCGGCGCGCCCTCTTCCGTGAAGGCCACGCACCAGGCCGCGCCCTCGCCCTCGGCGAAGCTGTCGTCCTTGCTGTCGGCATAGCCCTCGCCCTCGAACAGGGGGATGACGGGATCGGCCGTCAGGGTCTGGCCCAGGTAGTCTCGCAGGCCGCCCTTGTATTGCCAGGTCTGCGTCTCGCGGTTCTTTTCGTTGGCCAGCGTGACCGAGACGCCCGGCATCAGCACCGCCTTGCTGCGCAGCAGGTGCGTCAGCTCGCCCATGGGCAGGCCGGCGGCGTCGAAATACTTCGCATCGGGCCAGACACGCACCGTCGTGCCCTGCTTGCGATCGCCCTCGCCCAGCGGGCGGGTCAGCAGCGGCTCGACCACGTCGCCGCCAGCGAACACAATGCGGGCCACCTGGCCTTCGCGGTGACTGCTCACCTCCATGCGCGTGGACAGGGCGTTGGTCACGCTCACGCCCACACCGTGCAGGCCACCCGAGAAGCTGTAGGCGCCACCCTGACCCTTGTCGAACTTGCCGCCGGCGTGCAGCCGTGTGAACACCAGCTCGATGACGGGCGCGTTCTCTTCCGGGTGCAACCCGAACGGGATGCCGCGGCCGTCGTCCTCGACGCTGACCGAGCCGTCGGCGTGCAGCGTGACGCGGATCTTCTTGCCAAAACCGGCCAGCGCCTCGTCGGCGGCGTTGTCGATCACCTCCTGGATGACGTGCAGCGGGTTGTCGGTGCGGGTGTACATGCCCGGCCGCTGCTTGACCGGCTCCAGGCCCTTGAGAACGCGGATCGAACCTTCGGAATATGCGGGAGGATTCAGGCTTGCCATGGTCGCGGATTGTAAGCAAGCGCCGATCAAAACACTGTACGCATATCCAGAAAATCAGCACGATGAAGGGATTCATGACCGCGGCGCATCGATAAGAACCGCAAATTTCATGCGTCCCACCCACCGGTGCAACCGGCAGGAGCGCAACAGATTGGCTACATTCGCGGGATGCCTGTTTCTCCACCACCCCGTCTGTCCGCTGCCCAGGTTCTGCTGTGCGGCGCTGCCATCCTGACCCTGTCCATGGGCATCCGCCACGGTTTCGGCCTGTGGCTGCAACCGATCACCCAGGCGCAGGGCTGGACACGCGAAAACTTCGCCTTCGCCCTGGCGGTCCAGAATTTCGCCTGGGGCCTGTTCGGCATCTTCGCCGGCATGGCCGCCGACCGCTACGGCGCGTTCAAGGTGCTGCTGGTCGGCGCCGTGGCCTACGCCCTGGGCCTGGTCGGCATGGCCACCACGACCACCCCCCTGCTGTTCGCGCTGACGGCGGGGGTGCTGATCGGCGCGGCCCAGGCCGGCACCACCTACGCGATCATCTATGGCGTCATCGGCCGGCAGATCCCGGCCGAGCGCCGCTCCTGGGCCATGGGCGTGGCGGCTGCGGCCGGCTCGTTCGGCCAGTTCCTGATGGTGCCGGTCGAGGGCTGGCTGATCACCGGTTTCGGCTGGCAGCAGGCGCTGCTGATCCTGGGGGCCTCGGCGCTGCTGATCATTCCGCTGGCGGTGTTCCTGCGCGAGCCGGGTTTTGGCGGCAGCGGCGCCACCAGCATCCACCGCGAGCAGACCATCGGCCATGCCCTGCGCGAGGCGTTCCGGTACCGCAGCTTCCAGCTGCTGATGGTGGGCTATTTCGTTTGTGGTTTCCAGGTGGTGTTCATCGGCGTGCACATGCCCAGCTACCTCAAGGACCAGGGTCTCGCACCCCAGGTGGCCAGTTATGCGCTGGCGCTGATCGGCCTGTTCAACGTGGTCGGCACCTATGCCGCCGGGGCCCTGGGTCAGCGCATGGCCAAGCGCCACATCCTGGCCTTCATCTACCTGGCGCGCTCCGTGGTCATCGCCCTGTTCCTGGCGGCGCCGCTCACGCCGACCAGCGTCTACGTGTTCTCGGCCATCATGGGCGTTCTGTGGCTCTCGACCGTGCCGCCCACCAATGCCGTGGTGGCGCAGATTTTCGGCGTCGCCCACCTCTCGATGCTGGGTGGTTTCGTGTTCTTCAGTCACCAGATCGGCAGCTTCATGGGCGTGTGGCTGGGTGGTCTGCTCTATGACCAGACCGGCAGCTACGACATCGTCTGGTACATCTCGATTGCGCTGGGCGTGCTGGCCGCGCTGGTGAACCTGCCGGTGCGCGAGAGCGCCATCGAGCGCGGGCCACAGCGCGTGGAGGCCATGGCATGAGCGCCACGCGGCGGCGGCGCGGCTGGCAGGCCATGGCGTGGCTGGCGGTGGTGCTGGCCCTGCTGGGGACGCTGCTGCTCTACCGCGACCCGGATTTCGCCGTGCGCCTGGCCGACCAGCTCTGGAGCTGCTTCTGATGAATCCGCCTGCCACAGACACCGTCCGACCACCGTCCCCACCGCACCCGCCATCGGACTGGGTACGGCGCTGGAGCCACCTGGTCCCCGCCGGTGGTCGCGTGCTCGACGTGGCCTGCGGCACCGGCCGTCACCTGTACGGGTTTCACGCGCTGGGCCATCCGGTCACGGGCGTGGACCGCTCACCCGAGGCCATCGCCGCCCTGGGCGAGCTGGCCCGTGCCGGTGCCGAGATCGTGCAGGCCGACATCGAGAATGGCCCATGGCCGTTCCCGGGCCGCCGCTTCGATGCCGTGGTCGTCACCAACTACCTATGGCGCCCCCTGTGGCCCACCCTGCTGGCCAGCGTCGCCCCGGGCGGTGCGCTGCTCTACGAGACCTTCGCCCACGGCAACGCCAGCGTCGGCCGGCCCGCGCGGCCCGAGTTCCTGCTGCAGCCCGGCGAGCTGCTCGACCTGTGCCGGCCCGCGCTGCGGGTGGTCGCCTTCGAGGACGGCTTCCTGGACGCACCCGAGCGCTTCGTGCAGCGGATCGCCGCCGTGCGCGAAACGGCGTCCGCTCAGGACATCCTGCCCCGCCACCGCCTGAGTGCACCGCCACCGGCGCAAACCGCTGGTTAGAATGGCAGATCACCAGGGCCACGCCATGCCGCGGCCTTTCCACACACCGACACAGACCATGGACACCATCACCGGCAGCATCGTCGCCCTCGTCACCCCCTTTCAGCCGGACGGCAGTGTGGACTACGCCACCCTGCGCAAACTGATCGACTGGCACATCGCCGAGGGTACGGACTGCATCTGCGTCGTCGGCACCACGGGCGAATCGCCCACTGTCAGTGTGGAAGAGCATTGCGAGGTGATCCGGGTGGCGGTCGAACAGGCCGCCAAGCGCGTGCCCATCATGGCCGGCTGTGGTGCCAATGCCACCGCCGAGGCCATCGAACTGGCCACCTTCGCCCGTGGCGTGGGTGCCGACCTCCAGTTGCAGGTCGTCCCCTACTACAACAAGCCGTCACAGGAAGGGATGTACCAGCATTTCAAGGCCATTGCCGAGGCCACGGGCGACCTGCCCATCGTGCTGTACAACGTACCCGGCCGCACCGTGGCCGACATGGCGGTGGACACCGCATTGCGGCTGGCGCAGGTGCCCGGCATCGTCGGCATCAAGGAGGCCACCGGCAACATCGAGCGTGCCCAGTGGCTGATCCGCGAGGCCCCCGAAGGTTTTGCCATCTACTCGGGTGACGACCCCACCGCCGTGGCGCTGATGCTCTGCGGCGGCCAGGGCAACATCAGCGTCACCGCCAACATCGCTCCCCGGCTGATGCACGAGCTGTGCATGGCTGCCCTGGCCGGCGATGCCAGGCAGGCCATGCAGATCCAGCGCCGCCTCCTGCCGGTGCACAAGCACCTGTTCGTGGAGGCCAACCCCATCCCCCTGAAGTGGGCCATGGCGCGCATGGGCCTGTGCGGTGCCACGATGCGCCTGCCCATGACCCCCCTGACGCCCTCCCTGGAACCGATCGTGGAACGCGCCCTCCAACAAAGTGGCCTGATCGACTGAACACCCGCACCATGCAGCACGCTGACAAAGCCCCCCTTTCCCGACCCGGCCGCTGGATGGCTCTGGCGCTGGCCGCCGCCCTTGCGTCCGGCTGCACCATCCTGCAGGAAGACAAGATCGACTACAGCTCGGCACAGCGTGGCAACACACTGGAAGTGCCACCCGACCTGACCCAGCTCGCCCGCGACTCGCGCTACGCCCTGCCCGGCGAGGCAGCCACCGCCAGCGGCTACCAGGCCACGACGGCCGCCTCGGGGCACGCCGGCGACACTGCGTTGCAAAAAATCGGCGATGCCCGCATTGAGCGTGCCGGCAACCAACGCTGGCTGGTCGTCGACCGGCCACCCGAGCAACTGTGGGATACCGTCCGCGCCTTCTGGCAGGACAACGGCTTCGTGCTCGAGATCGACCAGGAAAAAATCGGCATCATGGAAACCGATTGGGCCGAGAATCGCGCCAAGATCCCCCAGGACTTCATCCGCAGGACCTTGGGCCGGGTGATTGACAACCTGTACTCCACCGGCGAACGCGACCGTTTCCGCACGCGCTTCGAGCGCAACGCGGCCGGCGGCACCGAGATCTACATCTCCCACCGTGGCATGGAAGAGGTTTACACCAGCAGCCAGAAGGAGCGCACCATCTGGCAGCCCCGCGCCTCGGATGTCGAACTGGAAACGGAATTCCTGCGCCGCCTGATGGTCGCCCTCGGTGGTGCGACCGAAGAGCAGGCCAAGGCCGCCGCCACGGTCGCCGCCGCACCGTCCTCGGTCCAGCAGACCACCGTCGATGGCACACCAGCCCTGCGGTTTGCCGACAACTTCGACCGCGCCTGGCGCCGCGTCGGTCTGTCGCTGGACCGCACCGGCTTCACGGTCGAGGACCGTGACCGCAGCGCGGGCATCTACTACGTCCGCTTCGTGGCACCCGACCCGGACCGCAGCAGCAAGCCCGGCCTGT
>Ga0265293_10011148_pt1 | contig 12317 bp, 11 predicted proteins | sample Munlanlewell138R_FD_192505 | JGI IMG/M metagenome (GOLD analysis project Ga0265293, IMG submission 192505) | Leachate microbial communities from a municipal landfill in Southern Ontario, Canada - Leachate well 138R | ecosystem: Engineered > Solid waste > Landfill > Unclassified | place: Canada... | reverse complement strand
AAAAAAATCTGCCATAAGTTTCAGAACTTTTCCGCAAATCAAGAACAACATCCAATACATTACCCGAATTCAGATAAACCAATTTTGTGTGATCTGCTGGTGGTATTTGAAAGTGCATACCTCTTATAACATTTTTGGCGGAGGTAGTAAAATAACTTTCTTTAAAATTTGTTTCCAGACCGTTTTCTTTAAAAAACTGCTCATTGAAGACTTTTATAAAGCTACCACGTTGGTCTCTAAATTCGTTTAAATGAATGAGCTTTAACCCTGAAATAAATGTTTCTTCAATTTTCATTGTTATTCCCAATCATCGGTTAATACATTGTTTTGTCTCACTCCTGCCTGGAGCAAAAACATCTTGAAAGTTTTGATCATAGTCGGTGGTCCAGAAATGAAAAAAGTTGACTCTGTTCCACATTGATCCAAAACATCTTGAATATTTAACCTGCCATCTGCATCTTCATAAACCATCTGCCACTTAAATCCGGCGTTTATTTCCTTCGCTTTTGATAGTTCTTTGGCGTACAGGTTCATCTGTTGATTTCGGAAGCCGGCATATAATATAGGTTTGTCGTAAAGAGCAAATGAGGAATGGGTAAACAACGAAAGGAAAGGAGTAATACCTGTACCGCCGGCAATAAAGATACTGTTAGATTTGTTATGTTGCTGTGTGAACAAATCCCCGTAAGGCATTTTCAAAGTTATTTCTTTACCGGGTTTAAGCGTTGTTTCCATCTGTTTGGTAAAGTTACCCTTGATGGCATAGGTGATTCTAATTAAATCATCATCGGGGGAAGTCTGCATGCTGAAACATCTTGATTCAGGCCACTGCTCTGCAGGGTCGAAAGCATCAAGGGCTAAATGCAGAAATTGTCCCGGCTCGTACCTGAATGGTTTTGCTAAAGAGCGAAATTCAACTGTGTAAACCCCTTCGATGGAATTGATTACAGAAACAACTTCAGCCGGGTATTTTTTTACAATAGCCATATTTATTTGATAGAAGTCATGAATTCATCAATCATATTAGCAGCATATGCAAACATTTCCGGTTTGAGGCCCGGATAAGTGCCGAGGAAGAAGGTGTTGTTCATGATGATATCCGTATTGTTCAAGTTATCCGCAATTCTCCAGTCTTTTCCTACAAAAGCAGGTTGCTTGGTCATATTACCGGCGAAAAGGTTACGGGTTTCGATCAGGTTGGCATTCAGGTGATGGGTAAACTCATCTCTTGTAAATCCAGCATTTTCATTGATGGTCACTATAAATGCAAACCATGAAGGATCAGCGCCTTCTGTTGCTTTTGGTAAACTGAAAGTGTCGGGATATTTTTCGAAAATACTATACCAAGATTTGAAGTTTTCCTTGCGTCTTTCGCCAAAGCGGTCTAGCTTGTCCATCTGGGCAGCGCCAATTGCAGCCTGAATATCCGTCATTTTCAGGTTATACCCAATCTCTGAATACACATATTTATGATCGTAACCAAAAGGTAGTTGTCCGAAAGATTGTGAGAAGCGTTTGCCACAGGTATTGTTTTCGCCACCGGCGCAATAGCAGTCACGTCCCCAGTCGCGGAAGGCCCTTACAAGGTTAGCCAAGACAGGATCATTGGTAATGATTGCACCTCCTTCGCCTGTCGTGATATGATGGGCGGGATAGAATGATATAGTGGAAAGATGACCGAAAGTGCCGGTATACTTCCCTTTATAGCGGCTGCCGAAAGAATCACAATTGTCTTCTATCACCCACAGATCATGCTCATTGGCCAGTTCCATCACAGCATCGATATTGAAAGGATTACCGAGAGTGTGGGCGATGAAAATACAGCGTGTTTTGGGTGTTAGCGCTTTACGCATCATTTCCACATCAATGTTATAGGTTTCCATATCCACATCCACAAAGACCGGAATCAGGCCGTATTGCAAAATGGGTGTCACAGTGGCCGGAAAACCTGCAGCAACAGAAATCACCTCATCACCTGGTTTTAATCTTTTATCCCCCAGCTTTTCGGAAGTCAAAGCTGAGAATGCCAGCAAATTAGCCGACGAACCGGAATTGGTCAACAACACATGTTCCACTTCGAGATATTTAGCAATTTTTTCGGCAAATTGCTCAGAAAAACGACCTTCAGTAAGCCAGAAATCGAGAGAGGCCTCAACGGCATTCGTCAATTCATTTTCATCAAAAACACGACCGGCATAATTCACACGCGATTTGCCGGGGGTAAATACCTGGTTAGCGAAACGCGCCTGATAATATTCCTTAGTTTTTTCAATAATCTCTTTTCTTAGTGCTTTATGATCTGTCATATATTGTATTACTATTAAGTTGATTCGTTAAAAAAATCGAGTATTTGTTGATAACATACAGTTCTCATATCCTCCTTATTCAGCCATGCTTTGTTCCAATCCACAATGTTTTGTAGTGCTTTATGGATGTCCCATTTTGGATACCAGTTCAATTCAGCTTTTGCTTTTGAACAATCCAATTTCAAGTAATTTGCTTCATGAGGTTGGGGATTTTTATCTATCACGTAGGACGCTCCATCACCCCATAGATGGCATATTTGCTTTGTAATCCATTCCACATTTTGGGCATCATTGTCGTTAGGGCCAAAGTTCCAGGCTTCTGCATATTGAGTACCTTGCTCAATTAATTTTGCTGCGAGGGTTAAGTAGCCATATAGAGGTTCAAGAACATACTGCCAGGGGCGAATAGCAAAGGGGCTTCTTATAAACAATTGCTCTCCCTTTGTGATTGCGCGCATAAAGTCAGGGATGAGACGGTCTTCGGCCCAGTCGCCTCCACCAATTACATTACCTGCTCTCGCGCTGGCCAAAGCGACCCCGTGTTTTTTGTAATCCTCTGTATTAAAGAATGAATTACGGAATGCAGATGTGACCAGTTCGGAACAGCCTTTACTGTTAGAATAAGGATCATAGCCTCCCATTGGTTCATTTTCACGGTAACCCCAATGCCATTCTTTATTATCGTAACATTTATCGGTGGTCACATTCACAACTGCTTTGATACCGGGTGTTTGCCTGATGGCCTCAAACAAGTTGACTGTACCCATCACATTCGTTGAATATGTTTCTATGGGATCTTTATATGAAGCCCTTACCAAGGGTTGGGCCGCCATATGGATGATGACTTCCGGTTTTATTTTATAGATTGTATCCTTTAGTTTTTTAAAGTCCCTGATATCACCGATTATCGAAGTCATTAATTCGTTAATATTTGCCTCCTTGAACAAACTTGGTATTGTTGGTGGCTCAAGTGCATAGCCATAGACATCAGCCCCCAATTGATGCAGGATTAATGAAAGCCAAGATCCTTTAAAGCCTGTATGACCCGTAATCAGTACTTTTTTATTTTCGTAAATCCCGTTAAAGAGCTCTTTCATTTTAAATATATCAATATTATTGGTTTACCAGTTGATCCAAGGAGCAGTGCCTTTTTCAATCAGTTCTTCCAATTGGATTTTATCTCTGAGTGTATCCATTGGTTTCCAAAAACCACTATGCTTAAAGGCAAAAAGTTCTCCCTGATTTGCAAGTCTTTCGAGAGGTTCACGTTCAAAAATAGTTTTGTCTCCTGCAATATAGTCAAAAACTTTAGGCTCACAAACGAAAAATCCACCATTAATCCACGAACCATCCCCTTTTGGTTTTTCCTGGAAACTGGTAACTTGTTTGTTTGAAGCTATATTTAATGAACCAAACCGCCCTTCAGGCTGTACTGATGTCATGGTAACTCCTTTCCCGTGTTTTTGGTGAAAATCGACAAGGGCATTTATATCAACGTCGGCAACACCATCGCCGTAAGTAAGCATAAAGGGCGCGTTACCCACATATTTTTGCACACGCTTGATGCGTCCACCTGTCATAGTTTCATCACCTGTATCAATGAGCGTAACTTTCCATGGTTCAGCATGATTAACATGATACTGGGTTGTATTTGTAGCCATATCAATGGTCATATCGGCCATATGACGGAAATAATTGGCAAAATACTCCTTAATCATATAACCCTTATAGCCACAGAGGATGACAAAATCATTGTAACCATAAGCTGAATATATTTTCATAATATGCCAAAGGATAGGATTGCCTCCTATTTCTACCATCGGTTTTGGCTTAAGAGTTGTTTCTTCGGATAATCTTGATCCAAGTCCACCGGCAAGTATTAAAACTTTCATATTGGAAGTTCTTTTATTGTTTCTAGTAAAATGCCAAATTTTGATAAGTTCGGATTGTTATAACCGTAAAAGGCGATTCCGTTTAATTTAGCTGCCTCATAATCGTTTAACGCATCCCCTATAAGGCAGAACTCCTCATTATTACTACCATTAGATGCAACTATTTGTTTAACAAGTTCACTTTTTGGGGTTGGTGATCCTAGTATTGAATTAAATAAGGAGTGAATCCCAAGTTCAGAACATAAATAATTTAACTCATTCCCATCACTCCCTGATGCAATATGGTGCTTTACAGATTTTTGCTTGTCCCTGATAAAGTTTACAACTTCAATATTAAGGATGTCAGTATTTATCATTTTCTTCTGCATTATGGCTGAAAACTGATTAGCAAGCTTGAGTATTTCATTTTCATTTGGTGTTTGTTCAAGTAATTGTTCAAACATGAACCTAAATTTCACATAACGTGATAATCCTCCATTCGTTCTATGAAATTGTAAAAACCCATCAATAATACTTGGGTGGTATTCCTTTAGCACTTCTTTAAAACCGAATTCACGAATTTCATCTGAAAAAACAATGACTCCATCAAAATCCCAAATTATCTGCTTGATCATTTTGACAATAGTGCTTGCTCTACTAAATATACATCATCAGGCACATCCACTGCAAGTGAAGCGCCTGCAGTTTTTACCATTTTTATTTTGTAGCCCATTTCAAGGAACCTAAGTATTTCGATATCTTCGAAAGATTCCAGATAGGTTTTATCTTCTCGCTCGCCAAACGCTTTAAGTTCATCGTACGTGAATGTGTATATACATACCTGTTTATTATAAACCGGTTTATCAGCCCTACCTTTTATGCCTGGCAATGCTAACCTAGACATGTAAATAAGCTCATCATTTTCATTCATTATAACCTTAGGAATATTCAATGAGTTGGGATTTTCGTTCTCTTCTATTGAACAGTAACCATTGGTTATATGACTTGGGGAAGCCAGTCTTGCCCTATAAACTTTCTGAATATCATCAGGGTTTATCATCGGCTCATCTCCTTGAATATTTATATAATAATCAGCCCGAATTTTTTGGGCAACCTCCCACAAACGATCTGTACCTGTTTTAGGTTTGTCGGAAGTTAAAAGTGCCTGAAATCCTTGTTTTTCAACCACATCAACAATGCGCTGATCTTCAGTTGCCACAAGGAAATTTTCAACTCCTAATGCAATGGCTGCTTTTTCGCAAACGTGTATTACAAGGGGTTTGCCTAAAATTGGGACAAGGGGTTTACCCGGGAAACGGGAGCTTTTGTATCTTGCAGGAATAATTCCGAGAAAATTCGTCATATTTAAAGTTTTGTATAAATGGAATCAGAAAAAAGTTCCTGATAAAGTGTTGGCGTTAATGATAACAAATTGAGTTTAGTGGTTCTTTTAAATGCAGCGAATATCGATTCATTTTCGTTGAAGAGTTCCAGTTCTCTTGGGCTGAGTATAGCCTTGGAATATCCATCATAACCAATAATATAAATCTTTGATGCTTTCATCTGTAAAGCAGATTGCAAAGCAAGTGTTGTATGCGCGTCTTTGGGTGAATTGACAAATGAAGCTTCACTTAGTTCACGCGTAATTCCTTTCACTTTATTTGGAACATATGTGCCCATTTTGCGGGGATATGACGGAAGAAGACAAAAGCCGTTTATATCACCGAAATCATTTAATATTTTTTCAAGACGATTTCCTTCAATGCCTACAAGGCAGAAATACTGATTGTTTCGAAACCCTTTAAATTCCTTTGCGTTTTTAGCACTTGCATGAATCAACGCCATGTTGGGATTTTTCTCGAGAAATGTTTTAACTGCTTTTGAATGACCGATTACCGAAGGACCTCCTCCTATTATCAATACTTCATCGTGACTTATCCTTTTATCAAGCGCCTCAAATTTATCATTGTCATCAACTTTATTTTTCTGGTTGTGCAAAGCCCTGATAATACTGTTATAAGAGTAAAATCTTTTACCTACCCAGTCCATCACATCCTTTTGGGGTAATGAATTTGCACCGGAAACCATATAGGGTAAGTTTGTGCCCCATTGGTATTTTTGTTGAAGCTGCTCAAAAACATGGGTGATATCACTTAAGGCATTAAAATCCAGATCTATTGAACTTTTTGCATGCAATGCCGTTAGCAATAGCTCCATTTTAAGGTTTCCTGCTCCGCGGCCCATTCCTGTAATGGTGGCATCGATGAGAGTTGCTCCATTTTCAAGTGCAGCAAGACTGTTAATCAAAGCTAATTCCATATTGTTATGGCCGTGAAATCCAATGGGTATCGATACTCTTTGCTTCACAATCTGCAGAATATCTTTCACCTCTTCAGGATAAATGCCACCATAAGAGTCGACCATATAGAAGTAATCCGCTACATCGTTGATGTTGGGAAGAATATCCAAAAATTCAGGTTGATTTTTCCAGTCCGACATATACATAACATTGAAACCAATCTGGAAACCCATTTTTTTGATTTCTTTTCCCAGAACAATTGCACGAGCTATATTTTTGGGATCAATCGCAAGACGTACCATGTCAACCAATCCGATAGCCGAAGACAGCAATTCATCAAGATACTCAGGTTGAACATCTTTCTCGTTCAGCATAACAGCTATTTTGCCATTAAACCTGTTTCTAACGTTTTTTAATACGAAATCAGGACAATAAAAAAATTCTCCCAGATATTCTTTTTGCGGTTTTGAACGGTACCCGATTTCAACCCATACGATCGGAAGCTTGTTCAACGATTCGAAATAAGTACTAACCAACTCTGAATCAAAGTCCCAGTTGGTATAATAGCCGCCATCGCGGAGCGTGCAGTCAAGGAGGGTTATATTATTCATTTTTAATAGATTTTAGAAAATAGGTTAAATATTTTGGCAGCTGCAGGTTGTCTAAAAGACCTTCTTTGTTTGATTGATTTAAAAGTAGTTTTAAATAGAAAACGGAAAATATGGCAATAAATGGGATTGCAATTAGTTTGAATAACACCACATTCAATTGAATATTAAGTAAATAAGTTAAAATTAAAAGTAATATCATTAAATAATGAAAGTAAATCTTATTATCTAATTTAATATTGTGAATCCTGAAAAATTCATCGCAATAATAATTGAAAATCAGGTTTGAAAACAACAAAGATGAAATAACGCTGCCTAGTATTACACCTGGTATTCCAAATTGTTTTCCTAACAAAATTGATAATGATAAATTAACGACACCTTCAACAACTCTTAGAGAATTTTGCCATTTCAATCTATGTAGAGTAGTCGCAAGCACGACCCTGTTAGGCAACAAAATGAATTGAACAATAAAATTAATCGCTAACCAGAAACTTATGGCTTCTCCAGCATACAACTCACTTCCTACCCAGATTTTTATAAAGAATTCATTAATCAGCAAAATAAAAGATGCAGCAATAACGGCTAAAAAAATGCTAAACTTTGTAAAAAACTTATATAGATTATACATCATTTGATAGGAGCCTTTTCCATACAGCTGTCCGAAGAAAGGGCGTGAAACGTTTAAAATCTGACTAAATATTTTATCACTTAAGAAAAACAGTTTTTGGGTAATTAAAAAACTGGCAACAATCTCAAGTGAAACCACCTTCGCAATAACAATTCTGTCTAACCCCAGGATAAGGATTCCTGCCACACCTCCAAGAGTGAACCAGAGTCCGCTTACAAGTAGCTTTTTATTGTATTCTTTAGACCAATATTTTAAACTTATCTTAATATCAGGAAAATGTTTTCGAACATAAAATATAGAAATAAGTATTGGGACTATAATTGCAAGCAGATTTGCCAAGGCTAAACCGACTAATTTCCAGCCTGCAAATATTAGAATTACAGTGAGGATTACTTTTGGCACTACTGAAATAATGCTAATCCTATTACTGATATGAATTTCTTTGGCAGAAACCAATAATGCTGAGTAAATCTGGTTCACTATTGTGAAAGCCGAAGCAATTACCAGCAAAATAAAAAAGAGCTGCACATGCTTAATGCTTTTATCAACTTCAAAGAAGTCAGCAACAAAGAAACTTAAAACAAATCCTACAATGATTACAGTAAGTGCGGATAAAATCTGTAATCCCCATGCAGAGCTGCTTAAAAAGGATAACTCTTTTAATTTTCCGGCTCCAAACATTTGAGCAGCATATGAGTTATACGAGTTACTAACACCTAGTTGTGCCAAACTTAACCACATGAGTAAATCAGCAGCAACATAATAAAATGCGAATTCTTCACGAGTTACATATTTAAGAATAAATGGAGTTAGCAAAAGTCCAACAACATTTATTACAAGCATATTTATGTAGCCTGAACCTACACCTTTTATATAACTTTTAATATTACTCACCTATAATATTTTTGATCAGTTTGAAATTCCAAACCCAAATATTTTGTACAAGGTTTATTCTGTGAAGTTATTCCAGTCATCGATCCATTTATATTATAGAATGCAAAGTACCCAAAAATTTATTGTTTTGAGGTAGTTTTTTTATAATTGAAGTAACTCTAATATTTTAAATCAAACAAAAGAATGATAGTCCCCCGTTTTTCCAATCGGTTTCTTATCCCTTATCGAGTGTACAATATTCACACTCGGCCGGGCATCCCTTAAGCCGTAGCCTCTTCCTTCTAAAATATTTTGGTAGCTTACAGTATGAAGATCCGTGAAGCCGCCGGAAAATTCGATTTCTTCGCCGTTAACGGTAATGCTGCGGTAAGTTGTTTTTCCATCCTTTTTGGCTTGCTCCGGCAGGTGATCGCGGTTGATGCTCAGGAACCAGCGCACACGGGCATGTTCCAATTGAAGGAATCCTGCGGCATGGTCAGTTTCGCGCACATGAACAACGTTTTCCTTTTCAGCGCCAAAGATCCATGTGAGCATATCGAAAAAATGAACACCAATATTGGTAGCTACGCCTCCGCTTTTTTCAATGTCGCCTTTCCATGAGCGATGGTACCAGGCACCACGGGAGGTGATATACGTAAGATCTATATCGTAGGATTTGTTTAAGTGTTTAGAGTTTAGGTGTTCAGTGTTTAGGTGTTCAGTGTTTGGTTGTTCAGATGTTTTTGCACCATTTAGTTCCTTGTCTACCTTTTCCTTTAGGGCGATGATGGCGGGGTGATGGCGGAGTTGGAGGATGGTGTAGATTTTTCTTCCGGTTTCTTTTTCTATCTCCTGCAGTGCGTCAACATTCCAGGGGTTGAGGACGATGGGTTTTTCGCATATAGCATCGGCCTGGTTGCGTAAGGCCATGCGGATGTGGGCGTCGTGCATATAGTTGGGGCTGCAGATGCTTACATATTCGATATGTCCGTTGCCGGTGCGGCGTAGCTTGTCCATGTGGCGGTCGAAGCGCTCGGGTTCGGTAAAGAAGGCAGCATCAGGAAAATAGCTGTCCATGATGCCTACGCTGTCGAATGGGTCAAGTGCAGCAAGGAGGTTGTTGCCGGTTTCTTTAATGGCTTTGAGGTGGCGCGGGGCGATGTAGCCGGCGGCGCCGATGAGGCCGAAGTTTTTCATGAGGAGTTATAAGTTTAAAGGCAAAAGTAAAAAGGTAAAAGTTTAAAGGTAAAAGTAAAAAGGTAAAAGTTTAAAGGTAAAAGTTTAAAGGTAAAAGTAAAAAGGTAAAAGTTTAAAGGTAAAAGGCAAAAGGCAAAAGTAAGGGCTGTTGTCATTTAAGCTTTAATGATTTTCGAGTTATTAGTTTATCCTACTTTTTTACTTGGCTCTTTTTACTTGGCTCTTTTATCACTGATTTAGCTTTTTGATAATACTGGCTAGAATGTTTTTTAGTTCATTACTTTCTTTTATCAGGTAATCTATTTCTTCATTTGGAGATTCATCCAGAGCATTTAAAACCCTAAGCCAGTAATTTGATTCCCGAGCTTCTTTCAATGAAATCCTTACTTTGTTTTTGAAGTCGGCTTTTGACGAACCAGCCTGTGCTTCTTCATAATTAGCTCCGACAGACGTTGAAGATTTCCCTAACTGATACTTGATAATTGAATATTCTGAAGAATTAGGGAGAGTTCTCAAGTGTTTTAAGCATCGCACACCAAAGTTAAAAGTTCTGTCCAGTAAATCGTTGTCTTTCATTACTTAAAAGTTGAAAGTTAAAAGTTAAAAGGCAAAAGTTGAAAGGTAAAAGGCAAAAGTTAAAAGGTAAAAGTTGAAAGGTAAAAGGCAAAAGTTAAAAGGTAATAGGCAAAAGTAAGAAGGTAAAAGTTTGAAAGTCAGTTACCACTTTTTACTTTTTACTTTTGTCTTTTGCCTTTTTACTTTTCCCTTGGCTCTTGCTATTTTATTTTCTTAGTTCATTAAAAAACTGTTCGCGGCTCATACTTAGATGTCTGAGAACTTGTTTGATGATAAATTCAGGAACTGGGTCAACATGGGTTTGAATGGTGATTGGTCTGTTGAGATCGGAGCGCGACCACTTTTCATGTCCCCCTCTGCCTTTGGTTGTTTTAATTACTTTTAGGCCTTGTGAAGATAAGAAGCTCCTGAAATCATTTAAAGAAATATTTGAGCGTTTGCTTTGATGTCATGCATCCTGATTATACCGATAGAGGTAGTTCAACTTCCTGATGAAAGGTTTGAACAGGGTGTTTGTCAAAAATATCTGAAACGTATTTATTTTTACCAATAATTGAAGTAATGCTTGGCGCTAAAAGTTTGGCAGGATTTTTAGCAGTTCCTTTTGTTTTCTAGCCTAAATCTGCAAGAACTTTGGATATGGTTTTTTTGTTAAGGGTATAGTCTATGAAATCATCGAGTACGATACTAAAAGATTTTTTTGCGTTTTTGAGGGTGTAGCCATAGCCTGTAAGATCGAGATGAGGCGAAAAAACAAAATGCACCTTCTTTTCGTCCTGAAAGTGGATCAGGAATAAATTTACCTTCATCTTAGCTTTTGGGTTGTTAATGTCTGCTGTATATAAGTAGTTACTCATTGTATTAGAAATTAAAGATACAAAGTTAGTGATTTAAGTTGGAAGCTCTTTTCAGGTTATACACCCTGTGGATTCAAGGATTCAAAGATTACGAAGATTCAAAGATTTGAAGATTCAAGATTCAAAATTCAAAATTCAAGATTCAAAATTCAAGATTCAAGATTAGATTTCGTAGTGTAGATTGTTTGCGTGTTGGATGAATTCAAAATTCAAAATTCAAAGATTCAAGATTCAAAAAATTCAAAGATTAAGAAGATTCGAAAATTCAAAAATTGAGATTACGTGGTGTAGATTGTTTGGGTGTTGAGTAAATTCAAAGATTCAAAATTCAATCCCGAATCGTCGTTCCTCCTCTCGGGACTTTCAGGATTCGATTTCGTAGTGTAGATTGTTTCCGGTTTGGATTTGATGATTTGAGAATTTGAAGGATTTGAGGATTAAATTACGTAGTATAGTTAGTTTGCGTTTTGAGTAAATTCAAATCCCGAATCGCTGCGCTCTCGGGACTATAGGATTCAAAGACCTGTCTGCTGCCTGCCTGCCAGACAAGACCGCAGGAAGGTAGGTTTGAGGATTTACGATGGTAATTGAGTGCATAGGCTGGTTTCTAGTTGCGGGCATACGGATTACTTTCGTTTGATTGTATGTTTAAACTTCATCACAGCAAAGTTAATTTCGAAAGTCGTTTCAGTGTCGGTCGTTTGCAGGTCATCGCCCAAAATATCGCCCATAATCTCACCGCTGCGTCCCATTAGTTTAGTTTGCCTTTCTTTTTCAGGGTTGGTAGACAACTCTTTTACCAGGTTTGTAAGTTCTCTTACCTTTGTGAAGGTTTCTATAATAGCCAAGGTAGTGTGAACCGCATTTTTACTTTTGAGTATTGTAGCCAACATATACAATCCTTTTTCCGTAAAGGCCTTGGGTTGTACTGTTGAATGCTTAAGAGAATGGAACCGGTCGAAATTTTCGACCAGTTTATTTGTTTCATTTTCAGTCAGTTCAAAAACATAGCCATCAGGAAAGCGTTCGGGATTATTTTTTACTGCCTCATTGATCCGTTTTGTTTCAACCCCATAAACCAAAGCTACATCTCTATCTA
>Ga0265293_10011147_pt1 | contig 12317 bp, 9 predicted proteins | sample Munlanlewell138R_FD_192505 | JGI IMG/M metagenome (GOLD analysis project Ga0265293, IMG submission 192505) | Leachate microbial communities from a municipal landfill in Southern Ontario, Canada - Leachate well 138R | ecosystem: Engineered > Solid waste > Landfill > Unclassified | place: Canada... | reverse complement strand
CAATGCGCGAGGAGCGGAAAAAGGCCCCCAGCACCGGCAGATCCCCCAGGGCGGGCAGCTTGTCCACCGACGACAGATTGCTGGTGCTGATCAGGCCGCTGATCACAAAGCTCTCGCCGCTGGCCAGCGACACGGTAGTGTCCGTGCGGCGCACATTGAGGGCCGGCACCGTGGTGCCGGCAATGCTCACCCCGGTGGTGAAATCCAGCTCGCTGACCTCGGGCGCTACCTTGAGAGTAATGCGGTCGCGGTCCACCACCGTGGGGGTCAGATTGAGCCGCACCCCGAACTCTTTGTATTCGATGGAGATGGAATCGCTGCGGGTATTGGGCACCGGCACCGGGAACTCGCCGCCGGCCAAAAAGCTGGCGCTCTGGCCGCTCAGGGACACCAGGCTGGGGCGCGCCAGGGTATAGGCAAAACCGCTGTTTTCCAGGGCATTGAGCGCCCCCAGCACCTTGCGGCTGCCACCGCCCCAGAGAATATTAAAGCCGGTGTCCGGCAGCGGAAAGGCGGCCCCTTGAGCAACGCCCTCCACCCCGCCCACCGGCACACTGCCGGGCGCGGTGCCGGGGGAGCCAAACAGCAAATTGCGGGAGCCGGAGCCGCCAAACAGAGAGATACCCACATCCCGCAGCCGGGTGCGGTTGACCTCCACAAAGCGGATATCCGTTTGCACCTGACTGGGCAGCACCGCCTGGGGCGCTTCCCTTGGGGTCGGCTGCAGCGCAGTAGTGGCCTCACCGGCGACAAACAACATGCGCTGATGGGGCTGGGACGCGCAGCGGGTCCACAAGCTGATATTGGTGGCGCCGCCCTGTTTGGCGGTCACCAGAAACGAGCGCTCGGAAATCAGCTGCACATCCGCCACCGCCGGGTTGCCCACCGCCAGCCGGGTAATGGCCACCGGGGTGGAGATTTCCCGGTGGGTGCCAGCGGACATTTCCACCACCGGAGTCACCGCCGCCAGTCCTTCACAGGAGGCCAGCGCCGCCGGCGCGGGCGACAGCGCCACCGCCAGACAGGCAAGCAGCGGCAAACGCAATCTATTGACTATCGACATGACAAGGGCGTCCTTGCGAATCAGGGAGTTTCTCGGGAAACAACGCCGCCGCGCATCACCGGAATACCCGGTGGGCGGCGCTCAGTCTCGCGCACGGCAAAGCGTTCAAACTGATAGAGCTGGCGGTTAATGGTGTCAGTGCGCTGCAAGTTGTCGCTGTAGAAATCCGCCAGCAGGCCCTCTTCGGCACTGCGCACCGCCATCCGCAGGCTGCCCACCTCCGCCGCCAGGGCAAAGCGGGTCAACAGCGTTTCGGGCACCGCCAGCACGGCAGTGCGGGCCGCTGCAGCGCGACCACTGCTTTTTTTGTTGTCGTCGTCCTCCACCGGAGGCGACACCGGGCGGCCGGCCAGATCGAGGCCGAGGGTGCTGCCCACCGCCAGCACCCGCAGGGCGGGCACCGCCACCTGTACCGAGCGGTCGCCGTTGCGGTTGTCCTCGCGCAAAAACAGCAGCACATCCACATAATCGCCGGGGCGCACATAGCCCCCCGCCGCCACCACTTCATCGATATTCACCGCCAGCGCCCGCTCGCCGTCGCGGATCATCCGCGCCAGCGGGCCGCCGACATCAAAGCTATGTTCGTCGAGTACCGAGCCCGCGGGCAGAGCGCGCCACAAGGGCCGGCCCACCAGGGGAGCGGTTTCAGAAAAACTGCCGGGGGGCGCCACGCTCAGGGTTTCCACCGCCAGGTCAGCAACGGTCAGGGTGGTGTTGGCCGGTACGTCGCGGGCCAGGGTCACGACTTTGACCCCCGGCTTTTCCACCAGCCGCTCGACCACTTTCACCACCGGCTCCGCGGCTGACTGAGGCGCGGGCGCCGCCGCTGTTGTCGCCGGCTGCCGACTCTGGGACAGGCCCTGATAGCCGGCCACCCCCGCCCCTATCAGCAGTACCACTGCCAGCACCATCATGACCTGACTGTTCACAGTCTTGCATCTCCGTTTTAACAAGCATCCAGGCGTTTTAACAAACATCCAGGCGTTTCAACATCCGTCCAGGGCGTCTTAACAACCACCAAGCTGTTTTAGCAATCACCAAGCTATTCAGGCAGTTTGTTCAAAGAACCACCCTGGACAAACACCGTCATGAGATAGTCATCAAGTTGTAATACATCTATCGCACTGCGTGATAAATGGTGAACTAATTACGTCACACCTTATATCGCTTTGTTACGATCAACTACAAACCTTAACTCCCTCTCTGATTCCCTTCTCTTATCCACTTGGTGTCGCGTTTTTCTGTTCATTTTTACTGCTATTTTGCAGTTCTTGATTTATGCCGCCTGCGGCTATGGGCTCGTACCTAGTCCGTGCCCTTCCGATTATTAACCCGCAGCTGGCCCGTGCCGCAGTGCAGTATATAAAGCACAATGTAACAGAAAACCCGCTATCTAATACCGTCACCTTAGTACTAGTACGTTTTTATTATTCACAAAACATTCTGTTACATTCAATAATGCCTTTGGGCGTATGCCACAGCTCTGATCGCAATACCGATCAGCCAGTATCAAATAGAAAGGATGGAACGGAGTATGAAAAAGTATTTTTCACTTGCTAATTTCCGCAAGAAAACTATGGGCTTTCTGCGCGATAACGAAGGTGCCTCGGCTATTGAGTATGCGATTATTGCTGGCTTGATTGCTGTAGCTATTATTGGTGCAGCAAGGCTTGTTGGCGAAGATATATCCTCTGTTTTTACCGCTATCAGTACCGAGCTTGAAACAGTTGCTGACGACACCACAGATCCAAACGACCCAAACGGATAGTAACCCTTCCAGTCCTAACTGTTCATTCTGTAGAGTCCTCGACCGATTCGTAACGAATCGGTCGAATGCTTATCCATTACAAGCCATAGATCGCGACCACTAGTGGTACGGCATATGATTTCAGCCAAGGCCCACTCCGTAACACGCTCCAGCGGTGCCGCCGCCATCGAATTCAGCCTGATTTTTATAATCCTACTAATGCTGCTGTACGGCATAGTGGGCTATTTTGGCCCCTTGCTGCTGGTCGCCAGTTATCAGCAAGTGGCGAGCGAGGCGCTGCGGGAGGCGGTCACCGCCCGCTACCAGCCCGGCGAACCCCGCAATTTGCAACAGCAAGTAAGCGACGTTATCGACCGCAGCTGGCTGCCGCCCCGGTGGGTACATAACTGCGAGGGTTATCCAGACGCGGGCTTTTTTCAGATGGACGGCGACCTATGGCGGGTCTGCCTGCGCCACGATAAACCCAGGGAGATTATTCTTCCCCTGCCCTTTGTACAACTGCCCGATGAAATCCGTGGTGAGGCAATGTTGTGCATCGGCAGCGACTGCGATTGACCCCGTGCGCCGCACAAGGAGGTTTCACCATGGAAAAATGCAACCGCCGCCCCACCTCCCGATACCACCAGCAAGGCGCCTTTGCCGTTCTTTTCGCCATTGTTCTGGCAGCTTTTGCCCTGATGCTGGTACTGGTGCTCGACAGTGGCCGCCTGTATCTGGAAAAACGCTCCCTGCAAAAAGTCGCGGATATGGCCGCCCTGGAAGCCATCGCCCGCCTGCCCGACGGCGACTGCTCCCAAGCGCCGGAGGATGCAGAACTTTTTGCCATCCAGAATGCAGAGAACAACGGCTTCTCTCTAACATCCAACCGTACCTTGCAAGTCCGCTGCGTGATGCTGACCACTCAGAATGGCGAACGCATCGGTACAGAAAACTCCGATGACGAAACCAAGGAAAAAGCCGTGGAAGTGGTCGTCACCCACCGGGTGCCCTCCAGTATCGTCAGCCGTTTATTTGCGCTCTTTAATCCAGACTTTCCCCACGAAACAACTCTTGGCGCAATGGCAATTGCCGAGCGTCAGCAGCCCGCCGCGGCTTTTAATATAGGAACCCAATTAGCACGTCTGAACAACGACAAACTGTTGGGGCAATTGTTGCAAGGCGTGGGGCTGGACGCCAATTATCTGACGGTATTGGATGCAGACGGTCTGGCCAATGCTGCTATCACGCCGGCTGGCTTGCTTGAAGCACTGGGAGTGGATATTGGCATTCAACACCTGGGTGCCCTGACACCCAATGAACTGGTCAACCTGGCAGACACAGAGATCGGGCTACTGGGCCTCGATGAACTGATTGGCCTCTCCGCCGAGCTGGTATCCGACTCTTTTCTGGGGGCCAATCTCACCGCCCTGCAACAGGCCGTCGCAGCCAATGCACAACTTAGCGACGTGGACTTGCGACTGTTTGGCCTGCCGGGTGAAAACGCCTTGATTCACTTGACCTCCGACGACGAGCAAACTGTGGGTGCCGCGCTAGGCAGTGCGATTAATTTAGGCGAGCTATTGCGAGCAGGCCTGTATACCGGCACACAACAGCGAGCGCTGCACGTCCCGGATATCAATATTCTGGGCGCAGCAAACGTGGAGCTGGGCATTGTGGAGCCACCTTCTATCGGAGTCGGCCCCGTGGGCACCCAAGCCTATAATGCTCAAGTGCGCCTGTATGTCGATGTCGATACCGACAATCTATTGGGCGGCGTGTTGTCTTGGCTTACCAACACCGTGCTGGGTACCCGTATCCACCTGCCTATCTGGATTGATGTGGTCGCTGGCAAAGGAACCCTTGAGGAGATCAATTGCAGCGCCGAGCCGACAACTGCAGATATTCGCGTTGAATCCAATATTCTCAACATGTGCATAGGAGAAATTCCTGAGGCTCTGCGCTGGTCAACCGCAAATAGTTGTGATGCTGCCAACTCAGAGACCGAGCTGATTCGTTTGCTGCATATGCCAGTTCTTTCCGGCAAAGCAAACCTGCCTGGTCTTACAGCTGAAGAATTGCTAACGGGCATTGAGCCCGGTGAAACAAGGGTCTCCGAAGCTAACTCGCTGGCACTGGGAGACACTGTAGAGAACCTTGTCTCCAGTCTACTTGATTTATTGAGTGGCCTATTTCGAGCGCCTTCCCCAGCTCTTGCTGACGACCTTGACTACTCTCAAGCTGCCCAGAATCAGCTAATTGCAGACCTTGCCACGCAGTATCTGGAAGCGACAAAGAAAGCTAATGGCCGTTATGACTTGGATAAGGTTATTGATCTGATTCTTACAGGCAGTAGCGAACTTGATGACAGCGGTAACCCCGTACTTCCTGCTCTTGTCGACGCAGACTGGCCGTTAGCAGGTGCGGTTCCTTCCCGATACTGCCTTGTTGTGTGCATTGCTCGGTGGGAGGACGGCACTTTTTCAGAAGCCTTTAGAGGCTATGCCGACTCCGCACTCCTCGGATTGCTCGACCTCTTTCCTCCGAAAGCGGGTCACCAGTTTTGCGGGGGCCTTCTTGGCCTTCCTGAATTGCTCCTCTGGAACAACTGCTTGGAAAAGAATCTCACCTCATTTCTACAGAAGAAACCCGGTGGCATTAATATTAGCCAGAGTCAGGATGGCAATAGCATCGCTAACCCCAATACCAATACCGTGTCCTGCTCCGGTCTTCTTTGTACGCTGTTAAAGCCTGTTCTTGAATTATTGAAGCCAATTCTTAACGGTGTCGGCAATCTACTGGATACTGTACTCGCGGATGTACTCGGTCTGGAACTGGGGCGAACCTCTGTACATGTGCAATCAGTCAGCTGCGAAGCACCAGCTCTTGTTTACTAGGCCAAGTATGAAAAGTACTCAACAAGGCGCTGTCGCTATCGAATTCGCAGTACTATCCGTGCTGTTTTTTGCCCTGCTATACGCTATCGCCGCCTATGCCCTGTCGTTTTTTTTCACCCTTAGCCTTAACCACCTGAGCGCCGAGGCGGCTCGCAGTGCCATTCGCATTGACCCCGCAGCGGAGAACTATCAAGAAGCGGTGAGCAAACGGGTGACTGCCACTATTACCAACTTCTGGTCCAGCAGCTGGATCGATGGCGGTTGCGCTGCACCGGGGGGCAGTGAAGAGGACGATGGCTTGAGCTGGGCACCGCTGCTGGCGATGGACGGTGAGCCGTCCTTTGGCTATCTGGGCAGCGATGGCACCCCAGGGAAGCTGCTGCTTGTCTGTATCCGCATGGGCAAGGCGCCCCTGCCGCGCCTGCCGGGGATGGCAGAGCGCTTTATTCCCCAGGGTACGGCGGTTACCCGCTTGTAGGTGAACCCTGCTTGTAATTAACGGTGCTGAGCCTGGGCTTCAAGTACCAGCGCGACGTTTTTTAGTCTCGCTATCGCTGTCAGACTTGCCCTGCAGCAGCTCGTCCCGCCCTGAGCGAGCAAGCGCCAGCGCCAGTTGGGTGCGGTTGCTGATATTGAAAATGCGCAGCACCTGGGAGACGTAGATTTTGACGGTGTTTTCCGAGATGCCCAGCTCGCAGGCAATCTGGTAGTTGGTAAAACCCTGGGCAATCAGCGCCGCCACGTCCTTCTGGCGCGGCGACAGCTTGTTGCCGGATGGCCCAACATCGGGCATCAGGAAGGTTTCAGCGTCAGGTGCTGCCGCGGGTGTGTAAGGGGCCGCCGGTGCCAGAGCTTGCGGCAGTGGCCCCAATCCTTCCGAGCCATAGGGGAGACCGATGCCGATGCCGATGCCGTTGCAGATTTCACTGAGGGAGCTGGACAGCACCTGGAGGTTGTGGCTGAGCATTTTGATGCGCGATTCGGCGCTGCGCTTTTCCAGCTTGGACATCACCCGGCTCAGGCCTTCGAGTAGCTGGTCGAGGTCGAGGGGTTTTTGGAAGTAGTCGGCCACGCCGGCTCGCAGGGCGTCGATCACGTCGTCGCGCTCGGCATTGCCGGTAAAGATAATGACTTCAAAGATGCGCCCGGCGGGGGCGATGGCGCGCAGGTTCTCCACCAGCTCCACTCCCGTCATGCCCGGCATCTGGAAGTCGCTGAGCACAATGTCGATCTCGGGCATGTTGCGGAAGCATTCGAGGGCGTCCTTGGGACCAATACTGCCGACGCACTGGAATCCGCGGGCCACCAGAAACTCGACCAGCTCCTCCACAACCAGGGGTTCATTGTCGACAACCAGTATTTTATGGTTTAGGTGTATGCCCATCGTCAACTGCAACTCCTCATGTTGGCGGGGTATTTTAACACACCCGCATCCTTGCAGTGATCCAGATCAATTACAATCGAGATTGGGCATGATTTCAACCACTGCGGATGTGCTCTTGTGCGCAAGTTCCGGAAAAACACGGTATTTGGCCTTTAACCATCGTGCCTGGGCCTCAAATTGTAACGCATCGGACTTATTCTATTGTGACACTTATGTCCCCGTGGTAGGCCCCATGGCCTGGACGACACTGACAAGGCTTGAGCCTGGACTGCAGCTATGCTGACCTCTGCTCTGCGCTGCTCACTCAATGCTGCCACCATCCAAGGCGCCGGATAATGACCAATATCAACTCAAGACAGAAAGGCTCTCCGAAAGAAAGCTCTCCACAAGAAGGCTCTCCACAAGAAGGCTCTCCACAAGAAGTGTTTGCCGTCTTTCTCAAGCTCGGCCTCACCTCCTTTGGCGGCCCGGCGGCGCATCTGGGGTATTTTCGCAATGAGCTGGTGCAGCGCCGCCAGTGGATCGACGAGCAGGGCTACGCCAGCCTGGTGGCGCTCTGCCAGTTTCTGCCGGGGCCGGGGTCGAGCCAGCTCAGTTTCGCCCTCGGGCTGCTGCGCGGCGGGCCGCTGGGGGCGCTGGCGGCAGCACTGGCCTTTGCCCTGCCCTCCGCCCTGCTGCTGATCGCCTTTGCCTATGGCGCAGCTGCGTTTGGTGGTCCAGTCGGTCAGGGCATTATTGCCGGCCTCAAGATTGTCGCGGTGGCGGTGGTGGCCCACGCGGTGTGGGGCATGGCAAAACACCTGTGCCCGGACAGGGCGCGGCTGGCCATTGCCCTCGGCGCGGCGCTGGTGGTGCTCGGGGTGGGCGGTTCGCTGGCGCAGGTCAGCGCCATCGGTGCCGGTGCCCTGGCCGGGCTGGCGCTCTGTCGCGGCGGGGGCGCGATGGTAGCCGATGCCAGGCGCCTTCCTGTCTCGCGACGCGCTGCCGTGATCAGCCTCAGTCTGTTTGGCCTGCTGTTGATCGGCCTGCCCCTTGTGGTGGCAGCGGTGCCCATCCAGGGGCTGGCGGTGTTTGATGCCTTCTACCGCGCTGGCGCTCTGGTGTTTGGCGGCGGCCATGTGGTGTTGCCGCTGCTGGAGGTCGAGGTGGTGCATCGGGGCTGGGTGACCGCCGATCAGTTTCTCGCCGGCTATGGGCTGGCCCAGGCCATTCCCGGCCCGCTGTTCACCTTTGCCGCCTATCTCGGCACCGTGCTGGGCACGGAGCCCAATGGGCTGGCAGGGGCGGCGTTGGCCCTCGGAGCCATTTTTTTGCCCGGCTACTTGTTGCTGGTAGGGGCGCTGCCGTTCTGGCATCGCTTCTGCGCCGGAGACAACAACCAGGCGCTGATTCGCGGTGCAAACGCCGCCGTAGTGGGGATTTTAGCGGCGGCGCTCTACGACCCTGTGTTTACCAGCGCCATCGTCAGCCTGGCGGCACTGGCCCTCGCCCTGCTCTGCCTGGGGCTGTTGATGATCTGGAAAGCGCCACCCTGGGTGGTGGTGATGGTGGCAGCGCTGGGCGGCGTTTTAATCGAACTGCTGCTTTAAGCAGGCCAGTTTAAGCGGGCTTACTCCCCTGGTAACAGCACCGCCCGCTGCGGCGTTCAGCTCCCCGAGTCTGCCGGGGTTTCGAACGGCACCGGTTGCGGCGTGTCGTTGGTGGAGGGCGGCAGCTGGGGGATGGTGAAGTCGGGCTGATCCCCGGTAAGGGTTTTGAGGAACGCCGTCATATTGGCGATATCTTCCGGAGGCAGCTCGCGCCCGAGCTGCAGCTGGGCCATCAGGTCCACCGCGTCTTCCAGCCGCCAGTAGGCGCCGTCGTGAAAGTACGGGTAGGTGAGCTCGACGTTGCGCAGGGTCGGCACCTTGAACGAAAAGCGGTCGACATCCTCGCCAGTCACGGCGATGCGGCCCTCGGAGGGGTTGGTTGTTTCATAGGGCTTGATAATGCCCATGCGCTGGAAGGAGGCGCCGCCCAGGGCCGGGCCATTGTGGCAGGCGGTGCAGCCGGTTTGCTTGAAGGTCTGGTAGCCCGCCAGCTCCTGTTCGGTCAAGGCGTCGTCATCGCCCTTCAGCCACTGGTCGAAACGCGAATTGGGCGTGACCAGGGTTTCCTCGAAGGCGGCGATGGCGTCCGTCACCCGCTCCAGGGTGATGTCCTCGCTGCCGTAAATAACGGCAAACTCCTCCCGGTATTGGGGAATCGAGCGCAGCACATCCACCACCAGCACGTGGCTGGACGCCATTTCCACCGGGTTGGCGATGGGGCCAGCCGCCTGCTCCTGCAGGGTGGCGGCGCGGCCGTCCCAGAACTGGGCGACGCTCAGGCTGGAGTTGAGGACGGTGGGCGAGTTGATCGGCCCTTCCTGCCAGTTGTGACCGATGGAGGTGGGCAAGTTGTCGCTACCGCCCATGCTCAGGTTGTGGCAGGAGTTGCATGAAATAAAGCCGGAGCGCGACAGGCGGGGATCGAAAAAGAGTTTTTTGCCCAGCTCCACCTTCTCCGGCTCAGTGATAACCGCCGGTTCGATCGGTTGCACCGGCTCGGTGGCGAGCCTGTCGGCCAGGGCGGGCGCTGCCAGAGCGCTGGTCAACAAGGTGCATAACAAAAGTTTTTTCATGAGGGGTTCTCCACACACTGGGCTGCCGATAGGGCTGCGAGCACAAGGCAATCGCTTTTTATCATCCATTGTTGGCGGGGGTTTATCAATACCCTGACTTTTATAAGGGCATGATCGGGGTTCTAATCAGAGCGATGACAGCGCAGAGAAAGCACCCCTTTAGCCGGGTTGGCCTTCGCCCCTCCCCATCGGCGATAATCGCCCCGAGGTTCGGGAGGACAAGATGGTCTGGAAGATCCTGTTGTGTGCGGTAATAGGATTGCTGGCGCTGATGGCCGCCAGTTGGTGGCTGGCGGATTGGCTGACGCCGCGTGCCGTGGGCGAGCCGTCACAGGCACTGGCGGTGGAGGCGGAGGAGACCCCGCTGGACCGTGCTATAGCCCCCCTGCTGGCCGACCACCCCGGCCAGAGTGGCGCCCTGATGCTGGTGGATGGGCTGGACGCCTTTGCTTTTCGGGCCGCCACCGCAGCCCACGCCGGGCGCACGCTGGATGTGCAGTACTATATCTGGCGCGACGATGTGACCGGCCACCTGCTGGCGCGGGAGTTGTGGCGCGCTGCACAGCGCGGGGTGCGGGTGCGGTTTTTGGTCGATGACCTGACCATTCGCGGTGCCGATCGCAAGCTGCTGGCACTGGGCGCCCACGAGAATATCGAGATTCGGGTCTACAACCCGGTGCGCAATCGCGGCGGGGTGATGCGGATGATCGAGATGGTGGCCCGCAGCCTGAGCCTGAACTACCGCATGCACAATAAAGCCTGGATCGTCGATGGCCGGATCGCCATCGTCGGCGGTCGCAATATCGGCGTGGAGTACTTCTCCGCCTCCACCAACACCAACTTTCACGACCTGGACGTGGCCCTGCTGGGGCCGGTGGTCGACCAGGCCAGCGCTATTTTCGACCGTTTCTGGAACAGCGAGGCGGTGGTGCCGATCAACGCCCTGATGCGCAAACCGGGCATTGATCTGGACACTTATCTGGCGGAAGTCGACCGTGAAAGCGACCAGCAGGCCGCCCAGGCCTATCTGACCCGGCTGGCAGAAACCATTCTGATGGACGACTGGATGGCGGAGCCGACGATCCACTGGGGCGACTCGCTGCAACTGGTGTCGGACCCGCCGATCAAACGCGGTGGCTCACCCGCCGACGGCTGGCTGGTAGGCCTGCTGCGGGAGCAGATGCGCCAGGCCGAACAGCAGGCGCTGTTTATTTCCCCCTATTTTGTCCCCGGCGAGGATTTTGCTGACTGGCTGACGGCGCAGGCGCGCACCGGGCTCGACGTCGGGGTGGTGACCAACTCCCTCGCTGCTACCGACGTGCTGGCGGTGCACAGCGGCTATGCCCCCTACCGCCACCCGCTGCTCACCGCCGGTGTGCGGCTGCACGAATTGCGCCGCCAGCCCGGCGGCGAGCACGGCAGAAGCCTGTTTGGCAGCCGGGGCGCCAGCCTGCATACCAAAGCCTATGTGCTGGATGAGCGGCTGGGCTTTATCGGCTCGTTCAATCTCGACCAGCGCTCTGCCTGGCTCAATACCGAGATGGGCCTGCTATTTGATCACGCCGGGCTCGCCCGCGCCGTTCAGGACGAGTACCGCCACCTGACCCTGGATCATATGAGTTACGAAGTGTCTCTGGATAAGGACGGCGACCTGCGCTGGCAGGACCGCCTCGTCGATCCGCCGCAGGTACTGCACACCGAGCCCGACAGCAGCCTCGCCCAGCGGGTGCTGATCTGGCTGCTGGGCTGGCTGCCGATTGAGTCGCAGCTGTAAGGCTTCTGATGAGACATCGAAAGATAGTGCGCTCTAGCACTTGCCGATGGCATGCTCGATGTCCTGTCGGCAGGACAATAGCGCCTCCTGCATTCGCTTCCGGCGCGTAGCAATGCGCGAGTCGGGTGCCACAATGCAGAGCACAAACAAACCGAGATAGGTGTCGAGCGCGGTAGCACAGGAGCCCAGGCCTTCGAGGAATTCATTGCAGTCCCAGGCGACCCGGGTGTCGCGCACCTGCTGCAACTGTTTCAACAGCTGAGGCAGGTCGAGGGTGTTGGCCGCCAGTACCGGCAGGGATTCTGGCAGGACGTGGCGCACATCCTCTTCCGTCATCTGGCTGAGCAGCACCTTGCCGGGTGCGGTGGCGTGAAGCGGCGCATAGACCCCGATGGGGAACACCACCCGCAGCTCGCGCTCCGCCACAATGCGATCGATCACATAGACCCGGTCACCGGACAGCGAGCACAGGCTTACCGATTCCTGCACCTGGTCGGACAGAGCCTTCAGATAGGGCCGGGTGAGAGAAATAATATCGGTCTGGGACTGGTTGATCAGCTGGCCCAGCGCCGGACCCAGCCGCACACCCCCCGCCGCGCCAACATGCTCCACCAGCATTTCTTCTGCCAGAGCATTGATGATGCGCTGCACCGTCGAGCGCGGCAGCTTCACCTCCTGGGCAATCGCCGCCAGACTGAGGCCCTGGGGATTCCTGCCCAGCGTGCGCATGATCTCGGCTGCGCGGGCAATCACCTGGATGCCGCCCTGCCTGACCGGTTCTACTGCGTGCTCT
>Ga0265293_10011144_pt1 | contig 12319 bp, 14 predicted proteins | sample Munlanlewell138R_FD_192505 | JGI IMG/M metagenome (GOLD analysis project Ga0265293, IMG submission 192505) | Leachate microbial communities from a municipal landfill in Southern Ontario, Canada - Leachate well 138R | ecosystem: Engineered > Solid waste > Landfill > Unclassified | place: Canada... | reverse complement strand
TTCTTTTACCGGCCAGTTATCTTTTTTTATCCCGGTATCCACCGCAACCAGCACAGCCTTTTCTCTGACGGATTCAGTTGAAACAATTTCTTTTATGGTTTTAGCCATTTTATATTTATTACCTGGTTTTTGCCTTAAATGGGTGTTTATCATCTTTCCAGCCGCTGAGCTTGGATAGCCCCTTGATAAGCAAGGCATCGTGAATAGTTAAAGAGAAGCGTACAAATCCTTCCCCATATTTTCCATACCCGGTACCCGGCGTTACAGCCACACTGCATTGATCAAGCAAGCTATTGGTAAATTCCAGTGATGTATATCCAGGCGGAACTTTCGCCCAGATATACAAACCACCTTCAGGGGGGTTAATTTCCAGACCAATATCTGAAAGCACTTCGCATATCAGGTCGCGACGCTTGCGATATACTTCTATGTTGGCTTTTACAACATCCGAGGAGCTTTTAAGTGCGGTGATAGCAGCTCTTTGTATTGCTTGGGGAATTCCAGAATCCAGATTGGATTTCAGCGTACCGAGAGCTTTAACAATGTCCGGATTACCCACTGCCATTCCAGCCCGCCAACCCGTCATATTATATGTCTTGGAAAGCGAGTGAAACTCGATTGAAATATCCTTTGCCTTGCTGACTTCAAGAAGGCTTGGTGGCCTGCGGTCAGAAAAATATATTTCAGAATAGGGATTATCATGGCATATTACTATGTCATTGCGCCGGGCAAAATCAACTGCACGAATAAAAAAATCCAGCTGAGCAGTTGCACCGGTTGGGTTGTTGGGGTAATTTAGCCACATCACCTTTGCCTTCTTTAAAACTTCGGCGGGTATCGAATCAAAATCTGGCAAGAAGTTATTTTTTTCAAGGAGAGGCATATTATATGGCTCTCCTCCGGCAAGTGTTGTTCCTATACTATAAACCGGATACGCCGGGTCTGGTACCAGCGCGATATCACCAGCATCAATAAGGCAAAAGGCAATATGGCCAATACCTTCCTTTGAACCAATCAGAGGCACAACTTCAGTATTGGCATCTAGCTCTACCCCAAAACGGTTTTTATACCAAATTGCGATTGCCTGTCGCAACTCCAGCAAACCTATGGTTTCCGGATAACGATGGTTTTCTGCTTCGTGGGCAGCTGAACACAAGCTCTCTATCACCGAAGATGGGGTAGGAATGTCCGGGTCGCCTATTGCAAAACTGATTACTTCTTCCCCGTTCGCTCTTTTCTGAGCAATTTTGCGGTTTATTTCCACAAATAAATATGGTGGCAAACTAGAAAGACGTTTGGATAATCTCATTGAATTCAACCTCTAAAATTAAAAAGTGGTATTTAGTAATTGACCAGAATACACTGTGACAGCTTTTCCTGTGAGATACACTTCTCCAGGTTTATCCCAGTTAACCTCCAGGTTGCCGCCTGGTAGACTAATAGTAACCGGGTTATCCGTCATGCTGATCAGTTGCGATACAACCCCGATAGCGCTTGCCCCGCTCCCACAAGCAAGTGTTTCCCCCGCTCCCCGCTCCCATACTCTTGCTTCAATCAGGCGACGATTGATAACACGGACAACTTCAAAATTGGTTTTTTGCGGAAATATTTCCGCATTTTCAACCAGCGGACCTAAGCGAGTTAATGGAAATTCACTAACCGGCTGCTTGGTAAAATAGATCGCATGAGGGTTACCCATAGAAACAAGTGCAAGGCTAAGCTCAAAATCGTCTATTTTCAGTGGGAAATCCAGGAAAACATTTATGTCAAGTACTTTACGCGGTTTAATATTTCCTGTTTTTACAGGAATTATGGCAGGCTCAAAACTGGGTTTTCCCATACTGGTTTCTATAGTCGTGCCAATGCTATCATTTTCTACAATACGCGCTTTGCGCATCCCGGCTTTAGTGACTATGGTCATATTTTCGCTATTAACATAGCCTTTATCAAAGCTAAACTTCGCCAAGCATCGTAAACCGTTGCCGCAAGCCTCCGCTTCTGAACCATCCGGGTTAAACATTTTCATACCGACATCTGCTTTGACATCCCTGGTAAGCACCAGTATTCCGTCGGAGCCAATACCAAAGCGGCGGTCACAGGCAAAGCGAGCAAACGCGGGGTAACTATCAATCGTTTCTGTTTCTTCTACCAGTACGAAATCATTACCAGCACTTTGCATTTTAATAAACTTTATATTCATGGATTATTAATGAATCCTTTCACTTCACCGATTATCGTATCTGTGTAATCGGGCTGTGTTATATCAAACCATTTTATTCTTGTATCATGCAAGCTAAACCAATTGTACTGCATTCGCACCAGGCGGTGGCTATCGTTCTTTATGCTGATTATTGCTTCAGAAAGACTGCATTTTCCTTTCAGGTAACGAATAATTTGCCGATAGCCTATACCGCTCATGGAAGGTAAATCCGGAGAATACCCTAATCTTAGCAGCTCTTCTACTTCTTCTTTCAAGCCAGTATGAATCATGCGATCAACCCGTTCATCAATCATCTGGTAAAGCAAATTCCTGGGTGCAGTAAGACCTATAATCAAAGAGTTGTATTTGGGATTTTTTTCTTGTATCCTGGAAATTCCCCCGGTTATGGCTACCTCTAGAGCCCGTATTACCCGCCGTGTATTTCTTGGATCGATTCGGGCGGCTGCTTCTGGACTTATTTCCTCAAGATCTCTATAAAGAGTATCTGCTTCACCTCTGGCAGCTCTTTCTTCAAGTTGATTGCGCAATTCTATATTTGGTTTAATCCTGGGTATTTCCCACCCTTCAATAATAGCCCATACATACTGACCAGTGCCACCAACCAGCAAAGGGATCTTACCTTTATGGCTGATTACCTCTATTGCCTGCGCAACTATATCAGTAAAATTCGCCAGACTGAACGAATCATCAGGGTTAACTATATCGATTCCATAGTGGGGTATCTGTGCTCTTTTAGAAATGGCAGGTTTATCTGTACCGATGTCCATAGAACGGTAAACTTGTCTGGAATCTGCGCTGATTATTTCCCCGTCTAGTCTTTCACCTATTTCCAGGGCTAAGCGGCTCTTGCCGACGCCAGTTGGCCCTAATATGGCAACCAGTTTTTTCATAAGCCTGATATTAGCAACCGACTTGTGAAGCTTGTTTCACTATACCTGTAAACTGTTGAGCTTTAAGACTAGCTCCCCCTACAAGAGCACCATCAATTGTACCACTAGACAGGTAATCAATTGCATTGTGACTGTTTACGCTTCCCCCATAAAGCAGGCGAAGCCTTTCAGCCGATGGCTGGCCATAAAAATCAGAAATGGCTCGCCTTATGGCATCCATGATCAGACTTACTTCATTAACACCGGCATTAATGCCGGTCCCAATCGCCCAAATCGGCTCATAAGCAATTACCATGCTGCTAATATCACGAATATTGCCTAATGATGCCCTTAATTGATTGATTATCATCTTTTCAGCACACCCGGAATTACGATGCTCAAGCGTTTCACCAAGGCAAAGGATCGGTGTTATGCCAACCTCCAATGCTTTTTGCAGTTTCTTATTAATAATTTCGTTGGTCTCTCCGAAAAGTTGGCGCCGTTCGGAATGTCCAATGATGACGTATTTACAAAAAGGTTTTAGCATCAAGGCTGAAATCTCACCGGTGAATGCTCCTTTTTCTTCATAGTGCATATTTTGCGCCCCAAGGCTTATGCTACTCAAGCTAACCAAATCGTACAGTGGAATAAGGGAGATAAAAGGCGGGCAGAGTGTTACTTCTACATTGGTGCTCTTTTCAAGCTCGGCTAACATTTCTTTCACCAGACTCACAGCTTCGTCAGTGCTGGTATTCATTTTCCAGTTTCCAGCAATTAAGGGTTTTCTTTTCATTTTCCCTCACTAAGCTCCATACTTTCCCAATTTTTCCGCATTTGCCATCGCCAGCGGCATGATGCTGGTAGCAGGTATCGTTCCTAATCCGCCAGCAAGACATGATGCCTCTGAGAATGACAGGGTATTATCTGGACGGCAATACTCCGCATGAAGTAATAGCGGTACCGGGTGCCAGCTATGGCCTTTAAGCATAGCTGGGGTGGAATGATCACCTGCAATCACCAGCACATCCGGTTTTAGTGCCAGTATGCGTGGAAGGTAACGGTCGACTTCTTCTATCACCCGTACTTTTCGTTGAAAATCGCCATCTTCGCCGGCAGAGTCAGCACCCTTCACGTGCAGGAAGAAAAAGTCATGCGAAGCAAAGGCTTCTTCAAGAGTTTTGATTTCATCCGCTAAGGTTAGCCCTGTTGACAGTACATCCATACCAACCAACCGGGCTAGTCCGCGATACATCGGGTAGCTGGCAACAGACGCTGGCTGGAGTTGATATATCGATTGCATCGTAGGTATATTCGGCATGGAAGAAAATCCTCTGAGGAGAATCATATTAGCTGCCTTTTGCCCAGCGAGAATTTTAGTTGCACTAGTGATAAATTGGTTAACAGCTCTGGCTGTTCTTTCTGCTCTCAGCGAAGTGACAAAAGCTGCAAGCGGTGCAACTCCTACTTGTTGTGGATCAGTATCTTTAACTTCATCACTCAATGTTTCATTTGAACGCATTAAAACCACAAAGCGGTGTTCTCGAACTGGCCGCACTATAAATTCAATCCCGTCGATTATCTGTCCATCCAGGGCTTTACACAGATCTGCGGCTTGTTGGCTTTCAATCCGCCCTGCTCTCCGATCGGTTATTAAACCACCAGGATTAACAGTACAAAAATTTCCCCTGGCAGCAACATCTCCTTGACGGACATCCATATCGATACCAACAGCTTCAAGTATTCCCCTGCCAATGACATATGAAAGTGGATCGTAACCGAACAAACTCAAGTGGCCCGGCGCACTGCCAGGGGTAATTCCTGGTAATACTGGTATGGAAAATCCGCAAACGCTTTTTCTTGCCAGGGAATCCAGATTAGGCTTTTCGGCAGTTTCCAACTCAGTTCTTCCAGAATCGGGATCAGGAACTCCCCCAAGGCCATCAATAACCAGCAGAACTATTTTTTTATCATTTTGCAGCGATAAGGACCGGATCAATTCGATTTGGTTATGACTAACTATAATGCTGCACCTCGCTGATCTCGAATATATTCCACAGCTTCTCCGTCCCTTTCTTTATCCATTAGAACAGAAACGCCAGGCAATGGTTCACCGCTTAAAAACTCAAGAGATGCCCCGCCCCCAGTGGAAACAAATGTCATTTTTTCCGCCAGTTTCATTTCAGTCATAATTTCAGCGGTAGATCCGCCACCCACAATTGTAGTTGCTAATAAGTTCGACATCACCCGGGCGATGGTGCGTGTTCCTTCAGAATATTGCGGAATTTCATAAATACCCATAGGTCCGTTCCAGAAAACGGTGCGGCACTTCTCAAGGACTCCGGTAAATTTGGTAATCGTAAGTGCACCGATATCAACAATCATCTTATCTGGTGGTATTTGTGATATTGGAACATTAATTGGATGAGTTGGCGGATTAATGCTGTCCACAACCATAACATCATCAGGCAGAATCAGCTTGACTCCATTACCAGCAACTTTTTCAATCAGCATTTTAGCGATTTCCAGGGAACCATCTATCAATGACTTGCCCACCTCGTAGCCCTGGGCTTTCAAGAAAGTCGCTGCCATGCCGCCACCAACAATTATGAAGTTCACCTTATCCATGGTGTTTTCCAGCAGCTTTACTTTATCGCTCACTTTGGCTCCACCAAGAAGCACTCCAAAAGGCCGGTTGGGTTTTTCCAGAACCAGACCCAGAGAATTTATTTCCTTCTCCAGCAGTAGTCCAGCTACTGACGGAAGAAATTCAGTAATACCCACAATTGATGCATGCTTGCGATGAGATGTTCCAAAAGCATCATTTACATAGATATCTCCGAGCTGAGCCAGTTTATACGCAAAATGTGGATTGTTCTCTTCTTCATTCGGATAAAAGCGCAGGTTTTCAAGTAATAATATCCCGGAGTTCTGCAAATTATCAGCCAGATGTTCCACCTCTAGGCCGATACAGTCCGATGAAAATTTAACTTCTTCCCTAAGAATTTGACTCAACCTGGCGGCAACTGGTTCCAAACTATATCTCAAATCTCGCTTTCCCTTAGGCCTTCCCAGATGAGAGCACAAGATTACTTTTGCGTCATTGTTTATGAGATATTCAATTGTCGGTAAAGATGCTCTGATGCGGCTGTCATCAGTAATTTCTCCAGTCTGTTCGTTAATTGGAACATTGAAATCAACGCGCACCAACACGCGACGATTGCAAACGGGAACATCCCTCACTGTTTTCTTATCCACTTTCCACCCTTGTTAATAATATTTATATATTGTGAAAAATTAAAGACGCCTGATATCACTCGTCGAGTTTCGATCCGAACAGTCAATGCAAGAACAACAGTCAATAGGATTTTCAAGCAACTGCCGGGCATGAAATAAAATGCCCTGGCTATCAAGATAGTAATTTTTCCTCAGTACGTCCTGTGGACCGTGTTCGGTAAACTCGTCGTTAACCCCAATGTTTTTTAGATTAATTCCCGAAAAGCCATTGTTATGTAAAGCTTGTGATACACTGCTGCCCAATCCACCGGATAATACATTTTCTTCAACGGTCAATATATTAGTAGTTGTATGCGTAATATGTTCGAGCAAGGCTTCGTCCAGAGGTTTAATGAACCTCATATTTATTACTGCCACCTCCCTCCCCTCACCAGCAAGAGCATCAGCGGCGAGTATAGCCGGATGTACGGTAGCACCGGCGGCCAGTATAGCAAGATCGTGTCCCTTCCTCACGATTTCTGCCTTTCCAATGGGCAGCTTATGCAATGGATCTTCAAGCGTAACGCCATACCCGCAACCTCGCGGATATCTGACTGCCATGGGAGCATCATTATAGATAGCGGTAAACAAGAGATGCCTCAGCTCATTTTCATCCATCGGTGTAGCGATAGTCATATTTGGTATAAGATTAAGGTAGGAAAGATCAAGTGTACCCTGATGCGTCTTGCCATCTTCCCCTACTATTCCCGCCCTGTCAATCGCAAACGCAACAGGCAGTTTTTGAATACAAATATCATGAACGATCTGATCGAAGGCTCTCTGTAAAAAAGTTGAATAAATTGCTACGATCGGTCTATATCCCTGCGTTGCCATACCTGCAGCAAAAGTCACTGCATGTTGCTCACAAATCCCTACGTCTATTACCCGTTCGGGAAATTCTGCCTGCACTCCGGTAAGACTATTACCCTCCGGCATAGCTGCAGTAATAACCACTACCCTCGAGTCATTTTTCATGATTTCGAGGCATGTATCGGCGAATACCCTGCTATAACTGGGCGCAGAGGCTTTTTTACCGTTAGAGGGAGGAATGCCATGGAAACAAACAGCGTCGTCTTCAGCCGGCCCATATCCCTTGCCCTTGGTACTTATAACATGAAGTAAAACAGGCTTACGGCTATATGACTGGGCATATTTGAAAGCTTTTTCTAATTCAATCATATTATGCCCATCTACTGGACCAAGGTAAGTAAACCCAAACTCTTCCCATAACCGGGTAGGCATGAGCAATCCTTTAAGGGCACTCTTAAACCGCCGAGCGAGTTTCCACCAAAAATCAGAAAAGGGAACAGATTTTATAATACGCCGACCACGTTCAACCGCACGGTTATAATTATGGGTGAAACGAATACGATCAAGCATTCGCGCTATAGCACCAACGGAAGGTGATATTGACATACCATTATCGTTTAGTATCACAATAATTTTTGAACCTAATTGTGTAGTACTATTGATGGCTTCAAGTGCCATCCCTCCACCGATAGAACCATCACCAATAACGGCAATTACGTGATAATTTTGACCACTTAAATCCCTGGCTTTCGCCATACCCAATGCTGCCGATATGGATGTAGAAGCGTGGCCAGTACCGAAGTGGTCATGAGGACTTTCACTGATGTTTGGAAAGCCGGAGAGACCCCCATACGTCCTGATAGATTTGAAGGCGTCTTTACGACCTGTGATAATTTTATGAGCATAAGACTGATGTCCAACGTCCCATATAATCTTATCTTCAGGACTATCAAAGACGCGATGCAAGGCCAACGTAAGCTCAACAGACCCAAGGCTGGAAGCCAGATGCCCTCCGTTGCTAGTAACAACGCTAATTAGTTCGTTGCGGATTTCCTGAGCGAGGGCTTCGAGCTCCTGGGGGTCTAAAGCCTTGACATCAGCTGGCGAACTAACCCTATCCAGTAAACTTGACATTTGCTAGCTGTAAAGCTAAAAGAAGCTTGGTTGAAACCTTCATAATACTAGCAGTGCCACTCAGGTTGTGTCAAGCTGTTAGTAAACACTTAGGGTTATGAAAAGACCGCTCAAATTTCCAGATGCAATGGTATAAAATAACCATGGTTTGACGAACCGATTTTACCTTTGCTACACTTCGAAAGTTAGTAAAATCGAGGCGCTCTTGTCAGCAGAAAAAATAAGTGAAGCACTGATTTCGGCCGGTATCCCCCCAGAACTGGTCATTGTAATTATTGCCGCACTCCCCATAATTGAACTAAGAGGGGCCATCCCCTTTGGTATCAACCTGTTGGGCATGCCATGGTATACCGTTTTACCCCTGGCAATACTCGGGAATATGCTCCCCGTACCATTAATCCTGATCTTTATTGAATTCGTGGCCGGCTGGTTAAGCCGCATGCCAGTATTTGACAAGTTTTTTAACTGGCTTTTTGAAAGAACTCGTCGAAATAGCGGCATTATAGAAAAATACAAGCGTATTGGCCTTGCTTTGTTCGTAGCAGTACCTATTCCAGCTACAGGAGCATGGACAGGTTCTCTTGCGGCAGTTCTTCTTTCTATCGAGCGAAAGTGGGCAGGACTAGCGATCCTGACGGGGGTTATAATTGCCGGTATAATTGTTACAATCCTTAGCCTATTGGGGTGGACAGGGGCAATTATTGCCGGGGTAGCCTTATGCCTGCTATTGGTCTATGGTTTTTGGCGCTCTGCTCGTTAGCTGCTACAATTCTGCGGTATCATAACCTCCATTTAATCTATTTAATAATACCTTCTCCAGAATTAATTGAGCGCGAATTTGTAACACCCTGTGTTTTCTTAGTCCATCCAAATCAGCATCATCAGCCTTTCTTCCCTTTGAAGCCGATAATAATTTCTTCATAGGGACGTTTTCCCTGAACCATTTGAGGGTGATAAAATCGTAGAATAATGACAATAACGGTAGGCAGAGTTCGCTTTTGGTTGAACAGTCTTTTTACTATGTTATACCCACTACTCAAAAAGAGTAGGGATGTAATATGGATTTTATCAAAGAAAAACTACTTAATAAAACTGCAATTACAGGCATATCAGCTATTATTTTATCTTCCGCTTCATTCATTGCTCAATTCATGCTTGAGGGCTGGGAGATGGTAATATCACAATGGCTTTCACCAATGGGCATAGCATCAATTATATTATTTCTACTTGGCAGTGTGCTTATTATATGGAACACTTTTAGAAGGGAATTAACCTTTGAACAAAAAGGAGAAATTGTTGCAGATAGAGAAATATATTTACCGCAACTTGTTCTAACAGTAGATAGCCTATCGAATCGTAAGGAAGAACTTGCGGAAAACCAATAAGGGTACATAAAATATAATATCCTCCCTTGAAAATTTTACTAAAACCCCCGCCCTGAATTAACCAGTATATTCACAGGAACGGGGGTTAAAAACGTGAGGTTTAGTTGTTTAAGGCATAAATTTCCGAGACTTATGCTTTTCATAGGTGTATCTCCTAAGGTTATCAGAGAGGCCGTGGGGCACATCCTAGTTGCCTTTACACTCGACAACTATTCCCATATAATTAATGGCATTCAAGAGAAAGCCATGTTGTTGTTAAATGAAGTGATACCGGAAGGTGTTTTAAATCAAATTAACACAAAATTAACACAAAAAGTTAATGAAGGGTTTCTAAATAACCAGTTTTAGCTTCAAGTCCCTGTAGCTCAGTGGATAGAGCGGCTGCCTTCTAAGCAGCGGGTCGTGGGTTCGAATCCCTCCAGGGACGCCATTTATTTCTTTCACTCTCCCCGTTCAATTCGAATCATCGAATTCAAACTCCAGAAGGCTACCCAACCTATCCTCCCCGTATTGATTCTTCTTTACCTTTTTCCGCACTCGTTACTTGTGGAGTGTATGTTATTGATGTCCGCGGTAAAAGATCAGAGGGTTTGAAAAGAAACCAGATATTTGTAATGGAAAGTTAGCTTGACATCTTGTTCCATGGTGATATAATAGAGATATGTAAAGCAGACTTTCCATGGAAGGGGGTGGGATCTTGAAAAATAGACTAGAGGAAATCCGAAAAGCTAAAGGTATAAAGCAAGAGGATTTAGCCTCAGCTCTTGAAGTTTCAAGGCAAACAATTGGCTCGTTGGAAAACGGTCGGTATAACCCTTCAATCGTTCTGGCTTTTAAAATAGCCCGGTATTTCGGGTTAAGCATCGAGGAAGTTTTTATTTACCAGGAGGAACAGTAAGATGAAACAATATAAGGTTGCTCGGCACTTTATCCTGGCGGCAATCGGATTTTTTATATTTGCTGCAGGTTTAGCGCTCATTAAACTGTTTCCCGATACAGACGGTATATTAAAAACCCTTCCGTTTATATGTATAGGGTTAGGTTCAGGGATCTTTGGTGGAAATATCGGAACAGCAATTAATAACAAAGCCATGCTAAAAAACCCACAATTAGCAAAACAAAAGGAAATCGAGCAAAAAGATGAGCGGAATCAAGCTATCAGTAATAAGTCGAAGGCACGAGTGTACGATCTGATGATCTTTGTGTTCGCTGCAATAATAGTTGCTTTTGCACTTATGCAAGCTGATATACATGTGATCCTTGCATTGGTAGCGATCTATCTGTTCTTTATATTTTCAAATGTTTATTATTTTTACAAATACAACCAGGAAATGTAAGTGTTCAAATGGGGTGCTTCCCCTGCCGGGTACAAATATACCAAATTCAGTAATTTGGACATATTAAGTCAATATAAGCATAACTGGTACTGGAATTTTGTCTTAACCATGGGCGATTCTACGAATATTTGAAATAAGCAACCTGAATGATTTCTTGTTTACCCCAAACCCCGATGGTAACTTTGACTCGCAATCCGTCAACTGTACAACTCAGTGTGGTTGAATCACCCTGGGTTTCCGCTTTGACTGTCTCGGTATAATCCTCCGCATCTTTGAGCATAGCCCGGTAATGCTCTATTGCTTCCAGGCTGGTACCTTTATAACTGAACATTTTAGAAGACAGTATTGACCCATTGGGAGGATTGCTGTTGCAAGCATAATGTTCCTGCCAAGTTTCATCTGGTTTGTAAAGATCGCCAAGCCACTCAGGGAAATCGGTCTGCAGGTAATTTTCAGTTATCCCAAGATTGTTTGGCAGTAATACTGAAAGGTATACAATGGTATCACTGCTCCAGTCATCCCAGCGTGCGCTAACCTCATAACCATCTATCGTGCCAAGGGCATCATAAAAATTGGATTCCTCTGCTGTTTGCAAAAGATCTCTATAGTAAACCTGTATTTCTTCTCTGGTTTTGTCAGTTACGTAGACAACACTGAAGTTGTTGTAGTAACCATCCCTGCCGTTATTATAAGCCGGAAATTGGATGTCCAGCGAACAGAGGTCGATAGCTAAACTACCATACACTGGCCATATGTCTTCTGGGTATCCTTCAAGAAGGTAACCATGATAACTCTGCATATAAGGATCAATACTAGTGGTAGGCGGGGGAGGGGTTGTTGTCGAGGTTGGGGTAGCAGTGGGAGCAGTTGTTGTTGTCGTAGTTGGCTTGGGGGTATAAGGTATTTGCGTAGTTGGACCTGCGGTTGTCAAAGAGTTGGTTGTTGTCACTGGGTCCGAACTAGTTGGAGCGCCCGGTAAAGAAGTAGTAAAGACAGGAGGAGTGCTATATACCGGTGTAGTTGCAGAAGTGTCAGACTTACAACCAGAAAATGGTACAGGCGCCAGAACTATGCCCAAGGCAACAATCGCAGTGAAAATTTTATTCATTAACAATTTCCCGCAAATATAATATTTTAACGAGTCATTATACATTAAGTATTCTGGGGAAACTAGTTAGATCGCTTTTACGAGCACCCCATTTGACTATAATCAAACATCAAAAACTTCAGGATTAATTTCTTCCTCACGGATAAAAATGTGCGAATTCACACTGGTTTTACAGTATAATG
>Ga0265293_10011143_pt1 | contig 12321 bp, 13 predicted proteins | sample Munlanlewell138R_FD_192505 | JGI IMG/M metagenome (GOLD analysis project Ga0265293, IMG submission 192505) | Leachate microbial communities from a municipal landfill in Southern Ontario, Canada - Leachate well 138R | ecosystem: Engineered > Solid waste > Landfill > Unclassified | place: Canada... | reverse complement strand
AGGAAGTACCTGTGCTAGAAGATTGTATGGGTGGCTTTGCCCTCTTGATCGGCTCTGATGACGGCGTTAACCCCATCATCCGCACAGATGCCATCGGACGTCACAAAGTAGGTACAGGTTCGTCACCACAAGCTGTTACAACTGCATTGGTAACCGCCCCCCTCGATGAAGCGGGACTTAGCATTACCGATGTTGATAAATACAGTGTGGAAATGCAAAACCCTGAAATTACTGTACCTGCTGGCGCTGGTAATGTGCCAGAAGCCAACTACAAGATGATTGCTGCGCTCGGTGTGAAACAAGGAGCCCTTGAGCGGACCGAGATTAACACTTTTGTTGAAAAGCACGGTCTACCAGGTTGGGCCCCCACACAGGGACATATCCCCTCAGGTGTACCTTATATAGGATTTGCCCGTGAAGGTATCCTGGAAGGTACACTCAATAGGGTCATGATTGTGGGTAAAGGTAGTCTCTTCTTAGCCCGCCTAACCAACCTCTTTGACGGAGTCTCCTTCATCCTAGAGCGCAATCCAGGCAAAGGCGCAGCAACCACAGTTCAGGCCGAAGAAATGGTGACTGTTGGTGTCACCCTCCTTGGCAGCGAACATGGTGTCCAAGAAGTTGTACGTGGAGCAGAACTTGCCCAGCGCAAACACAAGAATATTCGAGTTGTTGCTATCGGACCTAAGGGAAGCACTTCGTTACCGACATTCGAAGCGAACACCGAAGAAGAGCAACGTACTACAATGGAGAATCTCCTTAAGACTGGCGAAATTGATGCTTGTGTAACGATGCACTACAATTTCCCCCTTGGAGTAACAACCATTGGTCGTGTGATTGCCCCTGCCACAGGCCGTGAGATGCTCATCGCATCCACCACAGGTATGTCTGCTGGTAACCGTACCGAAGCTATGTACAAGAACGCCATCCTCGGTGTGGCCGTGGCTAAAGGTCTGGGAATCGAGAACCCTGAAGTTGGTATCCTCAACGTAGACGGTGCGCTTAGCACAGAACGTTCACTACGCGAGCTGGAGAAGGAAGGTTACACCATTAATTGGGCCACCTCCGGACGTTCAGACGGCCAGGCAGTCATGCGTGGCAATGATGCCCTCACTGGATCTTGCGATGTACTTGTTACGGATTCCTTGACCGGAAATATCCTAGTCAAGATGCTCTCGGCCTTTACCACCGGTGGTAGCATTGAGAGCGCAGGCTATGGCTATGGTCCAGGCGTTGGTGAAGGTTACAAGCAGATCGTCAATATCGTCTCACGTGCCTCTGGCGCCCCAGTTATCGCCGGTGCAGTTGAGTACGCCGCTGATATGGCTAAGGCTAAGTTGCCAGAACTCGTTGAGGCCGAACTCCAGGCTGCCAAACTGATTAAGGTTGCAGCAGAAGGCGGAGTGGAGAAACCTCCTGCAAAACCAGTGGATCAAGAGATTACTGGTATCGACGTACTAGAGATCGAAGACGCAGCAGAGGCCCTTTGGAAGGAAAACATTTATGCCGAAGCTGGCATGGGATGTACAGGTCCCGTCATTATGGTCGCCCCTGAGGATCTGGAAGTAGCTAAGCAAAAACTCATTGCACTTGGTTTCATTAACAACTAACGACTCGTTGATCTACAAAGGAACGCCCTTGGTCTGTAAGACCTCGGCGTTCCTTTTGCTTTTCAATCCACCCGTGTCCCCTCAAAATCCTTGAGATTTACTGTCACATTACCAAAACTAGAGCGAATCACAACAGGATGCACACCATCGCCAGATTGACCACGGGCAACTAACTTATTATTCTGCTGAGTATCCATTTGAAACGGAGCCTTGCCTGCGAGGACGCCATTGACAACCTCAATATCAAAATCATAACCGCCGTCGATGGTGAGGAACTCTACTTTACTTGTGGAGAACGAATCGTTGAGCGTAATGGGTCCAGCGATTTTGCGTAGATCCAAGACACCAAAGTTACTTTGGATGCTTGCGGTTCCTTCCAAACCCCAAACCGTTACTTCGGAGAAACTAGTATTCAGACTCAGGAATCCCCTGAAGTTGTGAACTCTCACTTGTCCGAAGTTCTGTTCGACACTGACTTCCATACCAGCTGGAACTTCTACTACAAAGCTTAGCCACACCTCCGGCATTTCATCCTCTTGTCCTTTGGATATCTCATACCGAATCTCGGAGCCCCAGATCGTTTCCACTACTTCAAACGTATCCAATATCTCCTCGCTATCCGCCCCGATCGTAGCGTGCACTACAATCTGATCAGTATCAGTGGAGCGAAGTTCAACATTACCACGTTGTCCCTTCAGTACCAGTGATGACAACTCCTCACCAGAGTTGACAAAACTCTGACTCTTCTCCACCGCCGGCGCCTTGATACCGGGGCTAACATTGAAGTGAACCGAGGGCTGCTTGGTGGAGTTGGGTCCTCCGAAATAACGAATATCGGCAACAAAAAGTACAGTGAGTAGCAATAGTACAGCCAATGTTATACGACGAATTTTCATTGCTCTCCCCTCCTATCCATTGACTTCCACGTAGTGTTCGAAAAGGTAGCTTGTAAGAACGAGCACGGCAAGCACTCCGATCCAACTCCCGATTTCTGGAGCTAGATTCCACTCCGCAACAACTCCCTGTTCTAACTCTTCCAGACGAAAGAGCTTATGCAATGGAAGCGAGGGAAGCCAACGAAAGGCAGGTTCAAGTAGCACTCCAAGTCTATCCACTAACCAACCGCTCAGAATCAACGTCCAGAGTGCTACTAGGCCCTGTAACCTTCCCACCATTTTGCTGACCACAAAAGCCAATTGCACGAAAATGACGACGGAGGCAAGTGCGCATAGACTACCTAGATAGAGAAGGATGCCGTTTCGCAGAACCCAGGAGATACCTGGCACGACTTGCATACCGAATCGCACAAGGGGAGTAAAAAAGGTTAGTGTACCGATGATGATGACGGCCAAGAGGACTGTGTACTCGATCCAAATGGTCAGTAGTTTTGCAGTCATCACATACCAACCTGGAACGGGCAACACTAATAGAGTGTAGACCGTATCTTCACGCCACTCTGAACGCAGAGTCTGAAAGCTCTGCCACAACAGCCACAACGGCAAGAAGACAAGGGGGATAGCGATGACTGCCAGTGAAGCTTCCATGGGCCAAGCAGACGATGCCATCTTTAGCCGTACAATGCCAAACAAGATGATTGTAATACCTGATAGAAATCCAACAGGTAAAAGGCTTGCCTGCAGATCTTTTTTCAAAAGCTGTAAGAATCGTCTCATTAGGCAAATACCTCCTTAAACAGATCGTTGATCGATCTTCCATACTGAGTCCGTAAGTCTTCCGCATTGCCCTTTAAATTGATCGTTCCCTCGTCAAGGAACACCACGCCATCAAAAAGCTGTTCGGTATCTCCCACGGCGTGGGTAGATATAATCATAGTTTGTTCCTCACTTTTGAACTGACGAACAATACCTTCCACAATCCGATCACGAGAAGCCGGGTCAATGCCGCTAAAGGGTTCGTCTAGTAGAATCAAAGGTGCCTTTCGTGCCAAGGCCAGAATCAGCTTGAGACGGGCTCGCATGCCCTTTGATAACGAACTCACTTTCTTCGTGGGGTCTAGTCGCATGAAACCTAGAAGTTCCTCTACCCTGTCTTCTTGCCAATCATCATAGAATGTCGCAGTGAAATCTATGGCCTGCCTGATTGTCATCCAGCGATAGAGATTCTCTACCTCAGGTACAAAAGCAATCTGGGCTTTAGTGAGGCGGGAAGGAGCCTGCCCTAAAACGCTGATCTCTCCTCCATCAGGATTTACTAAGCCCACAACGCACTTAAGCAGGGTTGATTTTCCGCTACCATTTGGTCCTAAGAGCCCCCAAATCTCCCCTTGGGGTAGAGATAGATCGACACCCTTAAGGGCCTCAACCTTGGGGTATTTCTTCCGTAGTCCACTTACAACTAGCGCGTTTGACGCTTTACTCATTGACCATTCACCTCATCTCCGTCTTCCAAGTCAGCAAAACGGCTCTTCAAGACCTCCATTATGGCCTCTTGGGAGAGGCCTAGCGCCCGAACAGATCGGACAAACTCATCCACAAGATTGGTTAGCATTTCGCTCTTCGTCTCCTCTACAATTTGATCACTTTGACACACAAAGGTACCTTGGCCCCTCAGGGTTTCTACCAGACCTAAGATCTCCATTTCTCGGTACGCCCTTTGCACTGTATTCGCGTTCACTTTTATTTGGGCCGCCAAGTCCCGCTGAGATGGAACTTTGTCTCCTGGCTTGAGCAGGCCGGTGACAATTTGACGTTTAAACTCTTCAATAATCTGCAAGTATATAGGTGTTGAGGTAGTGAAATCAATGTTCAAATTCAGGTCACCCCTTTCCGTCGTAGTGCACTAGTTACCTAGTACACTAATATGATACTACCCTAGCTTCGTATTTGTCAACCAGTATTTTAAGATTTTTTCTGTGCACACTAAACCAGGAGGTAAAGCCCGTGTATAATCAGTCACACTTCCTTGGCAAGTTCGCCATCGTCACACTAACAGCGCTCCTTACCCTCACATTGTTCGACAGTAACTCCTGGTGGAGGATACTTCTTCTAGCCATACCACTTACTCTACTCAATCTGTTCTTTACCGGTCTGAGCTTGCGGGACGCTTGGCCACGACTCTTGAGCGCATCTTTGCAGGGGGTCCTAGCAGCGCTTTTTTCCTTACTGGTTGGCCTGACTGGGCTCCTACGGGTAACCTTGGGAACACTAGTGGGTTTGGCCCTTCTTCTAGCCTTGTTGGAGTACACTCTGGCGCGATTCTTTGTTCAACCATAGATAGGGCATAAAAAAGTGCCATAAACCACGGATGCCCCGTAGAGTATGACACAAATGAACTCCGCCCTTAGATGCCTGAACATGCCACCTTGACTGAAAAGAAACTAAGCCCCAGCTGAAAAGTAGTGGTATAATGTACCCATATAACGAGATAAGACAAGGCAAGGTGGGTGCATGTGGAAAAGACAACGAAATCCGAACTGATTTTAAAAGGCAACATATATAAGGTATTGATCACGCTGTCTACTCCTATTATTCTTAATAGTCTCATTCAGACCTTGTACAATCTAGTCGACGGAATTTGGGTAAGCAAGATTTCTTCTGTCCATTTTGCAGCCACAGCCTTTGTCTGGCCAGTCAACTTTTTGTTTATCTCCATTGGCTCTGGTTTATCCATCGCCGGAACGTCCCTACTGTCGCAGCTTGTGGGAAATGGCGACTACAAGCGCGCCAAAGTCTATACGGAGCAATTAATGGTACTGACAATCCTAAGCTCCTTTATCTTTACCGCTTTGGGATATGCCTTGAGTCCCTACATCATTCGCTTAATGGGGGGAACTGGAGATCTGGCCAGTTTAGGAAACACATATCTGCGTATTACCTTCCTAGACCTACCCTTCCTCTTCCTCTATTTCAACATTGGTTCCATCATGCATGCCCAAGGTGACACAATAACACCCATGATCCTCAGTGGCATCTCAGCGATTTTGAACGTGATCTTAGATCCGATCTTCATTTTTGCCTTTAACTGGGGTATCGCTGGTGCTGCCTGGGCGACGTTGGTTTCCAGAGCTCTTCTAGCGGGAGTAGGATTTTTCATGCTATTTAGCAAGCGTAATGCAATCGTTCCGAGCTTCAAGGGATTTCGCTTTGACAAGGGGATTGTCAGAGAGATTGTGTCTGTAGCTTTACCTTCTTCTATTGGGCAATCAGGGGCATCCCTAGGATTTATTGTACTGAACAGTTTTATCGCATCATACGGCACAGCCACCCTCGCCGCCTACGCGATGGTAAACCGCATCACTTCCCTTATTATGCAACCAGCAATGGGTATCGGGCAGGCCCTCACGACTGTGGTGGGTCAAAATGTCGGAGCACGCCAATCAGACCGAGTGAAGGAATCGTTTCTTAAGGCCCTCCGCCTCACTGTGCTCATCGGTGTCTTGGGAGCCGCAGTTCTCATTATTTTCGACGTACCCATCATCCACTTTTTTATGCAGTCCAGGGACGATCTTTCCGTCATCGAGCTTTCCCTTACCTACTTATTCTACGTATCCCTCTCCATGCCGTTGATGGGTATATTCAGTGTGTTCACGGGTTTGTACCAGGGTACAGGTAACACCAAATATTCCATGAGCATGGAAATCGGCAGGCTCTGGTTTGTCAGACTGCCGATGATCCTCTTTTTTAAACACTTCACCTCGTGGGGTTCCACGGGCATCTGGTTTTCGATGAGCTTCAGCAATCTCATTGTCTGCCTGTACGGATACTGGATCTTTGTTAAGAAGGGCTGGGAACGTAGCGTCCTGAATCTAGAGGAAAAAGGAACAGACGAGACCACGACCGCCGCGAGTTAATGGACTACCAGCCATAGACCCTTCCGCTGTCTGCCCTTCTACGAAAAGTTAGAGACACCCAGGAGTCCGAGTGGATTCCTGCGATTTTCCATCCCCCGTCCACAGGGCGAAATGTCATCTCAAGCTCAGAGTCGAGGGCAATTTTTTCTCTATAATCCCCGACATAGTGGCCCTTCTCACTTACACTGGCGACTACTATGTCGGGTTGCACATCCATGGCAACGATTTCGTGAGACAATTGATCGACTTGGACTACGTACTTCCTGAAGTCATGGCTCATACGAGAAACAAAGCCTTTCCAAGCTGATATTTGGTAGCCAGCACCCATATCAAAGGGGTAGACGATGAGATCTGCAATACGTTCGACATCGCGCAAACGCAGAGCCTCCGTGTACTCACTCAGAACTTCACGGATCTCCGCTTCAACTTCCATGCGAAAGGCTTCATCGACTACGACAGGTTTGGGTTCTCGCCTGCACACAACAATTGTGGTGATTGCGGTCACGACCAAGAACAAGCAGCCAAATGCAAGGAACCAACTGCGTTTCACTCCACTCCTCCTCTTCTCAAAACGAAGTAATCGAGCCAAGGTACCCGAGGAACACCAAGATCGTGATCAAAATCGCCGGTATCGTGAGTGGACTGTCTGCTATTTTTGCTATAAGTCTTTGATCGGCACGTTGCGACTTGCCGGTATCTGCAACTTTCCAGCTCTCCTCAACGTTCCGAAACGTCATATACATCGTTTTCTCTAGCTCGACTGGTTGACCAAAGTAACCTACGATGACTAGGTTCTGGACCAACTCTGCCACGGCCAGCCGCGGCTTGATATCAATGGATTTTACCACATACGAAAGGTCGTAAAGCTCGTCGATATCGTTTCTGAAGGCATGGGACATTCTCGAGATGAGTCCCCCCTTACTCGATATCTTCACGCCGCCCTATCAATAATGCCCTAACATCCCTGCTAACATAGCTTTTCTCTCACAAATCTTGTAAACTCCGAACCCTAGGAGCAAGTGAATGAGCCCCACAAAAAACATGGCGGCCACGTTCCATAGTCCCAACTGAACCAAGCTCTCACCGCCGACCATCACCCGTGTGATCAATGCGGAACCATAACTACAGGGTAGGAGGCGCATCCACAGCACACGTCCAGCTGGGACCGCGACCAGGGCAATAAGGAGAAACTGCACCATCTGCGTGTAGCTATCAATCCTCTTGAGAACCAGGGTTATACCACCTATGGCGAAACCAATTCCTACACTACCTAGTAAAGTGCCAACTACCAAGGGAAGAAGTGACAGAAAGTCTACATTTAATGTAACTCCCGTTGTGGCCAGCGCTGCAAGGAGTAGCACTACCACCAAGACTAGATTCGTGAAAAAACCCGCCACGACCTTGGCGCCCATAACCCAGCCAAGACCATGTGTTGACATATACAGTTGCTCCAAGGTTCCCTCTTGGGCTTCACTCCGCAAGGTATGGGACACATCTTGGTACGTTGCAAGCATGAAGAGCCAGAGAACATAGCCTACGACTAAGCCCTCAACTGTATCTCCTCCAACACCTGCCCAAGCTCTGACTCCTTGAAAACCACCTATGACAAGCAAGAAGATAACATAGAGGGTGATCATGCTACCTAGACTGTTGACCCAGTAGCGTCTGAAGACAATGAACTCCTTCTTAAGGAACGCCTGTAGCAAAAGAAGTTTCTTAAGCACCTTGGGAACCTCCCTTCACAATCTCCAGGAACACTCGTTCGAAGTTGTTTTGGTCTTGGTCAATGGATTCTATGATCGAATGATTGGATTCAAGAATGCCGATGACCTCGTAGAGGATTTGAGAATCCTCTAGACGCACACTGATAGAGGTGCGATCAGGGGATTCTTCTTCCATAACTACCCCTTCCATGGCCAGGAGCGACCCCTTTTGACTGGGTGTCAACTGACCTTGAATCTTGATCGAATAAACCCTGACGCGAAAGAGATCCAAGAGATTATGTACACTGTCATCAGCCACAATTCTACCTTCATTCACAATAATCACTCGTTGGCAGGTGTCTTGCACTACATTCATATCGTGGGTGGTGAGAATGATGGTCCGTCCCTGTTCCTTCACTATCTCGATCAATAACTGGCGAATTTCATATGAGGCTTGTACATCAAGGCCCAAGGTTGGTTCGTCTAGTAAGACCACCTTGCTTTGGGAGATCAAGGCCACGGCAATAGCCAGTTTTTGTTGCATCCCTCTAGACAGTTTCCGCGCTTCCACATCCCTTTTCTCTCCAAGATTAAAACGCTCAAGATAGTGATCAATGTCTGCCCGCAGGCGCGCAGGGCTTTGGCCCCTCAAGGCTGCAAAAAACTCCAAGTTCTCCCGGGGGGTCAGTCTCCAATAGATATTGCGGTTACCCTCCAAGACTGCACTGACCTCTGCTAGAGCCGGAATCCTGCGATGTACTAGATCGATGCCATTAATGAAGATCTGTCCGGAGTTCGGCTTAATCAGGCCGCAAAGCATTTTCACCGTGGTGGTTTTTCCTGCGCCGTTTGGTCCCAAGAAACCTAATAGTTCTCCCTCTTGGACAGAAAAACTGATGCCGTCAACTGCTTTGACTGCGGGATGACCTTTCCGACTAGGGTAGGTCTTTTCTAGTGACTCAACACGGATCATAGACTCCCTCCTCTTCCCCGTTATCCCTTCATGATCTTTACATGTGCCTTGCGATGCCGAGGTCCATCAAATTCACAGAAGTAGACTCCTTGCCATGTTCCTAGAAGCAACTGGCCGTTAACAATGGGTATGGTACAAGACGAACCCATAAACGAAGCCTTGATGTGGGCGTGGGAGTTCCCCTCATAGTGATGATAATCCCCTCCCACTGGAAACACCTGGTTCAGGCTGTGAATCATATCCCTGACCACGTCTGGATCACTGTTTTCATTAATCGTCACGCCTGCAGTCGTATGGGGTACATAGACCAAAACCAGCCCATCGCTCACCTGTCTTTCTTCCACAAGCCTTTGAACATCCCGCGTAAGGTCAATGAACTGTTGGTCTTGGGTCGTCCTAACGTCTAGAATCATCGATCATCCTCACCTTTCCCGCACTTAGGAACTCGTATTTTCTTGAACATACAGAAGCTTAATCTTGGGCGAAGCAGCCATGCGCAAGCCTAATGCAGCTGTAATGAGGCCACCTACCACAAAGAGACTCGATGCTGAAAAACTATCGACTAATACTCCAGACAAGGCCATTGAAAGTGGCACAAGCATCTGCCCAATGCTATCAATGAGGCCATATACTCGCCCTCGATAGCCATCTGGTATGGTCTCTTGCAGCATGACTTGAAATGGTACGTTTACCAAGGTATTCATGACACCAATTAAAAGTAATGAGCCAGATAGGGTACTAATTGTACTTGTAATACCAAAGCTACCGTAAACGGATGGAATGGCGAAGAAGCCTAACAATCCCACGACAAGTCCCTGCATGGTGATGCCGGAGGTGAGGAGCGACTCCTTGCGAAACTTCTTGGTTAGGTATCCCACCGAGAGGGTCCCAAACAAGAAACCCACAGGAAGCATGGCTTGAACGACCCCGTATTGTTGAGCTTCTAGCCGAAGGACTTCCTTGCCAAAATATGGGAGAACTACATTCAATAAAGGAGCTCCCAGAAAGTTCAGTGCGGTAGCATAGAAGATAAGGGAACGCAAACCAACACTTTCCCAAATATAGATGAATCCTTCCTTGAAACTTGTAAAGAACTGACCTGCGGGAGACGATTCTTGGCTAGGTACCTCGTCTCGCATCACAGCTGGAAAGCGGATAAAGGTTTCTGATAGAGCCGATAGCAAAAAGGCGACCCCATTGATGAAGAAAGCCCCGAAATAGCCTGTCGTACCTAGCAAGAAGGCGCCTAGCACGGGGCCGAGAATCATCGTAGCAGCTCTAGATAGATTATTTAAGGAGTTGGCTTTGACTAATTCATCCTTCTTCACAAGGCCCGGTATGGTCGCCGAAATGGCTGGTCCGAATAAGACTCCGCACAGGGAGGACAAGATGGTTGCCACATAGAGAATAGACATGGTCAGATGACCGGATTGGTAGATAAAGGCTAGACCTACGATAATTAGTCCTCGAATCACATCCATGGATACCACAATGGTCTTGCGATCCCACAAATCTGCCAACACACCTGTGAAAGGTGCCAAAAGAACCATTGGAATCGATGAAGCAAAGAGCATAGTCCCTAGGGCTGTGCCTGATCCTGTCAGGTCCAGGACCAACCATGTCAATGCCAGGTAATGAACCCCGTCGCCAACTTGTGATACTAGACGACCCCAAAAGAGAAGACCAAAATCACGATTAATGAAGAGACGCTGTCCAAGAGTTTGTCGGTTTTTTTCCATACCCATCCCTCGTCTTTCCTTGATGCGTCCATTCTACCTTGTACTGGCAAAGATTCCAACTACCCCTAGTCGGTTCCGTTCTCCGTCTCTAGGCTGAACTTAGCGTAGGAAGAGACTGAAAATACGTGCTTGCAGAGAGCTGTTTTCTGCTTGATAGCGCTCAAGTTGATCGAACAAGTAGGGAACAAATTCGGCAAAGGTGGGATACTCTTCGCGATTGGCCTGATAGTACTCTAACTGGGCTAACACAAATTGAGTGAGGTAAAAACCACATCGTTCGTGGTTTTCGAGAATCGATATGTCCACCCCTGCTGCAAAGAGATCTCGGGCCGCGAGAACTTCCATAGCCCGAATCACCTGTTCGTTGAGGAAATTCGCAGTAGAACTATAAGCCTGGCTAGCCATGATTTCCCTGACGGGCCAGAGTAAGGGGCGAAGCTGCTTGGTCCCCTTTGGATATGCTTCTAGACTTGGGTTTACAAAGGCATGGCCGAGCTCGTGCACAGTTAGGTTCTCCAAGCTTACTCCCGTAGGGAACTCTGGCCGCCCTTCACTAGTACCAAACTCACGGATAATCTGAAAGGCAATCCGATTGCCAGTAGCATCGATGGCGGTTGCCCCATAACCACCCCCCGGGAACATACTGGGAGTGACGATGAGGTGGAATTCTACGGGCGTCCAGCCAAAGAAGTCCTGGAGCCAACGTTCCACCAACCCCAAACGAAAGTCAACACGATACGGTGCCAGGGTTTCCTCTAGGTATGGCTCCCAATCGGCATAAAAAGATAAGAAATCCGCTTCTGCTGCTAGCTCTGCCAGGGCAATGCGAAACTCCTCCAGAGCATCACGTCCCTTGGCCCGGAGCACAAGATAACTGCTGTATTCGTAAACTAGGTCTAACTCGGGCAGGGGGCTCAGATGGCAAATAAAGGCAGGTGGAGCATCATAGGCAAAACCCTGTTTTGTCAGCTTCTCAGCCAAAGAAACGGCCCGATGGTCTTTATACGGGGCAAAGAATGCCTGCAAAGCTCGAAAATACTCGTTACCCGCTCCTTCAGGACCGCGGTCCTCAATCCAACTTGTCTGGGATAACACTCCTGCTAGGAGCTCCATTTCTGGACAGATCTCCAAAGAGTTCCCTTCAACTGCACTGGTACCTATCAGAACCACTAGGAACACAAGGAGCATAACCTTACGTGCCATTTCACTTCCATCTCCCTCTACTATCAAAAAATATTTCTGAAAAATTGCCGAAAACAGGCTTCCTTGGTTAGGTATTCCGCCATTCCCAGGCTAAGGCTTGGAGGATATCCTGAACCAGGGTACAGAACGGGCGAAAAATCATTAAGTCCATGGCCTAGTGTTTACGAAATGCGAACGACTATTAATAGTGTTGACTCTAATTGACTCCAATGTTATACTTTAGGTGAAATCTCCGAAGACCTCATAGGGAGTGGGGGAACCAGTCTTTTGGGGTGAATCTTGC
>Ga0265293_10011142_pt1 | contig 12321 bp, 11 predicted proteins | sample Munlanlewell138R_FD_192505 | JGI IMG/M metagenome (GOLD analysis project Ga0265293, IMG submission 192505) | Leachate microbial communities from a municipal landfill in Southern Ontario, Canada - Leachate well 138R | ecosystem: Engineered > Solid waste > Landfill > Unclassified | place: Canada... | reverse complement strand
AAAAGCTTCCTTTGTTGTAGGACCCCTTTCGGCAATCTGATCAGGGGTTTCTCCAATTTGTTGAAGCAAGAAACACTCCTCTAAACAACATTCGCATCCTATGCATTGATTCAAAATATTTTCTCGGGCTACTTGGAATGCTGACTGAGTTTCTTTTTTAAGGAAATCCATTATTTCGTCCCCCTTTATGGAATCCAAGCCCTACCCTATCTCATCTCTATGAGGGGGGAAAGCAAAAGTTTCTAAACCTATTTCTTTAAATTTTTCCATTGTTCTTCTGGGCACAGTAACTGATGGATCATTTTTTTGTGCTGCTTCTAAAGCCCTTAATAAAGGCAAAATACTTGCTAAGTCTACAGGTATGTCCACATCAGGCATCATTTCAACCGTACCAAAGGGTATATTTTCTTCTACTACTTTATTAACGAGCATATCTAAGGCTGTGATTCCGTCCATATTGTAAAACACTTTATGAAAATCAAATGGCGTGGAAGTTGTGAGCCCCACAAGAGAAAACCCACCTTCTTGGCAAGCTCCTTGGACTAAAGCAGCCCCAGTTGCAGATAACTTGCTCAAACGATCAAGCTTGGATATTGCTTCTTCAATTGTTTTTCTTTGCAAACTGGGCAAATCTCCGCCTAAAATGGTGACAGCATCCGCCAAGCGATCCTCAGCACCATTTTTTAAAATATAATCTGTGGCATATTGCATGCAATCGTCAAAACTGCCGCCGGCATCCGGGAATACACCAACAATTTTTTCTGAACCTTTAACCCCTTGCAATAAGCCATCTAGATCTGCCCTATTGCCATCTTTGTTGTAACAGACCCAAACATCTACACCTTCTACTGTTAAACAGGTATCTATTACATCTAAAACACAACTTTCATAAAAACCATTGGCCTCCTCAGGAGTCAGGATTCCCCCGCGATCCTCCGTTAAACGGGTTTTAACTTCTCCTGCCTTCGGCACTTTTGTAAAAACCAATAAAGCATGTTTCATCTCCATAACCCCCTCCTTTAACACTAATTACAAATAGTTTAAGTACATACCTGTTAAACAGCTAGCTACCTAGTATAATGCTTCTAAATTCCGTTCAATCATTTAAGACGCGATACCTTTGGAATCTGGGGTAGCGACATTTTATATGCCTATTTATTATTTCCTTGCATAAATATTTAGCCTTATTCAGTCAACATTTTTCAGGCAATCCATCCCTCTCTTTTTTGTAAACCATGGGAATTGGGTTACAACCTTCCCTCCATGGACAGTACTCACATTGACTTTGATATGCCTCGGGCACTACGGTAAAATCAGCTGGCAAAAAACCATATTTGGAATAAAAACCGGAAGCCCCCCCCCTTGCTATAGTTGTAATAGAAAATGACACCTTGCTGGTTGACCCCGGAAATAGATTACTACAATATTTCCGGGGGTTTTCGATAATCCTCTCTAGGAAGAAACCACCTAGGCCACAGCTACGATCTCCTTCCCTAACACATAGTACAACTAAGTAAAAACACCCCGGTTGAAATTCAATAATTTTCAACCCTGCTAATATGCGTCCGTTTTCTTTTATTACTACATGCCCTTGAATCTCACCAGACAGATCCATGCCATAGTATTGAAAAATCTCCCGCAGTTCCTTTTTATCCTTTTGAACAGCAAACATTATTTTGGAATCCATATTTACCTCCATAAAATTTCGGTCAAAAAAATTTTATAAACAACTAGCCTAAACAAGGTCGTGTTGTTAATACCCCCGTAGAATAATATTCGTTAATAAACAACTAATAATCAAATCACATTTAATACTAAATCCAATATCACCAAAGGCTTCACAGTAACTCAACAATCTAAAAGTAAAGATATATTGACCATAATAATCTTCATGGTCCCAGTTCTTCCACCTACGCAAGTGTGGCAAAGGTAAACAGTATTGAACTAAAAACCAAAAATAGACGGTATGAACAATGAAATAGCCGGAAAAACAATTATAATAATGGCTGCAACTATATAAATCAAGAGAAACTTCCAAATTTCCTTAACTACCTTGTCAATATCTAATTTAGCTATACCACAGGAAACGAATAAATCTAGACCAAAGGGGGGAGATATAGTGCCAATTAACATCAAAACAACAAAAACGATCCCAAAATGAATAGGGCTAATACTTAAAGCCTTGACGGCAGGAGCAAGTATCGGGGTTAGAACAATTAATGCGGGCAGAACCGACATAAACATCCCCAAAAGCAACATAAAAACAGAGAACAGGGCATAGAAAATAATAGGGCTACTTGAAATATCCGTAATCCCATTAGCAATCATTGTTGGGATATTGTTTCTAGTCAAAATAGTGGCGAAAGCTGCAGCAAAAGTTATAATTAACATAATTTTAGCGGAGGTCATCGCAGTATCCAAAAAGATTTTTGGAATTTGCTTAATTTTTAATTCCCGATATATAAACATACCAACTAATAAGCCATATACTGAAGCTATAGTAGCGGCTTCAGTAGGTGTAAAATACCCGGAGTAAATACCACCAAGAATTATTAAAGGCATAATTAAAGCCCAAAAGGCAGAAATACCACTTTTAAAAACATCCTTAAATGTACATTTGGCAGTTCGTTTCATGCCTTTTTGCCGAGCATAGATAATGGTGTAAATAATTAAACATAAGGCAATAAGCAAACCGGGCAGTATAGCAGCAGCAAATAAAGCCGCAATGGATGTCCCGGACAACACGCCATATAAAATAAGGGGGATGCTGGGAGGAATAATAGCCCCAAGAGTACCACTTGTTGCCACTAAAGAGGCTCCCCAATGTTTGGAATAACCTTTTTCGGCCATGGCCGGTATCATAATTGTTCCTATAGCAGCAACTGTAGCCGGAGCTGAGCCGGAAATAGCCCCAAAAAACACACAGCTTATTGTTGCAACTACCCCCAAACCGCCTGGGATATGTCCCACTATTTTCTCAAAAAAACTAATTAACCGTTTACTAATACCCGAATACTCCATAAAATTTCCCGCAAGGATAAAAAAGGGTATGGCTAATAGAGCGAATGAATCATTTGCGGCAAATATAATCTGGGGGATTACTATTAAATCTTGGGGTTGAGTAAAATAAATGGTTAATAACGCCGCACCTGATAAAGAGAAAATTACAGGTACCCTAGAAAACAATAAAACAAAAAAGGTAATTATTAGAATCGCTATCATGGGCGTTTATTCACCTTTCTTTTGAGAAGTCAATAGGCATCTCATTTCCCTGCCAAAACTCAAAAAACTATGAAAAACCATTAATAAAAAGCCAATTGGGAGTGCTCCGACAATTAGCCACATCGGTGCCTCCATACTTGCTGATATTGTGCCGAAGGTTTTAATTTTAAAAACCAGTTTTAAAGAAAGAAAGAAGAGACATAAGCAAACTGGAAAAGAAACTAATTCGCACCATAGATTAACGTACAATTGTTTTTTCGCCGGAATAAAACGCGTAAGAAAATTTACCCCAATATGTGTGCCTTTCCTCAAGGCAACTGCTCCACCTAACATCGTTATCCAAACAAAAGAATACCGTAATATTTCCTCAAACCAAGAGGAAAACGGCAAAGGGGTGTGCCTGCCAATAACCTGTAAAAATGCAACTATAGTCATTAACCCTAAAAAAAATATTGCAACAAATTCCTCAAACCTGCTTAGTTGTGTATACATCCATTTAAACAATAATTGCACCCCCAGGAGAGATAAAATAACAGCTGGTATATTTCATAATTATTTTTGATCAGTACTTTCCCGATTGATCTCCCGTGCCTTTGCCATAAACTTGTTCATTAAATCTTGGCCAACAATTTTTCTATATTCATCACGCAATGCTTCTGTATCAGTCAGTTCTTTAAATTTAGCAATTTCCTCCGGAGAGGAAACGTGAACATCCATTTTATTTTTTCGTAATTCACCAATGACCACTTTATCTTGTTCTTCCAACAATTGAGAAGTATACAAGGCCATTTCTTTCGAGGCTTCTAAAAGAACTTGTTTTATATCATCTGAAAGGTTATTATAGACATCAATATTTATTCCTAAAATTTGAGGGGTGTAAGAATAGTTGCAAACCGTACAAAACCTTTGAACCTCATAAAATCTTTCATTGTAGATTATTGACAAAACATTTTCTTGCCCGTCAACTAGACCCTGTTGCAATGCGAGATATAATTCCCCAAGAGAAACAGATACCGCATTAGCGCCCAAGGCTTTAATATTCGCCAAAATTTGAGGGGCCTGTGGAACCCTAATTTTTACTCCTTTAAAATCATCGGGGGTAACAATGGGATGTTTATTATTAGTAATCTGTCTATAACCATTTTCCCAGTAACCAAGACCCTTAATTCCCTTCAAATCATTTAACATGTTCAAGGCAATATCACTAACTAACATTTTATTTGCTGCTTCTCTCGTTTCGAATTGGAATGGAAAGGTAAAAGCTGCAAAAATATTATCGCCCAAACTAGATGGGAACAAAGCCATTTCCAATGTGCCAACTTGTACTTGTTCGACCATAGTTCTTTCATTGTTTTCTGAAAGCGAGGCATTAGGATAAATGTCAATTACAACCTGTCCACTCGTATCGATTTTGACTTTTTCTGCAAACTTTTCCAGCCCTTTGTGCCAAGGGTGATCCGGGGATACTATGTGGCTTAGTCTCAAGGTAATACGTTCATTTTGATCATAATTTGCGTTGGTTTTTTTAGAATTGCCACACCCTGAGCAAATTAAAATAGGCAATATCAAAACCAATGTAATTACAAAAATGTTTTTTTTCATTTTTTCTCCCCCTCGTATACTATTGCAATCAGACCATAAATTACCCAAGTTTTAAAGGGTAAACCTCTCTAATTAAGTAAGCAGAAAATAATAAAATAAGACTTAATAATAAAAAATCGGGGCAGGAGAATCTGCCCCGAAACCACTAGAAACAAACATTTTTTGCATTGCTTCTTCGTAGGCAGAACCTAGTGTTTTTATTTTGATACCCTACAAATAAACATGCTAATCAAAATCCCATAGCAAGCCTTTATTTATATCTAAAGCAGAAAACTATCAAGTAAACGCATTTTACCCATTTTTTAAACTAGCCTTCTTCCATTGCTAATTTCTCTAATGCCTTTATTGGTCTGATCTTAACAAAAATGAAGGCTATGAATGCTATTGCTAATAAAGCAAGCTGAAACCAACATGCGTTCTGGAAACCTCCAATGGAATAATTTTCATCAATAAACACTGCCCATAAATTTGTTGCTACCCCTGCTCCAAAGAAAAAACAAATCAAATTTGAAAGGCCAAGAAATGTGGCATAAAACTTTGGTGTCGTTAAATGTCTAGCAGTTCCCTGGGTTGCAGCAATGCCGTAAGTCGAACCTAACCCAATAATTGCATAAACAACAAGGAGGCTGGCCAAATTCATCTTGGGTAAGAACAATGCCAAGCAAAGGACTCCTGACCCCATCAAGATATAAGAAATAGCCCAAGCATTTTTCAAGCCAAACCATTTTGTTGATACCATTAAACATGCCGAACCGACAATCATAGCAATACTACTAACCGTAATTACGTATGAAGCTGATACAACAGGAATTCCGAGACCCTGCTTCATTATAGTTGGACCCCAGTTTTGTATGACCGTATTAATCGTAGAGTTAATACCCAATGTCGCTATAATTAATAGCCACGCCTGAGGTTGGTACATCACCCTTATGATTCCTTTCATAAGGTTTCCCTCCGTAATCTTATCCGGAGCACCCTTCCCTTTTAATTCGGCCAAAGTTAGTACATTATGATCAGAAGGCTTGTCTTTAATAAAAACATACAACGAAATTGCAATTAGCAATGCTACACAAGCCATAATCAACATCGTATTTTTCCGGCCTATGCCCACCAACATCAAAGCAAGCGGAGTTGCAGCCATTACTGCACCAAATTTGCCAAAGGAATGTAAATAGCCAATTACACCCGGAACATCCTTTTTATGCTCCCATGCACTAATACATTTACAGGTTCCGTTAAATATTGCTGCACCACCAACTGCGGTGAGCGCTCTTCCAAGCACAATTAATCCGTAATGGGTACTAAATGCAAAAATTAATGAACCAATGGTAACCAGTACATAACATGTTCCCATCACTTTTTTTGGCCCAACGATATCCAGCAGCATTCCCAATGGAAGGTTAGCAATTGCATAACTATAGGTAAATATAGCCGCAAAAAGGGCTGCTTGTCCGGGGGACCAAGCAAGTTCTTCAATGAATCCTGGTAAAATCATACCCCCTGCACTTTTAAACCAATTATACAATGCATAAGCAAGAAACCCTGATGCATACATTGAATATACCATGACCTTAACGCGTTTTCCCATTGATTGCTTATCAATATCTGTTAATTCATCCAGTTTTATTTGTACCATAATTTATTTTACCCCCTTATATTTTATATTTAAAAACAAAAACTATTTTATTTATTACTACCGCACAAATCGATAACTTAAGAAAAATAGTAAAAAAGTAGTTTTAACAATCTAAATATAATAAACATAAGGCCCGACTTTTCCAACCTTTACTAGAAGCCATAGTATATTTAATAAATTTCTTTAAGTATCAACATTTTTTAAAATCCAGGCCTTACGTTTCTTTTGGACCTACCCATAAACCAGCCAGGGTTTAAGCCTTTATTATCTAGGACCGCAAATTATACATCTATCTGGAATATAAAACTGTTTTGGGTTTTGATGCAGATTTCTTTGCCAGTTCTTCTATAGGCCCAAACTCTATTGCCATAGACTGGCAATGATGAACACAGATCGGCAGTTTACCTTGCGCCCGTCGTTCCGCACACAAATCACAAATATCCGTGGGAATTGGAATATAATCAAACTGCCAGCGATTGTTTTCGATCTCCCAGGGTCCAACCTGTTTAACCTGGATTCCCCATTTTCCTGTAGGTAGGTTTTTTTCTACCTTACAAGCAGTTTCACAACTATGGCAGCCGGTGCAATATTCGTAATCAATTAACAAACCATAACGCGACATAATATCCCTCCTATATAAATAACATCATTTTTCAAAGGCGCTGTTTTCATTAAGCATATGGATCCTTTTCAGGCTTATCTACCAAATATCTTCTTGCCTCGAAAGACCTTTTAACCTCCTCCGATGTCAATTCGTATTTTTCGTTCTCCGGCGTAACCTTATAAACCTTACAAATCTGAGTTTTATAAGGTGCGGCGTTCCCTGTTGGCCCAATATCACATGCCGTAGTTAGATTGTTAATATTAGATTCAAAAGCCCCATAGTAGCCTCCTTCTTTGCTACCATCTCTTTCCGGGAACCACCAACCATGTTCAGCGCTAACAACACCTTTTTTCATCCCTTCGTTAATATAAAGCTTCTGCTTGCATTTACCATGAACATTTTGAATCCATATCCAATCACCATCTTCCAAGCCTAAGTCGGCAGCATCTTCAGGATTCATTTCTACCATTGGGTCTGGTCTAAATTCTCGCATAAGAGGCAACTGACGATGTTCGGTGTGAAAGAACTCCCAAGTACGACGACCCGTGGTGAGTATAAAAGGGTATTCTTCCATTAGCTCGGGTGTAGAAACAGGGCCTTCGGTGGGTTCTCTATAATAGGGGAGGGGATCCAAGCCAACTGCATCAAACACACTTATATAAAGTTCGCAAAGCCCGGTTGCCGTATTGAAACCAGCTTCTCCATCCGCTCTAGCTAGGCCCTTTTCGTATTTTTTATATTCAAAACCTTCATAAGCATATACTTTTTTCTCTAACTCATTAAAAGTAGTTTTATATAGGTGATCCGGACGGGCTTCCATAATAGCATCCATGATTTCCCTTGGATCATTCCACGGGAAACGTTCAGGGTGAAAATGCTTCCCTAAGAGAAGCAGTATCTCTTCGTCGCTTTTACATTCTCCGGGAGGCGTTACAACTTTACTAATTGTACGCAAAGGTGCCCACCATGATCGCATGCTATCCCGCTCACAACTCATAGACAAAGGTAGAAAAATATCGGCCAAGGCAGAAACAGTCGGGGTAATCCAGTAATCGGCGCAAACAACAAATTCTAAATTATTCAATGCCTCAAAAGCACGCGGTGCTTCTGCACAATTACCAGCAAAAGAATTAGAATTGGTAGTGTATAGCATTCTAATCTTATATGGATCCTCCAAAGGGTTGTATTTTTCATCACCCATCAATAACATTTCCCAATCCCAGCTTGGTCGGCCACCAATTTCCTCTATTAACGGGTATCTTTTCGCACCGGGCTTACCAACCTTGGGCTGAGGGGAACGTTCCGCAAAAAATGCTGCACATTCCGCCTGCCAACGGGCCGCGGACATTAGAATATTTCCGCCCGGAACATCAAGATTACCGGTAATTGCCCATAAGCACATAATTGCATGAGCAGCTGCAACACCATGTTTGATCATATCCAATGCCACACCCCAATGTATGGAAGCGGGTTTGGCCTTAGCAAAAGCCCGAGCGGATTCAATAATTATGTCCTTAGAGATTTCACAAACTTTTGCTGCAAATTCTGGAGTATATTCTTGCACACGTTCCGCAAGTTGTTCAAAACCATATGTCCAGTTTTCCACAAAATCATGATCGTAGAGATCCTCGTTGATAATAACATTTAGCATGGCCAAAGCCAAAGCACCATCGGTGCCAGGGCGTATTTGTAGAAAATAATCGGACTTTGCAGCAATCCAAGTCATACTTGGGTCAACAGTAATAAATTTTGTGCCTTGTTTCATTAAATCAATAATCCAATGACCATAGAATCCATCGGAATTAGATATTACAGTATTTACCCCCCATTGAATCATAACTTCAGGAGCTTTCCATTCGGGGTGATTAAAACTTTCTTCATACATCTGGGCGCAATCAGCAACCATCGCATCACCGGCCACTAAATTCATGATTGTAATTCTCGGCAAGTAACATGCATTACCACTTATAAAACTTGTTGCATGGGGAGTTTCAAATACACTACGGGCAATTGATGGTAATTGCCAAAAAGCATTCCGACCCGTTCCACCATAACAACCGATACTATGCGAGCCATAAGTTTCCGTATAATGTTTAACTTTTTTTTCTATCGTATTAAGAGCCTCATCCCAAGTAATCCGTTCCCATTTATTTGATCCACGTCCCCCAACACGTTTTAACGGATAAATTTGCCGGTCCTTATGTTCGATGGCTTCTTTTATACCAAGGCATCTCATACATAAACGGCCTTTGTTGTAAGGATTATTTGGATCACCTTCCATTTTGACGAATTTTCCATCTTTATCGGTAAAAATGAGAACTCCGCAACCATCATGACAGCCCGGACCACTCCACTGCGTGGTGCGGGTTACCGTGTAGTCCCCTTCTTTCCATTGCCATTCCTTTCTGTACACAGACGGGTCAAAAACTCTAGTTGTACTCATGTTATTATCCTCCTCTAATTAGAATCTTATTGTCCGACCATCCTTATTTTTTTTCAGATTCAACTACCACTTTATCTTCCTCCTTAAATACGTACTTACACTTGATACATGATTTGGCCACCAAAGGATTCCTGCTATTACACTTTGGGCAAAAAAACATTTTTCCCCCGTGTCCTGGTGAAACACACATCTTCATCCCTCCTTTTTTAAGAATTTTGAAAAATAGTCATTATAATTCAAATGACATTTATAGCCGCCCAAACTCGCCATAATGATTAAATAAAAGGTAACATTTTGATAAAATCAATCAAATTGACTATTCATTTTGAGAGACCTGTCAATTTATGAATGTGTTTGGCAAGTATAATTTCCCACACTTCGGAAATTAATTTTTCCCACACCCCCGGATAAAAACTATTGCATTTTAGAATGCTTTATTCGATAGCTTTGGCCGTTGTGCATAATAAGATGACCATGATGCACAATGCGGTCTAAAATAGCCGTTGTAAGCTTTTCATCATAAAATATGGTATTCCATTCATCAAAGGGCAGGTTGGTCGTGATGACGATGCTTTTCTTCTCATAACAGCTGGATACTGCCTCAAATAGAAGCTGTGTTCCAGTGCGCTCAAAGGGAATGTAGCCCCATTCATCAAGAATTAGCACATCTGCTTTTTCAAGCTGCCTCCAAAACGATGTTGGCCGTTTCTTTTCCTTATCCGCCTTAAGCTCATTAATTAGTCTGCTGGTTTTGCGGAAAACAACATTCAGGCCAAGATTGATGGCGTTCATGCCAAGGGCGATGGCCAGGTGGGTTTTACCGGTTCCCGGCCTGCCATACATAATTAAATTCTCCTTTGCCTTAAATGGCAGACAAGCCGAAAGGGATTCGATATTAAGGGCTACCGGCAAAACAGTTTCGTGAAAGTCAAAGTCTTTGAAGAACTTAATAACATCGAACCCAGCCGCTCTCGTTCGCCTATTTATTCCCGCCACCCGCCGCCTCTCCGCAAGCCTAAACAGCAATTTGTACAGAAATTCCTCATGGCTATCCGCCACTATGCTGTCATATTCAGCCAGTACCGGGCCAAGCCTCAAATCCTTGCAAAGGCTTTCAATTTCACCCCTATACATGACTTGCCACCTCCATGAGCTTACCATAATCGCTAAATGAAATTACGTAATCTTCTGTTTTGGGCAGTTCGTCTGGAACCTTGTTTTTAGGGGTTTTACCCGGCATATTCATTGTGAAATGAAAGGCGGATATCAGCGTATCAGCATCCTTAGCGCCAAGGCTTATGGCCTTCTCCATCCCTGATAGTGACTTATGAATCCCCCATACTTCACTGGAGCTTGCAAGTTCTGTAAGTATGGCCTTCTTACCCGGCAAATCCTGCTCGTTTAAAAACCTTCTTGTGTTTTTATCCAAATTTTCATAAAAGCCAGTGTACTTAAGGGCGTTAGGCCTCTTTGCCAGAACCCTTAAATACGGTGCCCAAATCATGGACTCCTGACCTTTACCATAGAGCCTTGAATGACAAGCTATTTCCATGTGTTTTTCATCGTAGACGGTAACACTATGGGCCTTTATCTTCAGCAGTACCCTGCTACCTGGCAAATCACCGGAGGTTGAATACTTATTCTTATCAAGGGTTGCCATTCCCTGTATATTTGTTTTCGCCCATATATATTTGCAGCAGTCGAAGTCTTCCATCGGTAGGGGAAGAAAGGCTTCTTTATCTTCTTCAAACAGGGTCGTTACTTTTTCGTTAAGCTTGTAATGATTACGATCCATATCTTCAAGGCATTTTTCAAGGAGGACTTTGTTGTATTCCTCTAAATTATCAAATTCCGGGACGGGGACGAAATAGTTCCGACGACTGCATCCAACATAGTTTTCCACTGAGCCTTTTTCTCTGCCGCTTGCCGGATTACAAAAGTTACTTTCAAAGCCGTAATGGCATTGTAAACGCCGAAAACCTTCTGTAACCTCCCTTTCTCCATAAGCTTTAATTGCCTTTACGGCTGTGGACATATTGTCAAATCTAATAACTCTTGGGCTGCCTCCTATAGCTTTAAAAATGTCCGTTAGACCTTGCATAAGACATTCCAGATTTTCTCCCTTGAATAGCTGGACAAACTTGCCATCCGAATGAGGAAAGGTAATACAAAGGTGATGCCCCTCATAGGTAATGCCTTTTTCGATAAATACTGTAGCGCCAAAGTCTACCTGGGCCTCGCCCGTCGGGTGAAGAAGTGGTAAAGCTACTTCCTTGGCCTGTCCTATTTCTTTCCTTAAATTAGCTACTAATGTACGAATTGTGCGCTCGCTGACATCTATTGCTTTGTTCTCTGTACCTAATTCCTCGATCAGCCTTTTATACACCTTATGGGCTGTGTGTCTTTGTTTTCTTGGGGCTGTTTCGTCACCAATCAACCATTTTTTAACTGTTTCCCTGTATTTGTCTGTCTTTGATTTACGCCCCCTTTTCATTGGTTTTTCAGGAGAAAAGTTTTCTTTGTCAGAATATTTCTTGATGGTTTTGACATCATGGCCTGTTTCACGGGCAATTACTCTTAAGCTTTTTCCATTTACTTTGTGCTCATATCTGATATGATATATATGCTCCATTGTTAGCAACTCCTTCTAGTCCCCTTTCTGTTTTGTCACAAAAAGGGTATCTGATTTTAGGGGATGTTTCAATGGAGTTTTTATTTCCACTGTGGGAATTCTTAGCTTCCGCTCTGTGGTAATTTTATTTTACCAAACATAATTTATGAAGAACCCCCTAATGTAAATACGGGTCCAAAATT
>Ga0265293_10011141_pt1 | contig 12321 bp, 12 predicted proteins | sample Munlanlewell138R_FD_192505 | JGI IMG/M metagenome (GOLD analysis project Ga0265293, IMG submission 192505) | Leachate microbial communities from a municipal landfill in Southern Ontario, Canada - Leachate well 138R | ecosystem: Engineered > Solid waste > Landfill > Unclassified | place: Canada... | reverse complement strand
TGTCCCGGCAACATGATAATGTCATAGTGCCAGCAAAATAGAAATGTCATAGTTAACAAGATTTGTGTCATAATTGTCTAACATTAATAATAATTAATTTAGACAATTATGAATAACAAACAACTAATAACTATGACCTCAAAAGAAGCTATACGCTATGATATTATTAAAGAATTAATTAGCGGAAAGATTAATGGAACCGATGCCTCAAAAAAGATAGGTTTGTCAGTTCGACAAATTAAAAGAATTAAAGCTAAAGTAATAAAATTAAAAGTTAAAGGAGTAATCCATGGTAATCGAGGAAAGAATGGTAATAGAAAGATAAATAAAATAACAGTTGAAAAAGCTAAGAAGATACTACATGATAAATATTATGATTTTAATCCGCTCTTAGCCCAAGAACATTTATTGAATGATAATAATATTAAAGTAAGCAGAGAAACTGTTAGACAATGGATGATAAATGAAAATCTTTGGCGACCTAAAAGAAAAGGAGCTATCAAAAAACATGTTTGGCGAGAGAGAAAAGATAATTATGGAGAAATGCAACAATTTGACGGTAGTTATCATAATTGGTTTGAAGGAAGAAATGTTAAAGAATTAGATAAAGAGCAATGTCTACTATTATCAGTCGATGATGCTAAAGGAACAATTACTCAGGCTGAATTTGCCAAAAATGAGGGAGTAGAAGCGGTATTTAGATTTTGGGATGGATATTTTAAGGAAAAAGGTTTACCAATATCAATATATTTAGATAAGTTCTCTACCTACAAGGTAAACCACAAGAACGCTGTCGATAATGAAAAATTAATGACCCAATTTGAACGAGCTATGAATCAACTAAATGTTAGAGTAATTCATGCCAATAGCCCTCAGGCTAAGGGTAGAGTTGAGAAGATGAATGGAACACTGCAAAGAAGATTGGTTAAAGAAATGAGATTAGCAAATATTAATACTATTACCGGAGCTAATAACTATTTAAGAGAAATATTTATTCCTAAATTTAATAATCAATTTGGAGTTGTGGCTAAAAAGAAAACCAATTTACATAGAAAATTAGATGAAAAACAAACAAGTGAATTAAAAAGAATATTGTCTATTCAATCGGAACGAAGTGTAAAAAATGATTATACAATCAGATTTAAAAATAATTACTATCAGTTAAGAGAAATGCAACCGATCACTGTTTGCAAAAGAGATAAAGTAATTATTGAAGAACATTTGAATGGAGATCTAAAAATTGCTATGCGAGATAAATATTTAAATTATTTTAAATTATCGGATAGACCAAAAAAGGAGATTGAAATTAAATTAATAGCTTTAACTAAAACCAAACCAGTTAATTGGGTTCCACCGTTTAATCATCCTTGGAGGAAACAGTTTTTAAACAACAAAAAACAGCCCGTAGAAACAACTGGAAAATGATAAAAAAGAGGGGGGTATGACATTTCTATTTTGCCCGCCACTATGACATTTCTATTTAGCCTTTACAAATAATTAGATAATATTGACATTTTTAACAAAACAATATAATATTTAAGGGCTTAGATAAGGTTATTATTTAAGTTTTTTATTAATAAAATAACATGTTTGCTCAAATTTTCTGTTTATATTAAATAAATATAAATTTTGCAGACAGAAGCTCGTCGTTGACGGGGTAAAAGAAAAAAAATATGAATATTCCAAAACTAGAAGAGATGATGAAAGCTGGTGTACACTTTGGTCATCGAACTAATCGTTGGCACCCAAAAATGAAACCGTTTATTTTTACTAAGAAAAACGGTATCTATATTATTGATTTAGAAAAAACTCAAGAAAAATTAAGTGAAGCTTTAGAGTATATGTCTAAATTAGTAAAAGAAGATAAAAATATACTTTTTGTTGGTACCAAAAAACAAGTTAGAGAAACAATGAAAAAAATGGCTGAAGAAATAAAGCAACCATATATTACGGGAAAATGGTTAGGTGGTCTTTTGACAAATTTTTCAGTTATAAAAAAGTCAATAAAAAAATATCAGGATCTATTAAATGATCGTGAAAGTGGACGATTAAATAAATATACTAAAAAAGAAAAATTAGATTTTGACCGTGAAATAAAAAGATTAGAAGAAAGAGTTGGGGGATTAGTTGGTTTAATTAAATTACCCGATGCTATTTTTATTTGGGATTTAAAAGAAGAAAAGACCGCCATAGTTGAAGCTCAAGCTACTGGTATTCCAATAATTGCTGTTTGTGATACCAATGTTGATCCAAGTTTATGCGCTTATCCAATTCCAGCTAATGATGATGCTACTAAAACAGTAGAATTAATTTTAAATGCAATTAAAGATACTTTAGCTAATGCTAAAAATATAAATCTAAAATAATTAATAATTAATTAAATAATAATATGGAACAAATAAAAGAATTACGTGAAAGAACCGGAGCTGGAATGGTTGATTGTAAAAAAGCTTTAGATGAAGCTGGAAATGATATAGAAAAAGCTATAGAAATATTAAGAAAAAAAGGTATTGCTAAAGCTGCTAAAAGAAGTGAAAGGGAAGCCGGAGAGGGAATTATAAAAGTTGGAACAAATAATGATAAAACTGAAGGATATATGTTGGAATTAAATTCTGAAACTGATTTTGTAGCTCGTAATGAAAAATTTCAAAATTTGATTAGTGATATTTTTGAAATAATGAAAAATAATAAACCAGCCAATAGAGAAGATTTATTAAAAATGAATTTAAAAGATAGCACAGTTCAAGAACAAATAAGTTCTTTAAGTGGGGTTATAGGTGAAAAAATAGTTTTAGGTAGAACAGCTATTATTAATGGAGCTTGTGTTTCAGCTTATTCTCATTTAGCTGGTCGTATTGGAGTTTTAGTCGCTCTTGATAAAAGTGGTAATGAAGAATTGGCTGATAATATAGCTATGCATATTGCTGCAGCTAATCCTCGTTATTTAAATAGCTCAGAAGTTCCAAATGAAGAATTAGACAAGGAAAAAGAAATTTATCATGAACAATTAGTTAAAGAAGGAAAACCAGAAAATATTATTGAAAATATAATGACAGGTAAAGTAAAAAAATATTATTCTGAAGTTTGTTTGGTTGATCAAGAATACATAAAAGATGATAAAAAAACTGTACAAGAAATTTTAGGTGATACTAAAATTGAAAAGTTTTTTAGATTTTCTTTGTAATTAAATTTTAAAGAATGGATATAATTCAAATTCAATTTGCTCCCTGGGATAAAAAATATAATTTTACTTCAGGAGATTTAGTTGATTTAAAAATTGGAGATTTTGTTGTAGTAGAAACCGAATTTGGTCAAGAAATTGGGAAGATTTTTAATTTTAAAAAATTATCAGAAGTTGATAAGGAAGAAGAAATTAAACCCATTATTCGTTTAGCTGATGAAGAAGATTTAAGTAAATTAGCCACTGATGAAGAAAAAAAGGAAGCTATTGATTATTGTAGAAAAATTATAGAAAATTATGAGTTGCCAATGAAGTTAATTGATGTTCATTTTTCTTTAGATAGAAATAGAATTAATTTTGCTTTTTATTCTGATAGTCGAGTTGATTTTAGAAATTTAGTAAAAGATTTATCCAGTCATTTTAAAGGAATAATTCGTTTAACCCAAATAGGTAGTAGGGATGAAGCTAAAGTTATGGGAGATTTAGGCCATTGTGGAAAATGTTTATGTTGCCGAGGTTATATGAAAGATTTTTCCTCAATAACTTCAGAAATGGCCGAAGCCCAACAAGTTGTTCATCGAGGCAGTGATAGAGTTTCGGGAATGTGTGGTAAATTAATGTGTTGTTTATCTTATGAATATGAAGGTTATTTAGAATTAACTAAGAATTTGCCTCCAATTGGAGCTAAAGTTAATGTTGATGGACGTCGAGGTGAAGTTTTAGCTCAGCATGTTTTAAAACAAAGTGTGGATGTATTATTTAAAGGGGATAAAGATGGAGAAAATGACTTTGTTTTAGAAGTTGATATAAATAGACATAAAAAATAATAAATAAAAATAGTTGTTTAACAAAAAATATAGGAGGAAAAATAATGGTAATAATTAGTAATCATAAAGTGAACGACACAATGGAAGAAAATATTCTTTATTTACTTCGTGAAAATAGAATATCTGAAGCTTTAGATTTGGCTTACGAAGTTGAATCAAAAATTGAATCCAACGATGAAGAAAAAGGAGTGATAAATAATATTCTTGAATTATTAAGAGAAGGCAGAATATCAGATGCTTTGGATGTAGCTGTAGAATATTACAAAGTTGAATTGAAAATTAAATCCAATAACGAAGAAAAAAGAGAGGTAAATAATGTTACCGATTCAAAAAAAATTTTTCTAGCCACTTTGTATTAAAATCAAAAAAAATAAAACAATGGAATTAGAAAATATTTTATTTGACGAAATTTTGGTGTTATTAAAAAACGATAGAGTTTTTGAGGCGATGGAATTATCGGTGAAATATTTTCAAAAAAAGTATGATGTAAAAAATTTCATAGATTCCACAGTTGAAATGAAAAATGATATTCTTGAAAAAAAAGAATTTTCTGATTTTATTTTAAAGTTACAAAAAAACGGAGTTTCCGAACCTATCGCTTTTACAGAACGAGTAGCTTTTCTTCTTATGCGAGAAGAGAGGCAAATTGCCGTTAAAAACGAAATATACGTTCCTTTCGGGGGATATGTATGTTAACTAAGAATTATTTCAAGAAGCTATATCATAATAGTTTCTTTTTTTGTTTTTTTAAAAAAATATGATATAATTTCTTTGTATAATATATAAAATTAACAATAAAATTATGCCTAAAAAATTAAACATTGCTATTAATGGCTTTGGTCGTATTGGTCGAGCCGTCTTTAAGATTATATTAGAAAAATACCCTAGTTATAATATTGTGGCTATTAATGATTTAACTGATACTAAAACTTTAGCTAATTTATTAAAATATGATACTGCTTACGGTGTTTATGATAAAAAAGTTTCTAGTGATGCTAAAAATATAATAGTAAATGGAAGAAAAACGCCGGTTTTGTCAGAAAAAGATCCTAGCCTATTACCTTGGTCCAAGATGAAAGTTGATGTAGTTTTAGAATGTACTGGTAGATTTACTAATAAAGAGGGATTAATGATGCATATAAAAGCCGGAGCTAAAAAAGTTATTTTATCAGCTCCAGCTAAAGGGGAAGGACAAGTTAAAACTATTGTTTTAGGAGTAAATGAAGAAAAAATAAATAAATCAGATCAATTTTTTTCTTGCGCTTCTTGTACTACTAATTGTTTAGCTCCCGTAACAGATATTATTAGAAAGAAATTCGGTATTAAAAAAGCTTTAATGACCACAGTTCATGCTTATACTGCTGATCAAAACTTAGTTGATGGACCTCATAAAGATTTACGTCGAGCTCGTTCAGCCGCTTCTAATATTGTTCCAACTAGCACTGGTGCCGCTATTGCTATTAATCAAACCATTCCTTCTTTAAAGGGAACTTTTGATGGTTTAGCTGTTAGAGTTCCGGTTATAGTTGGATCTTTATGCGATATCACTTTTTTATTAAAAAAGAAAACCAGTGTTGAAGAAATAAATAATAATTTTATAAAATTATCAAAAACTAAAAAGTATAAAGATATAGTAGAAGCATCTTATGAACCTTTAGTATCATCGGATATTATAAAAAACAATCATAGTACCATAGTAGATCTATCATTAACAAAGGTTGTCGGTGGTGATTTGGTAAAAATTATAGCTTGGTATGATAATGAATGGGGTTATTCATGTCGTTTAGCTGATTTAATAACACATTTAATTTTCTAAAACTATGTCTGATATATTAAAAAAAATAAAAGAAGCTGGCTTAGTAGGACGAGGTGGAGCTGCTTTTCCAACTCATTTAAAATGGCAAGCTGTAAAAAATGCTCACAGTGATAAAAAATATCTTATCGTAAATGGGGCAGAAGGAGAACCTGGTATTCATAAAGATGAATATATTTTAATTAATCATCTTAATGAATTTTGTTTAGGACTTAAATTAGCCGCTGATTATGTGTCGTCTTCTAAAATTTTTTTCTATTTAAATAGTAAATATTTTGATTTGTATAAAAAAAATATTATTAATAATTTAAATAAAGTAGGATTAAAGGGAAAATTTGAAATAATAAAAAAAACCAAAGAATCTGGCTATATTGGAGGTGAAGAATCAACTATTTTAAATATTTTAGAAGGAAAAATTTTGGAACCTCGACTTAAACCACCTTTTCCAACTGAACACGGTTTATGGTCAGCTCCTACTTTAATTCAAAATATAGAAACTTTATACAATGTTTATTTAGTTGATAAAAATAAATTTAAAAATACTAGATTTTATTCTATTAATGTTGGTTCTAAAAATAAAGGAGTATATTCTCTAGCCGATGATTTAAGTATTGCTGAAGTTTTACAACAAACTAATTTTTATCCTAAATATAAATTTTTTGTTCAAATAGGTGGAGATGCTGCGGGAGAAGTTTTAAATGATTCTCAATTAGAAAAGAAAGTTAGTGGAGCTGGATCTATTACTATCTATAATCTTATTGAACATAATCCTGAAAGATTGGTAGCTTATTGGCTAGATTTTTTTGTTAAAAATTCTTGTGGACAATGTACTCCATGTCGAGAGGGAACCTATCGTTTAAAAGAAATGTTAGATGAAGCTAAAACTATTAAAAAAATGTTATTAAATGATAAATTAAAAGAAATAACTGATAATTTATTTTTAAGTTCTTTTTGTGCTTTAGGATTATCAGTTCCAATAGCCTTATTAAGCTACTTAGAAAATGTCTATAAACCTAATATTAAATTATATGAATAAAAAAATAAGTATAAAGATAAATGGTAAGAAATATATAGCTAATGAGGGTCAAACCATTTTAAAAATAGCAGAGGAAAATAATATATATATTCCTAGTTTATGTTATCATCCTGATTTGCGAATTAAAGCTAATTGTCGGGTTTGTGTAGTGGAAATAAAAGGACAAAGTCGTTTAGTCACTTCTTGTTCTACTCTGGCTAAAAATGGAATGGAAATTTTTACCAATTCTGAAAAAGTTAAAAAATCTCGTAATACTAATTTAGAATTAATTTTTTCCACTCATGCTGAAAAATGTTTTGATTGTAGTTCTAAATTTAATTGTTCATTATTAGACATGGCTAAACGTTATGATATTAAAATTAATAAATTTATTGATAGAAAAGCAAAAAGAAAAACATATAAATTTGATAAATCAGTAGAAATTGATGGTAGTCAATGTATAGATTGTCAGAACTGTGTTGATGTTTGTTCTAATATCCAAAAAATAGGTTATTTAGAAATAAAGGGTAAGGGTAGTGAAAGAGAAATAGTTCCAACTAAAAATAAAAAGATTGATTGTATTTATTGCGGACAATGTACTGTTCATTGTCCAGTAACTTCAGCTCAAGAACAATCGCAAGTTGTTGAAGTAGAAAAACTTTTAAAAAATAGAGGAAAAAATATTGTAATAGCTATTTTTGCTCCTTCAACTCGTATGACTATTGGTGAATATTTTTCTCTACCTTATGGTCAAAATAACAGTCAAAGAATGATTGGAGCTTTAAAAGATTTGGGCTTTGATAAGGTAATGGATGTCGATTTTGCTGCTGATACTACCACTTTAGTGGAGGCCACTGAGCTTTTAGAAAGATTAAGCTCACCTAAAGCCAAACTACCTTTAATTACTTCTTGTTGTCCAGCCTGGGTAAAATATTTGGAATTTTATAGACCGGATTTAATACCACATCTAACAAGTTCTCGTTCACCCCATATTCAATTAGGTGGGATAATAAAAACATACTGGGCTAAAGTTAAAAAAATAAAACCGGAGAATATAAAAGTGGTATCAATTATGCCTTGTACGGCTAAAAAGTTTGAAATAAGTAGACCAGAATTAAAAATAGGAAATAATTATCCAGTAGATCATGTTTTAACCGTTAGAGAATTATCTTTTCTTATAAAAAAGAATAAAATAAATTTTAAAAAAGTGAAGAATAATAAGCCAGATACTTTAATAAATGATGGTAGTAGTGCTGGCCTTATATTCGGAGCTAGTGGAGGAGTGATGGAATCAGCTTTAAGAACTGCGGCTCATGTTTTAAATTCTTCATCTAAGAAATCAAGACTAGAATTTAAAGAAGTTAGAGGACAAGCCGGAGTAAGAGAAGCTCAAGTTGTTTTATCAGGAAAAAAATTAAAAGTAGCTGTTGTCAGTGGAATAGGTAACATAAAAGAAGTATTAAAAAATCTGAAAAAATATGATTATATTGAAGTAATGGCTTGTCCAGGTGGTTGTATTGCTGGTGGCGGTCAACCAATTCCAACATCTAAAACCATTATAGCTAGAAGAACTGTCGGGATATATCAAGTTGATAAAAATAGTTGTTTGAGATCAGCTCATGATAATAAAGGGGCAGTTGAAGTAATTAAGTGGTTAGAACAACAAGGCTTGGATCATCAAGTTTTACATACCAAATATTTTAAAAAAATTAAAAAATAATAATATGAGTGATTTTAATAATAAGGAAAATTTTCCAAAAATAGTTGGTAAAATAGATTTAAGTAAAATTGAGAAAGATAAAAAAGAAAAAATTAATTTTGAGAAAATGTCTGTTTTTTTAAAAAAGGGAATGAATCTTTTAAGTAAAGAAGTAAATAAAGAATATGCCGAATACGGTTCGGTTTTAGAAGATGATGCTACTATTAAAATGGAAGGTGAAGATTCTAATTATCATAAAGAATTAATTGCAATAAAAGAACGTGTTTGGGCAAGGGAAGAAAAGAAATCCCTAGAAGAATGGAAAGAAAAAAAAGAAAAAGATCCAGCAGTTATAGCCGAAATGATGATTACTTTACTTTTACATAGTAAATTAAAAGATAGATTTTTAGTAAGCAGATCTTCTGCTTTTGATGATTATGAACATGGGGTTGATTATGTTTTGATGGATAAAAAAACTGGAGCTGTAGTTTGTGGTCTTGATCAGGTTTTGGGTATGGGTCAAGATAGCGGTTCTTTTAAGAAAAAAGATAAAATAGAAAATATTTTAAATAATGGTGGTGCTCGTTTAGAATATGGTTTAACTCTTGGTGATGATTTTGAAGAAAATAATGATTTAATAAGAAAAAGAATAAATAATATTCCAGCTTTCTTTTTGGGAATTTCTAAGGATGATTTAGATAAAATGTTAGTTTCTTTACAAAAAGAAGGAGTAGAAGGAGATTTTTCTGAAGATGTTTTTAGTAAAAATGAAGATTTTAAAAATTTTAGTCAATCAATTTTTAAGAAAATGATTATTTCTTTAGAAGAGCAATATAATGAAAATAAAAAAATATTAAAAGAAAAAAAAGGTGATGATAAAAGGATTGTAGAATTATTAAATAATTTTGATAAGTTTGAAAAATCTTTAGATATAATAAAAAGTAAGATAAATGAATAATCAGTTATGATAGAATTAGCTTTAAAGACAATAGAAAAGATAGAAAAGAACGGATATGAAGCTTATTTAGTTGGCGGTTGCGTCCGTGATTTATTAATGGAAAAAGAAGCCCATGATTTTGATATTACCACTAATGCCTTACCCACTGATATTCTTAAAATTTTTCCTGATGCTAAATATGAAAATGATTTTGGTACAGTTATTTTAGCTATTAAGGATAAAAATGAAAAAGTTTTAACAGTTTTAGAAATAACCACTTATCGTAGTGAGAGTACTTATCGAGATCATCGTCGTCCCGATGAAGTTGTTTTTGAAAAAGATTTGGATAAAGATTTGGCTCGTCGTGATTTTACTATTAATGCTATGGCTATTAGACCTATAAAAAAAGATTCTGGAAAATATGATGCCATAATTTTAAAAAAAACAAAAAATATTTTATTAAATTCTATTTCTAAAGATTTAGAATTAGTTGATTTGTATGGAGGATTGAAAGATATAAAATTAAAAATAATTAGAGCAGTAGGTGAACCGAGTGATAGATTTAAGGAAGATGCTTTAAGAATGATGCGAGCTATTCGTTTCTCGTCTCAATTAGGTTTTGAATTAGAACCAAAAACTGAACGAGCTATAATAAAAATGGCTGGAAGTTTAAAATTTATAGCTAAAGAAAGAATTAAAGATGAAATAATAAAAATATTAAGTTCTAATAATTCAGCTTTCGGTATTGATTTATTAAATAAAACAAAATTATTACAATACATTATTCCTGAATTATTATACGGAAAAGACTTGAAACAAAATCATCATCATATTTATACTGTTTATAAACACAATTTATTATCGTTGAAATATTGTCCGAGTTCAAAATGGCAAGTTCGTTTTGCATCCTTGTTACATGATATTGGTAAACCTAAATCAATGAAAATTATTAATGGTCAAACTACTTTTTATAATCATGAATATATTGGAGCTAAAATAGTTAAAAAAATAATGCTTCGTTTAAAATTTTCTAATCAGGATACCGATATGGTGGTTAATTTAGTAAAGAATCACATGTTTTATTATAATGTTGGAGAAGTAACGGCTACTTCAGTTCGTCGTTTAATATCTAAAACTGGTAAAGAAAATTTAAAAGATTTAATAGACTTAAGAGTGGCCGATCGACTTGGTTCAGGCACACCTAAAGCTATGCCTTATAAATTACGCCATTTACAATATATGATGGAAAAGGTACAAAATGATCCAGTTTCAGTAAAAATGTTAAAGATTGACGGCTGCGATTTAATGAGTTATCTTAAGATAGAAGCTGGTCCAAAAATAGGGGCTATTTTAGATGTTTTACTAGCTGAAGTATTAGATAACCCTGATTTAAATATTAAGAAAAAATTATTAGAAAAAGCTTCTGATTTAAATAAAATGAATTTATCTGATTTACGTTCTCAAGCCAAAGAGTTAATAGAAGAAAAAAGAGAAGAAGAAGATTTGGATATTAAAAAGAAATTTAAAGTTTAATAAAAAAATTATGGATAATAATTTAGCTTTTGTCTTGGTTCTGAATTTTATGATTTTTTATGTAATAATAAAGGAAAAATTGTATAAAAAAAGGCTCCTTAGGTACGAAACCGTCCGGATCCTCTTTCGTCTTGATATTAAAATTATAAATTATTTTTTAAAGTTTGTCAATAAAAATATGTATAAAGAATTTAATTTTAAATATATGAAAATATTAAAAAGTTTTTTTGTTATTTTTTTTATGTTTTGTTTGTCGGCTTGTTCGATAAGCAAAGCTACCATCAGTTCAGACGGCGGTTTGAATTATGATGCTAATTCCGCAAATAATATTAATAATATGTCTAAAGAACAAAATTTAAATCAAGATATTTTAAAAGAATATTCTCAAGCTGAATTTGAAACTAATATGGGTAATTTTGTTGTTGAGTTTTATAACGATGAAATGCCGATAACTGTTTCTAATTTTTTAAATTTAGCTAAAAGTGGATATTATGATGGTGTTAAATTTCATAGAGTTATGGAAAATTTTATGATTCAAAGTGGAGACCCACTTACTAAAGATGATGCTAAAAAAGTTTTATGGGGAACAGGTGGGCCTGGATATTCAATTCCTGATGAATTTATAGAAGGATTAAGCAATGTTAGAGGAACTATAGCTATGGCTAATTCTGGATCAAATACTGGTGGTTCTCAGTTCTTTATAAATGTAGTTGATAATACTTATCTTGATTTTGATAAAGAACCTTTAACTAGCCAACATCCAGTGTTTGGTCAAGTTGTAGAGGGAATGGATGTTGTAGATAATATTTCTAAAGTAAAAACTGATGCCACTATTCCAGTAAAAGATGTTGTTATAGAAAAAATAAATTTGAAATAATTATATGAAAGTTTATTTAGATAATGCAGCTACAACTAAAATTGATAAAAGAGTTTTACAAAGAATGATGCCATATTATTTGAAAAATTATGGCAATGCTTCTTCTATTCATTTTATGGGGCAAGCCAATGATTTAAAAATAGCCGATTGTAAAAAAGAAATAGCTAAAATCATAAACGGCGAAGCCGATAATATTATTTTTACTTCCGGTGCCACCGAAGCGAATAATTTTATCATAAAAGGAGTGATGCGGGCCAATAAAAATAAAGGCAAACATTTTTTAATTTCCGCTATCGAACATCCTTGCGTTTTGTCTTCGGCTCGGGAATTATTGGACGAAGGTTTTACTTTTGATTATATTCCAGTTGATAATAAAGGAATAGTTGATCTAAAAGCTTTAAAAAAGAAAATAAAACCAGAAACTATTTTAATTTCAGTA
>Ga0265293_10011140_pt1 | contig 12322 bp, 14 predicted proteins | sample Munlanlewell138R_FD_192505 | JGI IMG/M metagenome (GOLD analysis project Ga0265293, IMG submission 192505) | Leachate microbial communities from a municipal landfill in Southern Ontario, Canada - Leachate well 138R | ecosystem: Engineered > Solid waste > Landfill > Unclassified | place: Canada... | reverse complement strand
CGATGATCCATTTTCTGTACGTTCTAGAAATCCGTAATCAACTAAATATCTACGAATCATGACATGATCAGTCAACATAGGTTTAAGAATCTGATTGACTTCCTGTTCACTATAGAGGACGTCCTTCTTAAAATAGTGAATGACCATACACAAAATAATGTACTTTCTCTTCTCTTTTGCTGGGATTTCTCTGAAGACTAATGGATCAAAACTGTCTACATAACTATCAACAAGTGCTATGACATCCTGTTGTGTAATATCGAACATTATCAATCACCTCTCTAACAACATCATAACATAAAACGCAATTTTCAATTTAATCTTTTATTCTGTTTTGATACCATGTTTTGACCAAAACTATCTCTTGTTGTGATAACTGATGAGATGTATTTTCCCAATGAAGTTCTGTAGACGCACCAAGTCTGTTGAATAGATGCATGAGATCCAAAGGATCTTTAGCTGGTACATTCGGATCTGTCTTACCAGACATCAACAAGATAGTTGAAGATTTTAGAGAAACATTACGTGCTTGAATTTGAAGCATCATCGGTCTTAATAAGATAGCGTGAGTAAACAATGGGTTTTGAGTTAAGAGGATAGACGTTGCCATATTTGCACCGTTTGAATAACCCAGAATAGTCACCAACTTAAGTGAGAGCTGATATGCAGAGATACTATCTCTGATAAATTGATAAACGCTATCTGTTTCTTCTTCTAAGCTTACATAATCCAAAATACCTGGTGATACTCTTTTAAAGAAACGATTCATACCATTTTCTTTTATTCTTCCACGTAAAGAGAGTATGTGAGCATCTGAATCCATATATTTAGCAATGGGTATCAAATCATTTTCGTCACCACCAGTTCCATGAAGTAAAACCAACATTCGCTCACTCTTACCCGGGATATAGATGTGCTCCATCACATGTGCTCCTTTATCTCATTGGCTTTATAACCTACTTTTTTAAGAAGTTCGATCAATATTAGCAGTTCTTCATCACTTAGATCTTGATACATTATGCGAAGTGTTTCTACGTGCTTTGGGAAAATTTGGTCAAAGAATGCTCGTCCTTTAGGTGTAAGATCCACCATCATCATCCGCTTATCATTTTCATCTTGAAAACGCCTGATCATCTGTTTTTCTTCTAGTCGATCAATGACATAAGTCATTGAACTATTCGCCATAAGAAGTCTTGAAGCAATGGACTGCATGGGTTGGACTCCTCGATTGTAGAGTAGTTCTAGCGTACCAAACTCTGATGTGTTGAGTTTATACGATAAAATGTCTTTCTTGATGACCTTATCAACGTTTTGCATCGCACGAAATAAGACTGTCGTTAGTTTTAGTAAAGATTTTTCGTTATTCATGTACTTACTCCTAATCTATATATTCTTTCTCAAATGTTAAATTGCTTCTCACAGTGTCGATATGTCTGACGAGTTTCTCGATGGATTTTCTTTGATTCCTAAACTTTGGAGGAAGAGCTAACGTTTCACCTAATGTCTCATAGGTTTCCTCATCATCAATAAAACCTGGTCCTTCTGTTGCAAGTTCAAAGAGCATACCTGGGTAGAGTCTTGTGTATAGTGATCTGAAGTAAAAACGATCAACTAGGCCTGAATGTCTTTTCCCAAGATGATTGAGTTCATCAATCCAAGCAGTAATGTCGGTCGTATCGTTGACTGAAAATGCTACGTGATGAATCCCTCCAAAACCTTGTCTGCCGATACCTAGGGTTGTATTTTTCTCAACGATCACACTACCACCATTTCCTCCAAGTCCAGTTTCATATCTATAAAAGAAATGGTCATCACCTGTCTTTTTAAACGTTAACAAATCGGTCAAAACATGATCTAAGTGTTCGATGTGACTCACCCGCATAAAGATGGGTCCAAGACCTCTAATAGCAAACTCTAATGGAATGGGACCCAGTTGCCAAGGAATACCTGGTTTCACACCGTCATCAAGTTCATCAGATATCAACATATATTCCTGATTATCAAAATCGTGGAACTCCATCATTTTGATTCCAAATAGATTGATGATTGGAAAATGTTTGACTTGGTATTTATCAAAACGTTTTTGCCAATATAAAAGTGCTTCATCACTTGGTACTCTAAATGATGTTTTCGCTAATTCATTTGTTCCTTTAACTGCTTGTTCAATACCTGGAAAATCAAAGAAGGTCATATCTGTTCCTGGACTCCCTTGATCATCAGCAAAAAAGAGATGATATGTTTGTATATCATCTTGGTTAATCGTCTTTTTTACCAATCTCAAACCCAATATATATGTAAAAAAGTGATATATTTTTTCTGCACTGCTCGTGATTGCTGTAACATGATGTATACCATTAAGTGGTTTCATACTTTCACATCCTTCAAATATAGTATAATCAAATGATTTCATCACCACAAGCATTATGCTTCGAATTCGAAATACTTTATGTGATTCTGTGAAATGTTTTCTATTGATGTAAAAAAAGGGTATAATAGTGGTGACATACATAACATCGTGTGTCATCTCAGGTGATGTCATTGAAAAAACAAAAATATTGGTACAAACTCGATAATGCTGGGAAAATATTTCCTGCTGTGTCGCAAGACGAACGATCAAACGTCTTTCGACTCTCTTTTTATCTTGACGAAATGGTAGACAGTACACTACTAGAGGAAGCTGTCAATAAAGTCTTACCCCGTTTTGAGACGTTTGCCGTTCAATTAAAAAATGGCCTTTTTTGGAATTATTTTGCATCAAATACAAAGCATTTTGAGGTTGAAGTTGAACCCGCACAAGTGTGTAAATATTTTAAAGCTCACGACAATAAAGGATATCTATTCAAAGTTTATTATCTCGATAATAAAATAACACTTGAAACGTTCCATGCGATATCAGATGGTGCAGGAGCGATGCACTTTTTAAAATCGGTTGTCTATAACTACTATCGTTTAAGAGGTATTAAATTTGATCATGAAAATAAAATATTAAGTGAACTTCCTTATTCAAAAAAAGAAAGTGAAGACAACTTTGTATCCAATTATGATAAAGCAAAAAAGAAAAACTTAAAGGAAGAAAAAGCTTACCACTTCAGTGGTGAACGTTTTTCAAACCATTGGGTTCTTATGATGAAGTTACGCATACCCACCAAAGATCTTATCCAATTGGTAAAAACAAAGTATCAGTCAACTGTTACACAATTTGTAACAGCTCTGTTAGCTTATTCCATCTATAGTGAAACAGTCGATTTTATCGGGGGGAAAAAACCTCTAAAGGTTTTTATACCTGTGAATCTGCGTCCCTATTTTGACTCTGTCACGTTAAGAAACTTCTCACTTTACATCAAAGCAACCTTTGATGCTAAAAGAACTGATTGGACTTTCGAAAACATGCTTGAATTGACAAAGCTGCAGTTTAGTGATCAACTGGATAAAGAAAAGCTTCAATCAAGAATTAGTTCATTGGTTGGTTTTGAAAAGAATCCGTTGATTCGAATATTGCCGCTTGTTCTCAAAACAATTGCATTTAAGATCGGCTACAATATTTTAGGTGAATCGATATCGAGTTGTTCAATTTCAAATCTAGGTATTATTGATCTACCCACTGGATTGGAAAAGAAAGTGATCGATGCTGATTTTGTCAATGCAGGTTATGGTATTGCTATGACACTCATTTCATTAAAAAACCATACGAATATTATTATGAGTTCTCCACTCAAAGACCTATCGATCATGAATTACTTCATTCAATTTTTAGTCAGTGAAGGTCTTGATATTACCTTGGATACCAATTACAAGGAGGGCTATGATGAAATATTGTAAAACATGTCATGTACATTATGATACAACTCTTGATCATTGCATGCTTTGTAACGGTGATCTTGAACATGAGAATGATGATGTAGTCACCTATAAGTTTAGTGAATATAAAAAGAAAAATGCATCGCGTTTCTTTCATCGTTTGTTTATCTTCTTGAATATTGTATCGATATTGGTTTCAATTTATATCGATTTTCTTGATGGATTTCCTTTGACATGGTCACTCGTCGTTTCGATTACCAACATCTATGCAGTGGTTATGTTCATCTTACTAGCTATACCAACAATATGGACATCAAAAATGACAAAAAGTATCATTGTAACGGTGGGCATGTTGATCTTGATCGGTTTAGCTATCAGAAATCATTCATGGGCACTGGATTATGTCTTCCCGTTCGCTTTGATGCTAAACATCTTGTTGATAACGATTCTTATCATTTTCAATAAGAAAAAATGGTTTGATTATTTTTCAAGCCTGAGTATCGTCACGATTGTTGGTCTTGTCCCTGGTCTGCTCAACCTCTTTGGTGCAACTCAGGTAACTTGGCCATCTGTTGCATGTTTCTCTTACGCGCTCGTTACACTCTTAGGAATTATCTTTTTGCCCTCCAAAGCAAGTAGAGATGAATTTAAGAGACGTTTCCATATATAAAAAAAGGCGATCGCCTTTTTTTATGTTCTAAGTATTTTATCCATGGCTTTTCCACGTACCAGTTCATCAATCAACTTATCCAAATAACGTATTTTTTTCATTAAAGGGTCTTCAATCTCGTCAATCTTGACTCCACAGATGACACCAGTTATCAGATGTGCATGTTCATTAAAATGCGGTGATTGTTCAAAAAACGAGCGAACGCTTATCTGCTGACTTATAACCTCTTTTAATGTCTTATGTGTGTGTCCAGTTAACCAACATATAATCGTATCGACTTCCTCCTGAGTTTTATTTTTCCGAAGGGCTTTTTGTACGTAATTTGGGTACAAATCAGCAAACTTCATATTGTATATACGATCATAATTCATAGTATTCCTACCTTTCAATTTGCGTAATAAACAATAAACCCAGTGTATCCTTAATCGCTTTTTCCATCAATTTTTTAAGTACACCAAGATCGACATCATCCAACTTCTTGATATATAAACAACCCTTCCCGTGTGTTATCTTTCCTAAATGTTTGAGTTCTTCATAATGCTCAATATCATAAGACATATAAAGCGTGATCGCTTGTTTTCTACTAGCAATACCTAAAAGTGGCATATCACCCTCACGTCCTGAGGGATACTTATAGTGCAAACGACCAAATCCAATGATATCCTTCCACATCATGGGTTCTTTTTTTGTTATTTCTTTTCCTAATGCCATCAGTACCAACATATCGCTTCTTCGAGGATCCACTAGATGGTCTATATAGTTTTGCACATCGCGTGATACGTTCATGATGAGACTCCTTTTTTTTACTTGATTTTTGTTGCTTATTTAACTGTGAAATATTATGCCATAAAAGACTCATATGTAGATATAGTATACCTAAAACTGTGAGAAATAAGCTACAATCCGCAAAAAAAAGCCTAACGGCTTTCTTCTCTTTCTGTAGGATTCATTTGTTTTACCATGTAATTAAAGATATCCTTACGGGTGATGATTCCGATAAATGCTCCAAAATCATCGAGTACTGGTACAAAATTTTGTCTAGTAGCAACATCGATGATATCCTCCATATTGGTATGGATAGGTACTGATATATTATCTTTATTTCGAGGTACTTTATGGATGGATACTTGTTCCGTTTTAGAAAAATTAAGTTGATGTTCTTTAATAAACCATAGGAGGTCACCTTCGGATAACGTCCCCACATATTTACCATGTCGATCCAATATGGGAATCGAATTATAACGATAAATCTGCATTTTCTCCAATGCTTGGCGTATCGTATAGTCGTTATAAATATACGCTACTTTCTCTTTTGGTGTTAAGCAAAATAATACGTTCATAGGTCTCCTCATTCTTACTGTTTTTATTTGGCAACAATCTGTAACTTAAACAAAAATGAATGACAAGGTGGCTGTACAAATTCACTTTTAGGCATATGAAAGCGTTCATAATAATCATGAATACATTTCCAGATGCTGTTTGATTCTCTCCTCGCTTTTGTACTTTCATTATATCATAGATATAATCCTTTGCCAAGAGAATTGATGATAACGCTATCATTTCACATAAAAAGCACATCGATGACGATGTGCTAAGTTTTTTATGATACTTTGGGATGTTTTTTCAATAAGATGAATACAAACATGATATAGAGCGCGAGAAGTATCACCCAGGTAATAAGTGCTTGTACGACTCCGTTAGGTGCAAAACTTGCGAGTAATAAAATGGGGAAACCAAAGATAATCGCTGTCGTTGTACCTGTAACCAAATCGGTTGCTGCTGGAGTTTCATAATAGGGATCGACCTCTCTAAGTAATGCAATCCCTGTTGATACCGTACCGGTCATGGTTCCATACATTCCTGCAAAACCAGGTAGTGCGTAATCTTTATAGATGCGTTTGGTCATCTTATGTAGGTAGAACATCGTTGAGATACCAGCAACGGTTGTAATGATAAAGAATGTGATCCAAATCTGTGGTGATGCGAGATCTTCAATATTGATGGAGACGATCGATGCGATCACCATATAATCAAAGACGACACCTGCAATTCGATTGAGCATGTAGTTGTTTGGATATTGTCTGGTCATAATATTTTTTGCACGCAAGTAGTTAAATAATTTTTTCGCAAGCAGCGCAATGACCATACCAAAGATAAAGTTAAATCCCCAAATGAGCGAACCAACCATGCGGTAGATACTATCTGATAGTGATGCGAGTTTTGTTAGTCCAAACATGGTGAGCAATGTGATACCGTAGACAACAATGATGAGTGTTATTTGAATGGTGAGTTTATCGATGGATTCAGCTACTGGAATTTCATCGGGTGATTCAACCTCTTGAACACTGGTTGTTTGCATCACTGTCTCTTCACCTGAAACCTTCTTCTTATAGACTTTATTAAGATAGATAACACCACCAAGACAAGCCCATATAAAGCCCATGGATGCGATAGCTAATCCATAAGACTGTGCTCCTGCAAACCCAGTTAACACACCTTGAGCATTGACAAACGTTTCATAAACGGATCCAAAGTTGTTCGCCTGACCAGGACCTTGGCCATATCCGAAGGGATATAATATACCCGAAGCTAATCCAGGACCTGTTTTAAATATAGGAAATATGGTGAATGCTAAGATAGCGGTTATACCGATACCAATAATACCTTGTAGCAAATAAGAAGAGACAATGAGCATCCCATTATAATAACTGTGTGCACGCTGTGTTTTAATTTTAAACTTCTCGTTCACCTTAAGACCCATGGCAATAAAGCCAATAGCAATCGTATGGTAAGTGACAATATTAAGGAATGTATTGAACTTATCGATATCTTCTATACCGATCCACCAATCAAAGGCAGTCAGTGGTCGAACGAGTGCTTCTTTTAGGATCAAACCGATTAATCCTGCTATGACAGATGTCGGTAAAAGTGATTTTCTGAGTATGGGAATTTTCCTTCTGATAACATTTCCTAATAACAATAAAACACTTAGAATGCCAAAATATACAATCGACCCCCACGTTGTAAATGACTCATAATTTGTAAACATATTATGCACTCCTTTTCAAGTTAATGGTTGATGCTATTAAGACCATTATAACTCAATTACTTTGATATACAAAATAAAAAACAGGGGTATGATTTTTGCCCCCGTCTTGTAAGTCTTTAATGTATTTCTTTATAGGGTAAATCAAAGGCTTCAGCAACACCTTGACATGTTATGTCACCATTGTAGACATTGACACCTTGTTTAAGTGCTTGAGAACGTTCAATGGCGTGATCTAATCCGAGATCTGCAATCATTAAACCATATCTCAAGGTTGCATTATTTAAAGCAATCGTAGATGTTCTAGGTACAGCACCTGGCATATTAGCAACCGAATATTGAATGACACCATCAACAACATAGGTTGGATTATCATGATATGTAGGTCTTGCATGTTCTGTGGATCCACCTTGATCGATAGCAACATCAACAATCACACTACCTGGACGCATGTCCTTGTAGTAAGCTTGCTTGATCAGTTTAGGTGCTTTAGCTCCTGGTAAAAGTACAGCTGAAACGACAAGATCGCTTTGTTTAACGGTTTTTTCAATGTTATCTTGTGAGCTGTAAAGTGTCTTAATACGTCCTTGATAGATATCATCAAGATAGGTCAGTTTCTTTAAATTAATATCTAGAATGGTAACATCTGCTCCAAGTCCCACCAACATCTTCAACGCATTTTCACCAACAACACCTGCTCCGATGATACAAGCTTTTGCTTGTTCAACTCCAGGAACACCTGAAATGAGTACCCCACTACCACCAAAAGGTTTTTCTAAATATTTTGCCCCTTCAATCGCTCCAAGACGACCTGCTACTTCGCTCATTGGCTTAAGGCAAGGAAGTGATCCATCATCCAATGTGATGGTTTCATAAGCAACAGATTGTGTCTTTGACTTGATGAGTGCATACGTTAAATCTTCATTAGCTGCCAAATGAAGATAGGTATAGAGGATAAGACCTTCTCTTAAAAACTTGAATTCAGTTTGAAGAGGTTCTTTTACTTTGACAATCATCTCTGATTTATTCCAAACTTCTGCCGCAGTTTGAAGTATCAAAGCACCCGCTAAACGATAATCTTCATCCGTAAAACCTGAAGACTCACCTGCACCAGCTTCGACATAAACCTGATGTCCATGATGGACATATTCCTTAATGCTACTCGGCGTAAGGCCGACACGATACTCTTTGTTCTTTATTTCACGAACAGTTCCGATAATCATATATTTCTCCTTATATATTTGTTAATCGTATCTCCACGTTTAATTGTATCATAACCATGAGAGCTACGTCATCTCATAACTTTTTTTTCATTATTTTCATTTAGTTTTCATCAGAAGTTTCATACCCGTTGATTGTTATTCATTTGAATCATTAAAAAAAGATCACGGCTAATGCGTGATCTTCTAATTTTCGTCAATATTATAACTACAAGTCAATCTTTCCTTTTTTAGACAGTGATAAAAACATTTTTTTATCATTGGGATAGGTCAAGTGATCTAAAACATCTGAAGCATCAACCCAAACAGCATGTGCTATCTCTTCTTCCTGTGGTTTGATATCAAAAGACAAGGCTTTCGCTAAAAAATATACGACGTCTTTGATGACTCCACGCTTTGGAGAATAGGATGTTTTCGCTTTTACCTGATCAAATATTTCTATATCTAACCCTGTTTCTTCTTTAACCTCTCGTTTCGCTGTCATGCGCTCACTTTCGTTTTTCTCAACATGCCCTTTAGGAAAACCAAAATGTAGACCATAGCGCTGCTGTATTAAAACAAACTGATATTTATCTTGATGTTTACGAAAGATGACTGCCCCACACGACTTTTCTTTTGTCATATCTATCACCTTCTCATCATTCTTTCCTCAAGTATATCACATTCATAAACATAGTTCACATACTTTGACTTGTTTTTACATCTTAATTGACGTTTTGTTTCATTGATAAAACCGTTTTCATCATGTATAATAAAGGTATCAATATCCATACAAAGAGCAAAGTCTGAGGTGACCCGCATGAAAATATTATTCTGCAGTTCCGAAGCATTTCCTTTCAGCAAGACCGGAGGTCTGGCTGATATGGCTCTTTTTTTACCGAAATCACTGAGAAAATTGGGTCATGATGTACGCATCATTACTCCTTATTATCGTGCAATACAAAAACATCATAAAGACATGAAGTATTTAGGTGCAGCTGCTATCGGTATGGGAGGTATTGAGACGACCGTTCACTACTTTGAACTTATCCATCAGGATATCCCCTATATTTTTGTTCAAAACATGCACTATTTTGAACGCGATTTACTTTATGGATATAACGATGATGCCGAACGATTTGCTTGTTTCTCATATGCTATTCTAGAGGGTCTTAAAGCATTTGATTTCTATCCCAATATCCTCCATTTAAATGATTGGCAAACCGGTATGGTTCCCTATCTGCTCGACGAGCATTATCGTCATCGAGATGATTCTTATTTTTCGATTCATACCTTATTATCCATCCATAACCTTGAATATCAGGGATCATTTGATACCTATGTCTCGCGCTTCTTTAATACTGAGTTCAATTACACCTATATTCATTTTGATCGCGTTAATTTCTTAAAAGCTGGTATTGAACGTGCAACCAAGATCAATACGGTGAGCCCATCCTATCGAAATGAAGTGTTAACCAGTGAATATGGATTCACATTAGATGGAGCACTTGAAAAACGGCATTCGGATTTTATAGGTATCCTAAATGGTATTGATGATCAGGTGTTTGATCCTAAAACGGACCACTTAATTGATTTTAATTATGATGAAGTAAAAACCAAGATAGGTAAACAAAAAAACAAGGAAGCGATATTGCATCACTTTGATCTAGATGTCGATGTCAAAGTCCCACTCATTGTCTATATTGGTCGTTTGGCAACACAAAAAGGGATTAATTTGATGACCCAAACGCTTGAAGAGGTTATTGAATACGGCAATGCACGCTTTATTCTCATGGGGTCTGGTAATGATTCCTATCAAGATTATTTCAGACATTTAACGTTAAAGTATCCTCAAAAAGTGGGTCACTATATCGGATTTAATGAAGAGATTGCACATAAGCTTTATGCCGCATCCGATATCTTCATGATGCCTTCCCGCTTTGAACCCTGTGGATTAGGTCAAATGATTGCGATGCGCTATGGATCATTACCTGTTGTTAGAGAAACAGGTGGTTTAAAGGACACCGTGATTCCCTACAACAAGTATTTAGGTGAAGGTACAGGATTTAGTTTTGCCAATTATGATGCGTATGAATTTAAAGAGAAGTTATTTGAAGCTATTTCTCTTTATCACGATAATCCAAGACATTGGAATATGCTCGTCAAGCGAGCGATGAAACAAGATTTTAGTTTGAAACAAATGGCATTATCTTATGAAAATCTTTACCATATCATATTAGGGGTGTAAACAATGGAAACTTTAGCACTAATCTTAGCCGGTGGAAAAGGAACGCGTCTCGACATACTCTCACAACGCCGTAGCAAACCTGCCATGCCTTTTGCGGGTAAATTTCGAATCATTGATTTTACATTGAGCAATTGTACACAATCAGGCATCTATGATATCGGGATACTCACCCAATACCTTCCGCTTTCACTCAACGAGCATATTGGATCTGGTAAACCTTGGGATTTGGATAGAAGAGATGCAGGTGTGACACTGTTACAGCCACATAACTACTGGTATTTAGGAACTGCAGATGCGGTTTTGAAAAACCTTGAATTTATCCAAAGAAAAGATCCTAAGTACGTCCTCATCCTCTCGGGAGATCATATCTACAAGATGGATTATCGAAAGATGATTGAACAACATAAAGAAACCGGTGCTCATTTAACCATTGCTTGCCAACCTGTTGAACCTAAAGAAGTTTCTCGCTTTGGTATTATGTCCATCAACAAAGATAAAGAAATCGTTGAATTTGAAGAAAAACCCAAAGTTTCCAAATCAAATCTTGCATCCATGGGTATCTATCTATTCGATTATAGTTTACTAAAAAAAGTACTTCTTTCCATTAAGCAAGATGATCTTGATTTTGGTAAGCACATCATTCCACACCTCATCCAAACAACTTCTAAAGAAGTTTATGCCTATCTTTTTGAAGATTATTGGATGGATGTGGGTACTTATGATTCCTATTTGGATACGAATCTTCAAATGACCAATGATTTTACTGAACTTGATCTTTATGATCCCACATGGAAAGTCTATACAAAGAGTGAAGATTTGCCTCCAGTCAAGGTAGGATCTCACGCTTCTATACAAAACTCCTTAGTCTCCAACGGGTGTGTCATCGAAGGTACGGTTATCAACTCGGTTTTATCTCCAGGTGTTAGAGTTGGTAAAGGATCTGTGATCAAAAATTCGGTTATACTCAACAACGTCATCATCAGCACGGATGTGACCATAGATCGCTGCATTCTAGATAAACGAGTGACCGTAGGTCATAACGCTTATTTAGGTTTTGGTGATGATTATACGCCAAATAAAGATAAACCCGATCTTCTTTCAACCGGTATAACGGTGATTGAAAAAGGGGCAGTGATTCCAAGTGATACGAAGATAGGTAGAAATTGTCGTGTATTTAGAACTGCTGAATATCAAGAAAAAAAGATTCCTAGTGGTTCGACGTTAGCTTAAAAAAAGAAACCGTTTGAAGATTCAAACGGTTTTTATTATGCTTTTTGGTAGACTGTTTCCCTTTTGGATAGAACCATCTTTGATATGATCAATCGACCTCCAAAGACGATACTTGCACAGAGTGTAAAACC
>Ga0265293_10011139_pt1 | contig 12323 bp, 12 predicted proteins | sample Munlanlewell138R_FD_192505 | JGI IMG/M metagenome (GOLD analysis project Ga0265293, IMG submission 192505) | Leachate microbial communities from a municipal landfill in Southern Ontario, Canada - Leachate well 138R | ecosystem: Engineered > Solid waste > Landfill > Unclassified | place: Canada... | reverse complement strand
GTATCCCCACAATCTGCTCTTCGGTGAAACGTGATTTGCGCATCGTCTGTTCTCCTTGTTTTGACGAACGTTACAAGAACAAACTCTCCTTTTGAATGGCCCGGTTTATTGGGGGCAGGTCAACCTGACAGAGCCACGGCCTGGGGGATGCAACGGGGGCGCGCAGCGATCCCCCTTGCCAAGATAGTTTTGTACTACAAAACACATCTTGCGGCGGTAGAACCTTTCGGCTGGGCTGGGCGGTTGTAGTACAAAGCGTTCCTGCAATGCAGCACGCAAGCACACTTCCTTTGTCGTCACGGTATCAGGGGGTAGCAAGCAGGCCGTTCAGCCTCGGTTCCACCTTCTCTTTCAGGAGTGCAATCAGGGTCGGGTCGCCGCGTTCATACTCATCGGGGATGTGCAGGGTGATGATGCGGGCATCGGTGGGGCGCTGTTTGAATTTCTTGCGGATGCGCTCGCGATGGTGGGGTTCCATCGCGAAGATCACATCGGTGCCGGCCACCAGTTCCTTGGTGAGCGGGCGCGGCGCTTCGGCACCTGTGCCAGCGGATACGGCCTCGATGCCGGGATAGTCGCGGAACACGTCCTCGGCGGTCGGGCTGCGCAGTTTGTTGGCGGTGCAAACGAACAAGACTTTCATGCAGACATGATAGCCTATCCTTCGGCGGCGGGGAATCCTGTATCTGCTACGCTGCCCTGCGCATCCTCGATCCGCACCAGTTCCACTTCGTAGTCGGGATGCAGCGGGTCGGAATGGGTGGCGTTACCCGGTCGTCCGGTTGCGCCGTTGAAGTTCAACTCACCGCGCAGGGTGAGCGGGTCGTCGGCCACCTTGTAGAGGCGGTACAGGCGTGTTTCCAGAACGGTTCGGGTTGCCATGAGGAAACGCGGCACGTTGCGGTCGGAATAGCCGAAGGCCACGATCACCCCGGAATCCTGCTCGCGCGGCTTTATATCCGGGAAGCTGTCGATATCGGGATTGACGTTAAAATTGATGATGGCCTCGGATACCAGCAAGGCTTTTTCCTTGGGCATGGGCTTCATCTCGATCAGCGCATAGGGAACGCGTGATACCATCGGCTTGACGGGTTTTGCGGTAAATTCTCCCCACTGGTTCATCACCATGATTTCGCGAAAACCGTCATGCCCATGGGCGCGCCGGTCGGTGCTGGCATAAACATGGTAGCGCCCGGCCAGCGTCTCGATTCCGTCATCCTGCCGGACATGGCGCGTGAAGAAATGCACCAGCATCGCTGCGCTTTGCTCGATATCCGGCGGCGGGACGCTGCCAAGATAGGCGGCCACCGCACCGATAAAATCATCGGTCTGGCGATGTGTGCCTTTCAGAAACCGCTCCACGCGCTTTCTGCCAGCATCAAGGCTGATCGCGTAATTGGTGGCCTCGGCAATTCGGTCGGCAAGCTGCTGGGCGCTTAACGAAAGATACGCGGCATGGTCTACCAGCGCCTTGCGCAGCCGGGCGCGCTCATCATCGGAATAGCCTGCCTGAATCCCTGTCATCGCCACCGTGTCCAGCTTGTGTCCAAGACAAAGCCCTCTTCCCCGGATCAATAAGAGGCCAGCACATGAGTGCAGGTCAACCGCCGCGGGGACGGCAAGGGGAACAAGATGGCTGGCAACACATCTAATAACGGATCACCGACAGGGGCACTGTTGCTGGGCGTATCGCTCTTTGCGGTAGCGAGCTACTTCCCGCAAATCATGGGCGGCACGCCCGATGCGGCAACCGATTTATATAGCGGGTTCTTCAAGCTCATGGGCGGCGTTGCTGTCCTCGAAGGAGTCGGCGGGCATTTGCGGGCATGGCGGCTGCGCCAAAAACGCAAGGAAAGTGAACAGGTATCGGGCATCTTCGGGCAGGCATCCTTTGCTACGCTGGATAACTGCGAGGCTGCTGGCCTGCTCGATCCGGCGGGGCTGTATCTCGGCCTGCTGGAAGGCCAGCCGCTGTTCTATTCCGGCAAAGCCCACCTGCTGACCTGCGCGCCAGCCCGGCAGGGCAAGGGTATCGGTTTCGTCATCCCGAACCTGCTACATTACCAAGGCTCGGTGATCGTCACCGATCCCAAGGGCGAGTTGGCGGCGGTCACGGCCAGTCATCGCCAAGAGCGGTTCGGCCAGGATGTGGCGGTGTTCAACCCGTGGGGGCTGCATGGTTTGCCCCGGCACCGGATCAATCCACTGGAAATCCTCGTAACGATGGCGGGCGATCCTGCCGCGCAGCGCGGCTTGACCGATGAGGTCAAGGCCGTGGTCATGCAGCTTTTCCCGGAACCGGAAGATACGCGGAACCAATATTTCCGGGAAGGCTCGCGCGGGATCATGCGCGCGGTGTTGCTGTATCTGGCTCTCTGCGCGCCGCAGCGCTGCACCTTGCCGGAGATGTGGCGCATCATAGCCAACCCGCTGCGTCTTGAGCGCACCATCACGGCCATGCAGCGCGAAGAGGCTCTGGGCGGTTTGCTGGCTGATCTGGCCGATGATCTGGCGCACCAGATGCAGGATAACCCCGATCTGTTCGGTGATTTTCGCGCGGGCGCTGTCCAGCGGCTTTCGATCTTCGAGCCGGGCAGTTTCCTTGCCGATGCCGTGAGCGGGTCGGATATCGCCCTTGCCGGTCTTAAGGCAGGCGCGACCAGCCTGTATTTAGCCTTCCCGCCGGACCGTATCGCATCGCATGGCGCGGTGCTGGGTTTGATCGTCAACCAAGCCATTACGGCGGTATCGCGTGCGCCCGAACGCGGTGAGGTGCTGTTCCTGCTCGATGAGTTTGCCAAACTGGGCAAGTTGTCGGGGCTGGCGGAAAGCCTGACCGCGCTGCCCGGCCTTGGCGTGCGGGTCTGGATGGTCGTGCAGGAACTGGCCGAGATTACCCGCATCTATGGCCCGCATACCGCCAAAACGGTGCAATCACAGGCCGAAGTGCGGCAGTTTTTCGCGGTCAACAGCGATGAGCTGGCGCAGGCGCTGTCCAGAGCGCTCGGGCAGAAGACCGTCAAAACCCTCAACCTGAACCTTGGCCGCTCGGAAAATGATGAGATCGGCGAAAGCCTGTCCGAATCCGGCCAGCCGCTCATGCGGGCAGAACAGATTACCCAGATGGCACCCACCCAGCAACTTTTGCTGCTCAAGGGCATGAAGCCGATCCTCGGCCAGCGCGTGCCGTTCTGGTTCATCGCGCCATGGGCGCAGTGGGCAACCCCGAACCCGGTGGAAGGCGATTACCCGCAAGAAAAGCCGCTTATCCGGCTCGGCTACAACGCAACCCCTGAACAGTGAGGCAGGAACCATGAACAAATATCAGGTTAGCGTCATCGGTGGCAAGCCGCGCAAGCGCCCCAAGGGGCTGCTGGCTGCACTGCGCCGCGCTATCGCCCGCGCCATCTCGGCACTGCCCATAGGCGCGATAACCATCGTTCTGGCGGGCGGGGTCGGCTTCGTATCCTTCATCGGCACGCCGCATGTCGGCTGGGACTATGGATGCAGCCACGCCATGCGCGGGATCGGCACCTGCCGCTCAGCCTCATGGTGTTCTTACTACGGCATCCAAGGCCGCCGCATCGAAATTCCGCGCGGTGATGAGCGCTGCAAGATTGTAGCGCTGCTGCCGCTGGATTGGAGCAAAGCCATCGAAAGGGTCTGGAAATGAGCGAATTCTTCTACACGCTCGATATTGGTGAAGAGCATGGGAAAGCGCTTCAAAAGGTGGCGGCATTCTGGGGCCATGATGATGTTGAAGATTATGCCGCCGGATTGCTCTGCAATGCCATCCAGCACGCCGAAGCATGGGTGAATTCGCAAATCTATAAGATATACGAGGATGATATATCGGTGCTGCAAGAAATATATAAAGCCAGAAATGAAAAGACACACAAAGGACAAGTGCCAGAGAGGGCAGTTTCTGAATCCGATGATGAAATACCGTTCTGATCGCCAAAGGCACGAAGTGTTCTCAATGGTGGGTTGCAAGATAGCTGCCAGCAATACGGAAAACTAAACCGTTAATTAAAGGGAATGTTACGCTAACGCATGGAGCAAACCGATCACAGGGCGCAACAGATAGGGCAAGTATTTGCGTAAAATCAACGTATGGTGGTAAAATAAAGGTGGAGATGAAGATGAAGGACGATTTTACAGTCGCGGGACGCAACAAGAGCGGTCACAAGAGCTACCTTGTAGCCGCCAAGCCCATGCTGACAGTCGATGTCGAACGATATCAAGCGTATCTGGACGACCCTGGCCTGTCGAATGAACAGAAACAGGAGTTCCTGCACGCCCTGTGGTCGATCATCGTGACCTTCGTCGATCTCGGCTTCGGTGTCCATCCCGTGCAAGAAGTCTGTGGAAAAGATGCGCAAAATGGCTCTGACTCTATAAAGCAAGAGTTCGATGCGGTAAGCTGTGACAGCTCCGAAGAAGACAAGAAAATAGATGGATTCAGCCCCTAAGGGCAGGCTGGAGGTAAAATGAACAAGAGCAATAGTAATCAAGAAGATAGGCGTGCAATCATATATTGCCGCGTATCAAGCACCAAACAGAAACTGGAAGGCAGCGGCCTTGAAAGCCAAGAGCATCGTTGCCGCCAATACGCGGCGCTCAATGGTTACGAGGTTGAGGCGGTCTTTCCCGATGACGCTTCCGGCGGTGGTGATTTTATGAACCGTCCGGGGATGGTGGCGCTGTTAAGCTATCTCGATGCCCAGCCGGGTAAGAATTACGTTATCATATTTGATGATTTGAAGCGCTTTGCTCGTGATACAGAGTTCCATATCAAGTTACGGCGTGAGTTCCAGGCACGGGGCGCGCGCATTGAATGTCTTAACTTTAAACTGGATGACTCGCCGGAAGGTAAGTTCGTCGAAACGATCTTTGCGGCACAAGGTGAGCTTGAGCGTGAGCAAAACCGCCGTCAGGTTATTCAGAAAATGCAGGCGCGCGTTGAAAAGGGCTATTGGGTGTTCACTGCGCCTGTCGGCTATAAATACGCGTCGGATCGGGCGCATGGCAAGATTCTGGTTCGGGATGAACCTACCGCCTCCATACTTGCCCAAGCGCTGGAAGGTTACGCCTCCGGCTATTTGCAATCCCAGACCGAGGTCAAGCGCTTCCTTGAGGCTAAGCCCGGCTTTCCCAAGGACACGCCCGCCGGAGAAATCCGCTGGCAACGGGTACAGCGGCTCTTATCGCACATCACCTATGCCGGGTACGTAGAAGCCCCCAAATGGGGCGTTCCACCGCGCAAGGGCCATCATGAGCCGCTTATCAGCTTGGAAACCTTCGAGCGGATACAGGAGAGGATGCGCGGAACGGCCAAGGCTCCGGTACGTAAAGATATCAGCGAGGATTTTCCGTTGCGCGGCTTCGTGCTGTGCGATGACTGCGACCAGCCCATGACCTCCTGCTGGTCAAAGGGTCGCACGAAACATTACCCCTATTATCTCTGCGATACGCGGGGCTGCGACAGCAACCGCAAATCGATTCCACGCGACAAGATCGAAGGGGGCTTTGCCGATATCCTGCAAAGCCTGCAACCAACGCGCCAGCTATTCAGCATAGCGAAAGCCATGTTCGCGGACGCGTGGAGCCTGCGGCTTGCCGAAGCGCAGCGGGACAAGGAAGAGCTGGCAAAGCAGCTTCGGGATGTGGGGCGACAGATAGAAACGCTGCTGGAACGCATCATGGAGGCCGAGAATGCTACCGTCATCAAAGCCTATGAAGCCAAGATCGCCAAACTCGAACGTGAAAAGCTGCTGCTAGCCGAAAAAGCCGATAGAATCGCGCCACCGAAGGGCAGGCTAGAGGAGTTTATCGAACCGGCCCTGAATTTCCTGGGAAACCCTTGGAATCTATACGAAAATGGCAGTTTAGCTCTTAAGAGAACAGTGCTTAGATTGGCCTTTTCAGAGCCTCTGCGCTACTCACTGAAATCAGGCTATCGAACCGCCGAAACTGCCTTTCCTTTCAAGGTGTTAGCGGCAATTTCCACGTCAAAAAGCGAGATGGTGGAGCCGAGGGGGATCGAACCCCTGACCTCGTCATTGCGAACGACGCGCTCTCCCATCTGAGCTACGGCCCCAATGCGCGAATGTTTGGCGCAATCCGCTGGGATTTGTCAAGCGCTTGTCACGGTGCGATCGCTGCATTCGCGCGCACGAATGCTTCGATATCGCGGGCGGGGCGGGCACCGGCTAGGCGGGCGCGTTCCTTGCCGCGCTGAAACAGGATCAGCGCCGGGATGCCGCGGATGCTGTGGCGTTGCGATACCGCCGGATGCATTTCGGTGTTGATCTTGGCAAAACGCGCCTTGCCGTGAAGCGTGCCGGCCGCGCGGGCGAATTCGGGGGCCATGGCCCGGCACGGCCCGCACCATGGCGCCCAGAAATCGACCAGAAGCGGCAGATCATCGCCCCGCATCGCTTTGGTCAATGTGGCCGGGTCAAGCTCGGCAACCTTGTTGCTCAGCAGATCCGCGCCGCAGGTGCCGCAGCGGGGCTTGGCCCCCAGCCGGTCTGCGGGCACACGGTTGCCCTGCCCACAGGCCAGACAGGTCAGTTTCATTGCATCAGCCATTGCTTGCCTCATTATATATTCCTTGTGTAGAATATATTGGCCTGCGCAAAACGCGCAAGCCCGGGGCCGATTTATTCGGCGGCATCGGCATAGGCTTCGACCGGCGGGCAGATACAGACCAGGTTGCGATCACCATACGCGTTATCAACGCGCCCCACCGGCGGCCAGTATTTATCCACGCGAAACGATCCGGGCGGGAAACAGCCCTGTTCGCGCGAATAGGGCCGGTCCCAATCGGCCACCAGATCATTGACGGTATGGGGCGCATGTTTCAGCGGGTTGTTTTCGCGGTCGATTTCGCCACGCTCGATCGTGGCGATTTCATCGCGGATCGCCAGCATGGCGGCGATAAAGCGGTCAAGCTCGGCCTTGGTTTCGCTTTCCGTTGGTTCGATCATCAGCGTGCCTGCGACCGGCCAGCTCATCGTGGGGGCGTGAAAACCATTGTCAATCAGGCGCTTGGCGATATCGTCCACGCTGACGCCTGCGGTTTCGGCAAAGGGGCGGGTATCGATGATACATTCATGCGCGACGCGGCCCCCCTGCCCTTTGTAAAGCACGCCGTAAGCGGCATCGAGCCGGGTGGCAATGTAATTGGCGTTCAGGATCGCCACTTTGGTGGCCTGCGTCAGCCCCGCGCCGCCCATCAGCCGGCAATAGGCCCAGCTGATCGGCAGGATCGAGGCGCTGCCATAGGGTGCACCGGACACCGGCCCGCAGGCGCCGCCGGTTTCGGGATGGCCGGGCAAAAAGGGCGCAAGATGCGCCTTGACCCCGATCGGCCCCATGCCGGGCCCGCCGCCGCCATGGGGGATACAAAATGTCTTGTGCAGGTTGAGGTGGCTGACATCCGCGCCGATATCGCCCGGGCGCGACAGGCCCACCATCGCATTCAGATTGGCCCCATCCAGATACACCTGCCCGCCATGGGCATGGGTGATCGCGCATACTTCGCGCACATGTTCTTCGAACACGCCGTGGGTGGACGGATAGGTGATCATGCAGGCCGCCAACCGATCACCCGCCGCCTCGGCGCGGGCGCGGAAATCGGCCAGATCGATATCGCCATTTTCCGCGGTTTTCACCGGCACGACCTTCATCCCTGCCATCTGCGCGCTGGCGGGGTTGGTGCCATGGGCCGACACCGGGATCAGGCAGATATCGCGCTGCCCCTGCCCTTTTGCGCGGTGATAGGCGGCGATGGTCAGAAGCCCCGCATATTCGCCCTGCGCGCCGGAATTGGGCTGCATCGACATCGCGTCATAGCCGGTAATTTCGCATAGTTTCCCCGAAAGATCGGTGATCATTTCGTCATAACCGGCGGTTTGATCGGTAGGGGCAAAAGGGTGCAGGCTGTTGAATTCAGGCCAGGTGATCGGCATCATTTCCACGGCGGCATTGAGCTTCATCGTGCACGACCCCAGCGGGATCATCGCGCGGTCGAGCGCCAGATCGCGGTCGGCCAGGCGGCGCATATAGCGCATCATCTCGGCCTCGGCGCGGTTCATGTGGAAAATCGGATGGGTCAGATAATCGCTTTCGCGGATCAGCGTATCATCGAACCCAAGCCCGGGCGCAGGTTGCAGTTGCGCCGGTTCGACGCCAAAGGCGCGCATCACCTTGGCCAGCACATCGTCATCCACCATTTCATCGATGGAAATCCCGATGCGCGTATTGCCGATGACGCGCAGATTGATCCCCTCGGCCACGGCGGATCGGATGATCACGCCCTGCATTGCACCGACATCAACGGTGATCGTATCAAAAAACTGGCGCGGCGCGACGCTGAACCCCGCATCCCGCAGCGCATGGGCCAGCCGCACCGCATTGAAATGCACCATTTCCGCAATCGCGCGCAGCCCCGCCGGGCCGTGGAATACCGCGTAAAACGAGGCCATCACCGCCAGCAATGCCTGCGCCGTGCACACGTTCGACGTGGCCTTTTCGCGGCGGATATGCTGTTCGCGGGTTTGCAGCGCCAGCCGGTAGGCCCGCCTTCCCCGCGCATCGATGGACACGCCCACCAGCCGGCCCGGCATCGCGCGTTTAAGCGCATCGCGGCATGACATGAACCCCGCATGCGGCCCGCCAAAGCCCAAAGGCACGCCAAACCGCTGGGCCGAGCCCACGGCGATATCGGCCCCCATCGCGCCCGGTTCCTTAAGCATCGTCAGCGCCAGCAAATCGGTGGCCAACACCGCCAGCGCCCCCGCATCATGCAAAGCGGCGATGGTTTCGCTGAAATCGCGCACATCGCCATAGGTGCCGGGATACTGGAAAATCGCGCCAAATACGGCGGCCGGATCCAGATCGGCCGGCGCGCCCACGATCAGTTCGATCCCCAAAGGTTCGGCCCGCGTGCGCATCACCGCGATATTTTGCGGGTGGCAATTTTCGTCGATAAAAAACGCCCCCGCCTTCGATTTCGCCGAACGCTGCGCCATGGTCATCGCCTCGGCGCAGGCGGTGGCTTCGTCCAGCAGCGAGGCATTGGCCACCGGCAGCCCGGTCAGATCGCTGACCATGGTTTGAAAATTCAGCAACGCCTCAAGCCGCCCCTGCGCGATTTCCGGCTGGTAAGGGGTATAGGCCGTATACCACGCCGGATTTTCCAGAATATTGCGCTGGATCGCGGGCGGGGTGGCGGTGCCATAATAGCCCTGCCCGATCAGGCTGACCATCATCTTGTTGCGGCCCGCAACCTTGCGCATTTCGCCCAAAATCGCATGTTCGGTCATCGGCGCCCAATCGAGCGGCTGTGCCTGCCGGATCGCATGGGGCACGGTCTGATCGATCAGCGCCTCAAGCGAGCCCACGCCCATGACCGCAAGCATTTCGTCCATTTCGGCCGGGCTGGGGCCGATATGGCGGCGGTTGGCAAAATCATATGGATCATAAGTCGTGGGCGTATAGGCCATGATGCACCTGTGTTGATCGTCATCGCAAAAGGGGCGCAGCGCCGCGCCCCCGAAAAACTCAGCCGATGAATTTCTGATAGGCGGCTTCGTCCATCAGTTCATCGAGCGCGGACAGGTCTTCGACCTTCATCTTGAAAAACCACGCATCGCCCATCGGATCATCGTTGATCGCGCCGGGGTTATCGGCCAGCGGGCTGTTGATCTCGACGATTTCACCATCGAGCGGGGCGAGGATATCTGATGCGGCCTTGACGCTTTCGATCACGACGACTTCGTCATCTTTGGATACGGTCACGCCCTCATCTGGCAGTTCGACAAAGACGATATCGCCCAGTTGGGCCGCCGCATATTCGGTGATGCCCACGACCACCAGATCATCTTCGATCCGCAGCCATTCGTGTTCTTCGGTAAATTTCATCAGCATGTCCTTCGGTTTGTTAAGCAGTTATCGTTTATAGCGCAGGGGATGAAACGGCAGGGCAACAATGCGCAGCGGCTGGCGCTTGCCGCGCAATTCGCCCCAGATCAGGCCGCCTTCGGCCGCATGTTCCGCGCTGACATAGCCCATGGCAATCGGGGCATTCACACTTGGGCCAAAGCCGCCCGATGTGATGGTGCCAATCGGGCTGCCGCCGCTGTCGGTTGCGAATAATTCCACCCCTCCGCGCATCGGCGCCCGGCCCTCGGGGCGCAGGCCGACGCGCAGGCGGGCCGGGCCATCGGCCAGTTCCGCCAAAATCCGTTCGGCCCCGGGAAAGCCGCCTTCGCGCACCCCGCCCCTGCGGCGCAGCTTGGGAATAGCCCAGCCGATTGCGGCCTCGGCCGGTGTGGTGGTGGCATCGATATCCTGACCGTAAAGGCACAGCCCTGCCTCAAGCCGCAGGCTGTCGCGCGCGCCAAGCCCGGCGGGCGCCACATCGGGCCCTGCCAGCAAGGCGCGGGCGAAATCCACGGCATGTTCCGCCGCAAGCGAGATTTCAAACCCATCCTCGCCGGTATACCCGCCGCGCGAAATCCACAGATCGCCATAGCTTTCATGCGCAAAAATCGCATGATCCATAAAGCGCATCGCCCCCACATCAGCCACCAGCCGCGCCAGCGCGGTTTCCGCGCCGGGCCCCTGCAACGCCAAAAGCGCCCGATCCGTGATCACCTGCACCGCATCACCCAAGGCCGCGCGCAGCCGCGCGACATCCTCCGTCTTGCGCGATGCATTGACCACCAAAAACAGGTGATCACCCCGCGCGGCAATCATCAGATCATCCTCGATCCCGCCGAAATCATTTGGAAAAATACCGTAACGCTGCCGGCCCGGCGCCAGCCCCACAAGATCGGCAGGCACCAGCGTTTCCAGCCGCAACGCCGCATCCGCGCCCTGCACGATGATCTGGCCCATATGGCTCACGTCAAACAGCGCCGCGCCGTCGCGGCACTGCAGATGTTCGCGCAGCACACCGGCGGGGTAGTTGACCGGCATCTCATAGCCGGCAAAGGGCACCATCCGCGCCCCCAGTTCAAGATGCAGATCATACAGAGGAGTGCGTTTCAGATCGCCCATGCCACCACCATTTTCTGGCGGGCCAATCGCATCGCAAACGGCACCGCCCGCCGGCACCATTGCCGTCGTTTCGATGCCCCCTCTGTCCCTTCGCCTGAGATCGTTATCCCTTCGGCGGGCACGCTGTGCCTCTCTCCAGAGTTTGTTGGCCGCGCACAGGTTCATTTGCCTGAGAGTTTACCGGGGCGATTGCTCCTTCGGCACTGGGTGGACCAGATTCTCCCCATGCGGGCAGAAAAATGCTATGCGATCGGCCCGCGCGCCGCAAGATCCGATGGCAGGGCGAAATGAAAAGGCACGCCCGAAAGCGTGCCTTTGCGATTTGTGCCTAAAGCGCGATGCCCGCCCGCGCTGCCAGCCAGCTTTCAAGCCGGGCGCGTTTGGGGCCATCATCGAATCCCGCCACGATCAGACCGTAAAGCCGCAAATGCGTGGCAATCGGCGCGGGGCCAGCGCGCCCGAACAGCGAAAAGGCCGCATGGGTCGCATTGGGCGTATTGGCTGCGCCATTGATCGAGCGGGCTTCATGTTGCGCGCCGTTCAGGTAAAGCTGCGCCGCCGCATATGTGCCGCCTGCCGGACGCACCCAGCTTGCCAACGCATCTTCGCCGATGCTGGCCTGGGCAAAGATCGCATTGCCATTGTTATAGCGCCAGGCAAAACCATCCGTGCCCAGCGATCCGCCCAATGTGCGCGCCGCCGCACCATCGCCGATGTGAAACAGCCGGTGATCGCCAAGCGTGGCGCTGATCAGCCGCAGCCCGGCGATCACGCTGATATCGGGATTGGGCCCCAGCCCGAACCGCGTATCAGCCGCCATCATCTGCGTGATCCCGTCGCTTTCGATCCAGCAGCGGCCATCCTGTTGCCGCCAGATCGGGCGCTTGGCGGGATCGGGTTGCATCAGGTCATGGCCATGGCCGGACCGGTCGCAGATCCGCCCCACCGGATCACCATCCTGCGTCACCGCGATTGTGCCCGCCGCATCTTGAAACAATGTATCGGGGCTGGCGGGGTCATACCAGGCCAGCGGCGCCAGATGCAGCGGCGAAAACGCGGCCCCGCCCCCCCGCCTGCGCGCCGCCAGGCTGGTCAGGCCGAAGTCGAACGCCCCCATGTTACGCCAGCAAAAAGGCGTGGATGCCGCTGGCGCTGGTGCCGGTGGCATGAACCCGGCGCACCCCCACCGGCAGGATCGAGAAATCCGCCACGCTGACGCTGCGCTCATTCCCGGCAATGGTGGTGATCCGCAG
>Ga0265293_10011137_pt1 | contig 12325 bp, 5 predicted proteins | sample Munlanlewell138R_FD_192505 | JGI IMG/M metagenome (GOLD analysis project Ga0265293, IMG submission 192505) | Leachate microbial communities from a municipal landfill in Southern Ontario, Canada - Leachate well 138R | ecosystem: Engineered > Solid waste > Landfill > Unclassified | place: Canada... | reverse complement strand
TATCATCTTACCTACACCTACGGCTACAGATGCTACCAACATTACAAAGACAAGCTTTACAGCCAACTGGAAAGCTTTAACCGGTGCGGATGAATACGAAGTGCATGTAGCTGAGGTCAGCGGTCCTGTGTCAGGCGCAGTACTTGCCAACTGGACATTTGAAATCCAGTTAGAGAAGAAACCTTCCAATGCTTCTCAAAAAAATATTGATCGGGAAATTTCTTTAGGTGGTGGTGCTGAATTTTCAGCTAGTTATGCAGCCGGCTCAGGGGGTTCAGGTACATCAGCTGCCTCTGCTACTAAATGGCTTGATGGAGCCGATACAAAATTTTGGCAAATCACTGTCAATACAGTTGATTTTACCAATCTTACTATTTCTTTTAAACAATACAGCGGGCCTGCTGCTCCAAAATATTTCAAAGTGCAATATAAAGCAAATGAAGAGGGAGACTGGACAGATGTGGACGGTGGCGCTGTTACTGCTACTGATACCTGGGCAACAGGGACAGTCAATAATTTGGCATTACCTGCCGCATGTGAGAATATTGAGAACTTGTTTATCCGCTGGCTGATGATATCCAATGAAGCTGTCAACGGAAATGATGTTACAAATAATTCGGTAAACAGATTAGATGATATTGTTATTACCGGTAATACTACGCCTATAAGTGGTTCTCCATTTACTGTGGACGGTACTGAAACATCCTTGAATATAGGAGGATTGGATTATGAAACCATATATTATTATACGGTAATTGCCAAAAATACATTTGGTGAATCAGCAGCCTCCAATGAAATAAGTGTTGTAACCGGTCCGGCTACTTCGACAGCTCGAACAGAGCTTGCGGAATCATCAGTACGGGTGTACAATAATCAATTGATGTTTCATGCCAAGGCAGGCGTTTCCGTAGAGGTATATAATATCACGGGACAAAAAGTGCTGCATGCTTACAGCCAAAATAACGGTCAGAACATCTTGCCCTTGCAAGCAAAAGGCGTATTGATTGTGAAAATCGGTACAGAAACCAACAAAATTATTGTGCGATAAGTCTGCGAAGTTTCAATCGGAAACACCCATATGGAAAACTTCTGATAACTATTGGAATTCAAATCGTCAGATCAGAAACATTGATAGTCAGAACATATTGTAAACTCCATAGCGGGAAAATTTATTTATCGAACAACATACAAAAAGTAAGATAATGAATAAATTATTAAAATACCTATTGGTAATTATTATAGCTGCCGGTGTGGGAGTATTCCATGCCGGCATTGAAGCTCAGACATTTGTATTGGTACATGCCGACAATCCGGATATAGTGATTGAAGGTGCCCAATACCTGACCAAAACTCCCGAGAGGGTTATTATCAACCGACATTCGGAAGAGTTCTTTCCACTTGTTACCGGTTATTTTTTAGAAGCAAGAGCAAAAACTCAAACAGGCGTAGTGATCCGGTTTAAAACCGACAGTCCGCAACTCAAGGTAAATTTTGAGAAAAGAAACGATTCCGAGCAAAGGAATAATTCATGTGTATTTGCTGTGTATAAGAACGGAAAATTATCCGGATATATACGAGACACTTATCAGTTAAATATTACTGCAGGAACTACTGATCCTGTGGTTTGGGAAATAGTTCTTCCCTACTTATGGGGTGTTAATTTTACAGGAATTGACCTTGTTTCGGGATACACACTGCTTCCTCAGGAAAACGAAAACAAACCAAAATATGTTGCCATTGGAAATTCCATTACACACGGAACCGGACAAACAGATGCTTCCGATGTAACCTATGCTTTCCGTTTTGCACGTGCCATGGGATGGGAATTGTACAACTTGGCTGTTGGTGGGTCGCGTATCCACGAACAGATTGCCGAAGAAACCAAAAATCTTGATTTACATGCTATTTCTATTTTATGGGGGTTCAACGACTGGACGCAGACGCAACCAAGTGTGCTAATGGCGAATGTGATGCCACGATACAAACTGCTGCTTGAAAATCTGCGCGAATATCATCCCGATGCTTATATTTACTGTATTATGCCTACGCATACTACCAATCCCAGAACTCCGACTATTGATACGCTGAGAAATGCTGAACGCCGGATCGTAAAAGAGATGATAGCACAGGGCGATGACAGATTCATCGTTGTTGAGGGCGGAAGTGTGAATAATACTGCGGATTTAACAGATAATGTTCACTTAAATAATCAGGGGGCAAGTAAGTTAGCTGATTTTCTAATAGCAGCGGCACGCAACAAAGTGGAAGGAGGAAATGTTGAGGCTTACCAGCTGCCTTTTCAGGAGACATTTACCGGAACTACAACTGCCACTACTTATAATACGGGCAAACTGAATGCTTCTCTATCCACCACACAAGGTTGGCAAATCGAGCAATCTATTACACGCACTCCGGTTTTAACACCGGGAGTAGCCGTTAGTACCATATCTGAGGGTGGGTATTTACGCTCACCGGAGATTGATATTCCATCAGGTACTCCTATCAATATCTTTTTAAATGCACGTATGGCATTAAACGATTCCGGAACCGATGCTGCTGAAAAGCAAACAAACAACAATCACCGGAATTTTTACATTACCATTGGGAATGATACTGTTTATGATCATCAGAAAATCAGTTATTCAGTAGCTCCGAGAATGCAAAACCCCGGTGTACAGTTTTTGGGAAGCTATATTTATGAGGGGAATGATCCGGCTACATTAAAATTCTTTGCTTCTAATGATTATCAGGGAGTGTGGGCTGATAAATCAGATGGTTTTGTTATGATAAACAGCAGGGTAACAGAAAACAACGATTTAGTACCGGCAATCAATATTCCATATGGTACGAGCAAGGATTTAGGCATGATAGATTTAAATATAACTTCTGCAGGCAGTACGATTCAACGTACATTCCCATTGAAAGGAATCAACCTCATTCAGGATGTTGTTTTTTCAGACAGTGAATCCAACACCGTTAAATTACCTGTTAAAGTCTATTCACCCGACGCCGGCTCCATAGATGAAGATGTGACGGTGGTTATTACCGTTCCGGCAGAAGAAGGCATTTACACGGAAAAAATTACGGTAACAGCGGATGCAAACGGACCATCTATGGCTGCTCCTAACAAAATCACTGACTTAATTCAACCTACACGTACCCTCTGGTTTACCTACAGTGTTGATGCAGGGACGGGAGTTCATCTTATGAGCAATCCGGCCACCATCACCGCACATAATCAAGTGATTCGGATACATTCCACAACCGCAACTAATGTTAAGGTATACAATCTTTCGGGTGTGCTATTGCATCACCTTGCTAAGGCCACTTCAGCCGATATTCCAGTTAATAAGGGCGTTTATGTGGTGAAAACCGAATCTGTGGTAACGAAGGTTGTGTTGTAATAGGTGAATTTATTTTTTAAACTCCCAATTCTCATTGGATGTCCGTTGGGCATCCATCAGGACTTGCAACTCTTTTACCCTGTCGGGATATTGTTTTGCGACATTGGCAACTTCTCCAGGATCATTAAAGTAATTGTATAGCTCCAGTTTTGTTTTCTGTGGATTATTTACTTGCAGGCGGATGAGTTTCCATCCGTCTTTTAAAATAGCCTGTTTGCCTCCTCCTTCATGAAATTCAAAATATAAAGATTGATGTTGTTTTTGTTTGCCTTTACCGGTTAATTCAGGTAGAAATGAGATTCCATCTGTATCTGCCGGTGGAGTTTCTTCTATAATATCACATACGGTAGGTAAAAAATCCCAAAATGCTGAAATATGATAGGAAATGCTTCCTTTCGCAATTCTGCTTGGCCACGACACAATAAAGGGCGTACGGATACCACCTTCATATAAATCTCTTTTATAGCCTCTGAATGGTCCGTTGCTATTGAAAAAGTCGGGGTCATGTCCACCTTCGTGGTGCACACCATTATCAGAAGTAAATATAATAATGGTATTGTCATAAATACCTTTTTCCTTTAGTATATTAACAATTTGTGCTACATTTCTGTCTATTTTAGTAACCATAGCTGCATAGGTAGCATGAGGCTGTTCCTGGGATCCATACGAACCTCTCCCCAAGAAAGGTGTTTCAGGAAATTTGTCGGTGTATCCTAATCTGTCTGCTTCCGGTACGACCAACTCTGCATGAGGTAAGGTGATTGAAAAATATAGAAAGAAAGGACGTTCTGCATTATTATTTATGAAATTCATCGCCTTTTCTGCAATCAAATCATGTGAATATATTTTCTTATTTAATTTGATTGCCGTGTTATTCTCGAATAATTGCTCAGGATAATAATGATGAGCATTCCCTTGCCCCAAATAGCCGAAGAAGTAATCGAAGCCCTGATTGTTTGGTCGACCTTCCGAATCCGGTCCGCCTAAGCCCCATTTCCCTATACATGCGGTAGCATAATCTTTTTGTTTTAAAATCTCTCCTACTGTAAGTTCTTCATCTGCCAAAGGTAAATCATAGGAATATCCGTCTGTATGTTTATAGCCCTTATTTCCACGAATATATGTATGTCCGGTATGCTTTCCGGTTAATAACGCACAACGTGAAGGCGCACTAACTGTTGAGCCTGAATAATGCTGCGTGAAACGCATTCCATTTTCAGCTAATTGATCAATTGCCGGGGTCATAATTTTCTTTTGTCCGTAGCATCCTAAATCTCCAATACCTAAATCATCAGCTAAGATATAGATGATGTTCGGTAGTTTGTCATTCTGTTTTTGTGCAGTAACACCACCCTGGCAACCTGACATAAAAGGAATGCACAATAATCCTGTAGTAATAATCTTGCTATTCATAATTAAATTTTGTTTCATACGAATTAATTTTTATTATTTTGTTGAATATATTCGCTGGGAGTTATCCCGATTAACTTTTTAAAGAGGCTGCTAAAATATTTAGGATCATTAAATCCTAAATCGAAAGAAATTTCAGATATATTCAGGTTTTTCTCTAATAAAAGACTACATGCTACCTGAATTTTTACTTTTTGAATTAATTCATGAGGAGACATACCGACTATTGCCTGTAGTTTTCTGTACATAGTAGGTTGGCTCATATGAAACTCCTCATACAAATCCTGCGTAGTTAAGTTTTTTTTCAATACATTTTCAGAAATAAAATTAGTAACTTTTTGTATAAAGTCTTTATCTAACTTATTATATCCGAACTGTGACACTTTTTCTAAAGTAAAATCTGATTTTAGAGATTCTATCAAGATCCTTCTGTTTTTAATAATACTGTTGATATTAGCAATAAGCACCTGAATCTCAAAAGGCTTGGTGAGATAAACATCAGCACCCGCTTCGAAACCTTCTAATTTTTGTTCGATATTGTGCTTTGCTGACAACATAATAATGGGAATATGAGAAAGTTCTACCTCCGATTTCATTTCCAAAGTTAATTCAACACCATCCATTTCAGGCATCAATATATCCGTCACTACAATATCTATCTTGCGATTATATAAAATATCCAACGCTTCTTTTCCATTTCTGGCAGTCTTGATGTTGTATTCACGATCCATAATTTTGGTCATAGCATTGACTAACTCAACATTATCTTCTACTATAAGCAGGTTGATTGGTGCATGATTTTCTGTTCCTCCTGTTGACAAAAGATAATTACTGTCATACATAGAGCCTTCTCCGGTATCCGTATCCAACATGTCTGTGCCATTTGTAAAGTCTTTGTTATGAATAGGCAAAGTGACCTTGAATGTGGACCCCATTCCTTCAATTGAATCAACTGATATTTCGCCACCCATAAATTTCACCAAATCATATACTAATGACAATCCAATACCTGAACTTCGAACATTTAGTTTTTTAGAATTCCCTTCATAAAATAATTTAAATATATTAGCTTTTGTTTCTTCGTCCATTCCGTAACCGCTATCAGTCACTGTAATAAGTAAAAACGGAATCTCTTCTCGTGAAAAAATACCAACATTGATTATTACGGATCCATTATATTTATTGTATTTGAAAGCATTAGACAATAAGTTGAATACAATTTTATCCAATTTATCTACATCAATATAGCTGTCTATCACTTTCTCTTCAGCATGAAATTCTAAATTTATATTTTTTTCTGTCACTAAAGGGGCAAAATGGATGTTGACCAAGCTTTCTAAAAACGGGACGATATTGATTCTACTCAACTTTAATTTCAAATTGCCTGTTTCTACTCTTCTAAACTCCACCACTTGTTCCAACAAACGCATCAATCTGTTCATGTTTGCTTGCATAACTTCAAATGAATCTGCTTTTTCCGGGTATTCATCTTTCAACCCATCAATGGTGCAACCCATTACAGTAAGTGGAGTAAAAAACTCATGAGAGATTTGCGTAAAGAAGCGTAATTTTGCCTGATGAGCTTCTTCTTCTTTTTCTCGTTCTATTTTTTCAATTAAGATTTTACGTTTGTATTTTAGTTTGTTAGTGGTATATCGGATGATACCGTAAACTGTAAGGATAATGATTATAAAGTAAATGATGTATGCATAGACTGTATTCCAGGGAGCAGGTTCAACATACAAATATATAGTCGCAGGTGTTGCACTCCAATTCCCCACTTCATTGCATGACTTCACCATAAAAGTATAAGAGCCACTCGGTAAATTGTTATAATTTGCCGAATGAGTTTTAGCTTCTGTATAAATCCAGTCTTTATCAAATCCTTTTAATTGATAGGCATATTTTAAAGCACCAACATTTCGATAAATTAATGCAGAAAAATGAATGGTAATATTGTTTTCTTTGTATGGCATCCTCAAGTGATTTGCATAAGAAGGATTGTGCGGTGCGATTTTGTTACGAAGATTTGGATCTAATTGATTATATCTTTTATTATTTAACACAAAATCCGTAATCACAGGTGTAGGAGGAAGTACATTATCTTCAAACTGATAAGGAATAAAAGACATTAATCCATTGTTACCACCGAAAAACAATTCATTATTAATGTTTTTAAACACAGCATTTTGATTGAAAGAGTAGATATTCATTCCCTCATTTTCGGAAAAAATATGCATGCTGTGCCCAACTGAGGAGTCGCTCCCTATACTTATCAATTCATTTTTAGTGGTTAACCATAAATTGCCCCAATTATCTTCTTGCATACTATAGACGGCATCGTCCGGTATAAAATTCATGTTGTCAATAACCTGAAACAGATCTGATTTTCTATTATACAGATTCAGACCTCCTCCTCTTGTCCCTGCCCAAATACGTAATTTTGAGTCCTGCATCATACAAATAACTTCATCGGTATTTATCTTTTTATTATTGAAGTTATAAGTTGAAATATTGGACTCTCCATTATAGTTAATTTTATAAATACCGTGACCATCAGTGCCTAACCATAGTTGTTTTTGATCATCTATAAAAAGCGTATTGATGTTCTTATTTAAAAAATAATCTTTAACTTCTTTATCTAAATTAAATTCGTATGCTTCTGTCTCCTCTTTCCAATTTGCTCTCGTTAATCCTTTATTCGTAGCGATCCAGATAGATCCGGAAGCATCTTCGATCATTCTATTTACACCAATATTAGAATTAGAAGCCAGATCCGCCAAATTGAAATGCTCAAGTTTTATAATTACTTTCCCCCGTAACGAAATTTTATATAAACCATCATATCTTGTCCCAATCCATAGTTCATTTTTATATTTTGGTTTCAAAAAACAAAGGGCTGAGTTCATCTCAATGGGTATATCCTTTAAAACGGCATTGTCTTTATAATGTATAATTTCATTGCTTTTGCGATCATACATCACGAATCCCAACGATTTAACACCAATCCACAGCACATTGTTATCACCTTCATAAATTCCTGTAACAGATGATGTAATATCGTTTTTGTTCAAGAGCTTAACCAAATCATAATCCTGAAATAAATTCTTCGTATTTGTAAACGTATTGACTCCGAGACCATATAAAGAATACCATATCAAGCCGGTTCTATCTTTAAAAAGTGTAAATATTTCAGCAGATGAAATGAGCGTTGTATTGTCATGATCGAGAAATACCGTTTGTTCGGCATGATAGATGTTTTTTAATACATACAATCCGTCAGCGGTTGCAAAACAAATATTGTTGTTTATCGGATCTTGTTCAATGTTGTAAATAACAGGATAATATAATTTAGTTTTACTTTTGGGAGGATAAAAGTAAGTAAGTTTACTGTTAGAGGGTTGGTGTGGGTTTTCAATGCGTACAGCCCCATGTTTATCCCAAGTTGTCATCCAGATATTCTGATTGTTGTCCTCGAAAAAACTATTAATGATCAGATTTTCTTTATCTTTTAGATAAGGGTATTCTATCAGTAATTGTGTGTTCAGATTCAATACCGAATATCCGGTATACCATGTACCAATCCACATGTAATTTTTTGAATCTATAAAGAGTGACTTTATATAGTTACCGGAAATTTTCTCTCCTGATCTGTCAGTGTTCCACGCAGAAAAAACATTTTCATCTCTATTGTAAACGAATAATCCTCTTTGAGTTCCAACATACAGCACGTTATTATTTGTAATTGCCATAGATAAGATTTCATGATCCGTTAAATAACAGCTGTCTATCTGATTGATATCATCAGATTTTAAATTGATGGCATGTAAACCTTTGGCTGTTCCCACCCACAATGTATTGGTATTATCTTCAGTAATTGATAATACAATATTACTCGCAAATAAAGTTGGGTGTAGATAATTAGATTTATATACCTTAACATCGTAGCCATCATAACGATACAAACCATTGTTAGTTCCAAACCACATGAATCCTTTCGAATCCTGATAGATACAGTTTATTTCAGTGTACTTTAACTCTCCTATACCATTGAGACAGTTCAGCTTTCCACCTCGTACACCCAATGCTTGACCAGTCCCCGTGAACAGGAACAAAATATAAATGATAATAAAAAAATGCCTTTGTAACACTTCAATTATAGATAAAGTCTATTCATTGCTTCGACGTAACGTGAGTTGGCAATGTTACTTCTTTACCGTCCTTAACATAATACATCGGATGCGGTTTTGTATCTTTCAGCCATTGACGCAAATCTTTTAGCAGTTCATTGGCAGTATTGATGTCTTTTTTTGTCGGATGTTCTAATAGATTAACCGTTTCGCCAATATCATGACTTAAATTATATAACTCCTGCGTATCATATTCGTAGTTATATCGATATTTATACCTTTCATTTCCCACGCGCTTATTAATTACAGAAGCAGGAATACCGCGTTCATCCATATAACCCGGGAAATGCCAATACAATGCTTTTCTTTTCAAAGTTTTCTGTTTTCCTGCTAAAATAGGATAAATAGATTCGCCATCCAAAACATGTTCTTTATGAGTATATTGAATTTCGGCTAAATCTATAAACGTCGGTAAAAAATCTATGACATGCACAGACTCATCACTGACAGCCGGTGCAGGAATTAATGTAGGATACCGAAACATTAAAGGAACCCTTGTCCCTCCTTCGTATAATGTGCCTTTCGCCCATCGTAGAGGAGAATTGGAGTGATTACCTCCATGAACACCCCCATTATCGGACATGAAAACCACCACAGTGTTGTCACGCATTGAATCCGACTTATCACCATCTTGATTCGGATCGTCTAAGGCATCTAAAATCCGCCCCACCGTTTGATCTAACTGCTCTGTGAGCGCAGCATATTTAAAATTACTGTGACGCTCATCCAAACCGGTACGTTCTCTATATTTGTCGTATAAATCATCCCTACTTACAATTGCAGAATGAATAGCATGAAACGCCACCCACATACAAAATGGTTTGTTCTTATCAGTTTTACCAAGTTGATCAACAACCATATCACCTATGGCATCAGTATAATGTTTGGCGGTACCGGTAAGTATCATCGGATCGTTTCCATTGGCATAGGGAAGTAAATTCTTCTCTATGTATTCTTTGGAATAAGGTTGTGCAAACTGATTATAAACCGAGTTATCAAAAATCCATTCCCCACTCTCACTTTTCATTGCAAAGTAGTTCGATTTGTCTTTCCCGCTCAATTTAACTTGTTTACTACACTCAAAGTTATGATTAAAACCGTTATCTTCATTTTTTGTCATCTTAAAGCCATGCACTTTCCCAAAAATATAAGTATCATACCCAACTTCCCTCAAACATTTTGCAAAAGTAAGCGTACCATCTTCAATTCGTTCTTGTTTCTGTTCGGCAGGAATGATCCGTGCTTCTTCTTTACGAATACCGGGTTGGTTTCCGGTTGCATATCTATCCGTAGCCCAAACATTATATACATGAGTACGATTGGCATACTGACCGGTTAGCATAGCAGCTCGTGTAGGCGCACTATTATGTTGCGTATATGCATTAGTAAACACCATACTTTGCTCAGCCAATTTGTCAATATTCGGCGTTTCATGATTTTTTGAGCCAAATCCCATGGTAGCAATGGGTGACGAAATATCATTCCATCCTAAATCATCAGCAGTTAAAATCAGGATGTTAGGTTGTTGCGTAAAAGCATTTGGCATGAATGCCACTGCAGCAAGCAAGGAAAATGTGCGATGTTTTATCATAACTATACTTGAATTATTAGAAAGAATTATTCCTCCTTTCGTTCGAAAAAACAATTCTAAATGTTGAATAAATACAAAAATTCACTTATTCTAATATTTTAAAAACTTACTCGTTTCGCCTTTTGAATTACGGACGATATACATTCCAGCCACTAAATGACTGATATCAATCTCATTTTGATTACTACGAACCACAACTTGTCCTATATTTGAGATAATTTGAATGGGATCTCCTTCGCTATTACCATGCAAATATAATACATTCGAATTTAATGGCTGATATACGTAATTTTCTTTTTGATTACTGTTCATTCCTCCCTGAGTACCAGTTGGTGTAAGTTGCAAAGTGATTACGGTGATAGACTCCTTGGGAATATTAAGTCTGAATTTTCTCGAACTAATCATAGTTGCATCATTTCCTATTATTCCTTGATGACCTTCTCCTTTAATCCATTGTTGATAACTGATACTTCCTGACTGTATAGTCTCGCCGGACAGTTCGAAGCCATAATTTGGATAAGCTAAATTAACATTATTGTTTATTATATAAATTGTCAGAGTATTATCTTTTCTGAATGTTCGGGTTTGCAGTCTTCCATATTGTGTGGTTTCCCTCCCATCAATATCATCCATATCAACCATTTGAGCATCTTTGAGTGGCACCGATGCAACCCTCATCAAGTAAGAACGTAGATTCTCACCATTGTTATAGTTCCACCACATAAACCCACTCATTCTTACCTCTATTTGATCCCATAACGCACACATAGCCGCCTCGGCATCATTAAAATCATCATCACTTTGATCCCAGTGCGGTTCTGTACTCCAAAAAGGCATATCTCCTATAAGCCGCAAGTCATTATTTAGCTTTTTAATAGGTCTTAACCTTGGATAATAATGTGTTCCATAGATATCCATTCTGTCTAACCAATTATTATCGTGCATAATTTTAACCCAGTCTTCCTTGTCTGGCCCATAATCTTCATAGCCTACAATCAGAGGCATTTTTAAATTAAGTCTTGCAGTAATATTACGAAGTGAGTCAACTATTGCTTTGTGCTTTGCAGGTGTAATTTGACCTTCGTTAAATTCCTCCTCATTCTGTATGGCTAAAAAATCCACCTCGAATCCCTTGTCTTTCATAAACAACAAGTAATCCTGCAACAACTTAACATATTCAGTGACGATAACACCATTTTCGTCTTTAGTCCAATGTGGAAATGAGGTTTGTCCATCTAACTTTTTACTGGCAAAGACATAAAAATCTTTGTTACCCCGAGCTGTTTTTGCCCGATTCATAGAGTTTAGCATAGGCGTGTAATACGTGTCATCAACAATTCCGGGAGCCGGGTGTGCAGGTCTGGTGTCATCACCATAAATCGAAACCCTGACACCATTCATATCATCATCAACGAAAAAATCTTTTGCTTTTGCTGCGGTATTAACCCGACCAGGCCAACCTTTCATATCGAAGAAAAAATATTCTATCTTTTCTCCAATATATTTGTTAGGATAAATAATGGCATCACCATTCGTTGCAGAAAACAGTGAACTAAGAGTTAAGGCGGCAAAAATTAATAAGGTATAAATTCTAGTTATTGTCAACATAAATGATTTGTAAATATCTCATGTTTCGCAGTTAGCATTCAGTTGAAAATGAGTGTATAAAAGATAAAAAAAGTAGCATATTTTAGCTAATATATCATTGAAAATGATTATCTTAGCGAAGG
>Ga0265293_10011136_pt1 | contig 12330 bp, 12 predicted proteins | sample Munlanlewell138R_FD_192505 | JGI IMG/M metagenome (GOLD analysis project Ga0265293, IMG submission 192505) | Leachate microbial communities from a municipal landfill in Southern Ontario, Canada - Leachate well 138R | ecosystem: Engineered > Solid waste > Landfill > Unclassified | place: Canada... | reverse complement strand
TGAAGTAACTCCTCAGAAATTAACTTACAGAAGTAGAGAGTTTGAACAGTGGGATATGCAATTTTTTGTACATCCAAATGAGATGGAGAAATGGTTTGAATACTGGAAGGGTGAAAGAATGAATTTTTATGAGGGTCTTTACAGAAAGAAAGACTATTTAAGACTCAGGCAACATCCTAAGGAACAGTTAGTTTTCTATGCTAAAGATGCATATGATGTAGAATATAAAGCTCCCTGGGGTTGGGCAGAAAATGAAGGTATTCATTGGAGAGGTGATTATGACCTTACACAGCACAGTAAATTTTCTGGGAAAGATCTATCATACACAGGCCCTGTAAGTGGTGAAAAGTATATTCCTTGGATTGTTGAAACTTCTGGTGGTGTAGATAGGACACTTCTAATGTTGCTCTTTGATGGATATGAAGAAGAAGATTTAGGAGAAGGGAAAAGTAGGACTGTACTAAAAATTCATAAAGATATAGCAGCATACAAAGCCGCTATATTCCCATTAGTTGCTAACAAGAAAGATATTGTTAAGAAAGCAAGAGGTGTTTTTGATAGCCTTGCTAAAGATAGTAAAGTCGTGTGGGATAGTAGAGGAAATATTGGTAAGAGATATAGATATCAAGACGAGATAGGAACTCCTTTCTGTATTACTGTAGATTACGAATCTTTAGATAACAATACTGTTACCGTACGAGAGAGAGATAGCATGAAACAGGAAAGAGTGAATATTAATGACCTTGACCAATATATCTCTTAGCAAGATATCTCTAATACTTCATATGGGATTCTCTTTAAGCCTACCCTTATCTTAACCGTATCACCTACTTTTGCATTTAACAAAGCTTTCCCCAAGGGAGACTTGTCTGATATCTTATTCTCAGAAGGATTTGCTTCCACCTCAGAGACAATACTGTATGTCAATATTTTATCTTTACTTTTGAGCTTTACAACACTTCCAATATCAATCTTATCTACAAGACACTCCTCTTTTTTCATTTCTCTAGAATTATCCAATACCTCTTTTATTTCCTCTATTCTCTTATCTATCTTCTCTAACTCAATCATAACAGCATTGATATTATCAGTATCCTCGCTCACATCACTCATTCTAGCCTGCTCTAGAGACTCTGAATGCTCTTTATCTCTCTTTGCTTCAAGTTTTTTAAGCTCTTTTTTAAGTTGTTCTATCTTTAATTTTGTTAGTACAAATTTTTCAGCCATCTAATTATATTGAATTAATTAAATTCTGGGTGGTAGTTTAAGACAGTTTTAGACAGACTGCATTATATCATTTTTTTCTGTTTCTGTCTGTACTCTTTAATTTCTTGATGATTACCAGAAAGAAGGACTTTTGGTACTTCCCAACCTTTAAAATTGTCTGGTTTTGTGTATTGAGGGTAATCTATTTCTCCTTTTGTAAACGTCTCCTCCTGCAAAGATAGTTCATTACCCAGTACACCAGGGACAAGTCTTGTTACTCCGTCTATGAACACTAAGGCTGCTAACTCTCCTCCTGATAGTACATATTCTCCTATTGAGAATTCATAATCTACCAAATTATCATGTATTCTTTGGTCAAACCCTTCATATCTTCCACATATTATTATCATATGCATATCTTTTTCTTTAGAAAAAGTCTCTAAATCCTCTTGTTTTATCACTTTTGCTTTTGGAGTAGTTATGGCAACGATGGTATCTTTTTTCTTCAATTCTTCTATTGCACTATACACAGGCTCTATTTTCATGATCATACCTGGACCTCCTCCATATGGAGTATCATCTACTGTTCTATGTTTATCTGTAGCCCACTTCCTAAGATCATGTACTTCTATTTCCACTAGTTTTTTCTTTAATGCATTCTTAACAATGCCTGTATTTATATACTCTTCTACTATATTGGGAAATATTGTAATTATGTCAAATTTCACGCTGTATACTTATTATATTAAAAGATGAACAAGATAATATGGTACCGCTACGGGGAATCGAACCCCGATTGCAGGATTGAGAATCCTGTGTCCTAACCGTTAGACGATAGCGGCACATAAACAATGATTTTATCATATTAACCTACTCTTTTAAACAAAACTACAGGTTTTTTCTTATTTGACATTAAAATACACAACATATATCATCATGCGCCTAACTTTAAATCATAGCTTATGTCAGACGAAAAAAGACATAAAACTACAAAAGAAGGATTCAAGAAACTAATGGATGAGCTTAAGCATAGAGAGAAGGTTTTGAGATTAAAAATAGCCAATACTCTAAGTGAAATGAGAAATCAAGGAGATCTTAGAGAGAATGATGGGTACTCTATGGCAGTTGAAGAACAAGATATTAATGAACAGAAGATACTGGAATTAAAGGGGAAAATACAAAATGTTGAAATAGTGAAAGTAAAGAAAACAGATAGGATAGAGATGGGACATACCGTTACATTACGAAACAACAAAGATATTGTTTATGAAATAACTAGTGAGGAAGAAGCAAATCCACTAGAGGCAAAAATATCTCCCAAGTCCCCCATTGGTAGTGCAATAATGGGTAAAAAGATCGGAGATAAGGTAGTTATTGAAACTCCAAAGGGTAAGAAGACATATACCATTAAAAAAATCGCTTAAGGATGAATAAGGGTTCCTTCTGTCAAGATATTTTTTATTGACTCTTTTTCATATATTGATCTGCCACCTGTAATCAAGAAAGAAATATCTTTTTCTGAGCAAAACTTTGCACATCCTATATCTATTGGTATATTGTCATTTGCTTTATGAAAAGAATCTTCAAAGATATTAAACTGCCCGAAATAATCACTCCATGAGAGGTCTTTTACTATTGGTGCATTAGGATTAATGTTAGGATCCTGTTCGTATATATAATTTATATTAGAAATCTTGTAAACTCTATCCACATCTAATATATTTGCAAATACTGCAGCATCCATATCTGTACTCCAGCCTGCCTTCAACCCCCCACAAACTATAGTCTTCTTCTCATTTTCCCATAGACATTCGTAAGCTTCACCCAGTCTGTTAGGTTGAAATATATTTGGATCTTCAAGAAATGCTTTTACTAAAGCCGCATTTGTTTGAGTAGCATACATGCCCATGTTGTGAAGATATCCTTCTCCTCCTACATACTCTGCTATTTTAGTCTGTAAATCTCTTGAGAGAGTCCCCCCACCCACAATAATTACCACTTTGTCATACTCTTCTGTAATTTCATAATACCAATTCTTTATTTTATCCAACAAAATCTTATTGATATTCAAAAGGTTATCATAAAGGACTGAACCTCCTAATTTTAAGACAAAATTCTTTTTCATAATTAAAGCGTTAAAATTAAAATAATTGCAATTACAACATAAAAAAATGGAATTAAATAATCAAGGAGTTTTATTTTCCCTGCAAATCTAACATTCCAAAGAGATATGATTAAGTAAAAGGCCAATGTACCCACAGCAGGTATAACAAAAATATTATAATTCCAGAAAAAAAGATTAAACATCGCTATAAATAAAGAACTAAAGATAGCAATCAATAATTCAAAAGGACCTAACCTATCATGAATCCTTAATACAAAAATCAAAAGGATAAGTGCTGAAATACTTAGTAGTACAGTAAATATTTCCATACTTACCCCTATACGAACAAAAGAATTAAGTAAAAGATAGAAAATTGTAATACACATAAAATCAAATACTGCTCGTGTTGCGATAGCAAAAGAGTAAATCCTATTTAGAGAGCTCTTTACATTCAGAAAAAGAATTAAGAGAAGAACTGTGCATACTCCTAAAACAACATGTCCCAGCAACATATTCCTATTAAAGTAAAGAAATATTAATAAAGATATGTAAAATATTGCTGGAAGAATAAAATACCCAAAAAATCTTTTCTTTAGTGAAATCTTAACAATAACATCACTGTATTTAGAAATTTTCTTACTAGAGTAGTCTCTAAAAGTCTTAATAAACCAGGTCTCCAAAAGCATTAGTCCTAAAAACCCTAATATCAAAAGGAATGAGAAAGAAGAGCTCAATACTGAATGATTAAATATCTGTGTTATTAACAAAATTACAAACAGATAGAAAAGATCATTTTTTAATTTTAGTTTGTATTTCATTTTTAGGCAGTTAGAGCATTAATTAATTACACCTGCAAAACCATTAAATATAGCTATTGTTAAAATTAACCACCAGGCTCCAATAGTAAATATCTCTCCTACAACATCTTTTAGTCTTCCTCTTCTCCAATAGACTACTATCTCTATTATTAACAACAATAATACAAATCCTACGATTCCTATACTCACCCCATCCCTTAGACTCAGCCCTATTAAAGGAAATATCTTTTTCGCAGATTTTTCTTCCTTTATAAAATATTCTGAAATATCCAACTTAGAACTATTACCGTAAGAATCAGACAGTATTATCATTACTACCCCTTTAATCTCACTTTCATCAATTTCAAAAGTAATATTTCCACCTTCTGCTTTATGATCTATCTCCATTATTTGAGAACCGATTAACAACGTGAACTCATCCCATTCTCCTTCTACCAAAAACGACACTCTGTATTTCCCATCTATTTTCTCTACAAAAATACTTTTTGTATCAATAAAAGGAGCTTTCGAGGCTACTGTAAAAGAGACTTCTTCGGAGATGATATCTTCATCTTTTAATTTCGCCTTTATTTTATGTTCTCCTTCTTCCCAATCACTATTTTTATCAAATTCCCAGTTAGGTGAGTTAGCAGGAGTATCTCCTACTAAATTATCTTCTTGATATATTTCAACTGTATATTCTCCTGTCACATTGGTTGTTTCACCCTTTATATTACTTGATGCATCTGTAACAACTGTGCCATTTTGAGGTGATGTTATCCTAATAGCTTTTATCTGTCCTACTTCTCTGTTAATAATAACTTTTTTTTCAGAAGAGGGCTGTGATTCTACAGGAGGAGGAGATTCTGGTATCGTAGCGGAAGACTCTATGGGAGGTTGTGCTGCTCCATGAACTTCACTTGTTAGATTACCAAACATCTGCACTACAAGTGTTGTCTGTTTACCCAACAGTACTCCCTCAACAACTGCTACACCTATATCTTTATAGTTACCACTTATTATATTCTCCTTATGTGTAGGACTGGCCATCCATGCTTCATGAATCCCTTCAGCTGTCCTAAACCCTTTAGCTAAGTTTTCTCCAGCATAAACATAATCATATCCTGCACCTCTTATAAATTGCCAAGGAGACTCACCTTCAGGACCAAAATGATCCCAATACTGCTTTTCAAACATATGATTTGCTTTAGCCAAAGCTGCTGCAGCTAACTGAGAGTTAGGTTGTAAAGTATTTAATCCCCATGCAACTCTTTCACTGTTAGTTAAATTTATTACATTCTCTGGAGTTATTGTACTAGCTTGAGCATATCCTATCCCTAATAATCCTCCTAAGCTATTTACTGCTACAAGGATAATAGAATAGCTTACTATTGCGATTTTTCTGAGAAGGTAAGGTTTTTGATTGTTTCTTTTTGTAGGAACAAAAAAGCTCAAAAGTGTATTCATATCTCATACAGTTTAAGGTATTTAACCAAAAATGTGAAGAAGTTTCCCTATTAAAAAGAAAAGGACTCGCTGGAGTCCCTTCTTCTTTTCATTTGTACTTCTTTTTACAAAGAAATACCGGCAGTTTATTACTTCACAGCAGCTTTCAAGCTTTTTCCTGCTTTAAATGCAGGTACCTTTGTCTGTGGAAGTCTGATCTTCTCAAGAGTTTTAGGATTAATTCCCATTCTTGATGCTCTTGTTCTTACCTCAAATTTACCAAATCCTGTCAAAAGAACAGAATCACCTTTACTTAAAGCTCCTTCTATTGCTTCTAATGTAGCATCTAAAGCATCACTAGCTTGTCTTTTTGTTAATCCTGTTGCTGCTATTTTGTCTATTAAGTCTTTCTTTAACATTTCATGTTGCCTCCTTTCTTTGAGATACTATACATCAAAAACCTTAAGTTAAAAGAGTTTGAGTATATCCAACTCTAAAATAATTTAAATAAAAGGTTTCGTCAAGGGCGATTTTCATTATAGGCTAGAGCTCTAAATGAAGGAAAAGTAGGCTACTAAAAGCTTTTTTAATGAACTATATTTCTCATCAACAGTTAAACCCTTATATAACAATATCTCCTCACGCAAGCACATCGTAAAACCCTTCCCAACAGCATTCTTAGACCCTCTTTTTAAGAATAATACCTCTGTTCAAAATTTTTGTAACCTATTGTGCAGCAACGTTTCTAAAGAAAGGTAAACAAGTCTCTTTTCCCCTATAGCAATTATTACTAGAAGACAGGCAAAAAACAGCTATTTTGCCACCTCACTAGCTCTAGTTTCCCGTATTACCGTAACTTCTACATTACCTGGATAACTCTGATTTTTCTCTATCTCTTCTACAATTTTCTTAGCCATAATCTTTGCTTCATCATCAGATACTAACAAAGGTTTAACTATAATACGTACCTCCCTACCAGCTCTAATGGCATAAACTTCCTCTATACTATCTCCTCCTACCTCTTTAGCAGCACTCTCTATCCCTTCTATCCTTTGAATATACTGCTCATAACTATCTTTTCTTGCCCCTGGACGAGAGCCTGATATTGCATCTGCCAAATATATTACTATGGCCTCAGGAGTTTGGGCATCTATATCCAAATGATGAGCTTCTATAGCATTAACCAACTTATCATCTAAGCCATATTTTCTAGCAACTTGACCCGAAATATGATGATGAGGGCTATCAACTTTATGAGACAATACTTTACCAACATCATGTAAAAGTGCTGCTCTTTTTACTAATTGAACATCTGCACCTATCTCCGTAGCCAAAACCTCTGCCAGTCTGATAACTTCAATAGTATGGTGCATCAAAGACTGTCCATAACTAGACCTATATTTCATCTTCCCAACCAGTTTCATCAAGCCAATATCTATGTCTGGCCAATCAGCTTCATCCGCAAGAATCTGACCGTTCTTTTTAATCTCTTTTGATATCTCATTTTTTGCTCTTTTAACTGCATCTTCAATAGAACCTGGGTGAATCCTTCCATCTGCAATTAACTTTGTCATAGCTACATAAGCTATCTCTCTTCTAAGAGGGTCAAATGAAGACAAACCAATAGCATCAGGGGATTCATCTACAATAATATCTACTCCCGTTAATTGTTCAAAAGCTCTTATATTTCTACCTTCTCTTCCTATTACTCTACCTTTTACCTTATCGTCCTCGACTTTTATCGTTTTCGTAGTCGTTTCTCCTACATAATCTGTCGCTACCCTCTGCATAGATTCAACTAATATTTTCTGAGCATGCTCATCTGCAACCGCCTCTATATTCTTCTGTGCTTGTCGTATTTTCTTTGCTTCATACTCTACAAGATCCTGATCAATCTCTTTCATTAACATCTCTTTTGCTTCATCTCTTGACAAGCCAGATATCTTTTCTAACTCTTTCTTTAACTGAACCCTATTTGTTTCTAATCTTTTAAGACCTTCTTTCAAACTACCTTCTTTGTGTTCTATATCCTCCGTTTTCTCATCTAAAATCTTAGATCTCTTATTCAACTTTCTTTCCCTCTCTATCAATATCTCCTCATGCTCTGTGCTCTCTTTTCGCATCTGCTTTATTCTGTCTTCCTGCTTTATTCGCATTTCAGCAATTTCTCGCTCAGCAGCCTCGAATTTTTCTTTCATCAATTTCTTTGCTGCTTCCTCTATATCCTTCTCCGGAATATTATCTACTTTCACCCAGTGAAACACATATCTCAAAACAAGCACTACGACAACAGTAGATACCAAGATAGCAAGCAAAATTAACAATACCGTTTCCATGTATCTGTAAATTAAAATTTAAATTGTCCTTTAACTAGACTTCCTTTGAATAAAAAGCGGTCGTACAACCAGCTCTGTTGCAAAACGTTAAAAATTTTCTGTTTATTATAATTTCCATTTTAAAAATAAAATTTTTCTTAAACTTTTAATAACCAAAAGAGTCTTTAAACAAGGACTTTTGTAATGATATCACTTTTTAACCTTTCTTACCAGACAGCACCTCCCCCCCCTCTTTAGGGTCAGACCCACCTCAGACACTGTTAATCTAAATTTAACCTTTGTCTGATATATTAAAATATGCCTAGACCAAAGAGAAACTTCCAATCAAATAGCTTCTATCATATCTACAATAGAGGAAATAACAGAGACACCGTTTTAAAACTAGCCTCTGACAAGCAAATCTTTGTCAATTTGCTCTATCGAAATAAGGATAAATGTCAAATTAGACTAGTAAATTACTGTATTATGGATAATCATTTTCACTTAATCGTAAAGACGGGAAAAGATCCTAAAAACCTTTCCAAATTCATGCAAAGAGTTTTAACTAGCTTCGCAATACAGATAAACAAAAAACATCAAAGAATAGGGCACACATTCCAAGGAAGATACAATGCTAATCTACTTCTTTACAAAAAAGATCTTGTAAGAGCTATAAATTATGTAAGACAAAACCCTGTACAAGAAGGATTGGTACGGAAGCCCTCCGAATACCCTTGGACAAAGGAATAGTTTGATCGTCTAAAACAAAATAAGGGTCAGACCCGGGTCAGACCTCGCATAAGATTTTGATAGAAGGTAAGGTTATGAATAGTTGTCAATACCATTGCCGTTGCCTCTCCCATCTTCAGCATATGATGTATATACGCTCTCGTATAATTCCTACAGCATTCACAATTGCAATTTCGATCGACTGGATTTTGATCCAAAGCCATCGCGCTGTTTTTGATTTTGACTTCACCTTCTGATGTATAAAGAGTTCCATGCCTTGCATTACGCGTTACCAACACCGTGTCAAATAGGTTATACCCCATCTCGACAGATCTCAAAATATCTTCTGGCTTCCCAACTCCCATTGCATATCGGATTTTATCTTTCGAAATATTTTGAATTACTGCTTCCATTTCATCCTCAACTAATTCTCCATCTTTATCTATCAAGTATCCGCCGAAATTATATCCATCAAAGCCTATCTCCACCAATTCATTAGCACAATATTCTCGCAAATCTAAATGGTTTGCCCCTTGCACAACACATGTTAAAAGTTTTCCCGTTTCTTTTGTACCACCATACTCTCTTTCAAAATGTTTTTTACACCTTAGTGCCCACTTTAACGTTCTCTCAACAGACTCTTTTGCTTTATCTTTTTCTAAACCTGTATCTCTACAATCATCTAATGTTACTAATACATCTGACCCTATTTTCATCTGGGTATCTATTGAACTTTCAGGTGTTAAATCATAAATATCACCCTGCTTTGGCGATTTAAAAGTTGCCCCGTTTTCATGAACTTTCCCTTTCCATTTTTTAGAATGAATTAATGAAAAAACCTGAAATCCCCCTGAATCAGAAACAAGCAAACCTTTCCATCCCATCATTTTCTTAATACCTCCTAATTTCTCAATAATTTCAGGTCCTGGATGTATCAAGAGATGTAATGTATTTGTCACCAAAGCCTTCGTACCTGTTTCTTCTAATTGTCTAGTTGTCAGATATCTAACTGCCCCTCTAGTAGCATCAGGCATAAAATAATACTCTTTATTTATATCTTTCAGTAACTTGTTCATGATTTATTCTATTAAATTATCTCCGATTAACATACTATCTCCATAACTAAGAAATTTATACTCTTTGTCTATTGCATAACTGTATGCCATTTTAACATTATCGTTTCCCGCAAAAGAGTTTACCAAAAGTAATAAAGATGAATCAGGCATATGAAAGTTTGTTACTAAAACATCAACTATTTTCCATTCATACCCCGGATATATGTACAAATCAGTTTTCATTTTCATTGCTTTAACCAAGTATTTACCTGTTTTTTCATCTAAATAAGCAGAACTTTCTAAAGCCCTAGCCACTGTAGTTCCAAAAGCCCATACTCGATTACCATTTCTAATTGCTTCATTTATCTTAGAAGATGAGTCCTTTGGTATAGCAAAATATTCCTCGTGCATTCTATGTTCTTCAATATTCTCCTCCTTTACAGGTTGAAACGTCCCCCATCCTATTTTTAGCTCTATTTTCACTACGGTAGCTCCTTTGCTCTTAATCCTTTTTAAGATATCTTCTGTCAAATTTAGACTGGCTGTCGCCGCTGCTACCGCACCTGTTTTTTGAGAAAAGACCGTATTGTATCTAATTTTATCCTCTTTAGTATCCTTTCTTTTTACATATGGAGGGAGAGGGGTATGTCCATATTTCTCAAATAGTTTATTTGCATTTCCCTTCTTAAAAATAACTTTAAAACCCTTCTGTGCTCTCTCAACAACAGCTATTTGAAAAGAATTACTCTCTTCGTTTACTAGGATATCTCCTATTTTCACATCTTTTGCTCTACCAATAAGTGCAAACCAAGTATCTTTTTCTATCTCTTCTAAAAATAGAATCTCTACCTTCTTCCCTGAAGGTGTTATAAAAAAGGTTCTACAACTCATCACCTCTGTCTCGTTTAAGACCACAATATCTCCCTCACGAACATATTTTGGAATATTGAAATATTTATCATCTAAAATTTTCTTTTTACTCCTATCTAAAACTAGCAAATTAGAGAAGCCTCTTCTAGAAGAAGGATGTTGTGCTATTAATTCCTTTGGTAAGTTGTATCCAAATTCTGACATTTTCATTTCTGTTGGTATTATAGCAATTTAGAAGAGAATTGAGTAAAATAATGCATATGAAGACAGTATTTTTAGGCACATCATGGGAATCAGTAGAAGCATTAAAAGTTTTGCATAATGATCCCTACTTTGAAATTGTATGTGTAATAACCTCTCCTGATAAACCTGTTGGACGCAAACAAATCCTTTCAAAATCGGATGTCAAAATCTTTGCAGAGAAAGCTAAGATCCCTGTTGTTCATACAGAGAGTAACAGAGAGAAATATAATGAGGTTTTGAAAAAATACAAACCTGAGATAGGGGTGTGTAAAGCATTTGGAGAAATTGTTCCGAATGAGTTTTTGGAGAATCTAAGATACGGCTGTATAAATATCCACTTTTCAATTCTCCCGAAGTATAGAGGAGCTGTTCCCATACAGAAAGCTATTTTAAATGGAGAGAAAGAAACTGGGATATCAATAATGTTAATGTCACAAAATCTTGATGAGGGAGATGTCTTAAAAATATCTAAAGAAAAGATTAAAAAAGATGATACAAATATTACTTTAAGGAAAAGACTTGTTAATAGGAGTAGTAAGATCTTAATACCTACTTTAAAAGATTGGATCAACGGTAAGATAACACCTCAAAAGCAAGATCATTCAAAAGCTACATACTGTTGGCAAAAAGATATATCTAAGGAGAAAGCCAAGATTCTTTGGAATAACTATGAACCTGAATATATAGAAAGGATGGTGAGAGCTCTGCTTCCTTGGCCAATAGCATGGACCGAATGGAATAGGAAAAGAATACAGATTTTTGATGTAGATATTGTTAAGTGTGATGAGCAGGGTAATCCTGGAGATTTAATTGTTAGAGAAAATTCTCTCCTATTCAAGACAATAAACAACGAGAGATGTATTAATGTAAAAGAGTTGAAGATAGAAGGTAAGAAGAAGATGACTACCATAGAGGCTTTAAGAGGAAAAACTTTTGCGCAAGCACACAGTAAGCCGGATTCTGTATAACGATGATTATCTATCTATGCGGTTAAACCTTGCTCCAGGAGGGGGTTACCACGCGATACTGTATTACTACAATACCCGGTAGTCTCTTACACTACCATTTCACCCTTACCTCACTAGCTATAAGCTAGCGGGGCGGTATATCTTTCTGTTGCCCTTTTCTCCGTAAGATCACTCCCACCCAACTCTCGTTGGCTCCACTTTAAGGAGTCCGGACTTTCCTCACTCACTTTTAAAAAGCAAGCGCAATCATCTAGTAATACTTGCGCACCTATATTATACTATTTTTTGCGTTTTTTTTGAATTATGACTGCTGGGACAACAAATAATGCAATTACTGGTGAAAATACAACAAGCCATATTAATATACTTCCTAAGAACTGACCAAAAGAAACTAATGCTCTAAGCGCATCCTTTAGTACACCTACAGGTCTCCACCCTTTCTCTTCTAATTCTGCACCTTCACTACTTTGATGAATCCTAATGTATATATATGAATAATCTGTCTGTGTTTCTAAATTCTTCAGTTGTAACTCTATCCTCTCTATCTCAAGTCTTACCTTACTGACTTCATTGTAAACAGACAGTGTTTCTTCTACT
>Ga0265293_10011135_pt1 | contig 12330 bp, 12 predicted proteins | sample Munlanlewell138R_FD_192505 | JGI IMG/M metagenome (GOLD analysis project Ga0265293, IMG submission 192505) | Leachate microbial communities from a municipal landfill in Southern Ontario, Canada - Leachate well 138R | ecosystem: Engineered > Solid waste > Landfill > Unclassified | place: Canada... | reverse complement strand
CCTGCTCCGCCTGCTGCGCCGCCACCGATGCCGCCAGCGTTGGCACCGACCGAGCCGGCCAGGCCAAGGCTGACCATGATGGGGCGGGTGAGCGCGAGGTGCGCGGCGTTGGCCAGGAAGTCGACCAACATCTTTTTCATGGAGTCGAGTGCGTTGCTGCCGCCGTCGATAAAGTCGCGCCACACCTGCACAAGGCTGTCTCCCATGCGGCGCGATGTCTCTTCCATGAGGAGCGCCATGCCGTCGCCAGTCTCATACGTGGCGGCAGCGGTCTCGCGTATAGCCTCCTGGAGGTCGTACTGTATGCCTAAGAGCTCTGCGTAACGGTCGCGCTCTTCTGGCTGCAGTATCCGAGCATTTTCCGAGCGCAAAGCCAGCTCAATCGCTTTCTCGCGATTAAATGCCCGTATGGCGTCCTCGCCAGCAAGGTGTGCGGCAAGCTCTCGCTCAAGCAGATCGACAGACGCCTGCTGATCGCTCAGTGTCGCAGCGCGACGGGCGCTTAGCTTTTCCAGCTCTTTCTCTGCCCGCGCGTTCTCCTGTTTCAGGGCTGAGCCTGCTTTGAGCGCTTCGTTTTGATCATAGAGAGACAGCGCCACCTCGTCGTGCTCGACGCGGTACGCGAAAGCAGCGCGCTCGCCCTCGGTGAGCCTTAAGTTTTCGACCTGCAGCGACTCTATGACGCCTTTAATGGCCTCTCTTTTGCGCTCTGCAGCCGCAGCTGCTGCATCGGTTTCTCCCTGAAATGCAGAGACTCGGTTAAGCAGATCATCAGGAATCCGCAGAGAGTCAATGTTGATCTCCCTGAGCTCTTGCAGCGTGTCTGCGATACCTTCGCGCTGCCTGGAGAGATCCTCAAGCTGAGCAAATGAGCGCCGAGTGGCGCCACCCTTCTGGATGATCTCGTAGATTTTCCCGTCGACTTCGCCTAGCTCCGCCTCAAGGCGGCTGACGGTGGATGCCAGGGCCTCGGCGTCCCCGTTCATCGCCAGGATTAGCTCGCGCCTCTCCCGCAGCTCGGCCAGCCGATCAATGCCCGGCTGCTGGTAGGGAGAGGGGGCGCGCCCGGCGGTGCCGTCCAGGTATTTGCCGTGGATTGCCTCAAGCCTCTCGATCTCCTCATCGAGCCGGTCCAGGTTGTTGCCGGGGAGCCGCCTCAGCAGTGCTCTTGCTGGGGCGGTGTGGATGTTCATAAACACCTCCCCCATCAAGGAGAGGTGCTCTAGCAGCGCGTTGCCGCTTTCCAGCTCGCCAAAGATATCCCGAATGCCCGCCGCAACGCTGCCGTCGCGAACGGCGTCGCCAATAGCAGCGATACCGTCCGCAACGCTTAGCAGGTTGGTGGAGAGACCTTCGCTGGCACCGGTTGCCTGATCAAGTGCGCCGACGAGCGAGAGTGTTGAGTTTTGTATCTGAATAAAGCCGTCGCCCACCGTGGCGGGCATGGATTCAGACTCAGCGCGAACGGCCTCCTGCGCCCCCACAAGGGCTTCATAAATCACTTCGCCAGTGATTTTTCCCTCTGCTGCGAGCGCCCTCAGTTCTGTAACGTTTACTTTGAGGTGTTCGGCAAGGGCCTGAGCTACGCGGCTGCCATAGTTGAGCACGTTCTGCAGCTCTGTGCCGCGCAGCGTACCCTCGGCCATAGCTCGGTTCAGGCTGTTCTGGACCATGTCCAGCGCCTGGCCCTTTGCCCCCGACACTACCAGGGCGTTGTTCAGCGCCTCGGTGTAATCAAGCTGCTCCTCGGTGCTCTTGCCGAGCGCGTTTAAGGTGAATGCGTTTCTTGCAAAGCTGTCGGCTGTGTTTTCAAGGCTCGAGTAAGTCATCCGTGCAATGGACTCGAGCCGCCCCATGACCCGACCCGCATCATCGTGGGCACCAATAGACAGCCGCACGCGCGAGGTAAGGTCTGACCAGGTATCGGCGTAATCAATAACCTTACGGACCGATAACGCACCGGCTGCGACAGCGCCGAGGCGCATTGCTTGCTTTGTCAGGCCGTCCCAGCTTTGCGTCAGGCCGCTGGCGGCGCTGCTGCCTTTGGACTTGGTCTGATTGAGCTTCTGCAGCTCACCGTCAGTGATGCGCAGGGCCTCTACGCCACCCCTGGCATCACCTCTGATGACCAGCTTCATCTCAAAATCGCGTGCCATGGCTATTCCGTGTCGATCCGTAGGATGTGCAGTTGTTTCAGTTCGGGTATATCAACAGTCGCGCCAAGGGCGCCTTTTTCGATTAATCGCAAATCTTCAAAAAGCTGAGGGTTGGCAACGGGTAGCCCCAGCATTTCCAGTACAGCCGTTACGCCACGATAATCGAGCGCCAAGCGAGAACCGTCCCACGCATAACGCCACTGGGTTCCTGACGCATAAAAAACGCGGGCTGCATCGCGATTGTCTGGAAAAACAATGTCTTCATCGGGCTGCGGCGCATCGACAATTACAAAGCCAAAAAACTCTGCGTCCTCATCACTGAGGCGGTTGGGCTTTTTATCAATGCCCGCCCACCGCCGCCCGACGTCGATTAGTTTTTTTGGCGGGCCAGCTCAGTAAGTAAATCGTTATTTACTGCCCCCACAAACTGGGCGATGGGCCGCAACTGCCAAGGGTGGCGGCTGAATTTGTCGAAAATGGATGACTCAAACTCCCAGCCCTCCGGCAGCCCTTTAATGTCAACAACCATCTCCTTGCAGATTCCCGCGTCGTCGGAGCCGTGTCGGCCAAGGACTTCCAGATAGTCAGGGCGAGGATATTTTTTTGCGGTGACTTCAAGGGTGGCCACCTTGACCAGCTCGCCATAGTCTCGCGGCTCATATAGGTCGACACGGCCAGTGATGGTGGTTTTGCTGGACTCGCCAGGGATAAAGCCTTTGCTCATAGTTTTTGCCTTCAAATTTGTTGGATAGTGTTAAGGCCGCCCGTTGAGCGGCCGCGCAGCAGAGGTTTGCGTGGAGCGAGATTAAGCTGCGGCCTGCGTGAGGCGATATTCCTCGCCCACGGGCTGCGGCGAGAAAGGCAGGCTGAAGAAGGTTTCGCCGTTCACCACCTGCTCTGACGGCTCTCCAAAAGATGCGGCCACCACGCTGAACTTGATGATGTTGCCTGCGCCTGCGCCGTGGGTGATTGTGATAGGCGCATCGGTGGCGCCCGCGTGGGTTTCAAGCAAAGCCATAAGCGCAATTGTGGCGGGCGCATCTTTGGGGCCTACAATGATCGTGCCGGTGGGCCGCCTGTCATCGACCGTGCTTTCTTCGCGGCCGGCCATACTGTCGCGAACCACTGTGATGCCGCCGTCGAAGGTGAAGCCGCTAACTGCGTGTTGCACGCCGTTGAGTTTGATCTCGGTCGTGTTGGCAAAGGTCACCGGCACTGCATCTTTGAATGCGGTGTTGTCCGGGTTATTCAGCGCCTTGGCAACTGGGCGAGCATAGCTGCCGAGGAAGTTGCTAAAGGTTATCCATGGCAGCTCGCCCGAGTTAAGGGATAAGCCCCAGTTTCCGCGCACACCGGTCGTTTGTTGCTGAATGAATTCCTCCACGCCTATGCAGGTTAGGCTTTCGTAATTTCCGTCCACCGGCGTGTAATACCACTCATCCTTTGCTGCGGTGTCGTCGGTTTCTGCCATGGCGCAGGCGCGCAGCAAACGGCCCCAGGCGGGGGCGGTCTCGGTATTTCCGCTGCCTATAAGTGGTACGCGAAAAGCGCTGAATCCGGCGTGCGGGTTGACGTTAATTTCACGGTCATTCCCAAGCCCTGCTCGGTTGTAATCTTGAGAGACGCGGTTGCCGGCATAGCGCAGGAGCTCAAGGCCTTGGGTCTTTACGGCATCGGCCGAGGTGAGCACCTCGGCTACGCCGTAGGTGTCTTCAAGCGCTGCATAAAGTATTCGGTTGCGGTTGCGTTGAGCCATGGTTAGTCACCTCCAGCGGGAGTGTTTGTGGTTTCAATGGCGTCACCGTGCTCGTCCGCTGACTCCAGTGCGGGCAGCGTCATATCCCGCGCGGCAGGGTCGGCGGTGACCAGGATGTTCTCGGGTTTGTCTGCGGGCACGATCGTGCCGTCTGCGAGCCGCTTGTAGCGACCGCCGACTTTGGGGGTTTGCATGGTGGGTCTCCAGGAGGTTATGACTGGGTGGTGAGCACGTGCGAGTTTCCGTCCATTAGCGCGCCGCCTGCCGAGGTGATCACTGAGGGCGGCGGCGGGGTTAGCGCGTTGATGTATCGCCCCGCTGAGAAGGTGTCTCGCCACCAGACCACGCGCTCTTTGATGGCGAGCACGTCGCCCTGGACGTGCTCTAGCTCGGTATAGTCGGCGGCGTGCTGATAGCCGATCAGCGCAGGATAGAGCTGGTCGAGAAGCTCTTGCAGCGCCGCCCAGTCACATACGGTGACGACCACCACCCTGGCCAGCATCAGCTGGCGGATAGGCAGTTGCTGTGAAGGCTCTGAGTTTGCAGGGCCGGGCATAAAATACGCGGCGGGCATCACGTCGCGGATACTTTCGATCAGGTTGATATCCCAGGCATGGTCAATCGTTTGGTAGCCAGTGCCGACGCTCGCGAGGCGCTCTATGAGCTTGCTGATCATGCGCCCCCCGTTCTGCGCAGGAGCGCATTGAGCGCTGAGTTGAATTGCTTGGGCATCTCTTCCTCGACAAAGCGCTCTACATCGGCCAGCACGTCGGTGCTGCCGACCATCTGAGGCACCGATGGCCCCATCAGCCGCTTTATCGGCAAGGTGGCGTGTTTGCCTGAGCTCCCGCTCGGCTGCCAGCTGGCATGAGGGGCGCGCTCGAAGGCTTTCATGCCGTTAACATCGGCGGCAAAACCGCTTTTGATGATCTTGCGCGCACCCTGTTTTTTGACTTGCACGCTGAGGCCGCGATACTTTTTCCGTCCCTTGCGCCGGGTGATTGGCGTCCTCATACCGAACTTGTCGAGGCCGATCAATCCACCCACGTAGCGGATGACATAGGCGTAGCGGTCGCTATCAACTCGCCTGATAGTCGAGGCGGCGTCCAGGTCGCCCGCCCTGACGGTATAGATCTCGCGCACTTTGCGCTTGATCCGTGTGCGGGCGCTTCTGGCGGTGCGTTGTGCGGCGCTGTAGGCGGCTGTCTCGACATGTTTGGGGTCAAACTTGCCCGCCAGCTGGTCGATATCCTTAAATTCGTAGCGAATAGAAAATGGCATCAGTTGATTCCTATGGTTTTGACGTAGCCGTCATCGCGCAGGACGCGCTGCAACTGATACTTTGGCCCGGCAGGGTACCCACCGGCTGTCAGGCGCTGGACGGTGTCGCCCATGGCGTAGCTCGGCAGGCTGTCAGCTGTGACAGTAACCGCCTTGCCGTGGTAGGCCACGTCGTCGTTGTCGCCGTAAAGCTCGACATCCATATCGATCATGCCGGGGATTTCTCGCACTTCGCCACTTTTTGACGTGTAGCGCACGAGCGAGCCAAGCCGCAGTAGCAGCTTGGCATCGCGCCGCTTGGCGAGCTGGTCGAAGCGGCTCATTAACCGCCGCCCGCAACCGTGACTGCTGTGTTGCCGCTCAACCTCACGTGCACATTGCCTGCCGTGCTGCCCGCTTTGGCGGATAGCGCCAGGCCGACTGGTTGATTGCTGCCGCTGTCTGCATCGGTGGTGACAGCTTTGGCTGAGTCATCCCAGTAGAGCACGCTGCCCACGGTGATAGCGTCGGCGGTGGCTGCCGGTAGATCAAAGACGCCAGCGAGCTGCAGCACCAGCTCTTCGCCGTTGTCTGCGCCGCTGAGGGCGACGCCGAACAGGTTGCCGAGCAGCACGCCGCTGCCGGAGGTGACGGTGGCGGCAGCCACAACGGTAACAGCGTCGCCTTTTGCCACAAAGTTCTTGGCCATGATGGTTTCCTCTCGTTGGGGTATCGCCCGGCCAAGCCGGGCGCCAGGGTTGGCAGGCGATTAGCTGCCGGTGGGGGTTTTGACCATGCCGCGGTAGTCCCACGCCTTGGCCGCCGCGTCCATGCGCACCTTGAACTCCACGCCGTCGACGTTCCAGCCGCTCTGCTGCTCCAGCACCGGCGCTTGCTGGCCGTCGAGATAGAGCACCTCGATCGTGTCGTGGATGGTGGGGCTGGCCAGCAGGTACCAGGCGCTGTGGTTGGCAAGGCGGGCGTCGCTAATGACGCTGGCGATGCCGCGCACGCTGTTGGGGACTGTGTTGCTTTTAGCGCTGGCACCCACTTCAAACTCCGACTCCAGCGCAACTTTGGCGGCCCCCTCCAGTGCGACATCGCAAAGCAGGAATGCGGGGCGGATATTGAGGGCGGCTGGGCCATCCTTTTGCGTGGCCATCTTGACGCGGGCGGCGTCGATGGTGCCGGTGTTGATGCCACCCTGGCTGGCCAGGTTATTGTGGGTCGCGTGGAACAGATCGACGCCATCGGCCATTTTGGGATTGTTCAGGAAGATGCTGAACACCAGGTCGCCGACGGTACGGATGGCGGCGCGGCCCATTTTGCCGGGGATGCGAGTAAAGGCGCTCAGATCGTCGTTAATGATGGCTTGGCGCGTGATGCCGAAAAGCTCGCCGTAGGTGGCCAGCACGGCGGTCTCGGCCCGCTCGCCCAAGGTGACGTACTTGTACTCGGCCCCTTCCGCCACTTTGCGCAAGCTGGGGAATGCGCCAAGATCGGCGCGGGTCTGGATCTTGAAGTCGCCGAGGTTGCCGGTGGCGGTGAACTGAGGAAACACCTCGGCGGCCTCTTCGTAGCCCTTGAGCATCGCCTTGTTGGCGATGTTGCCGAGTATTGTGCCAAAGTCGCCGCTGGTGTGGGTAAAGGCGGCGGCCACCATTTGCATCTTGTCCATACCGCCGGTGCTAGCGCCGCGGGCTTGCAGTATCGTGCGGGCCAGCTCCATCAACGTATAGCCGGCGACGGCGTTGCCCTCGGCGCGCTGCTCGCCAAAGGCGCGCATGGCGATCGCGTTGGTGGCGTCTGCTCTGAGTCGTGCCATGCCGCCACCGTCCTGGACGGTCACGGCGTAGCTGTGGCCGGGCGATGGGGTTTGACTGCCGAGCGCGGCGAGCAGTTTGTCTTTGGCGGCGGCGACGCTGCAATCCATATCTTGCAGGCAGGCATCGAGCAGGTCTTTATGGGCCGACTCGAAGCCCTTAAAGGCTGACTGAATATCTGTGCGGCGCTGGGTTTCCTTTTGGCGAAGCTCGGCTTCGATGGTGGCTTTCATTTCCGGGGTAACCACGGGGTCGGCGGTTGCTGCCGGTGCTGCGGGGGTTGGTTGAGGCATGGGAGTGCCCTCCTGTTGCGGGTGAGTGTCTGCAACCGCAGACGGGAAAAGAATGGGTCGGGCCGGTGAAGCTGCAGGGCGCGCCGGCGGAGCGGTGGCAATTTGCAGGATCTCTTGCGGGGCGTGCTTGAACTGGCCGATCAGGTCTGACGAGTAGCTGGCTGCCAGATCAATGCGGGCGGTGGTGGCCGTGGCGAATCCGGCATCAACGGCCTCCTGGCCGACGTACCAGGTTTCGTCATCCATCAGCTGGGCCACCGCGTCTTCATCCATGCCGCTCGCGCTTGCATACAGGCCGATCATGGTGCGGCGAACTTTTTCCAGCAGGGCTTTGGTTTTTTCCATCGCGCGGTGATCGCCCCAAGCAATGCTGCTGGGATTGTGGATCATGTAGTAGGCGTTTTCCGCAATGTTGACGGTGTCGCCTGCCAGCGCAATGACGCTGCCCATGCTGGCCGCGAGCCCTTCGATGTGGGTGATGACCTCAGCGTCGTGGCTTTTGAGCAGGTTGTAGATGGCGGTGCCGTCGAACACATCCCCGCCTGGGCTGTTGATGTGCAGGTTAATCTTACTGACGGTGCCGAGCGCCTTGAGGTCGCGCGCGAAGTCTTTGGCGGTGACGCCCCAGTAGCCGATGTAGTCATAGATATAAACATCTGCCGCGCCGTCGGCAGCCATGGTCATGGAATACCAGGTTTGTTTCTGTGGCATGGTGCCTCCGTTAATCGCTTTTGGGTTGCGCCGCGGGTGCCGGTGCGCGCTTTTGTGGCTGGGTAACTTGCCGCTCGTTCACTTCTTTTTGCCAGGCTGCGACCTGATCTAGCACCTCGTAGGGGTTGCGGCCTCGGCGGCGAATGATTTGCTGGGGGCTGGCCAGCACGTTTTCCAGCAGGATTTCATCGGCAGCAGCTTCGTGGGCCGGGTTGATCCACGGCATGGTTGGGGTGATGAAATCGAGACTCATCAGGGTGGCCGGATCAATGCGGCTGGGCACTCTCAGCGTGTCGCCCAGCACTGCCATCTGAACCCAGCGCCGCACGACCGGCTCGACGACTTCTTCGCAGAATTCCAGGCTCAGGGTTTCGTAGTTGGTCCAGCCCTCGACGAGCTCCTGCCGCTGTGAGCTGTAGGTGCCGTTGTAGTTGCGGGCGATGGTTGAGAAGTTGGCCATCGTGCCGGCTGCCGTCATTCGCTGCATGGTTTCGAGAAAAGGTGTCAGCAGGCCGCTGGGGCGGTTGCTCTGGATCGTGCCGACGGTTTCGCCCGGCTGGAGATCGTCAAAGATCGCACCGGGGCGGATGTCGAGCAGGCGGCGGCCCTCTTGGTCGAAATCGTCCGGGTTGTACAGGTCGGGACTGCCCTTTTGGATGTAGCCCACCATGGTGGCGGCAATCCGGGCGGCCACTCGCTCTGCCTCTTCGTAGTCCTTGATGTCGTTGATGCGGTTCATCACTGTGGCGAAAATGCTGACGCCCCGCGTCTGGTGCAGTCGCCGCACGAATTTGAGGTGCTCCATGGTGGCTGCGTCGTGGCGACGGGTGCGCATCTTCCAGGGCGCGTTGCCACCGGGGTGATCGTCATACAGCCAGTAGGCGCGCTCTTCGCCCCAGGCCGATTTCTCGACACCCTGGATAATCCGCTTGGCGGGGTCGTTGAGCTCGACGGGCAAAAAGTCCGGCTCAAACAGCTCGATGCTGTAGGGCACCGTGGTCCGGTGCGTCAGGCCGGGGATGCTGCCTTGCAGGTGGCGCAGCAGGGTTTCGCCGTCGCGCAGCCATGTCAGCGCCAGCAGGCGTTGTGATTTCGCCCAGCTAAATTGCCGCGTGGTCTCGGGGCGCTTGGCCCATTCGTCGAACGCGGCCTGCATTTCGCGGGCAAAGCCCTCATCGATCTCGCCAGCGTGGGTTTTGGGCTGGAACTCCACGCTGATGCCGCGCGGGCCAACTACGTTGTTGGTCAGAGTGGTCAGGATGCCGAACGCAAAGTCGTGGTTTTGCTCCAGGTGTCGTGCTTGCCCGCGCAGGGTGACGATGTCCCAGTCGTTAACGGCGTCGCCGCTGCGGTTGTCACCAGGGTTTTTGCGCAGCCGGTTGGGTTTGGCAGCTTCGTAGGCGGCAGCGATTTTGAGGGCTTGCCGGGCGCGCCAACGGCGCACTGCGCGTTCTGGCGAAAATACGCCAATGAGGGCGTCAATCGGGTGCATTAGTAGAATCTCGCCAGTGCGGGTGAGCGGCGCTTGCCGCCTGAGCTGGCTTGTTCCGCAGCCTGGCGGCGTTCCCACTCTTTGCGACCGTCCCGGATCTCCTGGAGGTTTTCCATGGTGAGCTGGCGACCGTTCATGATCGTGGTTTTTCCGGCAAGCAGTTCTTTCTCGGCCTCTAGGTAGAGGGCGACCATTTCCGCTGCTGTAGTCATATGAGTGATCCGATGGGTCGTGATGGTTGCCGCGGCTTGCGCGGTTCGTCCGGCTCTGGCAGGGGTGCTTTTGCCGGTGTAAACAGGGTGCGCTGGCTGAGCCGGGCCTCCAGCTCAGACCATTTGGCATCCGTCCATTTGTGCATACCTTTGGCGTAGGCCGCGTGCAGGGCGTACACCTCGCAGTCCAGCGCCTCGTTGCGCCTGCCTGGGCGCTCTTGCCAGAGCAGCCGGCCTCTGTGGCGCTTGCTTGGGGCCTTCACCTCGGCGGTGACTTGCTCCCAGTAGTCCGCGCGCACATGCTTGCAGCTGTGCATATAGGCGCTGCTGCCCAGGAGGCGCTTGCTGATCAAGTCCTTGGCGGTATGGGTGCCTACTGGATGGGCGTGGACGCCGTAGCGGTCGGCTTTGGTCTGGCGCCGGGTGCTGGTGAAGTCAACGGGCCGCGAGCGCGTAAAGATCTCCCTGTCGCCGTAGTCGTGACTGGAGCCCTTGATGGCCATAATCTCTACGCCCCGGTACCGCCGGGTGCGCGTTCGCACCCAGTGGTATACGGCGTTGTTTGAGCCGCCGTCGGAGGAGTCGATGCTGATCGCGCTAGCGCCGATGTCGCCAAACCTTTCGTGCTTGAATTGCTGAAATACCAGCGCATCAAGGGCCGTCCAGCAGGGGTCACTCTTGTCCAGCGGGTCGCCGTCGATCTCGCCCCAGTGCATTAGCCAGCTTTCTTCGCGGCGGCCAAAGGCGCGGATGATGACCGCCAGCCGATCGTGCTGAACGTCGACACCAACAGTCACCAGCAGCCCTTCGCTTGGGCAGGTGTGCGGCTCGTAGTCTTCTGCCGCCTCGCGGAGCTTTTCGTGGTCCAGCACCTGGTTGGCGGCAAACTGGTACGGCCTGCCCAGCTTGCTGTTCTGGAAGACGATGCGGGCAGCTTCGTCGCCAAGCTCTGCTTCGTGCTCGGCCTCAAGGTAGTCGCGCACTACGTCAGCAAGGCTGGTGCCGGGAATGCAGACGTAGAGCTCTGACAGCTCCTGAAAAGTCTCGATCGGCTCGATCTCGTCCCAGCTGAATCCATCGCCACACTGGGTTTTCACCCACCCTGCAAAAGGGTCGCCGTCGTCTTGAGCGGCTCTGCAGGTTTCCAGAATGTTGCGCTTGCGGCGGTGGTCGTCCCACATGCTGCCGCAGTGGGGGCATACATAAACCGCTGTGTCTGGCTGGTGCAGCCCAAAAACGGGGTGCGCCGTGCCGGCCTGCTTTTGTTGCCAGCTGACGTTGTCCCAGTCCAGTACGTGCATCTGGCTGCAGTCATGACAGCGGATCGGCAGTTCGCGCTGGGTGCCCAGCCTGGTGTAGTGCTGGACCTGGCTTAGCCCGTCCACCGATGGCGTGCCACCGATGATCAGCTTTTTGTTTCGCATTCGCTTGAGGCGCTCGCGAAACAGGCGGATGGCGTCGCCCTGGTCGCCAACGTCGCGGTTGGTATCGTCGGGTTCTTCGACAATTCCGCGCCGCGCCGAGGTCGATTTGACGTTCGACACGGAGTTGGAGCCGACCACCTTGAGCTCGCCGCCCGTAAACTTTTTGAGCGTGCTGCGGTTGCCCGACTTGCGGCTTGTCGACACGTCCACGTATCTGCGCATCGTCGGAGACGCTTCTATCATCGGCGTGAATTTTTCGTCGATGAAGTTGCGCGATTTTTCGTCTTTGGGGAAAAGACCGAGAATTCTGCTTGGGTCGGTGACGATGGTCTTGCAGACCCAGGCGGCCAGCAGCACTGTCCAGCCTATCTGTGCCGCTTTCTGCAGGCAGACTAGCCAGGCTTCCGGCCTGTCGAGCGCGTGCATCACGCCCCAAAAGTAAGGCACCAAGTCGCCGTTGTAGCGGCCAGGGCTGTCGCTATCCTCGGCGGGCAGATAAATGTGCTCAGGCAGCCACTCAAGGGTTGGGATGTTAGGCAGCGGGTGCCATTGCTGCCGAATCTCCATCACCAGTCGCGTCAGATTCAAACTGGTAGTCGCCAATAGCCCGGAGGGCAGCGTCGATGTCTGGCTGCAGTGTCTCGCGGTCAATTGTGATCCCATGGTCAGACTCGATGGCCGTGACCATGCGATCAACGGCCCCTAGAAATTCGTTTTTACCGAGCGTGATCCACTCGGTCATTGCCTGCCTTACGCTGTCGATGTCGAGGATCAGGCTGTCTTGTCGGTACAGTTCCCGCTCGGCCAGGGCGGCCTGCACTTCGTCTTTGCGGGCGGCGGCGAGGTCGCGGCGCTCACGCGCGTCAGAGGGTACGCGCCCAGCCGCTTCCAGCCGTAAGCGTTCGCAGTAAGCAATCAGCCACTGCCTGGCTGTTTCGCCTTCGTTCAGAATGCTGTTTTTTAAGTGGGCCGAGACCGCCTGCTTGCTGACCCCAACCAGGGCAGCAAACTCAACCTGAGTAACTGGTTCATCAAGGTTCATCCGGTCAACCCCCCTATGCGCGCCAGATATCTGTTCGAGAATCGCGCTCGCGAGCCCCGTGAGCTCAGGGCCCAGGGAGGACCCGCGCCCGGTCGCCGCTCGGGTCGGCGACGCGCGCGACTCGATCCCCGACCGCGACGGATGAGCACAGCGAGCGTTGC
>Ga0265293_10011134_pt1 | contig 12331 bp, 12 predicted proteins | sample Munlanlewell138R_FD_192505 | JGI IMG/M metagenome (GOLD analysis project Ga0265293, IMG submission 192505) | Leachate microbial communities from a municipal landfill in Southern Ontario, Canada - Leachate well 138R | ecosystem: Engineered > Solid waste > Landfill > Unclassified | place: Canada... | reverse complement strand
TGCGGCGATTAACGTCAAGGTCATCGAATCCGGCAAGATCGAATTGCCCGTGACCGGCGCCGCCATCACCGACATCGGCCAGCCGGTCTACGCCCAGGACGACGACACGTTCTCGTTCAACCCTGTGGCCGGCGTGTTCATCGGGTTCGTGCACCGCTTCGTCAGCGCCGGCGTCGCGGTCGTGGCGTTCGATGCGGCCCGTTATGTCGACCCGTGGGCGGCCTATACGGTACGCGAGGCGATCTCGGCCAACAAGACCTTGGATATCCAGGATAACGGCAAGCTGTTCGTGGTGACGGCCGACGCCAAGGTCATCACCCTGCCGGCCGTGGCCACGCCCGTGAACTGCGCGATCATGAACGGCGGCGCCTTCGGCACCCTCGCGGTGAATATCTCGCCCGATGCCAACGACAAGATCCAGGGACCGGACTTGCCGGGCACCGACAACAAGGACCTGATCAACACCAAGGCCACGGCACAGCGCGGCGATTACGTCCGCCTGGTCACCGGCGACGCCAACGGCCCGATCGTGGCCGAACTGCGCGGCACCTGGGCAACTGAATCTTAAATCTGAAGGATAAAACATGAGTACAACTAGAGAAACCCTGAGTTCCCGCGCCGTCGTGGGCATGTACTATGATCGCCTGCAAGCGCTGACGGCCGCCGCCTGGATCGATGCCGTCTCCAACTATTTCACCTCCGACCAGCCGAGCGAGGAATACGCCTGGCTGAACATGCCCCCGGTCTTGCGCGAATGGATCGGCGGGCGCCAGGCCAAGGGCTTGACGGCCAATGGCATCGAGATCAAAAACCGCCATTTCGAGGCGACCCTGGAGATCCTGATCCGCGATCTGCGCCGCGACAAGACAGGCCAGCTGCGCGCCCGGATGTCCGAATTCGCCGAACGCGGCCTGACCCATTTCGCCTCCCTGCTCAGCACCTTGATCGTCAACGGCGAAAGTACGGTCTGCTATGACGGCCAGTATTTCTTCGATATCGACCATTCAGAAGGCGCATCGGGCACGCAAAGCAACGATATCACGGTCGACATTTCGGCGCTGCCGGCCACCGTGCACGGCAGCGCGACCGCGCCGAGCCCCGAGGAAATGCAGCAGGCGATCCTGCAATCGATTGCGCAGCTGCACACGCTGGTCGACGACCAGGGCGAGCCGCTCAACGAACTGGCTACCCAGTTCCTGGTCATGGTGCCGGTGGGCTTAAGTAATGCCGCGCGCTCCGGCTTGTCGATGGCAAGGGCCGCAGGGCCGAGCACATTCGAGGTTGATGGCATGTCGATCCGCCTGGCGGTCAATCCGAGGCTGACAGCGGCCGGCTGGACCGACAAGTTCACGACCTGGCGCACCGACGGCAGCATCAAGCCATTGATTCGTCAAGAGGAAACCGCGCCCCGGCTGAAAGTCAAGGATGAGGACAGCGAATTCGCGTTCGACAACGACGCCATCCAGCTCGGCATCGACACCTGGCGCAATGTCGGCTATGGCCGCTGGCAGGGCGCGTGTCTGACGCAATTGGTGTAAGCCATGGATTTTTATAAAACGCTTGAGACGGTACGGTTGCCATGCGGCACCGTGCTGGCGCTGACTCCCGAACAGGCCCGCCGGCGCAGGCACCTGCTGGATATCAATGAGGACGATGATCTCGTTGCGCGGCATTCAGTCGAGTTCAAGGCCGGCGAAGTCATCGGCCTGGAACAAGTGCCATTGGTACTGAAAGCCGCCCTGGAACCGGTCGAGCTGGCCATGCTGAAAGAAGGCAATTTGCCTTCTGGCGATCTGGAAGGCCTCGGCGAAGGCGATTTGCTGACGATTGATGATTCAATCGATTCGGCGAACGCTGGAGAGAAGATCGTGCCGACCCTCGAAGAGCGTCCGGACAATGCCGAACCCGGCGAGCAGATCCAGCCCGAATCGGGCGATCTGGCGCCAGTACCGGCAGCCAGGCGGGACACTAAACCTAAGGACAAAGGCACAGGCAAATGAGCTACTGCACGCTGCAAGACCTGATCGACGAGTTTACCGAGGCCGAGCTGGTCCAGCTGACCGATGAGGCCGGCACCGGCGAGATCGATACCGTGCCCGTCGACAAGGCCATTGCGCGCGCGGACCGCACGATCAACCGCTACCTGGCCGGGCGTAACGAACTGCCGCTGGAGAGTGACGACGTGGTCGATATCGCCTGCGATATCGCCCGTTATTACCTGTTTGCTGACCAAGTTCCGGCCCATGTCCAGAAGCGGTTCGACGATGCCATCAAGGCATTGGAAAAAATGGCGGCGCGCAAGATCGCCGTCGTCGATACGGCCGGCACGGAAGCCGCCGAAAGCGCCGCCGCGCCGGAAATGGAATCCAGCGCCAGCGTGTTCGGGCGTAGCGGGGATTGGTGATGGAAAACTACCTGGCAGCGGAAGCGCTGATCAAGCAGCGCCTGATCGACAAAGTGCCGGCCATTCCGGCCCATCACGTGCTGTCGGCCGCCGATCTGGACGGCGTGAAGGAAAACGCACAGGCCACCCCGGCCCTGCACGTCATCTATTTCGATGACGAGGTGCCGACCGGCGAAGGCAGCCAGGCCGGCACCGGACGGGCTCAGCTCGTCAATCAGTTGTGGCTGGTGACGCTGGTGGTGCGCAACGTCAAAGGCAAGACCGGCGCCGGCAACCGAAACGACGCCGGCCTGCTGATCGGTCCGGTCCTGGCTGCCCTACAAGGCTGGAGACCCTCCGCCGAACATGGCCCGCTGTACCGGCGCAAATCGCCGTACCGCGTGACCTATCGGAACGGATTCGGGTATTTCACCTATCTGTTCAGCACCAAGATTTCCGTCACGGGCCTGCCGTCGTAAGCCTTATTAATAAGTATATAGCCCCCGAGGTGAACATGAGTGAAGAGCAAAAACCAATCAAGCGCGTGAAAGTGAAACTGAAAAAGCGCCACACCCACGCCGGCATCGAGTACGACGAAGCGGCCGTCAAAGCCGGCGTCGAGATCGAAATCACTGAACAACAAGCAAAGGTCTTAAAAGACCAGGGCGTCATTTAATTATTAGGAGTCAATCATGGCAGGATTTTTAGGCTCAGGCCGCATTTACGTCGACCGCAAAATCGGCAGTGTTTATCAGGGATTGAAGCTCATCGGCAACGCCACCAAGTTCGAGATCAAAGAAAACTCGGAGAAAAAGGAGCGCGTTTCGAAAGATCGGGCGAACTACGGCTCGGCGCTCAATACCGTGTTCGTGAAAAAGCCGGCCGAAGTCAATATCACGCTGGACGACCTGGACCGGGACAACTTGGCGCTGGTGTTCCTGGGCGATGCGTCCGCCGTTAGCGTGACCGGATCGACAGTCTCTGACGAAGTCGTGACTGGCTATAAGGACCGAATTTTTAAGACCGCCAAGCGCAAGATCAGCAACGTGGTGTTGACCAACTCGGACGGCGAAACGACGTATGAGCTCAATACTGATTATGAAATCGTCGATGCGAATCTCGGATTGATCAAGGTGCTGACGGCAGGCGCCATCACCGACGGCCAGTCGTTGAAGATCGACTACACCTACGGCGGCATGACCTCCAATAAAGTGGCCGGCGGCACCAATTCCAATGTCATCGTCAAGATTTTGTTCGACGGCGTCAATCAGGCCGACCAGTCCAAGGCGGTCGTCAATGTGTTCGAGGCGGTGCTGTCGCCGACGACCGGCGTCGATTTCCTGTCCGACGAATTCACGTCGATTGAGCTTGCAGGCATCGCCAACGTGCCGAGCGGCGGCACGGCGGCGTATGAAGTCGAGCTGGACGTGGAGTATAGCTAATGCGCGCGCAGAAAATTATTCCGCTGGATGACAGCCGCGCTGTCACGCTTAATGAACTGCAGGTCGATGGCGCCCGCAAGATCATGGCGCAGGCCAAGAGCCTGAAAAAAGTCGATGTCAGGGAATTGCTGGGCGAACGCTTTCATGAAGTCTGCGCATTGCTCGGCGATTGCATCGTCATGCCCGAAGGCGAAACGATCGGCGACCTGGCATTCAGTGAGGTCGAATCGGTCATCGACGGATTGCTGGAGGTCAATGCCCCTTTTTTAAGAGTGATGGGGCTGGCGGGGCTGTCTCCAAAGATCCCATCACAGACCTCGACCGAGCCTGCCTCGCCCTCATCGAGCGAGGCCACGTCGGCGTAGCCGATTACGGCTGGCGCTTTTTTCTCACGGCTCTAGCCTGGATCAACCAGAAACCTTAATCCTCAACACCCGATAATTTATGGCCGGCTTATCCGATTTAGCGATACGTATTCTTATCAATGCCCAGGACCGCACCGGCCCGGCCGTTGATTCGGCCCGCACCGGCCAGCGGTCGATCGCCGATTCGCTGACGCGCGTCGAAACCATCGCCAAGCGCGTGGTCAGCGTCGCCCTGTTCGCCAACTGGGCGCAAGAAGGCATCGCGCTGTCCGACGCCTACAAGGGCCTGACCGGCCGCCTTCAGCAGACCGTCGGCGAAACCGGCAACCTGGTCGCCAAACAGGAGCAGCTGTTCAATATCGCCCAGGCAACCAGCACGCCGCTGGAGCAGACCGTTCAGCTCTACGCGCGCGGCAGCCAGGCGCTGGAAAAATACAGCAACGGCCAGGCCCTGGCCGCCAAACTGACCGAAACCGTCAATTATTCGTTCAAGGCGCAAGCGTCCAGCGCCGCCGAGGTGTCATCGACCATCACCCAGCTGACCCAGGCCATCGCCACCGATGCGGTGCAATGGGAGGATTTCGGCCAGCTCGCCGACACTAATTTAATGCTGGTGAATGTCGCGGCCAAGAATCTGGGCTATGACGGCATCGGTGCGCTCAAGCAGGCCATGGCCGAAGGCCGGGTCGGCAATGTCGAACTGGTCAACGCCATCGTCGATGGCTTCGATGAGATCAAGGAAGCCGCCGATAAAATGCCCGTGACCGTCGAGGCCGCGTGGACGAAAGTTCGGAACGCAACGCTGAAATACGTCGGCGACTCATCGGCGGCCAGCGGCGCGACGGCGAAGCTGGCCGGGCTGCTGGAACTGCTGGCGGACAATATCAAACCGCTGGCCGATGCCGGCATCCTGTTGGCCGAGATATACGGCGCGCGCGTGGCGCTCGGGCTGATCAAATCCGCCGAAGCCTATCTGGAGAACAAAGCGGCCGCCGAGGAAATGGCCGAGGCCACGGAAGCGGCCAACGAGGCGGCGGAGGAATCGCGCGCCATCGAGGTTCAGGTGGCGCTGATCCGCGTCAGGACCGCCCGCGCCCTGGTCGAGGAGGCCCGACTCCAGGCGGCGCTGGCACGCACCGAGATCGAGCGCGCCGAGGCCCAAAACCTGCTGGCCCAGGCCATGCGCAACTACCAGGGCGCCGTCGACGCCGCCAATGCCGCCCAGGACGCGTTGGGCGACGAAACCGAGGATGCCGGCGAACAGGCCGGCCGTTTTGCCGGCGTCCTGGGCCGACTGCGCGGCCTGGTCGAAAAGGCGTTCACGATCAAGATTGCCATTGATGCCGTCGGCAGCACGCTGGAGACGCTGGGCGAGTATAACGAGAAAATCCGCATTTTCTCGTTTGCCTGGCAAGCGACGATCGAAGAGCTGCAAGTCACCGCGGTGCATTTTCTCAGCGGCGATTTTCTGGAGACCGGCAGCGACGGCCTGCGGGCCAAGTTCGACGAAATACAGCAAAAATACGGCGACATGGCCGTCGCCTCGACCGACAGCGCGCGGGCGATCGCCGAAGCGGAACAGAAAAAGACCAAGGAAATCGAGGCCGCTAACACGAAGCAGGCGCAGGCATTCAAGGTCGTCCAGGAAGCCACCAAGGCCCTGACCGCCAACATCGAGGCCGATGCCAAGGCGCAAACCGTCGCCATCCAGCAAAGCCTGACCGAGCGGCTGGCCGCGATCGATGCCATGAACCTCAGCGAGGCGGAAAAGGACAACCTGCGCGTGGCGGCCAAGTTGCAGTCCTATCAACTGGAGCTGGATCTGCAAACCCAGGCCGGCAATGCCAAGCTGGCGCTGATCGACCAGGAATACCAGGCGGAACTGGCGCATGCCGCCGACAATGCCCAGCGCACGGCCGAGATCGAAACGCAAAAACGCCAGGCGAAATTGTCGGTTTATTCCGGGCTGGCCGAGTATTACCAGGGCGAAGTCGCGCGGCTCGGGCAGGTTTACGCGAGCGAATACCAGGCCGCGCAAATGGCCAAGCAGCAGCTGGCAAATCTGAACCGGAGCCACGAAAAGAATCTGTTCGATATCAGCCTGATGGGCCTGAGCGAGCGTGAAAAGCTGTCGGAGCGCGAGTACCGGTTTAACCAGAAAATGCGCGAGCTCAGACAAGAACTTGCCAAGGGCGATCAGGGCGACCAGACCAAAATCAACGAATTGCTGGACGACGCAAAGAATCTGCATGGTGAAATCACCAGCGCTGCCGGCAAGGGATCGGGCGCGATTTATGATGCCAAAAAGCGCGAAAACGAAATCTTCAAGGCGCAAAAGGAAGTGCTTGAGCACAATGCCGGCGATCATGAAAAAAACGCCGGTCGGGCAAAAGCGGCGCAGGACGAGGTGGCGGCCAAGCTGGCCGAGACGCAAACCGCCGTCACCGACATCACCACCAAGCTCAACCAAAGCTACGCGTTAAAGATCGGCGTCGATCAGGCCAGTTTAACGGCCATTAAATCAACCATTGCCGAGCTGACCAAGCCCGAGACTAAGATTATCACGATCCAGACCGTCAATGCCGGCCAGCCCGAACCCGCCCAGGCCACGGGCGGCCCGGCCGGCCAACCCACCGGCCAGCCCTGGCGCTTCAACAGCGGCGGCTATACGCCCAGATCCGGCAAGCTTCCGGGCTATGGCGGCGGCGACAAGATCCGGGCGCTGCTGGAGGCCGGCGAGTTCATCATCAGAAAGGAAGCCGTACAAAAACTCGGCCTGCCTTTCATGTATGCGGTCAATGCCGGCGAGCTGCCGTCTGGTGCCGTCATCAAGCGCGCGTTCGGCGGTCCCGTTGGCTATGACATGGACGATGAACTGAAAAAGCTGAAAGACGAGCGCGACAAGAAGATCATCGAACGCATGATCGCCAATGCGCGGGTTCTGGGCTTGAACAGTTCAGGCACCGGCTATTCGGCCATGCAGGCAAAACGCAACATCGGCCTGACGCTGGAAAAAATGGGCCGGGCCGATTTAGCGCCCACGGTGGGCGAAATCATCGACAACAGCGTGGTAAAAACCAGCGCGCTCGGCGCCAGAGCGAGAGGCAGCGCCAGCCTAAACCAGGAAAAATTCGACCGGGCCAAAATCTTGACCGAGCATTTATTCGACGCCCCGGCCAAACTGCCCGCGATTGAAACGCCGAAGCTGAACATCCCAACACCGTCGATCCCGCGCGTGCCGGAGTTGCCGACAGCCGCCGCCCCGGCTCCGTCGGCCGCCAAAACCGTGATCGTGCAATTCAAGGCACCAGGCGGCGCCAGCGTTGCCGGCCAGTTCAACGGCGGCGACATTGACGCCCTGCTGGCGACCCTGCGCGACGCCGGCGCCCGTGTCAGCGGAGGGCCGCTTTAATGAGCATCACGCTGGATGGCATCGACCTGCCGGCCGATCTGATCTGGATCGACGAATACGCCCATACGCCGGTCAGGCAGACCGTATCGACCGCCGTCGACGGCTCGCTGATCGTAGAGGCCGCTGCCCAGACCAAGGGCCGTCCGATCACGCTGGCCGGTGGCGCCGATTACGGCTGGATGCAGCGCTCCATCCTGGAGCTGCTGCGCGCGAAACAGTACCAGGCCGGGTTGACCATGATGTTGAACCTGCGCGGCACGGCGTACAGCGTGCTGTTCACGCAGCCGGGCGGCATCGAGGCGCAGCCCGTGGTCGACTACAACACCCCGGATGCCAGCGACTGGTACACCGTGACCCTTAAATTTATCGAAGTATAGCCATGGCTGATATTTACAGCGACACCAAAGAACTGAATGAGGTTTACGGGCGTGTCAATCTCAGAAAACAGCCCGAACAAAATCAGGTGGAGAAACCGGTTTCCGGCGTGTGGACGATCTTGTTTTCTGCCGTCATGGCATTTATTAACGAAAAGAGACGATAAGCATGAGCATTTCAGAAACCGATTTAAAACTGCTCAAATCCGAGCGCATGACCGATTTCAGCGACGGCGGCGGCAAGATGACGAGCAACGAAGTCGTCGACGGCGAGGTCAACAACCTGTTCAATGATATCAGCCAGCTTGACAGGACGTATGGACGCGTCTCCTTGCGCAAAGCGTTCGCGGTCGTGCAGTCCGCCAACACGGATACGTATTTGGGCGCCCATATCATCTTGACCGACCCACCCGATGATCCGAACGTCAACGTGACCCTGTTCAGCACCGAGAGCTGGACCGACGAGCGCGACGCGGCCAGAAACCGCATCGAAAGCTACAGCATCGAGGGGCCGGAAGCGCCTTGGGGCTTGTATGGCGATCACGTCGTCGGCCAGAAAATGCTCATGCTGTGGAGCCGCAGCAACGCCACGAACCTGACCACGCCGACCGCCGACCAGGCGCCCGAGGTCGGCGACATTTGCGTGCTGTCGGTCGAGAAGTCAGGATTCACGCCCGATTTCCAGTTCGTGCGCATTACCAAGATCATCAGCCGCACCACCGAGCAATTCACCGACACCAGCGGCAACTATTATAAAGATATAGTGGTTCTGGAGATTTCCAACCCACTGCGCTACTTGTTCAAGGGCGCGACGCCCAACCGCTACACGCTCAGCCGCAATGACGCGGCATCAAGCCCGACCTTGTTCAGGCTGACATCCGTCGCCGACGCGGCCGAATATTTCGGTGTTAAAAAGATTCTTGCCCCGCTCGATATTAACGATTTAACGGTCGAGATAGGCAGCCCCTACAGTGCCCTGGTGCCCAGCGCCCAGGCCGAAACGCCGCTGGTCGACATTCAGGCCAACATGGCCCGGCCCAACTATGTGCAGTCAGGCGCGGCCGGAAGTCTGACCGCATCGGCGAATCTGGCCGGCGATACGGCGCCCGATTACGCCGCCAGCCTGTATCTGGGACGCGGCATTCTGCCGGGCAGTCTTGCGCTTGACATCGCCGGAGCAGGCTACAAGGACGACGGCAGCGGCGGCATCATGCTGGAAAACGGCATCGCCGGCACATACGGCGGCACGGTCGACTACGCCTCCGGGCATGTCGGCATCACCAAAGGCTCGGCCTGGTCGGCGTCCGTATCGGCCACAGCCACGCCTGCGGTCGCGACTTACGACAACGCCGGCACCCTGTCGATCCCGGTCACGGTCAACAACCGCGCGTTCAACTATGTGCAGACCCTGACGCCGCTCCCGGCGCCAGGCTCGCTGATCATCGATTACAAGGCGCTCGATAAGTGGTACCGGCTCTACGACGACGGCCTGGGCCATCTGGCCGGCGCCGTTGACGGCATCGGCTCGGGCACGGTCAACTATGCCACGGGCTCCGCGCTGGTCACGCTGGCGGCCATGCCGGACGTGGACAGCGCGGTCATTTTCGCCTGGACCACGCCCACCGATTACACGATGCAGACCTATGTCGGGCAGCAGCCTAAGCCGATGGTCAAGGCCACGCTGGCAAACATCCCGGTCGAGCCCGGCTCGCTGACGATATCCTGGCTGGATGGCACGGAGAAAACCGCCACGGCCGCCGTCGACGGCACGATCAGCGGCGACGCCATGGGCCGGCTGGTCGCCGCCAACGGCGAGCTGGCGTTCGTGCCGGACGTGATTCCGCCCTCGGGCACAGTTTTTAATCTGGACTATCAGCAATCCCAGGCCCAAATGGATAATTTCGAAGTGACTGGCGACGCGGCCGGCGTCATCACTTTTACGCTGACGCAGTTGCCGGTCAAGCCCGGTTCCGTCAATTTGTCGCTACAAGTGTACGGCGCAGGCAGCGGCGGCAATTTCACCGACACGGCGGGCAATTTCGAAACTGGTTATCAGGACGCCCCTTTGACGATTCAGGACGACGGCCTGGGCGGCTGGATCGACTATACGGGCACGATCAACTACGCGACCGGCGCCTGCTCGGTCGACGTGACGAAAACACGGCAGGTTCAGCGACTTGTCGGCTATGAAGAGATGATCGGCTGGAGTGGCCTAGCATGAGTAGAGCGATCTATCAAACTATCGCCGCGTTCGACACTTTGTTGCCGAACACCGCGCTGACTGTCACTTATGCAAAGGACGACGCGACACCGGCGGCCAAATCCGAGACCGTCAGCCTGACCGAGCTGAAAGTCGACCTGTCCACCACCACGGCCGAAGCCCTGGTGGCAGGCGGCCTTAAGTTCGGCTTTGCCGGCGAGACGTTCATCGACCGGCAGGGCGTTCTTTACCGCGACCATGACGTTACGACCGACAGCGCCACGGCCTCGGGCAGCATCGACTACCAGACCGGCCAGGCCACGCTGACGCAATGGGACGGCGGCAGCCCGACGCTGACAATCGACGCGGCGGTCAGCATCAAGGGCACGGCCGCCGTGGTCGGCGTGGCCGGACGCGCGCCCGGCGCACCGCTGGCCACCGGGCAGTTCCAGCTGGTCTGCACGGCGCAGGACGGCACCAACATCGTGGCCAGCGCCGACAACAATGGCGATATCGTCCATGAATGGGTAAAAGGGCACGTCGACTGGCAGTCCGGCGTGTTCAAAATCGGCTTCGGCAAGCTGGTGCTGGACAGCACGATCCCGGCCGACGTGAAAACCAACTCGGGCTGGTACGATGCGGCCAACGTCGACGAGGATGGCATGATCTGGTCGCCGCTGTTGGTCAAGCCGGAAACGATCACCTTTAACGCCGTTTTGGTCAGCTATATCCCACTTGACGCCGATATTCTGGGCGTCGATACAGTCAGGCTGCCGCAGGACGGCCGCGTGCCGGTATTTCGCGTGGGCAATGTCGGCGTCGTGCACAACACCCAGACGCTGGAGCTGCCGAACCCGGTCACGGCCGGCAGCGTGCACGATTGCGGCCGCACCTTGCTCAGTTATGCCAAATTGTTCGACGCCGACGGGCAGATCGTGCCCACCAGCAAATATACGGCCGACCTGGATGCCGGCACGGTCACGATGGCTGACCCGTTGGACCTGACCGGCTATGTGCAGCCGCTTTATATCGAGCACCGTATCGAGGACATGGCGCTCATCACCGACGTGCAGATCACGGGCCAGGTCAAACTGATGAAGCCCGTCCGGCACGCCTACCCTGCCAATACCAGTTATTTCAGTAGTGCGCTCGTGATCGGCGATCTCCAGGCCCGGGTCGCCAATCTGTTCGACCAGCAAACCTGGAGCGGCGAGTTTAGCGACGAACTTAAAGGCTCGGAGGCTGGCGCCTCATTCAACGACGTGCTGTATCCGATCGACGTAACCAACGCCGGCGCGATACAGGAGCGGTGGGCGTTGGTGTTTACCGGCGCCACGGCGTTCAACTGTTATGGCGAATATTCCGGGCTTGTCGCCCAAGGCACGACCGGCGCCGAGTTCGCCCCGGTCAATCCGATCACCGGCACGCCGTATTTCACCATCGATCCGCTGGGCTGGGGCGCCGGCTGGAGCGCAGGCAACGTGCTGCGCTTCAACACCGTTGCGGCGAATTTCCCGCTATGGCTTGCCCGGACGACGCTGCAGTCGGACCCGGCGGTGTATACGGATAATTTCAAACTACAAATCAGGGGAGATGCCAACTGATGACCGCACCCGTTAAAAACTTTCTCTCAACCGACACCGGCGCACCGAGCTGGAACGGCACGGTCGGCTCGACCATCGCCGTGCTGGATGCGCTGCTGATCGACGGCTTCAACGCCAAAACCCTGTCGTCCCTGACGCAATCCGACGGCGTGGCGACGGCGACCACGGCCACGGCGCACGGCTATCGCGTGAATCAGGTCGTCGAAATCGAAGGGGCGAACGAGGCCGGTTATAACGGCCAGTTCCAGGTCCTGTCGGTGTCGACCCTGTCGTTCACCTTTGCCGTCGATCCGGCGACGGCGGCCACGGCCACCGGCACGCTCACGGCCAAGGTGGCGCCTTTGGGCTGGGTCAAGGCGTTCAGCGGCACCAACAAAGCGGCGTACCGCTCGAACAACCCGGCGTCGACGCAGTGCCTGCTGCGCGTCGACGACAGCAATGCGCTGTATTCGAATGTGCGTGGCTATGAAGCCATGACCGACATCGATACCGGCACAGGCCCGTTTCCAACCACGTTGCAGCAGCCCAACTATGCCTGGAAAAAAAGCTCG
>Ga0265293_10011133_pt1 | contig 12331 bp, 7 predicted proteins | sample Munlanlewell138R_FD_192505 | JGI IMG/M metagenome (GOLD analysis project Ga0265293, IMG submission 192505) | Leachate microbial communities from a municipal landfill in Southern Ontario, Canada - Leachate well 138R | ecosystem: Engineered > Solid waste > Landfill > Unclassified | place: Canada... | reverse complement strand
GACGAACGCCGCCAGCACGACGTAGGCCAAGGCGAACCACCATTTCATCATGGGGGCCATCCAGTCGGGGCCGTGCAGGTCGGCGATGAGCGCGATCGCCGCGATCAGCAGTGCGTTGTCAGCGACGGACGAAAACGCCTGCGCCGCCATGACGAGGTAAAAGCCTTTGTTCAATACGTACTCGGTAAGAATTAGGTCCGGTGCGGGCAAATAATATCAGACCGCAAGAAAGTGTTAAGGAGTATAGCGTTCGACGGATCCTTCACGGGATTCGCCCGGCGCGATTTCGTCCTGCGAGCCAATCCGGGTGCGTTATCATACGCGCAACGTGTTTTATAACGATAACGTCGATCGGTGTCGGTGTTTTCGCCTTCGTCCTCCTTCCGGCCCGCCGGTTCGCCTTCAACCAGTGTTCGTCTATTGTGCGTTTGACTCAAATAAAACTCGCAGGTTTCAAGTCTTTCGTCGAGCCGACGGTCATACCCACGCCCAGCCGATTGGTGGGCGTGGTCGGTCCCAACGGTTGCGGAAAATCCAACATCATCGACGCGGTGCGTTGGGTGCTGGGTGAAACGCGGGCATCCGAATTGCGCGGCGAGTCCATGCAGGACGTCATTTTCAATGGATCGGGCAACCGCAAGCCGTCCGCGCGCGCATCGGTCGAGCTGGTGTTCGACAACAGCGAGGGGCGCGCTGCGGGTCAGTGGAGCGTCTATGCCGAGATCGCCGTGCGCCGCGTGTTGACGCGGGACGGCACGAGCAGCTACTTCGTCAACAACCAGCAGGTGCGCCGGCGCGACATTCACGATATTTTCCTGGGTACCGGGCTGGGCGCGCGCGGCTACGCCATCATCGGCCAGGGCATGATCAATCGCCTGATCGAGGCCAAGCCGGAAGAGCTGCGGGTCTTCCTGGAAGAGGCGGCGGGCGTTTCGCGATACAAAGAACGCCGGCGCGAAACCGAAACGCGATTGAGCTCCACCCGCGAGAACCTGACTCGGGTCGAGGATATTCTGCGCGAGCTCGGCAGCCAGCTCGAAAAGCTCGAGTCCCAGGCCGAAGTGGCGCAGCAATATCGCTCCTTGCAGGAAGACGGCGAGAAAAAGCAGCAGATATTGTGGCTGCTCAAGGAAACGCAGGCGAAAGAAGAGCGGCAGGTCAAGGCAGAGGCCATCGAGCAGGCCCAAAATGAGCTGGAAGCGGCGATCGCCGGCCTGAGGGCGGGCGAATCCGCGCTGGAGTCCCGCCGCCAGGCGCATTATGCGGCCAGCGACGCGGTGCATGCGGCGCAGGGCCTGCTTTTCGAGGCGGGCGCACAGGTCAGCCGGCTGGAAGCGGAAATACGTCACGTCGTCGATTCGCGTAATCGTCTCCAGGCGCGCCGCACGGTTTTGCAGCAGCAGATGCAAGAATGGAGCGACCAGCAGACGCATTGCGCGCAACAGATCGAGCAGGCGGAGAGCGAGCTGGAAAATGCCGCGATGGCCACCGAGCAGGCCAGGGCGCGCGTGCACGAGGCCGAGGCGGGGCTGCCCGACCTGGACGGCCAAGTCCGCAAAGCCGCCGCCGCGCGGGAGGAAATGCGGGTCGAGTTGGCGCGCCTGGAGCAAAGCCTGGCGCTGGCCGCGCAGTCCCAGCGGGACGCGGATCGTCAATTGCAGGCACTGGAGCAGCGCCGGGAGCGGCTGGAGCAGGAACTGCGCGGACTGAACGCTCCCGACCCGTCCGCTCTGGAGCAACTGGCTGGAGAGCGCGCCGTGCTCGAAGACCAGCTCGAGCTGGCGCAAGGCGAGCTGGCGGAGCTGGAGGCGCGTCTGCCCGATCTGGACGAGGACAGGCGCAAGGCGCAGCAGGCGGCGCAGGAGGAATCCCAGGCGTTGGCTCGCCTGGAGGCCAGGCTGGCCGCCTTGGGCAAGCTTCAAGAGGACGTGCAAAAGCAAGGCGCCCTGGCGCCTTGGCTGGACAAGCACGAGCTGTCCGGTTTTGGACGGCTGTGGCAAAAGCTGCATATCGAAACGGGGTGGGAAACGGCGCTGGAGTCCGCCTTGCGCGAGCGCATGGCCGCGCTGGAAGTGCGTCAGCTGGAGCACGTGCGCGCGTTCGTGGCGGATGCGCCGCCCGCGCGGCTGGCCTTTTACCAGATGCCGGCGGCCGCGCCCGTTGCGCCGCCGCCCGCCGGCCTGAAGCCGCTGGCCTCGCTGCTGCGGATCCACGATCCCGACCTGCGCACTTTGCTCAACGACTGGCTGCGAGGGGTCTACGTCGCCGACGACGTGACGCAGGCGCTATCGGCCAGAACGGATCTGCAAGGGCTGGATGCCTACGTCACCAAGCAGGGCCATCTGGTGGATCGCCATAGCGTGCGATTTTATGCGCCTGATTCGGAGCAGGCCGGTTTGCTGGCCCGACAGCAGGAAATCGAGAATCTGCAGCGCGACGTCAAGGCGCGCACCCTGATCGCGGATCAGGCCGTGGCCGCGGTCGCCCGCGCGGAAGCCGCCTGGCAGAACGTATCCCAGGCGTTGGGGCCGGCGCGCACGCGGGTGGCCGAACTGACGCGGCGCCTGCACGACGTGCAGCTTTCTCATTCCCGCCTGCAGCAGCAGGCTGAGCAATCGGGCGAGCGCGCGGCGCGCATCGCGCAGGACCAGGCCGAAATCGCTGCGCTGGCCGAAGAGCTCGAGGCGTCCAGGCTCGAATCCGAAGAGCGCTTCGAGGCGCTGGACGAACAGTTGGCAGAGCGCCAATCGGTGTTCGCCGATGCGCAGATATCGGGTGAGCAGTTGCAGGCGCGGGCAGAGGCCGCCAGGCAGCAACTGCACGGCCTGCAGCGCGCGGTCCAGGAATCGGAGTACGCCGAGCGCAGCTTGCAGGCTCGCATCGTCGAATTGAACCGCACGTTGCAGCTGGCAAGCGACCAGGCGCGCCGCGCGGCGGACGAAATGGAAGGACTGCAAGGCGAACTGTTCGAGTTGGACGCGTCGGCTTCGCAGGCGGGCCTGCAGGAAGCCCTGGAACTGCGCGCCGAGCGCGAGGAGGCCTTGACCCAGGCGCGCATCGAGTTGGACAATCTGGCGGCCTTGCTGCGCGCCGCCGACGAAGAACGCATGGAGCAGGAGCGCACGCTCGAGCCGCGCCGCGCCCGCATCATGGAACTGCAATTGCAGGAGCAGGCGGCCCGCCTGGCGGCGGAGCAATTCTCCGAGCAACTGGACGGCGGCGACGTCGATCGCGACGCGTTGCGCGAGATGATGGCCGACCTGCCCGAGCAATGGCGCCGGGCGCCGTGGCTGCAAAGCGAGGTCCAGCGGATATCGCGCGCGGTCGATGCCTTGGGCCCGGTCAATCTGGCCGCGCTGGACGAGCTGAACACCGCGCGCGAACGCAAGGGTTTCCTAGATTCCCAGCACGCGGACCTGACCGCCGCCATCGATACGCTGGAAGACGCCATCCGCAAGATCGATCGCGAAACGCGCGAGCTGCTGCAGGAAACCTTCAATATCGTCAACGGCCATTTCGGCGAACTCTTCCCGCGCCTGTTCGGCGGCGGCGAGGCCAAGCTGACCATGACGGGCGACGAAATACTGGATGCGGGCGTGCAGGTGATGGCCCAGCCGCCGGGCAAGCGCAACAGCACGATACATTTATTGTCGGGCGGCGAAAAGGCATTGACGGCGATTGCGCTGGTTTTCGCCCTGTTCAAGCTGAATCCGGCGCCGTTCTGCCTGCTCGACGAAGTCGATGCGCCTTTGGATGATGCCAACACGGAACGGTACGCCAATCTGGTCGGCAGCATGAGCGACCAGACCCAATTCCTGTTCATTTCCCACAATAAAATAGCGATGCAGATGGCCAGCCAGTTGGTGGGCGTTACCATGCAGGAACAGGGTGTTTCCCGGATCGTGGCGGTCGATATCGAATCGGCGCTGCAGTTGGCTGAGGTGTGACAGATGAGCGGCAACCTTCATGAACAAAGTTTAGGGCGGGGCAAGCGATGAGCGATTTACAGATAGGCTTGATTCTGTTGGGCGTTGCACTGATCCTGGTCGTGCTGATATTCAACTGGTGGCAGGACCGGCGCATCAGGCAGAAAATGCAGGCGCATTTCCCCGAGACGGAAGAGGATCCCCTGATGAGCAGCGTGCCGCGCGTGCCGGGCCGCAAAGAGCCGGGACTCGGCGTGCGCCATGAGGACGATCTGCCGGCCGATGATCCCGCCGAGGTGGACCCGGCCACGCAGGCCGTCATCGACATTCATTTCGCCCAGCCCGTGTCCACGGCCGCTCTGCATGCCGTGATACATAATCTACACAGGGTCGGCACCAAGCCGCTGCGTGTCTTCGCCGAGAAAGAGGGGGGCGGACATCGCATGCAACTGCGCGCCGACGAACATTATGTCTCGATGCAGCTGGCGGTGGTGCTGGCCAATCGCAGCGGTCCGCTGAGCGATATCGAATGGTCGCAGCTATGGACCCTGGCCCAAAGCCTGGCCGAGCGCTTTGATGGCGCGATCGAGGCGCCGGAGCAGGCGCATGTGCTGGAGCATGCGCGCAAACTGGATGCCGTGTGCGCCGGCCTCGACGTGCAGGTCGGCCTGGTGCTGCGGCTGCCGGAAACGTACGCGACGGCGGACATCGTACGGGTGCTCAAGGACGTGGGGTTTCTTTCCTACGGCCGGCAGCTGGCCTGGATGGCCGACACCGGCTTGCCGCGTTTTACCGTGATGCTCGACGGCGTGCATCCTTCCGAGCTCAAGGCCGAGGGCGTCAATCGCATCGACCTGCTGCTCGACCTGCCCAATAGTCCGCCCGACGACCATGCGTTCAGCCGGATGGCGAGCGTCGGCCGCGATCTGGCCAGGCGGCTGGATGCGGTGTTGCTGGATGACCAGGGCAATCCCGTGCATGAGCAGGCGGATGCGTCGATCGACCAGCAATTGGCCCAGATGTACGACAAGCTGGACAAGGAAGGCTTCCCGGCCAGCTCCGAGCGCGCCGCGCGTGTTTTTGCATGAGCATGGTGGGCAATGCGAAAAACGCAGTGCGGGAGATCGCCGAGCTGCGCGCTGAAATCGATGCGCACAACTATCGGTATTACGTCGAGGATCAGCCCGCGATCTCGGATGCCCAGTACGACAAGCTGCTGAACAGGCTCCAGGAGCTGGAGCAGGCCCACCCTGAGCTGATTACGCCGGAATCCCCCACCCAGCGGGTCGGGGCGGAACCCCTGGCGGCTTTTCCCGCGGTGCGTCACGCCGTGCCCATGCTGTCCCTGGGCAATGCCTTCGATGCCGAAGACGTGCGGGCATTCAACAAGCGTGTCGAGGACACGCTGCGCGGCGCCGGCCTGCTGGCTCCGGACCGGCCCGTCGACTACGTCGCCGAACTCAAGCTCGACGGCCTGGCGGTCAGCCTGCGCTACGAAAATGGCGTGCTGGTGCGCGCGGCGACGCGCGGCGACGGCGCCACCGGCGAGGATGTGACCAGCAATATGCGCACCGTGCGGTCTGTGCCGTTGCGCTTGCGGGGCGAGCGCGTGCCCGATGTGCTCGAGGTCCGCGGCGAAGTCCTGATGCATCGCGCCGACTTCGAGAAGCTCAACCGGGAGCAGCAAAAACGGGGCGAGAAGATATTCGTGAATCCGAGAAACGCGGGCGCGGGCAGCTTGCGCCAGCTTGATCCCCGCGTCACCGCGCGCCGTCCGCTGCGATTCTTCGCTTATGGCTGGGGCGAGGTGCAATTGGGCCGCGTTCAGCGCGCCGTGTCGTCCGACCTGTTCGCGGCCGATGAGGGGCGGGAGGCGCTCCTGCCCTATTCCACCTATGCCGAGGTGCTGGACTGGATCTCCCGCCTGGGGGTTCCGGTCAGCCCGTCGCGCGCCGTCGTGCGCGGCGTCGAGGGCCTGTTGGATTTCTACGAGAAAACCGGCGATTCGCGCGCGCGGCTTCAGTTCGACATCGACGGCGTCGTCTACAAGGTCAATGATCTTGCCGCGCAGCGCGTGCTGGGCTACGTCGCCCGGGCTCCGCGCTTCGCCCTGGCGCACAAGTATCCGGCGCAGGAGGAAATCACGACCCTGCTCGACATCGACGTGCAGGTCGGCCGCACCGGCGCGATCACGCCCGTGGCGCGCTTGAAGCCGGTATTCGTCGGCGGTGTCACGGTGACCAATGCCACCCTGCACAACGAAGGCGAGATCGCGCGCAAGGACGTGCGCATCGGGGACGTCGTCGTGGTGCGGCGGGCCGGCGACGTCATACCGGAGATCGTGGGGCCGCTGATCGATCGGCGCTCCGACAGTGTGCGGCGGTTCGTCATGCCCACCCACTGTCCGGTCTGCGGCTCGCTCATCGAGCGCGCCGAAGACGAAGCCGTTTCGCGCTGCACGGGCGGGCTGTTCTGTCCGGCGCAGCGCAAGCAAAGCCTGACGCACGCCGCGGGGCGAAAGGCGCTGGACATCGAAGGCTTGGGCGAGAAGCTCATCGACCAGCTGGTCGACGACGGGCGGGTCAAGTCCTTGGCCGACCTGTTTTCGCTCAGCGTCGAAGAGCTGCTGCTCTACGAGCGCATGGGCCGCAAGTCCGCCGAGAACGTCGTCAACGCCATCCAGGCGGCGCGCACGCCGCCCTTGGGCCGGCTGCTTTACGCGCTGGGCATACGCCACGTAGGGGAAACGACGGCTCGCGACCTGGCGCGGCATTTCGGTTCCCTGGATGCAGTGATGAATGCGGATCCCGAAGAATATTTGATGGTCAGCGACGTCGGCCCCGCGGTCGCGGCATCCCTGCAGCGGTTTTTCAATGAGCCGCACAACCGCGAAGTCGTGGCTGCGCTGCAGCGGGCCGGGGTCAGTCCCGTTGCGCCGGAAAAGGCGGCGGGGCGCAGGCCTTTGCAGGGCAAAACCGTGGTATTGACCGGCACGCTTCCAACCTGGACGCGCGAGGAGGCGACGCAGCGCATCCTGGAGGCCGGCGGCAAGGTCAGCGGGTCGGTGTCTAAGAAAACCGCTTATGTCGTGGCCGGCGAGGAAGCGGGCAGCAAGCTGAACAAGGCCAGGGAGCTGGGCGTGGCCATCCTTGACGAAGACGGCTTGAAAGCCTTGCTGGAGACGGGGGCGGGCGCGTAATACAAGACGAAACGAAAAACTTGTTCCGTATGTGTTGACTTTGATAATAAGAATGATTATCGTTACTCCCTACCAACTGGGAGACAATATCATGACCGAATTCGTTAGCGCTGTCGTTGTGGGTGCCGATCGTCTGGGCAACATTCCGGAACTGCTCAAAGTCCATAACATCGCCATACGTCACCACATCAGCGGCCGGGATCCGGCCCATCAGAAGAAAACGCTGCAGCTTCCGTCCGGCACGGAATTGCTGATCCTGCTCACCGATTTCCTTGGCCATAACGTCATGAAAACGTTCAGGGCGGCCGCGCAGCGCTCGGGAATACGCGTACTGGCTTGTAGGCGATCGGTATGCAGCATGAAGCAGGCTTTGAATCAATGCGGATACTGTGAGCGTTGTCCCGGCGACAGGCAGGGCGACACGGCCGAACGAACAATCAGCTTCGTGAAAAAGAATGAGGGTCGCCGCGCCGCCCGGTGCTAGCGATGACGTGAAAGGGGCGGGGCCGTCCCGCCCTGGCCGCGCCCGGCCCGATCCGGGGGCGCATGCCGCCGGGCCGGACTATCGCGTCCGGGCTTGTTTCGATGCCGCCGCCAGCGTGGCGGGGCCGTGCAGGCGTCTTGCGCCGTTGTAGCGTTTCTTCCAATATGCGGTTTCCATGCTTTCGACGCGAACCACCGAGCCGGTGCGCGGCGCATGCACGAATTTCTGGTTGCCCAGATAGATGCCCACATGGGAGAAGCGATGGCCGCGGGTGTTGAAGAACACCAGGTCGCCTTTCTTCAGGTCATTTTTCCCGACGGACTTGCCCTGGCGGGCAATGTCCGAGGACTTGCGCGGCAGTTTCAGTCCCAGGGATTTTTCCGCTGCGTAGCCTACCAGTCCGCTGCAGTCGAAGCCGGTGCTGGGCGTGTCGCCTCCGAAGCGATACTTGACGCCCAGAAGCTTGAGCGCGGTGCTGGCCATCGTCCTGCTGCCGGCAGGGTCCGTCTTGGAGGCGCTCTGTTTTTCGGATAGATAGGCGCCCAGGGGGTCGGATTGCGTGCGCGACAGATACCAGTCGCGCGCCGCCCGATTGGTCCGTTCGGACTGGATCAGCAGATCGGAATAGCGTTCGGGGTAGTCGGCGTAGGCGGAGGTTTTGCCGGAGGTGGTGGCGGCGCAACCGGTCAGTGCCAGAGTCGACGCGATGAGAGCATAGTTGGCGTAGCGCCAGAGCATCGGAAAAGAGAGGGATTCAGTCGTGTCGTTTTGTCGATGCGGCGGCATGTCGGGTCGTTCGGTAAATTGGGCAAAGCCGACTACCTGAACAAGCAGCGCTTGAGGCACGAAGAAGATGAGGTGCTGGAGTCAGGCAGGTACTGCGGTGAAATAGAGGCTTTGCGCGAATTGCGCAACAAGAATATTTGGCAGTGTAGCGTATTTCATACAGTTAGTAAAGGCTGCATGTCGCTGGATTTTGTAATGGATTTTACCTATTCGCCGGGGCGGGACCATGAGCCCGGCGTTGGCCGGGCCGACTGTGGCATTATTCCAGGGTCGATCGCGATCATGCGGTACGATATTCCTTTTCGAACGTCCCGGGGCCATGACAGCGGGGCGGGGCCGTGATTCAACCGAGGAACAATCATGCAAACCAAGCAGGTGCTGGAGATAAAGGACGTAAAAACGATATTGGCGGCGGCGGAAAAACATGCCCTGGCCAACCAGTGGGCCGTGTCGATCGCGGTGGTGGACGACGGCGGCCATTTGCTGGGCCAACTGCGCCTGGACGGCGCCGCCCCGATCGCCGCGCAGATCGCGCCCGCCAAGGCGCGCAGCGCCGCGCTGGGCAGGCGCGAAACGAAAGGCTACGAAGACATGATCAATCAAGGGCGGACCGCTTTTCTTTCGGCGCCGGGTTTGGAAGGCATGCTGGACGGCGGGGTGCCGGTCGTGATCGACGGCCAGGTCGTGGGCGCGGTCGGCGTGTCCGGCGTCAAGCCTGATGAGGATTCCATGATTGCGAAGGCGGGTGTCGCGGCGCTGCCGGGCTGAAACGCATGTCGACCGAGCACGGGCCCGGCGGCTCGTCCACAGAAAGCGCCAAGGCGGCCTACTCGTTTCGGGCCGCTGTGAATCCAGGGGTCGGGCGCCGCGAAGTCTGGTCCTGGGCCATGTACGATTTCGCGAACTCCGGCTACACCACGGTGGTGTTGACCACGGTGTTCAGCGCGTATTTCGTGGGCGTGGTGGCCGCCGGCAAGACCTGGGGCACCTTGGCGTTCACCACCGCGCTATCGGTTTCCTATCTGCTCATCATGCTGACCATGCCCGGCATCGGCGCGCGCGCCGATGCGCGTGCGGGCAAGCGCCGGGCGCTTTTCCTGAGCACGCTGGGCTGCGTGGCCGCCACCATGGCGCTGGCGCTGGTCGGTCCATCCGACATCGTGCTGGGCATGGCGATCATCGCCCTGTCGAATTATTGCTATTGCGTCGGAGAATCCATCATCGGCGCATTTCTGCCGGAAATCGCCAAGCCCGAAGCCTTGGGGCGGGTCTCGGGTTGGGGATGGAGCTTCGGCTATTTCGGCGGCATGCTGACGCTGGGTCTGGCGCTGGCCGTGGCCTCTTGGGCGGAGGCCAACGGCTACGGCGCCCAGGATTTCGTGCCCTGGATCATGATACTGACGGGGGCCGTATTCGCGCTGGCGGCCGTTCCATCGTTCCTTTTTCTGCGGGAACGCTCCGCCCCGACCGGCCGAGCGTCGGCCGGCATGCTGGCGCGCCTGAAGTTCGCCTGGCGCGATACGCGGGAAAATTTCGTGGATTTCCGCATGCTGCTGATTTGCGGCGCCTGCTACCAGGCCGGCATCGCCGTGGTCATTACCTTGTCCGCCGTCTATGCCACGCAGGTCATGGGATTCGGCATGACGCAAACCATGCTGCTGGTGTTCACGGTGAATATCGGCGCCGCGGCGGGAGCGTTCCTGTTCGGTTACGTCCAAGACCGCATCGGACATAAGCGGGCCTTGATGGCGACCCTGTTCGGCTGGCTGGTGATGGTGGGCCTGGCGGTGGCGGCGACCGAAGTCTGGGTTTTCTGGCTGGCGGCCACGGTGGCGGGCCTGTGCATGGGAACCAGCCAGAGCGCGGGCAGGGCGATGGTGGGGGCGATGGCGCCGCGGCGGCGCCTGGCCGAGTTTTATGCGCTATGGACGTTCGCGATCCAATTCGCCGCGGTCGTCGGCCCGTTCAGCTACGGGCTGGCGACCTGGCTGACGGGCGGCAATCATCGATTGGCGCTGCTGTGCACGGGGCTGTTTTTCGTGGCTGGGCTTTGGGCCTTGCGGCGCGTGGATTTCGAGCGCGGCCTTCGCGCCCGCGCCTGTCAGTCTTGAGTAAGGCCCGTCGGTTACGGTAAAACGATAATCCTATAACAATCAAGCAATCAGACATCCAGGAGATAAGAGCATGTCCAATGAAATCGAATCCGTGCTTACAGAGAATCGCGTTTTCGAACCCTTTCCGAATCTGGTCGAGCACGCCGCCGTTTCCGGCATGGACGCCTACCGTGCGCTTTACCGCGAGGCTCGGCAGGATCCGGAAAAGTTCTGGGAGAAAATGGCTCGCGAACACCTGGCGTGGACCAAGCCGTTCACGCAAGTCCTGGATGAGTCGAACGCGCCGTTCTATCGCTGGTTCGGCGACGGCAAGCTGAATGTCTCGGCCAATTGCCTGGACCGGCACCTGAATACGCCGACCGCCGACAAGACTGCGATCATTTTCGAGTCGGACGACGGCAAGGTGACGCACATCACGTATCGGGCCTTGTACGAGAAAGTATGCCGATTGGCCAATGGATTGAAGCAGCTCGGCTATAAAGCCGGAGACCGCGCCATCATCTACATGCCCATGTCCATCGAGGCGGTCGCGGCCATGCAGGCGTGCGCGCGCTTGGGCATCACGCATTCCGTCGTATTCGGCGGGTTCTCTTCCAAGAGTCTGACCGAGCGCACCGCCGACGTGGGGGCCGGCTTGGTCATCACCGCCGACGGCCAGGTGCGCGGCGGGAAGACCATGCCGTTGAAGCCCGCCGTCGACGAGGCGCTGGCCGCCGGCGGCTGCGAGGCGGTAAGGCACGTCGTGGTCTACCGGCGCACGGGAGGCGACGTCGCCTGGCAGGAAGGCCGCGACCTGTGGATGGATGACGTGACCCGCGATCAACCTTCGGACTGCCCGGCGGTCGAGGTCGACGCCGAACATCCGCTCTACATTCTGTACACTTCCGGCTCGACCGGAAAGCCCAAGGGCGTGCAGCATTCCAGCGCGGGGTATCTCCTGTCGGCGCTGTTGACGGTGAAATGGACCTTCGATGCGAAAGAGACCGACGTGTTCTGGTGCACGGCCGACATCGGCTGGGTGACGGGCCATACCTATATCGCGTACGGCCCGCTGGCCGCCGGCATCACCCAGGTGATGTTCGAGGGCGTGCCCACTTATCCCGACGCGGGGCGCTTCTGGGAAATGATACAGCGGCACAAGGTCACCATTTTCTACACCGCGCCCACGGCGATCCGGTCCCTGACCAAGGCGGCGGAATCGACGCCCCGATACCATCCAAGGGAATACGACCTGTCCAGCCTGCGCATCATCGGTTCGGTGGGCGAGCCCATCAATCCGGAAGCCTGGATGTGGTACTACAAGAACGTGGGACGGGAACGCTGCCCGGTGCTGGATACCTGGTGGCAGACCGAGACCGGCGTCCACATGATCACGCCCTTGCCGGGCGCGACGCCCTTGAAGCCCGGCTCATGCACCTTGCCGTTGCCGGGCATCGACGCGGCCGTCGTCGACGAAACCGGCGATGAAGTCGAGAGCGGCAAAGGCGGATTCCTGGTGATCAAGCGTCCCTGGCCGGCCATGATACGCACGATCTGGGGCGATCCGGAGCGTTTCAAGAAAAGCTATTTTCCGCCCGAGATGAAAGGCTGCTATCTGGCCGGCGACGGCGCGCAGCGCGACCGCGACGGCTATTTCTGGATCATGGGCCGCATCGACGACGTACTGAACGTGTCGGGCCATCGCCTGGGCACCATGGAGGTCGAGTCCGCGCTGGTGTCGCACGATCTGGTGGCCGAAGCCGCCGTGGTGGGGCGGCCGGACGACACCACGGGCGAGGCGGTGGTGGCGTTCGTGGTGCTCAAGCGCACGATGCCCGACGGG